>Ga0136617_10001316_pt1 | contig 21820 bp, 25 predicted proteins | sample AntDrymUQ3222106_2_FD_129672 | JGI IMG/M metagenome (GOLD analysis project Ga0136617, IMG submission 129672) | Polar desert sand microbial communities from Dry Valleys, Antarctica - metaG UQ322 (21.06) | ecosystem: Environmental > Terrestrial > Soil > Desert | place: Antarctica: Dry Valley...
GCCCGACCGAGCCGCAGGGGTCCCCGCGAGCCGCAGGGGCAGGGGCCCTGTGCGGCGAAGCCGCGCCGCAAGGCAGCAAGGCCGCGGGGTTTAGCTAGATCAGCGGCTCCAGCTCCACGAGCGAGGCGATGCGCTCATGGCGCTGGCCGCCACCCTGGCCGCCGAGCAGGAACGTCCGCATGCCGGCCTTCTTCGCCCAGTCGAGGACGATGGCAGTGTCGTCCACCGTCACGGCGCGGCGGGGATCGATCCCGGCATCCTCGCAGATCGCGCGGTAGAAGTGCGGGCCGGTCTTCCAGCGGTCCACCAGGTCGCAGCCGTAGGTGCGCTCGAACAGGTCACCGATACCCATCGCGCGCAGGTATGCCGCGATCTCCCACGACGGCTGGCCGGTCGAGGTGTAGAGGGTGTAGCCCCCGCTGTGCAGCGCGCGCACGGCTTCGACGGCGTCGCCGAACGGCGCGCGAACCTGCTCGCCGCAGATGCGCGCCGCGTCCTTCGCGACGGTCTCCGCGTCCGCCGGCACGGGCACGCCGACGTGCTCGCACATGTCGGTAAGCCACGCGATGCGCGCCGCGACGTGCGCATCCCGGGAGCCCTTACGCGGTCCTGCCCGCCGCGCGGCCTCCGTGACGCGTGCGATCCACGGCTCGAGGGCGGCCGCGTTCGCGGCGGCCCACTGCTCGGCGGTGCCGCCGAGGAGCGGGGCGAGGTGGCGGCCGACCGCTCGGTGCCACAGCGCCGGCATGACGGCCGTGTCGAGGAGCACGCCGGCAGCGTCGAGGAAGACCGCTTGCGATTGCATCGCCGGCAATCATGCCGCCCAGCGGCATCGGGACTGCAGGGTCCTCGGCCACAACCACTCAAAAGGAGGGCCGAGTGCCTCACACGAAGGATCACGCCGAGGACCCCGGATGGGCGGAGGAGGCTCCGCGCTACCGTGAGCGCTGGGAGCAGCGCGGCCGGACCGAGCGCTGGGAAGACGTCGAACCCGGTTACAAGGTCGGCCACGAGCTGCGCACCGAGTACGCGGGCCGGCCATGGGCGGAGGTCGAGCCGGAGTTCAGCACCCGCTGGTCCGATCACCACTCTGACAAGCCATGGGACCGCTTCCTGGACAAGGCACAGGACGTCTGGGACGACATGATGCGCGAGCCCGGCGCGTCGCCGCACGCGGGCGAGCGTGGCTCGCACGACGAGGCGTCGGGGCGCTGATCGCGGAGGACCTCTCGCGGATCTCGCTGGCTATCATCGGTCCGTGAAGACGCGCCTCATGCGGGCGGATGCGCCCGGAACGGTCGAGGAGGCGGCGGCCGCGCTCGGCCGCGGAGAGCTCGTCGCCTTTCCGACCGACACCGTCTACGGCCTTGCCGCCGGACACGATCATGTTCGGAAGCTGTTCCTTGCGAAGGACCGGCCGAAGGACAAGCGCATCCCGGTCCTGCTGTCGGACGCGTCGAACCTGAATGCGAGCGCGATGGTGACGCCCGCGGCGCGCGTGCTCGCGGCCCGCTTCTGGCCCGGACCGCTGTCGTTGGTCCTCGTCGCGCCGCGACGCGGGACCCTCGCGTTTCGCGTGCCCGCCAACGACGTCGCGCGCCGCCTCATCGCCGCGAGCGGCGGCGGCCTGCCCGTGACGAGCGCGAACCGCTCCGGTCAGGGCGACACACGCACGGCGCAAGAGGTCATGGCGCAGCTCGAAGGGCGCATCGGCCTCGTGCTCGACGGCGGCCCGACGACTGGCGGCGTGCCGTCGACGGTCGTCGACTGCACGACCGAGCCCATCCGCATCCTGCGGGAGGGCGCGATCACGACGGCCCAGATCGAGGAGGCGCTCGCGCACACTGAGGCCTACTCGTAGTGCGTATCGGGCTCGCGGCCGACCACGCGGGCCAGTCGCTCAAGCGTGAGCTCGCGGGGCACCTTTCGGGCAAGGGCCACGTGGTAGTCGACTACGGCGCGTCCACGACGTCGCCCATCGACTACCCCGAGTACGCGGTGAAGCTCGCGCGCGCGGTCGCGGCTGGCGATGTCGAGCGGGGCATCTTCACCTGCGGTTCCGGGATCGGCCCGATGATCGCCGCGAACAAGCTCCAGGGCGTGTACGCCGCGGTCGTGAGCGACGAGTGGTCGGCGCGCGACGCGGTCGAGCACGTGAACGTGAACTACCTGACGCTGGGCGAGCGCGTCATCGGCGTCGAGCTCGCGAAGAGCATCGTCGATGCGTTCCTCGGCGCGCGCGTGATGCAGGATGCACGGCATGCGCGCCGCCGGGGCCAGATCGCCGAGATCGAGCGAGGGTGGGCCCACGCGAGCACAGCAGCCGTAGGCGCGAAGCGAGAGGGGACATGAGCTCATGAGCGAGATCGAGCGCACCGATCCTGAGGTGTTCGCCGCCATCCAGGGCGAGCGGAAACGGCAGGTCGAGAAGATCGAGCTCATCGCGAGCGAGAACTACGCGAGCCCGGCGGTGCTCGAAGCGGTCGGCAGCGTCCTCACCAACAAGTATGCCGAGGGCTATCCGGCCAAGCGGTACTACGGCGGCTGCGAGTGGGTCGATGTTGCGGAGTCCCTCGCGATCGAGCGCGCGAAGGCGCTGTTCGGCGCGGAGCACGCCAACGTCCAGCCGCACGCCGGCGCCCAGGCGAACATGGCCGCATACGCCGCGGTGCTTGAGCCGGGCGACACGGTCATGGGTCTCGCGCTCGACCAGGGCGGCCACCTCACGCACGGGTCGCCGGTGAACTTCTCGGCGCAGGTCTACCGGTTCGTCGCCTACCACGTGCGCCGCGAGGACGAGCTCCTCGACTACGAGGAGATCGCCTCGCTCGCGCGCGAGCACCGCCCGAAGGCGATCGTGGCCGGTGCCACGGCATACCCGCGCTTCTTCGACTTCGCGCGCCTGCGCGGGATATGCGACGAGGTCGGCGCGCTCCTCATCACGGACATGGCGCACTTCGCCGGCCTGGTCGCCGCCGGCGAGCATCCGAACCCGGTGCCGTACTCGCATGTCGTCACGACGACGACGCACAAGACGCTGCGCGGCCCGCGCGGGGGGATGATCCTCTCGAAGACCGACTTCGCGAAGGCCATCGACAAGGCGGTGTTCCCGTACGCGCAGGGCGGGCCGCTCATGCACGTCATCGCGGGAAAGGCCGTCGCCCTGAAGGAGGCTGCGACGCCGGAGTTCAAGACCTACGCGAGGCAGATCCGCGCGAACGCTGTGACACTCGCGTCGTCGCTCACGACGGAGGGCCTGCGGGTGGTCTCCGGCGGGACCGACAACCACCTCATGCTCGTGGACGTTCGGCCGCTCGAGGTCACCGGGAAGCAGGCGGAGAAGGCACTCGACGCGGTCGGGATCACCGTGAACAAGAACACCATCCCCTACGATCCGCAGAAGGCGGGGACCGCGTCCGGGATCCGCGTCGGCACGCCGGCGATCACGACGCGCGGCATGCGCGAGCCCGAGATGGAGCGCATCGGCGCGCTGATCGCGCGCACCCTGCGGGCGAAGGGCGACGACGCCGCGCTCAGAGACATCGCAGCGGAGGTCCTCGATCTGACGGCCCGCTTCCCGGTGCCTGGCATCACGCCGGCGGTGGCCGGAGCACGGGGGTAGGCCGGCCGGCGGTCGCCGTCTCGGCGCACCCGCTCGTGCAGGAGAAGCTCACGCGCCTCCGCGACGAGCGGACCCCGCCGAAGATCTTCCGCGAGCTCGTCGCGGAGATCGCCACGCTCGTGCTCTACGAAGCCACGGCGGACCTGCAGCTGGCCGAGCACGAGGTCCGCACACCGCTCGCCCCATATACAGGAGTGAGGCTCGCGGAGGCGGTCGGGCTGGTGCCTGTCCTCCGCGCGGGCATCGGCATGGTGGAGGCGGCGCTGGAGCTGATCCCGGAGGCGCCCGTCTGGCACCTTGGGCTTTTCCGGGACGAGCGCACGCTCCTTCCGATCTCCTACTACAACAAGCTGCCGTCGAGCGCGCCGGTGCAGGTCTGTCTGGTGCTCGACCCGATGCTGGCGACCGGCGGATCGGCCGTCGCCACGATCGACGTGCTGAAGAAGTGGGGCGCTCCGCGCATCAAGTACGTCGGGATCATTGGCGCACCCGAAGGCGTCCGGGCGCTCTCATCGGCCCATCCCGACGTGCCGATCCACCTCGCAGCCCTCGACGAGCGCCTCAACGAGAAGGGCTACATCGTGCCGGGACTCGGGGACGCCGGCGACCGCCAGTTCGGCACCGGATAGCGGATCGCCAGTCGTTCGAGGCATCATGGGCCGCGATCGTCGGCACGGGAGTCGCCATGACCGCGAAGGACAAGGGCAGCGGGACGAAGGACAACCCTGGGTGCTGAAGACGCCCCGGGGCACGGTCGAGGCCTGGGGACGCTCGGCGAAGAATCCGGTCAATGGCTGGTACGGTCTGAAGAAGGGCTACGTGGCCGATTCGGGATGTACCTGCCGCCACTGCTCGAAGCCCTCGGTCGCGCTGAGGTCACGCACGACCCGAAGAACAACCGGATGCGTGCGGTCTAGCGGTTCGCGTAACCGAAGAAGATCGGGTTGCAGCGGACACGGAGGTAGTGCTGCATCTCGGCGCGGACGATCTGCTCGCGCGTCCAGCGGTGCTCGCGTACCCCCTTGAACCACGGATGCTCGCGCATCTCGAGCGCACGCGCGTAGCTCCAGAGCTCGTCGATGAAGGCGTCGGGGTCCTTCGCGGCCACGGGATGATGCTACGAGCGCCGCCACCTATCGTGCTCCTGTGACCCCCGCTGTGCTCCTCTTCGTCCTGTCGGCGCTGCTCGCCTTCGGGCTGGCGGTCGCCGTCTCGCCACTCGTCGCGCGCCTCGCCTGGCGTTTCAGAATGCTCGACATCCCGGGCGGGCGCCGCCGACACGCGACGCCGGTCCCGCGCCCGGGGGGGCTCGCCGTCGCGTTCGCGTTCGGCGCGACGATCTTCTGCTTCTGGCTCATCGATCGCGTCGCGGGCGGTCCCTTCCTCATCCCCGAGGAGGTGCGCTCGCCGCGGTTCACGCTGACGGCGCTGGCAGCGCTCCTGGGTCTGGTGATGGGTGTCATCGACGACGCGCTGGAGCTTCGCGCCCGCTGGCAGTTCCTCGGCTACGTCGTGATCGCGGGGATCATCGTTGGAGCCGGCATCCGGGTGGAGGGCGTGACGGATCCGTTCACGGCCGACGGGTTGCTCTCGCTCGCGGGTCCCGTGTCAGTCGGGTTCACCCTTTTCTGGATCGTCGGGATGAACGTGGCGCTCAACTTCATCGACGGTCTCGACGGTCTCGCGGCGGGGGTCTCGGCGATCGCCGCGTTCACCCTCGGAGCGATCGCGCTCACACCGGGGACCGGGGAGCCCTTCGTCGCCTGGATGGAGTTCACGCTCGGCGGCGCCCTGCTCGGCTTCCTCATCTTCAACTTCCACCCCGCGCGGCTGTTCCTCGGCACGACCGGTGTGGCCTTCGTCGGCACGATGCTCGCGGTGCTCTCCATCTTCGGGACCGCGAAGGTGGCCGCGCTGCTGCTCGTGCTCGGCGTGCCCATCATCGACACCTTCTATGTGCTGATCCGCCGATCGCTCGCGGGGCAGCCTCCCTTCGCGCCGGATCGCGGCCACTTCCACCATCGCCTGCTGGACGTCGGCCTATCGCACCGTCAGGCCGTGCTGCTCATCTACGGGATCACGACAGGGCTCGCCCTCATCGCCGTGCTCGCCTCGGGCCGCACCCAGCTCGTGTCCTTCCTCGCCGTCGCCGTCGTGCTCGGCATCGCCGTCGTCGCTCTCGCGCAGCGCTCGACCAAGGCGGGCGAGCTCGATCCCGCGCTGTATCGGGACGGCGATGCCTAGACGGAAGGCGCGCCCGCTCCTTGGGACCTGCTCGTGGACCGACCCGACCCTCATCGACAGCGGCTGGTATCCCGACTCGGTCAAGGACAAGCCAGACGAGCGGCTGCGCTACTACGCCGAGCGCTTCCCGCTCGTGGAGAACGACGCCTCGTACTACGCGCTCCCTGGATCGAAGCAGGCCCAGCTATGGACGGATCGGACGCCCGCGAACTTCGTCATGAGCTTCAAGGCCTTCGCGCCAATGACGACGCACCCGACGGACCCGAAGCGGCTGCCGAAGGATCTGCGCGAAGCGCTGACCAAGGACGTGCAGGCGAAGAGGCGCGTGTATCCGAAGGACCTGCCCCACGACGTGCAGAACGAGATATTCACGCGGTTCTGGGTCGCGCTCGAGCCGCTGCGCAAAGCTGGCAAGCTCGGAGCGGTGCTTCTCCAGTACCCGGACTGGTTCACGATCTCGCGCGCGAACAAGGAGGTGATCCTCCGTGCGCGCGAGCGGCTGCCCGATGACCGGCTCGCAGTGGAGTTCCGCAACGCGACTTGGATGAGCGACCGGAACCAGGAAGAGACCCTCGCGTTCCTCCGGCAGCACGGTCTCACCTACGTCGCCGTCGACGAGCCGCAGGGCTTCCCGTCGAGCATCCCACCGGTGCACGCCGTCACCAGCGAGGAGCTCGCGATCGTCCGCTTCCACGGCCGCAACGCCGAGAACTGGAAGAAGCCGGGGCTCACCGCGGCCGAGCGATTCGACTACCGCTACTCGCCCGCCGAGCTCCGGGAATGGGTGCCGAAGATCGACGAGCTCGCGACCGAGGCGAAGGACGTGCACCTGCTCATGAACAACTGCTATGGCGATAAGGCCGTGAAGAACGCGGAGGAGCTGGGGGCGATGCTCGACGCGGGGCGCGACTAGCATCGCCCGCACGACCCTCTTGACAGTAGGAGCACCAGTGCCTGTCCGACCGCTCCGCGACTTCGTCCCGACCGAGCAGATCCGACAGATGGCGCACACGACGCGTCGATACAGCGGTCCGTCCGCGCTCGCGTTCTCGCCGGACGCCAGGGCGCTTGCGTACGTCTCCGACCGCAGCGGCACCTACTGCGCGTGGACCGTCCCGATCGCCGGCGGCGAGCCCTCGCTCGCGCTCGGGGTCGAGGGCGGCGCGGTCCGGAGCCTCTGCTGGGCGGCATCCGGGGACCTCATCGCCGCCGTCGACCGCGGCGGCACCGAGCGCTGGCAGCTGTACGTCACGCGCCCCGATGAGCGCATCGAGCCGCTCGCGGCCTCCGATGGCGATGCGGTGCAGCACCTGCTCTCCTGGAACGCAGCCTCCCCTGACGGGCGGCAGCTCGCGATCTCGAGCAATGCGCGAGAGCGCGCGGACGTCGACATCGTCGTCGTGGACCTCGCGACGGGAGCGCAGCGCGAGCTTGTGACCGGGCCGTCGTGGCACGTCGCCGGCGGCTGGTCGCCGGACGGGCGGACGCTCCTTGTCATGCGTGTGCTCGACAACCTCGAGCAGACGGTGCTCGCCGTCGACGTCGCGAGCGGCGCGCAGCGGGAGCTCACGCCCCACGAGCACGAGGGGCAGCAGGTGCCCGCGGGCTGGCTCGTGGACGCGGAGGTAGGCCCGCCCGGGGGCGGAGCGGCGGCGCTCGTGATGACCGACGACGTCGGCGGACCGCGGCATCTCGACCTCGTCACGGTCGATCCGCGCACGCTCGCACGCCGGCTCTTCGACAGCGTCCAGGGTGCCGACATCGAGCTCGCGGCCTCCTCGGCCGACGGGCGCGTGCAGGTCTGGTCCGCGAACGCGGACGGTTACTCGACGCTGCGCTGGCGCACGGAGGGTGGGGCGGTGCGGGAGCGCGATCTCGAGGGCGTCTGCGAGGACCTCGTCGTGTCCGCCGACGGCGCGCGCGCGGCGTACGTGCGCCAGTCGCCGACGGAGCCCTCGCAGGTGTGGGTCCTCGACACGCGCAGCGGCGAGGCGCACACGGCGGTCGTCACCACGCGCACGCCGGTCGATCCTGCCGATCTGGTTCGTCCCGAGCTCGTGCGAATTCCCGCCTCGGACGGTCCGATCGCCGCCTTCGTGTACCGCCCGACGAGCGGAAGCGCGCGGGTCCCGGCGCTGCTCTACCCGCACGGCGGCCCGGAGGGGCAGTCGCGCCCCGCCTACAACCACGTGCTCGGCCCGCTCCAGGCGCTCGTCAATCGCGGCATCGCCGTCGTGGTCCCCAACATCCACGGCTCGACCGGCTACGGGCGGGCCTGGCAGCAGGCCATCCACCAGGACTGGGGCGGCATCGACCTGCGCGACCTGCGTGCCGTCGCGGACTGGATGGGGAACGAGCCCGGCTTCGACCCCGAACGCCTCGCCGTCTTCGGCGGCTCGTACGGCGGCTTCGCGACGCTCCTCTGCGTCACGCAGCTGCCGGACCGCTGGCGCTGCGCGGTGGATCTCTTCGGCGTCGCGAACCTCGTGACGATGATCGAGACGAGCCAGCCCAACTGGCAGCGCTTCCTGCGGCGCTGGATCGGCGACGTCACCACGGACCGCGAGAAGCTCGCGGAGCGCTCGCCGGTGAACCACATCGACAAGGTGCGCTGCCCGATGCTCGTGCTCCAGGGGGCGAACGACCCGCGCGTCCCGAAGAGCGAATCGGACCAGGTTGTGGAGCGCCTTCGCGCGCGTGGCCAGCGAGTCGAGTACGTCGTCTTCCCGGACGAGGGGCACGGCTTCACGAAGCGCAAGAACCACGACGCCGCCTACGAGAAGATCGTCGACTTCCTCACACGGGAGCTGCTCGACTGAAGGCTCGCCCGCCTCGCTTCGAGCAGTTCTACGCGGTGCGCCGACTACAAACGCTCTCGAACATCGCGTTCTCCCCTGACGGGGAGCGCGTGGCCTATTCGACGGACGCCTCCGGGCAGTACAACCTCTGGACCCAATCGGTCCGTGGCGGGTGGCCGTCCCAGCTCACGACGTTCGAGGACCGGACGGTCCGCTGGATCCGCTGGCTTCCGAGCGGCGACATCCTCTTCTTCGCGGACCGCGAGGGCGATGAGAAGTACCAGCTCTACCGCGTACCCGAGCGCGGCGGGTGGCCCGAGCGGGTGACCCGGGATGACCACGCGCAGCACTTCCCCGGCGATCTCTCGCGCGACGGCAGGCTCTACTCGCTGAGCGGCAACGAGCGCTCGGCCGCGGACATGGACGTCATGCTGTACGACACCGCGACGGGCCAGACGCGCGTCGCGCTCGCGGCGGACGGCTGGTTCAACGGCGGATGGTGGTCTCCGGACGGACGGCATCTCGCCGTGACACAGCTCGTCTCCAACAGCGACCATCACGTGCACGTGCTCGACGTCGTGAGTGGCGAGCACCGCGACCTTACGCCGCACGATGGCGAGGAGCACAACCTCGCGGTCGGCTTCCACCGCGGCGGGTCGGGCGTCTACCTCGTCACGGACCGTGGCGGTAGCAATGCCTGGCTCGGCCTCCTGCGCGGCGGCTCGCGCGAGCCGGAGCCGATCTGGCGAGGCGAATGGGATGTCGAGACGGGCGCGCTCTCCGACTCGGGCGAGCGCCTCGCCTGGAGCGTGAACGAGGACGGCTACTCGGTCGTCCATGTCCGCGACGAAACGGCCGGCCGCGAGCTCGCTCTGCCCGACATACCGCGCGGCGTCGTCGAAGACATCGCGTTGGCGCCGGACGGACGCAGGCTCGCGCTCAAGCTCACGACCGGCGCCCGTACGTCCGATATCTACGTGGTCGATCTCGATCCGTCATCGCTGACCCAGGTCACCTTCTCGTTCCTTGGCGGCGTACCCGTCGAGGACCTGGTGGAACCGGAGCCGATCCACGTCCCGGGCGAGGGCGGCCCGATCCCCGCGTGGCTCTACCGGCCGACACAGGTGTCCGGGAAAGTGCCGGTCGTCGTGTTCGTCCACGGCGGTCCAGAGGATCAAGAGCGCCCCTACTACTCGGGCCTGTACCAGTACCTGCTCTCGCGCGGAGTTGCGCTCCTCGCGCCGAACATTCGCGGCTCGACCGGTTACGGGCGCGAGTGGCAGGTCGCGATCCATCGGGACTGGATGGGCGTGGACCTGCTCGATCTCCGCGCCTGCGCCGTGTATCTCCACTCACTGGACTGGGTGGATCCGGAAAAGCGCGGTGTCGCCGGGGGCTCCTACGGTGGTTACGCCGCGCTCATGTGCGCGACGCGCCTTCCGGACCATTGGGCGGCCGCCGTCGACATCGTCGGTCCGTCGGATCTCGTGACGTTCACGAAATCGGTCCCGCCGACATGGAAACGGATGCTGCGAGACTCCATCGGCGACCCGGAGACGGAGGCTGAGATGCTCCTCGCGCGGTCGCCCATCACCTACGTCGCAGACATGCGATGCCCCCTGCTGGTAATCCAGGGCGCGAACGATCCGCGGGTCGTGAGGACCGAGTCCGATCAGATGGTGGAGCGCCTCCGTGCCCGCGGGCACCCCGTCGAATACCTCGTCTACCCGGACGAGGGCCACGGCTTCACGAAGCGCGCGAATCAGCTGAGCGCTTCCCGCGCCACAGCGGACTTCCTGCTGCGCCAGTTCGGCATGGGCGGAGTCGAGTCGGCCTGACGGGGCGTCAGGCCAGCCTCGGTCGCGTCTCTAGCGACGTCCCCGCGCCGCGAGCGCGGCGTCGCGCTCCGTTACCGCGTAGATCTCGCCGTCTCCGATGTTGTGGCCGACCGTGATCCAGGTGCCGACGACCGCACCCTGAGAGTGCAGGACGGTGGCGCGGTACTGCTTCTCGGTCGACGGTCGGTCGAGCTCGAGGAGGTAGCTGACCGCACGGAGCGTCCGGCCCGCAAAGGGCGCCAGGTCGTGGCCGGCGCGACGCGAGGCATCTGCGAAGACGTGGAAGGGAAGATCCCCGAAGCGGGCCGGCTGCGCGAAGTCCGCAGGGAGCCGGATGTCGTCGACGTCGCCTCTCGCCAGGACAGCCCATCCCGCACGCTCGAGCAGCGACCGTGACGGTCCGAGATCGAGCGGACGGACCGCTCGGAGGTCGGCGAGCAGCTCGCCGGCCGCCGTGCCGCCGTACTCGCGGACGACGTGCTGGAACGCGAAGAAGGGTCCGGCGATCCGTGACGCGCGGATCCGGAACTGGCCCTGCGGGCCACCGACCGTGAAGCGATGGACCCGGGGATCGTCCGGTCCGTACTTCGGATCGAACGGCGTGCCGAGGAAGAGGATCCACTCGTCGCCCGGCTTGTCTTCGAGGCCCGGGCACACATCCTCGATGACGCGGACCGAAGGCTCCGCCGCGCCCTTCAGCGTCTCGAGCACGCGGACGGTCGTCCGCCGAGCGTCTCGCAGGCTGACGCGGCCATTCGCGCCGAAGGCACGCAGCTGCACGACGTCCTGTCCGACGACCTGGGCGCGGACAATAAGGTCCGCCGCGTCAGCCATGAGGTCGAGCGACCGGTAGTCGTGGACCCAACTGACGGTGCAGTCGCGCTCGGCCGACGCCAGCACGCGAGGCGCGGCGGCCTCGGGCTGCGGAATCTGCTCGCTCGCCTGTCCGGCAGGCTCGCGCACGCCGCTCGAGTGGGCGGCAAGGAGAGCGGTGGCGAGGAGGAGCGCCCGCATCCAGAAGTACCGACGTCGCGGCGACGGGAACGTTCCGCTAACCCGGCGCGGCTCCGCGCCGGCGCATGAAGCGCGTCGCGTACACCTCGTCGCCGAGCGAGAGCACCTTGTTGTCGACCCAGCCGGTCGCGAGGCCGGCCGACTGCATCTCCTCCCAGCTCGGGGTGTCGGCCCGCTCGAACGCGCGCTTCCAGACGGCGACCCAGACCGCGCCGTCGGCGTGGCTCACGCGCACCAGGTCTGCCAGCAGGGCGCCAGCGTCGCAGGGCTCCAGCGCGAAGCAGAGCACGAGCCCGTAGCGTCCCGCGAAGTACCGGAGCGGCAGCTCGAGGTCGCTGCGGTCGAGGTGTCCGGCGAGGTGCTCGATCGCACGGTCGTAAGCCCCGAGGTCGCCGACCCGCAGCGCCGGACGGCCCGGCTTGATGCCGAGCCTCGGTACGACCTCCTCCACCGCCCGAAGTCCCCTGGGACGCACCACCGGGCGAGCATCGCACGGCCCGCGGAATGCATCAGGGCAGGGCGATGGGTGCATTCGACGCCGTCCGCAAGCGCCGGCCGCGTCCGATCCTCGTCGTGGACGACGACACCGCCATCCGAGACTCGACGAGTCAGATCCTTACCGACAGCGGGTTCCGCGTCGTCGAGGCGCGCGACGGGGCCGAGGCCCTGCGCGCCATCGACGTCGAGCAGCCGGCGCTCATCGTGCTCGACGTGCAGATGCCCGGTATCGACGGCCCAGCGTTCGCGCGCGAGCTTCAGACCCGGCTGCGCCGCGTCCCGCTGGTGATCCTGACGGGCGTCCCGGATCCGAAGCGCGAGGCCGACCGCTGCAACGCGGAGGCCTTTCTACGCAAGCCGTTCGACGCCGACGAGCTCGTGCGTCTGGTGCGGAAGTTCGCCTCCTAGCCTGACTACCACCGCGGGACAACGGAGAGCAGCAGCAGGGTCACGGCGGCAGCCGCGACGTGACCGCCTATCCTCGCGCGGTGCCCGCCACCCTGCTCGTTCGGGACGGCGAGACGACCGTCGAACGGCCCGCCGCCGACCTGTCGGAGCTGCGCGACCGGCCGTGCTGGCTCGACCTCGTCGCACCGCGTGAGCAGGACCTCGCGCTCGTCGCTGAAGAGCTGGGCCTCCATGCGCTGGCGATTGAGGACGCGCTCCAGCGGCACGAGCGGCCGAAGATCGAATCGTACGAGGGTCACTACTTCATCGTCTTCTACGCGCTCGAGGCGCGAACGCCAGACGTGGTGCGGCATCACCAGGTGTCGATCTTCGTCCTACAGAACGCGATCGTCACGGTCCACGGCGAGGAGTTCTCGGCGCGGCTCGCGGTGGAGAAGCGCTTCCGCGACGGTCTTCTCGCGACCACCGGGCTGCTGCTCCACGCGCTGCTCGACACGATGGTCGACCAGTACTTCGAGATCGTCGACGCATTCGGCGATCGTGTCGAGCTCCTCGAGTCGCTCATCATCGATGACACCGCGAAGGCGTACCAGGCATCCTTGCGCGAGCTCTTCCTGCTGAAGCGCGACCTCGTCCAGATCCGCCGCGTCGTCGCGCCTGAGCGCGAAGTGCTGTCGGTGCTCGCGCGAGGCGACATCCAGGAGCTGCGAGAGCAGGGGCGCCGCGCGTACTACCAGGATGTGTACGACCACATCGTTCGCGTCACCGAAGAGATCGACACGTTCCGCGATCTCACGAGCAACGTCATCGACGCGCACATCGCCGCCGCGTCGAACCGGTTGAATGGGGTCGTGAAGGTGCTGACGTCCGCGGCCACGGTGCTCCTGGTGCTCTCCGTCATCACCAGCTTCTTCGGGATGAACTTCACCGCGCTGCCCTTCGAATCGGACGTCGCGTTCTGGGTCGCGATGGCGGCGATGGTCCTGGCCGGTGGGCTGCTGTTCGCGTACTTCCGCCGCAAGGAGTACCTCTAGGGTGCGGAGCGGCGAAGGCTCCGCTATCCTGACCCTTGCCTTGGCCTGTACCCGCACCCCGGGTGGAGCGCGTTGAACGCGGCGATCCTGGGCCAGGTCGGACTCATCATCGCGATCCCTATCGCTATTGGCGCCTGGCTCGGCCTCAAGCTCGACGAGGCGACCGGTACCTCGCCATGGGGATTGCTCGGTCTGATCTTCGCGGGAATGGTCATCGCAGGATTCGGGGTCGCAGCCCTCATCAAGCGCTTCTCGGACGAGAACCCGACGACCGCGTCGACCGGGCGGGCGCGCGAAGCGGGGCAGCGCTGGGAGGCGGAGATCCGCGAGCGTGAGCGAAAGCGCGAGCTGGGAGAGGACGAGTAAGGGTGGATCTTCTGTTCCCGCACGGGCTCAAGTACCCGCCCGACTTCCACATCCCGCCGCTCACCGGGACGGAGATCCTGCGTGTCGGCCCGCTTTCGTACACGAACTCCCACTTCACGATGCTCCTCGTCGGCGCGTTCCTGGTGGCGCTCGCCTGGCTCGGCACCCGGCAGAAGCGTGACGTGCCTGGCGGCCTCCAGAACGCGGTCGAGATGCTCGTGCAGGGTCTCGAGGACTTCGTCGTCTCCATCGGCGGGCCGCGCGCGAGGAAGTACCTCCCGCTGTTCGGCACGCTCTTCCTGTTCATCGTCGTGTCTAACTGGCTCTCGGTGACGCCGTTCGTCGGACAGGTCGAGCTGCTGCGGGCGCCGACGAGCGACTACCACGTCAACTTCGGCATGGCCGTCATCGCGTGGCTCGCGTACCAGAGCGACGGGTTCAAGAAGTTCGGCGTCGGCTACATGTCGCGCTGGTTCAACTTCAGCGGCTTCAAGGAAGGCGCGTTCGTCGGTGCCATCTTCGTGCTGGTCGGGCTCATCGAGCTCTTCAGCGAGCTCTTCCGGATGCTCACGCTCACGCTCCGGCTCTGGGGCAACGTGCTCGGCGGCGAGATCATGCTCGTGGTCATGAGCGGGCTCCTGTTCCTTCCGGGGCTCGCGATCCCATTCGTCGGGTTCGAGGTCTTCATCGGCGTCATCCAGGGGCTCGTCTTCGGGCTCCTGGTGCTCATGTACTTCGTGCTCGCGCTCGAGGGACATGGCGACCATGACGAGGAAGGAGCGCACACCGAGGGAACCGCTGAACGCGCCGCATCCCACGAACCGCATCCCGCACTTCAACGCGCGAGCTGATACGGAGTGAGGAAAATCCTCCGAAGGAGATAAGATGGAATTCGCAGGACTCGCCGCCGGCATCGCCGTCGGCTTCGGCGTTCTCGGCCCGGGCATCGGAGTAGGACTCGCGACCGCGAAGGCAGCCGAGGCGATCGGTCGCAACCCCGACGCGGCCGGTGCCATCCGCGCGAACCTCATCCTCGGCGCGGCACTCGCCGAAGGCCTTGGCATCCTGTCGTTCGTGCTCGGCATCCTGCTCTGGACGCGGATCGGCTAGTCGATGCTGCGCTCGCCGATCGCCGCGGAAGGGACGAACGCGTTCGCGCTCGTCGTCGAGCCGTGGTGGGTGCTGGTGTCCATCGTCCAATTCCTCGTGCTGTTCTTCCTGCTGCGGAGGATCCTCTGGGGTCCCGTGACGCAGACGCTCCGCTCGCGCGCCGACCGGATCCGTGAGGGCCTCGAGGCCGCGGAGGCCGCCAAACGCGAGCGCGAGCAGATGCAGGTCGAGGTCGAGCGTCTGCTCGGCGAAGCGCGACGCGAGGCTGCCGCGATCGCGGAGCGCACCACGAAGGCCGCCGAGGGGGCCGCGGCCGACATCCGCGAGTCGGCGAAAGCCGAGGGTGACCGCATCCGCGAGCGCGCCCGCGCGGATGCCCAGCAGCTCCACGACCAGTCCCTCGTACAGCTCCGCCAAGAGGTGGCCGGCCTCGCCGTCCTCGCGGCCACTCGGATTCTGGGCCGCGAGGTCGATGCGAACGCCCACCGTGCCCTCATCGAGCAATCACTCGACGAAGCAGGCGCCCAGCTCGGGAGGTCGACGTAACGGTGGCCCAGAGCGGATCCGCAGCGCGCCGCTACGCTGAGGCCGTCCATGACCTCGCGCGGCGTGACGACGCCGTCGATGCGTATCGAAGCTCGCTCGAAAGCCTCGCGGCGGCGCTTGGGCCACAGACCATGCGCGCGCTCCGCGATCCCAGCGTCCCGATGAAGCAGCGACTCCAAGCCATCGACACGGCTGCCGCGACGCAGCCGAAAGCGATCCGCTCGCTGCTCGCGGTCCTGGCGCAGCGGGATCGACTGCCTCTGCTGCCGGGGATCGCCGCGGCTTTCGGCGATCTCGTCGACAAGCGCGCGGGCATCGCCAAGACCAAGATCACCACCGCGGTCGAGCTCGACCAGGATCAGCGGCGCGCATTCGTCGAGCGTCTCGAGCGTGTCTCGGGCAAGAGGCTCAGCGCGACGTTCGCCGTGGACGAGCGTCTCATCGGCGGCGCGAAGGTGCAGGTCGGCGACCACCTCCTCGACGCCTCGGTCAAGGCGCGTCTCGCCGCGCTCCGTACTCGGCTCGCCGACTAGCGCAGAACAGGAGAACTCCATGGCCACGACCGCGTCAGAGATCACCGAGATCATCAAGTCCCAGATCGAGAGCTTCGAGGGCCAATCCGAGTCTGCGGACGTCGGGACGGTCGTCGAGATCGGCGACGGGATCGCCCGCATCCACGGTCTCGCTGGGTGCATGGCCTCGGAGCTGCTCGATTTCGGTTCCGAGGTCTACGGGCTCGCGTTCAACCTGGAAGAGGACACCGTGAGCGCGATCATCCTCGGCGACTACACGGGCATCCAGGAGGGCGGTGAGGTCCGGACGACCGGCCGCATCGTGGAGACGCCCGTCGGCGACGCGCTGGTCGGCCGGGTCGTCGATCCGCTCGGGCGGCCGCTCGACGGGAAAGGCTCGATCGACACGAAGGAGTCCCGCCCGGTCGACGTGGTCGCCCCCGGGGTCATCACGCGCAAGAACGTCGACACGCCGGTCCAGACGGGTATCAAGATCATCGACGCGCTCACCCCGATCGGTCGTGGGCAGCGTCAGCTCATCCTGGGCGATCGTCAGACCGGCAAGTCCGCGATCGCGATCGACACGATCATCAACCAGAAGGGCCAGGACCTCACCTGCATCTACGTCGCGATCGGACAGAAGGAATCGTCCGTGGCGAAGCTCGTCGCGACGCTCGAGGAGCACGGCGCGATGGACCACAGCATCGTGGTAGTGGCGGGCGCCTCGAGCCCTGCCACCCTCCAGTACATCGCGCCATTCGCCGGATGCGCGATGGGCGAATTTTTCCGGGACAACGGAAAGGACGCGCTCGTCGTCTACGACGACCTGTCAAAGCACGCGTGGGCATACCGGCAGGTCTCGCTGCTCACGCGGCGCCCGCCCGGCCGTGAGGCCTACCCCGGCGACGTCTTTTACCTGCACTCGCGCCTGCTCGAACGCGCCGCGCGCCTCAACGAGGACAACGGAGGCGGCTCGCTCACCGCGCTGCCGATCATCGAGACGCAGGCGAACGACGTGTCGGCCTACATCCCGACGAATGTCATCTCCATCACCGACGGCCAGATCTACCTCGAGACCGACCTCTTCAACCAGGGCATCCGACCGGCCATGAACAGCGGTCTCTCGGTGTCCCGCGTCGGCGGGGATGCGCAGACGAAAGCGATGAAAGCGGTCGTGAGGAGCCTCAAGTCGGACCTCGCGCAGTACCGCGAGCTCGCCGCGTTCGCGCAGTTCGGCTCGGACCTTGACAAGTCGACGCAGGCTCAGCTGCGCCGGGGCGAGCGCGTCGTCGAGGTCATGAAGCAGCCTCAGTACCAGCCGCTGCCGCTGGTCAAGGAGGTCGTGATCATCTTCGCGGTCACCAGCGGTTACCTGGATGACATCCCGGCGGGCAAGGTGCGCGAGTTCGAGCGGGACCTCTTCCGGTTCATGGACTCGCAGCACAAGCAGCTCGCCGACTCGATCGCCGAGTCGCGCGCATTCGGCGAGGAGACCGAGAAGCAAGTGCGGGCGATGCTCGACGAGTTCAAGAAGACGGTCTCGTTCGAGGGCAAGGCCCCGGCGCGGACCGGCGATGCCTCGGGGCAGGGGCCCTCGCCCTCGCCCGCCGCTCCAAAGTCGCAGAAGTGAGCATTGTGTCGCTGGCGGCCGGGCTCGTACGAGACCCCCTGCCCCTCGACCTCGGTCCGCGCCTCCTCGGCCCGGGCGAGGGGCTTCGCTCCTAGATGCCGTCAGAGAGGGACCTCCGCCGGCGGGTCAAGTCGGTCAAGAACATCCAGCAGCTGACGCGCGCGATGCAGCTCGTGGCGGCGTCGAAGATGCGCCGCGCGCAGGAGGCCGTCCTCGCCTCACGGCCGTTCGAGGAGAAGCTGCGGCAGGTGCTGAACGAGCTCGCGCCGTACGCCGATCCCGAGCTGAGCCCGCTGCTGCAGCGGCGCGACCCGATCCGGAAGGCGTCGGTCATCCTCGTCACCACGGACCGTGGCCTGGTCGGTCCGATGAACGTGAACTTGCTTCGATCGACCCTGCGTTGGGCACAGGAGCAGCCGGCGGTCTCCTACGTCGCGGCGGGTCGCAAGGGCATCGGCTCATTGCGCCGTCTGCGCGCACCCGTGACCGCTGAGTTCCCCGGTATCCCCGACCGGCCAACGACGGCCGATACGAACGTCATCGCGCGCGTCGCCGTCGAGGAGTTCCTCAAAGGTGAGGTCGATGAGGTCCACCTCGCGTTCACCCGCTTCATCAACACGCTCCGCCAGGAGCCGACGATCCGCCGGCTCCTGCCGCTCGTCCCGGAGGAGGAGGACATCGACGACCTGCCACCGCTCCAGTACATCTTCGAGCCGGACCCTGAGACGGTCCTCAACCTGATCCTGCCGCGGTTCGTCGAGGTCGCCGTGTACCAGGCGATCCTGGAGTCCAAAGCCTCGCAGTTCTCGGCGCAGATGGTCGCCATGCGCAACGCGACCGACGCCGCGGGTGATCTCATCAGCGAGCTCGCGCTCGCCGCGAACAAGGCGCGTCAAGGACGGATCACGAGAGAGATGCTGGAAATCGCCTCGGGCGCCGAAGCCCTGAAGGGATAGCGGAGTGGCTGTCGAAGCACGCAGCTCCACAGCGGACGGAGCGTCGGAAGGCGGGAGCGGCGAGGTCGTCCAGATCATCGGGCCGGTCCTCGACGTCCAGTTCGAGGAGGGCCAGCTGCCCGAGATCTATCACGCCCTCACGGTCCAGCGGGACGATGGCGATATCGTGGTCGCCGAGGTCCAGCAGCACCTCGGCAACAACTGGGTGCGCGCGGTCGCGATGTCCACCACGGACGGCCTTCGCCGCGGCATGAAGGCGGTCAACACGGGCGGGCCGATCACCGTGCCCGTCGGCGCGTCGACGCTCGGCCGAGTGTTCAACGTCGTCGGCGAGCCCATCGACGGCAAGGATCCGATCGAAGGTGTACGCCGGGACCCGATCCATCGCGCACCTCCGTCGTTCGCGGAGCAGTCCACCCAGGCCGAGATCTTCGAGACAGGTATGAAGGTCGTCGACCTCATCTGCCCGTTCCTCAAGGGTGGCAAGTCGGCCGTGTTCGGCGGCGCCGGGACGGGTAAGACCGTCGTCATCCAGGAGCTCATCCGCAACGTCGCCGCGGAGCACGGCGGCTACTCCATCTTCTGCGGCGTCGGCGAGCGGTCCCGAGAGGGCACACAGCTCCTCGGCGAGATGCGCGAATCGGGAGTCATCGACAAGATGGCCATGGTCTTCGGTCAGATGAACGAGCCGCCTGGTGCGCGCCTTCGAGTGGCGCTCACCGGCCTCACGATCGCCGAGTACTTCCGCGACGAGGAGGGTCGTGACCTCCTCATCTTCATCGACAACATCTTCCGCTTCACACAGGCCGGCTCCGAGGTGTCGGCCCTGCTCGGCCGCATGCCGAGCGCCGTCGGCTACCAGCCCACGCTCGGTACCGAGATGGGTGAGCTGCAGGAGCGCATCACCTCCACGAAGAAGGGCTCGATCACTTCGCTGCAGGCCGTGTTCGTCCCCGCGGATGACTACACGGATCCAGCGCCGGCGACGACGTTCGCGCACCTCGACGCCTCGATCAGGCTCGAGCGGTACCTCACCGAGCTGTCGCTCTACCCCGCGGTCGACCCGCTCACGTCGACCAGCCGCGCGCTCGACCCGCTCATCGTCGGGGAGGATCACTACGACACGGCCCGCGAGGTCCAGCGCGTGCTCCAGCGCTACAAGGACCTTCAGGACATCATCGCGATCCTCGGGGTCGACGAGCTCTCGGACGACGACAAGCTGCTCGTCGCCCGGGCACGCAAGATCCAGCGGTTCCTCGCGCAGCCGCTCTTCGTGGCGAAGCAGTTCACCGGCCTCGAGGGCGTCTACGTGAAGGTCGCCGACACGGTGCGCAGCTTCAAAGAGGTGCTCGAGGGCAAGCACGACGACCTCCCCGAGCAGGCTTTCTTCAATGTCGGCACGATCGAGGACGCCCGGGAGAAGGGCGAGCGCTTGAGCAAGGAGAGCGAGTAGGTGGACGTCCTCCGCGTCGCAAGGTCCAGCGGTCCTGCCGCGCCCTGCTGCGCGGGGACGCAGTAGGCAATGCCCCTGCGGCTCGAGATCCTCACGCCGGAGCGTCAGGTCTACGACGACGAGGTCGATATGGTGATCGCTCCCGGCAGCGAGGGGTATCTCGGCATCCTCCCGCACCACGCGCCGCTGCTCACGACGCTCGGCCCCGGCGAGTTCCGCGTGAAGCGTGGTGGCGGCGAGGAGGTGCTCGCGGTCTTCGGAGGATTCATGGACGTCCGCGGGGACCGTGTCACCGTTCTGACCGACGCTGCCGAGCCCGCCGACGAGATCGATGAGGCCCGCGCGCAGGCCGCGCGCGACGCGGCGCAACAGCAGCTCGCGACGGCGTCCTCGCCGGCCGAGGAGGCCCGCGCGCGCGTGTCACTTGAGCGCTCGCTCGTTCGCCTCCGGGTGAGCCAGCGGAGGCGCCGTCGTGTGTAGCGGGCCGCCCGAGCTCCGACCGTTCGCCTGACATGAGCGGCGGCTGGCGCGCGGAGCTCGACGGCTACACGCGCGCGCTCGCGGGCGCCTTCATCTTCGGCATCCCGCTGGTCAGCGCCCAGCAAGGCCCCTTCCAAGACCCCATCGGCGAGACGGAGCTGTCGTACGTCGTATCGCTCGCCATCGCGTTCGTCGCGCTGGTCCTCTTCGACCAGCTCGGGGCCGCGGACCCGGTCCACGAGATGGTGACAGAGACGATCATGCTCGGGTTCCCGGCGACGATCGGCGGCGCCGCGAGCCGGGCACTCATATGAGCACGAAGCAACGCCAGCGCCAGGGCCGCACGGCCGCGGAATGTGAGATCGTCAGCTCGACGGCTCGCGTTGTCGGTCCTTGACACGGGCCCGGCTGGCGCACTCCGGCCCCGGCTTTGCCACCGGTTCGCTCTCCCGGCTGAGCCGCAACTTCGGCATACTGCCATCGGGATGAGGGCACTGGCGGCGATCTTGTGTCTGCTCGCTCTCATCGTGTCCGCATGTGGCAGCGGCACCCTTTCGCGGCCCCTCGAGCCGGAGCCGATCACGCCCGCGGAGGCGCCGCGCGTCGTCGTGGCGGCGGCGGAGCAGACCGCGATCCCGTCACCCGAGCCCACCCCGGTCCCTACCCCGGTGCCCACTCCGGTCCCGACACCGTCCGGGCCAAGCAAGCTCCGCGTCTTCGTCGCTTCGGAGGGCCCGTACTCGGGCGGTACCGGTGAGGTGTGGGTCCTCGAGGGCAGCGCCACGACCGGTTTCGAGGTCGTGAAGAGGATCCCGCAGGGCGGCTGGCCGCACAACGTCTCCGTCTCGCCCGACGGGAAGTACGTCGCGGTCGCGCAGCGCTCGAGCAATCAGGTGTCCGTCATCGATCCGATCGAGATGAAGGAGATCGCGCGGTTCCCTGTGGGGAAGACGCCGCACGGCATCACCTGGAGCCCCGACTCGCGGTCGCTTTTCACCGCGCACGAGCGCGACAACTTCATCGGCAGGATCGAGGTGGGCACCTGGCGCATGACGCCGCTCAACGTCGGCGTGCCCCAGCATGTCACGGTGATGGACCCCTCGAAGCCCACTCAGCTGTGGTTCACGCTGACGAATTCGATGGCCGCGAATCATCTCCGCATGTACGACCTCGAGACGAACAGCGTCACGATGGTGAATGTGGCGGACGTCCATGACGTCTACTTCACGCCCGATTTCAGCGAGCTCTGGTCGTCGTCCTCCGGATTCCTCGAGAAGCCCTCGGACCGGATGGTGATCTACGACCCGGCCA
>Ga0136617_10001317_pt1 | contig 21814 bp, 22 predicted proteins | sample AntDrymUQ3222106_2_FD_129672 | JGI IMG/M metagenome (GOLD analysis project Ga0136617, IMG submission 129672) | Polar desert sand microbial communities from Dry Valleys, Antarctica - metaG UQ322 (21.06) | ecosystem: Environmental > Terrestrial > Soil > Desert | place: Antarctica: Dry Valley...
CAGACCGCGAACACACCCCACCACTCGTCCGGCACCTCGCTCCAGCTGGTGAGCACGAAGTAGAGCCGCCCGCCGATCAGCCCCGCCGGAAAGCCCCACAACGCGATGTCCTCAGCGAGCCGGCGCTCACCCCCGAGGGCGTGCCACCGGCGACCGGCGATGTAGACCGCGGCCACCACGGCCGCGACATAGCAGAGCCCGTAGAAGCGAACGTCCAACGGACCGATAGCGACGCCGTTGGACGACGGGCTCGGAAGGGAGGCGAGCACCCGCGCAGAGTAGAGGCATCGCCTCGGTCAAAGTGCGGAACGCCGACGGCGTAGTCTCTATCGGAGCTGCCGCGCAATCTCTTCAAGGTTGGTAAGCGAACCGATCTGACCTGTGCGCCGGCGTGTTCTCCAAGCCATGGCTCCCGAACGCATCACGAGAAGGCACGCTCTCGGGGCGGGCGCCGCCACCTTGGCGGCCGGTGCTCTTTCGCCGGCCCCGGCCTTCGGCGCGCGGCCTGCGCTCTTTGAGAAGGAGCTCGACGGCGCTCTCCTCGGCGCGACGATCTCGTCGGCCGGGTGGCGGACCACGGGGGTGCTGCGAGCCCCACGGCGCTTCGATCTCGTCGGCTTGCGCTGGAACGCCGGCGGATCGCTTGAGGCCCAGGTCCGGGCGAGACGCGATCGCGGAGGATGGTCGGCCTGGATGGTCCTCCCCGCGGCCGGCGAGCATGCGCCCGACGGCGCGCGCGCCGGCGTCCACGGCTCAGAGCCGGCCTGGACGGACTCCGCCGACGTCTTTCAGCTGCGCCTGCGCGGCCACGCCGGCGGACTGCGCGCCCGGTTCGTGCGTGCCAAGCCGACAGCGGCGGTCGCCCGCGGCGTGACGGGCCGTCTGCGCCGCCGCGCCGGAGCGGTCGCCCGCAACGCACAAGCGCCCTTCCCGCCCGCGGGCGCAGCCCAGCCTCCGAGGGTGATCACCCGCGCGGAGTGGGGCGCGTCAGCGGTGCCGCCCAGGACGGCGCCGGCCTACGGGGGGGTGCAACTCGCCTTCGTGCACCACACCGTGACCGCCAACGAGTACACGCCGCAGGATTCCGCTGCGATCGTGCTCGGGATCGCCCGCTACCACCGCGACTCAAACGGCTGGAACGACATCGGATACAACTTCCTCGTCGACAAGTATGGTCAGGTCTTCGAGGGCCGCGCGGGCGGGATGGAGGCGGCGGTGGTCGGTGCCCACGCCCAGGGCTACAACTCCGTCTCCACCGGAATCGCCTGCCTCGGTGACTTTCGCTCCCTTCCCCAGTCCGAGCCGGGGATCGTGGCCGTGACGCGGCTTCTGGCCTGGAAGCTCGGGCTTCACGGCGTGCCGGCGGAGGGAACGGTGACGGTCACCTCCCTGGGCGGGAAGGTCAACCGCTACCGCTCCGGGACCCCCGTCACGTTTCAGCGCATCTCGGGGCACCGTGACGGAAACGGGACGACCTGTCCAGGGGAAGCGCTCTACGGACAGCTGCCTGCGCTACGGACGCTCGTGGCCCGTCGCATGCCCCCCGCCGCCCCCTCGGCGCTCACGCTGCGGGCGGCGGTGCAACGGGTGCGGTACCCCACTCAAATCAGGTTGAGCGGCCAGCTGCGGTTCGGCGACGGCTCGCCGGCCGGTGGCTCGCCGCTCGAGCTGCAGTTCCAGGCCGTTGGAGGCGCCTGGCAGCCCGTCGCGGCCGCGAGCGTCGGCGGAGACGGTGCGTGGGCGGCCACCGCAGAGCTGCCCGCCTCGGGTCTGGTGCGCGCGGTGTTCTCAGGTGACGGCGCACGTCCGCCGCTGCAGGCCACGCCCGTCCCGGTCACCGTGCTTCCGCGCCTCTTGCTCCAGTTGGGCGCCAGACGTGTGCGCTCCAGGACCGCCGTCAAGGTGACGGGGGTCCTCTCCCCGCCCCCGGCGGGTGGGCGCGTGCTCTGCATCCTCGAGCGCCAGGTGGGCCGCCGCTGGGTGGCCGTTCAGACCAAGCGGATCAACGTCCGACGGGCAAGTTATGCCACGGCACTTCGTCCGCGCGCCGCGGGGCTGTACCGGGTCACGGTCTCGACGCCGGGCGCCGTCGAGCGGCTGCGTCTGCGGGTCACCTAAGCCGCTTGGGCGGCGATGGAGGCGATCACCTTGGAGAGTTGCCCGCCCTGCCACGCCAATGGCGAGCTTCCGGGCTCCTCGACCATGAGGCGCGCGCCTTTGAGGGCTTCGGCGTAGCGCTCGCCCGTGGCCAGCGGGTGCTCGGGGTCGGCGTCGTCGCGGTCGGCGACCACGACGGTCGGCTGGTCGATCGCCTCGAGCGCTTCCCAGGTGTCGAAGGGGCGGGCGCGGGGAACGGCGCGAAGGGCGTCGGCCACCGCGTCGGTATGGGAGTGCGCGCCGAGGCGCTGGCGCAGGATCTTCTGGACCGTCTCGCGCCAGCGCTCGGGTACCGGGGGCACTCCGTAGGCCTCGACGAAGCCGTCCACCCCGCCGGTCCGCAGGCCTTCGGACAGTGCGTCCCACCGAGCGAAGCGGTCAGGGTCGCTCTCCCCAGGGTCGAACGCTGGGGTGATCAAACACAGGCCGGCCACCCGTTCGGGATGTTCGAGAGCGAAGGCGAGGCTCGTGTGGGCGCCCATCGAGGCGCCGGCGAGGACGGCTCGCCGCACTTCGCGCTCGTCCATGAGCGCCAGCAGGTCGGCGCTCAGCGCGTCGTAGCCGTAGGCGGCCGGGTCGGGCGCCGGGTCAGACGTCCCGTGCCCGCGGGCGTCGTAGGTGACCACGCGGTGCCCTCCACGCTCCAGGCTGCGCGAGCCCATGACCACGTAGCGACGGGTGGCGGTCAGCCCGTGCAACAGGACGACGGGCTTTCCCTCCCCCGCCTCCTCGCCCGTGAGCATCGAGCCGCCGCTGGGAATGGTGAACTCGGGCATGTCCGGAGTCCTATCACTACGCTCTCGGCATGCCCGACGTCGTTGAAGCCGACTTCCAGCGTGAGGTCGTCGATCGCTCGCATCAGGTCCCCGTCGTGGTCGACTTCTGGGCTTCGTGGTGCGGCCCGTGCCGTGCGTTGACTCCCGTGCTCGAGCGTAGTGTGGCCGCCCGCGACGGCAAGGTCGTCCTCGCGAAGGTGGATACGGACGCCAACCCGAAGATCTCCCAGGCGTTCGGGATCCAGGGCATCCCGGCGGTCAAGGCCTTCAAGTACGGCGTGGTGGTGGACGAGTTCGTCGGCGCTCAGCCGCCTGCCACGGTCGAGCGGTTTCTCGACGGCCTCGTGCCCTCAGAAGCCGAGCAGCTCGTCGCCGCGGGCGGCGAAGCCGATCTGCGCCGCGCGCTCGAGCTCGATCCCGGGCGTACCGAGGCCGCGGTCGCGCTGGCGAAGCTGCTCCACGCGCGAGGCGAGGATCAGCCGGCGCTGGAGCTGTTGGACTCCCGACCGGGCTTCGCCGCCGAGGGCCTGGCGGCTCGGATCCGGCTCCTGGGCGATCCCGCGATGGCCGACGCCTTCGCGTCCATCGACGGCAGAGACTTCGCCGTGGGCATCGACAGGCTGATCGCGATGCTGGCCGAGGCGGGCGACGCCGATCGGCGTGAAGACCTGCGCCGAGCGGTGGTCGGCGTCCTCGATACGCTCGGAGTGCAAGACCCCGTGGCGCGCGAGTCGCGCCGCAAGCTGGCTGCCGCTCTCTACTAGTAGTGGGACACTAGAGCTCGAGCGCCAGTTGGCCGCCCTCCACGCCCGCGTGTGGCGCCGGCTCTCCGCCGGCCTCGAACCGGGCCTCGAACGATGCGACGCGAACGCCGAGCAGGCGCACCGGCCGCGGCGGGGCGTACTCGCGCAACAGGTCCAGTGCGATGCGGCCGACCGTGTCTGCGTGGTTGGTGTGGGCCGGCAAGGTGCGAGCGCGGGTGATCGTGGTGAAGTCGTCGAGCCGGACCTTGATCGCGATCGTCCGGCCCTGGTGGCCGTGCCGGGCCAGTCCCGCGCAGAGCTCGGCAGCCAGGCGGCGCAGCGCGGCCTCCTGCTCGGACCGGTCCGCCACATCGGTGGGGAAGGTCGTCTCGCGCGACTCGGACACCGCAAGTCGCTCAGGAGCGACCGGCGATGAGTCGTCGAAGCGGGCTCGCTGCCGCAGATACGGCCCGAGCCGTCCACCGAAGCGCTCGGCGAGTGTCGAATCCGAAGTGGCCGCGAGGGAGGCGATGGTGGCGATGCCCATCGCTTCGAGCCGCTCGGCGGTCTTGGCTCCGATGCCGGGCAGCAGCCTGGGAGGCGCTGCGCCAAATCGCTCACCCGCCTCCTCGCGGGTGAGCACGACGAAGCCGGCGGGCTTCTCGGCGTCGGAGGCGACCTTGGCCACTAGCTTGTTCGGACCGATGCCGATCGAGCAGGTGATCCCGGTTGCCGCCCGGATCTCGGAGATCAGCCGTCGCATGGCCGCTCGCGGGGCCATCAAGCCGCTCAGATCGAGGTACGCCTCGTCGAGCCCGACCACTTCCACGGCGTCGACCTGCGACCGGACCCGCTCCATGAGCTCGCGCGAGACCCGTCGGTAGGCGTCGAAGTCAGGTTCGACGAAGACCGCGTCGGGGCACAGCCGACGCGCCCGCGAAGCCGGTGTCGCGGATCCAACGCCGAACTTGCGTGCTTCGTAGGACGCTGTGGTCACCACCGCCCGGGGGCCGCTGCCCGCGATCACCACAGGCTTGCCACGGAGATCGGGACGGCGTAGCAGCTCGACCGAGAAGTAGAAGGCGTCGCAGTCCAGATGGGCGATCGTACGTTCGCTCACGTCTGGAGGAGGTTAGGTGTGGGGTCGGCTGGCTTCGCTTCGCCTCGGCGCGCCCGCTCCATACCCTTCCCCTCGATGCCGGGGTTCGGCGCGACGGCTCGGCCCCGGGCTCCGGACCTCGGACCGGCGGCTACCGCGTGGCCAGGATCGGTCCGTGTCCGCTGAAGCCGAGCCGCCGCGCGGTGGCGGCAGTCAGGTCATACTCACGCCCGCCGACGTACGGGCCACGGTCGATCACGGGTACCCGCACGGACCGGCCGCTGCGTCGAAAGGTGACGAGAGTCCCGCACGGCAGTCTCTTGTGGGCCACTCCGAGGCTTCCGGCGTTCAGCCGTCCCCCACAGCCGAGATGATTCCCGTACAGGCCCGGCCCGTACCAGGACGCGTACGCCCGCCGGTACACGTCGATCCGACCGAGGCCGCGATGGGTGGCGCTCAGACCCACTGCGCGACCCGACACGCGAACCCGAGCCTTCGCGCTCATCGTGCCGCGGCGGCGATCCGCGAGGGCGTAGCGCCCGCCGGGACTCGTGCGGTCGGAGTCAAGGGTGACCCACCGTCCGCCCCGCGAGATCTCGAGCACGACTGGCAGCCCCGCCGCAGCCGGCCGGACGAAGCCGGCCGCGACGACCCGCCGGCCGGCGGTGACCTGAAGGCTCCGCCTGCGCACGATCACGCGCGGCTTGACCCGCACGCGGCGCTCGCGGGATCGAAGCTCCCCTCCCCCCGGTGTCGCCGGGATCCTGATCCGGACCGAGCCCGTCCGATGGATCCGGCCGCGCAGGCTGAAGCGGCGGTGTGAGCGGATGACCTGGCTTGCGATGGGACGCCACGGCGCTCCCGACGCCTGGGAGCGCAACTCGAGCACGGCTTGCCGACCGACCGCCGAGTGCGATGAGGAGCCCTTCACGACGACTCGGTCGCCGAAGGTGAGACGTGGGTCTCCGAGCTTGAAGGAGAGGGGTCCGACGAACTGGGTGTCGGCTTGAGCGGCGGCCGGGGCGGCGGTGATGGCAACCACTGAAAGCGCGCCGGCGAATCCGCCTGCGCGCAGGGGTAATGTGGACCTCATGGAGAGGAGCTCCCTTCGGGACATGACCGATGAGCTGCCGACCCATGGAGTCGGCGTGGCGGCTTGCACAAAGCTAAGGCGCCTCCGAGGAGGCGCCCGACCGCCGCGTTCGCGACGACGTAAGCCACCGGCGGACCCCCGAATAGGACCCTATGCTCGCCCCCGCGGACATCGCGGTGGCTCGGCCGGTTATCGAACTGGTGTTCTCACCGTAGCGACTTAGGCCGCTGCCGCCACCTCGAGGTCTGACTCGAAGAACGTCCCGCACTCCTCGCGGAGCTTGGCCAGGCCGAGGCGGATCCGGCTCTTGGCGGTTCCCAGCGGCACTTCCGAGCGCTTGGCGATCTGGTCGGCGGTCAGACCGCCCCAGTAGGCGAGGACGAGGGCCTCCCGCTGGGCGTTGGGCAGGCGCCGCAGGGCGTCGCGCACCGCCTCGCGCTCGGCGTCGCGCTCCGCGGCCGCCGCCGGGCGGTCATCGGGCCGCTCCTCCGCCACCGAGACCACGAGCTTGAGCCGGTCGCTCGCGCGGCCGGCGGCTTGACCCTCGCGCCACAGGTCAAGCGCACGCGAGCGGGCCATGAGCCTGAGGTAGGACCCGATCTCGCCACGCCGCGAGTCAAACGACCCGGGCCGGCGCCACACGCGCAGGAAGACGTCCTGGACGACGTCCTGCGCCTGCGCGGCGTTGCCGAGGATGCGGAAGGCGGCGGCGTACACGCCGCGCGACTGCTCGTCATAGATGCGCTGGAACTGCTGGGGATCACTGAGGTTGAGCGGGGCGGGCATCTCTCGACCTTTCGGGCGGCCTTCGGAGGGAGGATCACTCTGTACAAGGAACATTATACACAGCGTTGAAGGTTTGCAAACCTGAGTAGAGCCGCGAGAATGCGAATAGCCGTGGGCAACCCCGATCGCCTCTCAGGTCTCGACGCCTCCTTCCTCCACCTCGAGGAAGGTGGCGCGCACATGCACGTCGGGTCGTGCATGCTCTTCGACGGCGCAGCCCCCTCGTACGAGGAGTTCGTCGCGCAGCTCGAGCGCCGCCTGCACCTCGTCCCGCGCTACCGCCAGAAGCTGGCGTTCGTTCCGCTCAACCAGGCCCGCCCCGTGTGGGTGGACGACCCCCACTTCAACGCGGGGTACCACATCCGTCACACGGCCCTTCCGCAGCCGGCCGGCATGCACGAGCTTCGCGCCCTCACCGGTCGCGTGCTGTCGGGAAGGCTCGACCGCTCCAAGCCACTGTGGGAGATCTGGCTCGTCGACCACGTCGCGGACGACCGCTTCGCGGTGATCTCCAAGACGCATCACTGCCTCGTCGATGGCGTTTCGGGCGTCGACATCACCACCGTGCTCTTCGACCTGGAGCCTGAGCCGCCCAGGGCTGACGGCAGCGCACCGCCGCCGGCGTGGGAGCCACGGCCCGAGCCCAGCGCGGCGGCGCTGCTCGCCGACGCGCTACGGGAGCGGACCACCGCTCCGATCGCGCTTGCGCGTGAGGTCGGTGAGGCGCTGACGAGACCGGTCGGGCTCGCGGAGAGTGCCGGCACCGTCATCGCCGGGCTCGGGGCGGTGGCGATGGCCGGCCTGAACGCCCCACCTAGCCTCTACAACACTCCCATCGGGCCACACCGGCGCTTTGCCTGGGTGGAGGAGGACCTCTCGCGCTTGAAGGCCATCAAGGCCGCGCTCGGCGGCACGGTCAACGATGTGGTGCTCACGGCGGTCAGTGGTGCTCTGCGCTCGCATCTTCTGGCCAGAAGGCAGTCCTTGCAGGGGCTCACGCTCCGGGCGATGGTCCCCGTGTCCGTGCGGGCCGAGACCGAGCGGGGGGCGCTGGGCAACCGGGTGAGCGCGATGTACGCGCCGCTGCCCGTCTCGGTCGCCGATCCGGCCGAGCGCCACCGGATCGTGCGTGGAGCCATGGCCGGCCTCAAGGAGTCCGGCCAGGCGGTGGGAGCCGAGGTGCTCACGCGGCTGAGCGGGTTCGCCCCGCCGACCGTGATGGCCCAGTCGGCGCGTCTGCAGACGCGCCAGCGGATGTTCAACCTGACCGTGACCAACGTTCCCGGGCCCCAGTTCTCGCTCTATCTGCTCGGGCGGCGCCTCGAGCGGATCTTCCCCCAGGTCCCGCTCGCCGGTAACGCCGCCCTCGGAGTCGCGATCATGTCCTACGACGGAACCATCAACTTCGGCCTGATCGGCGACTTCGACGTGCTGCACGACCTCGACGAGCTCGCCCTCGCGCTGCAGGGCGCTCTGGAAGAGCTCTCGGCGCTGGCAGGTGTGCCTGCCGCGGCCTCCCGGGGCAACGGTCGTGTGCGGGCCGACGTGACGAACCCCACGGGCTGACGTGTCCCGCGTCGTAGCGGTCGCGTTGGGCATGGTGGTGCTGCTCGCCGGCCTGTACGGGCTCTCGACACTCGTCAACTCGCGTGACGACGCCGGGGTGGAGCGGGCAGCCGGTCCCGGTGAGTCCGAGCCCGACCGCGGTGCCGCACACCGGCCGGCGGGCGACCGTCGGGAGCCCGACCCGCCCACGAGCGGTCCGCACTCCCCCGACCTCGTCTCCCGGGACGCCCGGGAACTGAGCGACGACCGCATCCTGCACGCGCTCGAGCTGGGCGACGTGGTGCTGGTCTACCCGGACCGGACGCCTCCGGCGGAGCTGCGTGCCGTTCAGGAGGAGGTCGCCGGGTCCTTCGACGCAGAGTTGGCCGCGGCCGGCCAGGCGGTCATCCTGGCCAGGGTGCCGGGTGTCCCCGACATCCAGGCCCTTGCCTGGCGGCGGCGGCTGCGCGCCTCGGGGCCCGGCGATCCCGGCGTCCGCACGTTCGCCGAGTACTGGCTGGGCCGAGGGCTCGACGGCTCGCGTTGACAGACTGTGGGCGTGCGCATCGCCCCGCTCCGTCTCGCTCTCGCCCAGGTCAACGTCCGCGTCGGAGATCTCGAGGGCAACGCCGCCAAGCTGCGCGGGCAGATCGAGCGTGCCCGCGACGCCGGGGCGGAGCTCGTCCTCTTCCCCGAGCTGGCGGTGACGGGCTACCCGCCGGAGGATCTCCTGCTCAAGGAGCACTTCCTGCGCGCCAGCGAGGAGGCGCTCGCCTCCGTGGCCGCCGAGGCGCACGGCATCCTGGTGCTCGTCGGCGCCCCTGAACGCGCCGACGACGTTTACAACTCTCTGGCCATCTGCGCCGGCGGCCGGGTGATCGGGCGCTACCGGAAGACCGTGCTGCCCAACTACGGCGTCTTTGACGAGGAGCGCTACTTCCAGGCCGGCGAGGGCGGTGCGATCTTCGAGCTCGGCGAGGTGCGGCTCGGCTTGACGATCTGCGAGGACCTGTGGACGCCGGGTCCTCCGGCCTCCGAGGAGGCACTCGCGGGCGCGTCCCTGCTCCTGAACGCCTCGGCCTCGCCGTATCACGCCGGCAAGGGCGTCCGGCGCGAGCTGATGATGGTCCAGCGCGCGCGCGACAATCTGTGTGGGCTCGCCTTCTGCAACCTGGTCGGCGGCCAGGACGAGCTGATCTTCGACGGCCACTCCCTGCTCCTCGATCACAACGGCACGGTGCTCGCCCGGGCGCCCCAGTTCGCCGAGGCGCTGCTGATCGGCACCGTCGACCCGCAGGCGGCGGTGACCGCCCGCCTTCGCGACGCCCGTCTGCGCCCGCCCGTGCGACGAACCCTTCCGCAGGTGACCAGACTGGGCGACGAGGCCAGGATCGACCGCCCGGCGGTCACCCAGGTCGGCGGAAAGGTCTCCCCGCTTCTGGATGAGGTGCCCGAGGTCTACGCGGCCCTCGTGCTCGGCGTGGGCGACTACGCAGCCAAGAATGGCTTCTCGCACGCGGTGCTCGGCCTGTCGGGCGGCATCGATTCGACCCTCGTCGCCCTCGTGGCGGTGGACGCGCTCGGACCCGAGAAGGTGTCCGTCGTGGTGATGCCGTCGCGCTACTCGTCCGAAGGCACCCAGTCCGACGCGCGTCGGCTCGCCGCGAACCTCGGAGTGCAATGCCTCGACCTGCCGATCGGGCCGGCGATGGAGGTCTTCGACGGGATGCTCGCCGAGGTCTTCGCGGGCCGTGAGCCCGATCTCACGGAGGAGAATCTCCAGGCCCGGATCCGCGGCAACCTGTTGATGGCGCTTTCCAACAAGTTCGGCTGGCTCGTGCTGACCACGGGCAACAAGTCCGAGAACTCTGTGGGCTACTCCACTCTCTACGGCGACTCCGCGGGCGGGTTCGCCGTGATCAAGGACGTCCCGAAGACGCTGGTCTACCGGCTCGTCGACCAGCGCAACGCCAAGGACCCGGTCCGACCCGTTCCCGACTCGATCGTTACCCGCCCGCCGAGCGCCGAGCTGCGCGCGGAGCAGACCGATGCGGACTCCCTGCCCGACTACGACACGCTGGACGCGATCCTCACCGCCTATGTCGAGGAGGACGCCGACCGCGAGCAGCTCGAGCTGGCGGGCCTCCCACAGGAGGCGATCGACCGCGTGTTCGCGCTCGTCGACCGGGCGGAGTACAAGCGCCGCCAGGCGCCGCCCGGGATCAAGATCACGCCGCGCGCGTTCGGCCGCGATCGGCGGATGCCGATCACCAACGGCTACCGGCCGTAAAGCCCTTAACCACTCGGCGACATCCCCGCGGCTCTCAATGGCTAGCGTCGTCGCATGAAACGAATCCTACTCGCCGCCTGCCTCGTGGCGGCCGCCGTCACAGCTCCCTCCGCGTGGGCGGCCGACCATCGCCTCACGCTGGGAGTGATCGGAGACGTCCCGTACGGAGCACCGCAGGTGGCCGAGTTCCGGACCGACATCGCGGAGATCAACGCGGACCCGGCCGTCGAGCGGGTCATCCACCTCGGCGACATCAAGAACGGCTCGAGTCGCTGCGACACCACGTACTTCGAGGCTCGGCTGGCGGACTTCGAGGCGTTCGGCGATCCACTCGTCTACACGCCGGGGGACAACGAGTGGACCGACTGCCACCGGGCCAACAACGGGGCCTTCCTGCCCACGGAGCGCCTCGACACGCTTCGCAGGCTCTTCTTCGCCGAGCCCGGCAGGACGCTCGGAGAGGAGCGCAGGCGCGTCGCATACCAGTCCGACGCCATCCCAGAGAACGTCCGCTGGAACCAGGCGCGCGTCACGTTCGGCACCGTGCACGTGGTCGGCTCCAACGACGGCCAGCTCCCATGGTTCGGCGACCGCGTGGATCCCGCCACCGCGCAGCCGCTGCCCGAGACCAGGTCGGAGCGCGCCACGCGCTCGCGCGAGTACACCGGCCGCGAGGCCGCCGCCGTCGCCTGGATCGACGATATCTTCGACACGGCCGAGCGTCGCCGCGCGAAGGGCGTGGTGATCGGGATGCAGGCCGACATGTGGGACTCCTTCCCCGGGAGCGTGCTCACCGCGTTCGAGCCGATCAAGGCGGTCATCGCCGACCGGGCCGAGCGTTTCGGCCGACCGGTCCTCCTTCTGCAGGGCGACTCGCATCGCTTCCTAGTGGACAGGCCGGAGGGCATGCCGGAGAACCTCACGCGCGTGGTGGTGCAGGGCTCGGCCAATTCGCCGCGCGAATGGCTGCGCCTGTACGTCGATCCGAAGTCGGCCAACGTCTTCTCCTGCGAGAACGTCGTGTTCCGGACCGGCGCGGTGAGTGCCTGCCCGGAGCTGCTCGCCCCCTGAGGCCGCGAGAGTCGGCGAAAAGCGACGGGCAGCGCGGTGCCCGTCGCTCACGCCGTCGGAGGGGGATCGGCCTGCGTGGGACGTCGTTGAAGTCAACCACGAAGGCTCGAGTTCGATGCGGTGTTCCGCTTTTTTCTAGTTGGAGGAGCCTGCGGACTCACGAACGGCGACGGTCATCCGCACGAGCGCGCACAGCCGCTCGTCGTCGTCTGAGATGTCGACCTCCCAGACCTGCGTGGTCCGCCCCTTGTGGCGCCGCCGGGCGGTCGCGTGGACCGTGCCGCTGACCAGTGGGCGCAGGAAGCTCGTCTGATTCGACAGCCCCTGGGCCGACTTACCCTCGTCACGGACGCCGAGCCAGCTGCCGATCGAGGCGGTCGATTCCGCGATCGACGCGAAGACCCCACCGTGCACCAGCCCGAAGGGCTGCAGGAGGTCGTCTGAGACCCGCACCCGAGCCCTGACCTCCTCAGGCGAGGCGAAGAGGATCTCGAGGCCATAGAGCCGGTCGAAGCCGACGGCCGGGCCCAGTTCGGAAGCGAAGTCCATGCGGACGTACGGTAGTCGTGAAGCTGCGCCCGGGCGTGCGGGGCTCACTACCCTCGAGCGCCATGGCTCTTGAGTCTCTCGCTCCCGATCAGCGTGCGGTCGTCGAGCTCATTCTCAAACAGGATCGGTCCTATTCGGATCTGGCCGGCCTGCTCGGCATCTCCGACGACGCGGTCCGCCGGCGGGCCCGCGCGGGTGTGGCCATGCTGGGACCGCCGAGCGACCTGAGCGCCGACCAGCGCGGCAGGGTGACGGACTACCTCCTCGGCCAGGAAGCCGAGGACGAGCGCGCCGGGACGGCCGCCCTGCTCTCGAATTCGCCGACCGCAAGAGACTGGGCCCATGACGTGGCCGGAAGGCTGCGGCCCGTCGCCGGACGCGACCTTCCCGAGCTTCCCGCCGCGCCGCCGCCGGCCACCCCGGACGAGACTCCCGCGAGGTCCTCGCGCCTGGGTGGCGCCATTCTCATCGTCGTCTGCACCGTCCTTCTCGGGTCGCTCGTCGTCTGGCTGCTGAGCCGCGACGACGGGAACGGATCGGCTTCCGATCCGGCGAGCGCAGCCGCCACGGCCACCCCCACCGCCGCGGCCACGCCGCGATCGCTGGCCGAGATCGGGCTGCGCGCCGTCGGCGGCTCGAAGGCCGAGGGCCTCATGCAGGTCAACGCCACCCAGGCCGGACAGGTCGGCATCGTGGTGGTGGCCCGTGACGTCGAGCCGAGTGGACAAGGCGAGGCCTACGCCGTCTGGCTCACCGACTCGCGCCGCAAGGCGTTCCGGATCGGCTTCGAGGCCAAGGACGGCGGCGCCCAGGGGACTCCGGCCGGCACCCTGGCCTTCTCCGGGCCGTCATCCGACATCGACCCGGCAGAGTTCACCCGCGCGCTCACACGGTATGACGACCTCGTGGTCAGCCTTGAGCGGAGCGACAAGGGGTCCGAGCCCGCGTCCGTGATCCTGCGCGGGTCGTTGAAGCGGCTGCAGGGCGGTGACTGACCGCCTCCGATCAGAGCAGGAGCTTGCCCGGGTTCATGACCCCCACCGGGTCGCACCGGTCCTTCAGTCCGCGCAGCAGGTCGATGCCCAGCGTTCCGACCTCGCTCGGGAGATGGGCTGCGTGATCGCGACCGACCGCGTGATGATGAGTGATGGTGCCCCCACAGTCCACGATGGCGCGCGAGGCGGCTTCCTTGGCCCGACTCCACTGTGCCGCAGGTTCGGCGGTGTCTTGGCCGGCGAGCACGGTGAAGTAGAGGGAGGCGCCCGAGCCGTAGAGATGGGACACGTGGCAGGCCACGAGACTTCGCGTGTCGAGCGCTGATCGTAATGCGTCGCCGACCACGCCGTGCAGGCGCTCGAGGTTCGACCACGTGGTGGCGGTCTCGAGCGTCTCGACGAGCACCCCACGGTCGAGGAGATGGTCGCGAAGGTGTGGGGCGTAGTAGCGTCCGGCACGCCAGGCCTCGCCCGTGGCGCGACCTGCGTAGCGGCCCCGGGCCGCCCGCAGGCGGCGGGCCGCCCAGGCCCGGCGGCGTCCGACGTCCTGCGCCCCGCCCTCCCAGCCCGTGATGAGCAGGGACCCCTCCCCCGCGCCGCGAGCCCGCAGAAAGGAGACTCCCGACCGCGCCTTGAGCGAGCCCGTGCCCGCGAGCGCGAGCCCCATCTGGGTCTCGGTCTCGTCCGACAGTCGAGCCACGTCGGGAGCGAGCCCGGTCTGGGCCAGCTCGCGCAGCACCTCGGCTCCCTCGGCGAAGGACCCGAGCACCCAGCCCTCGTAGCGCCGGACCTCGGCGACCGGCCGCACCTCGAGGGTGAGCTCGATCAGGACCCCGAGCGTGCCTTCGGAGCCCGTGAGAAGCTCGCGCAGCGACGGTCCGGCGGCGCTCGCGGGGACCGCGAGAGTCGAGAGCTCGCCCGCCGGGGTCGCGCAGCGAAGGGCGACCACGTGTTCGTCGATACGCCCGAAGCCCGTGGAGGCCTGGCCGGAGGAACGGGTCGCCACGCAGCCTCCGACCGTCGCCCACTCATAGCTCTGTGGATGGTGGCCGAGCGTGTAGCCCCGGGCGCCCAGAACGTGGTCCGCCTCGGGCAGCCGCACGCCGGGCTCAAAGCGCGCGATCCGCGAGCGCTCGTCGAGCGAGACGACGTGGTCCAGGCGCGCCAGGTCGAGCGTGACCACCGCGTCGGCCCCGCCGCGCTGCGGCGCGACGCCGCCCACCACGCTCGTCCCGCCGCCGAAGGGCACGACCGCCACACGCGCCCGAGAGCAGGCATCGAGCACGGCCTGGACCTCTCCGGCGCTGCCGGGCGCGACGACGGCGTCGGGCGCGGCGTCGAGCCTTCCCGACCGCTGATCGAGCAGGTCGAGATAGGACTTGCCGGTCGCGCGCAGGATCCTCGTGGCCCGGTCCTGGCGGACGTGGGCCTCCCCGACGATCGCGACGAGCCGGTCGCGCGCCGCCTCGCTCAGCTCGCAGGGCGGCAGCACGACATCCTCGAGCGACGCAGGCCGGCTCACCACGCCCCCGTCCACACCGAAGGCCGAGCGCAGGAAGCCCTCCACCTTCTCAGAAAGGGGTGGACTCGCCCCCGGCTCCCCCCAACCCCAGAACTTCTGCTCGCGCCGGCCCACTACGGGTGCTCCTCGAGCAGCCCGGCGAGCCCGGCGAGCGCCTCGTCGAGCCGGCGGGTTGCCCCCCTTCGCAGCTGGACGCGCCCCAGGCGTGCCCATCCGCGCGGCTTCTGGTCGATCTGGAGCACCACGTCGGTCCCGGCGCCCGAGCGCTCGAGTCGTAGCTCGTACTCGACCCCCGCGAACAGCCGCTCGAACGGCGTTCCGTCGATCTCCTGCCGCCAGCGGGCGAGGGTAGGCGGGCTCGCTGCCGCGACGTGGTAGTCGGCGCGGACGGTGCGGCCACGGGGCGTGGTGAACACCGACGTCCAGCCGTCGGCCGAGACGCCCTCCACGCGCTGGGTGGCGGGCCACCACCGGGGCAGGTGATCCGGGTCGGTCGCCAGCCGCCAGACATCACCGATCTCGGCCCGCAGCTCGCGGGAGCGCCGGGTCACCACCTCAGAACTAGTCCGCGTCGTAGCCCACGAGCGCGTGGACGTCGAAGCCCTCGAGCTTTGACCGCCCGGCGAGGGCGTTGAGCTCGACGAGGAACGCGCATCCCACCACGCGGCCGCCGATCATCTCCACGAGCTCCGCGAGCGCGCGAGCCGTGCCGCCCGTGGCGAGGAGATCATCGTGGATGAGGACCCGCGCCCCGTCGGCGATCGCATCGCGGTGCATCTCGAGGGCGTCGACGCCGTATTCGAGGATGTACTCGGCCGACACCGTCTCGTGAGGCAGCTTGCCGGGCTTGCGAGCGGGAACGAAGCCGGCGCCGAGCTCCCGGGCCAGCGCCGCGCCGAGGATGAAGCCCCGCGCCTCGGCGGCCACCACGAACTCGACCCCGCGCCCGCGGGCCCAGTCGGCCAGGCCGCTGACGGCGGCATCGAGCGCCGCCGGGTCGAGCAGGAGCGGGGTGATGTCCTTGAAGAGGATCCCAGGCGTGGGGAAGTCGGGGATGTCACGGATGTGCGCCCGCAGCTCGACTGCGCTCATTTTGCCACCCGCCGCAGGTCGCGCACCAGCAGGAGGTGTTTGAGGTGGGAAGCGACGGCCGCGAGGTTCTCGAGCGCCTCGATCGCCTCGCGACGCCGCTCGGGGTTGCGCGAGCGCAGCGCCGGAGCGAGGATCTGCTGCAGAAGCCGCGACTCGCGCTCGGCCGAGGTGCGAAACACCCGGAGGTTGCGCCCCGCCACGCCGTAGCGCGCCAGCTCGGCGACGGCCCGGATGATCTCGCGTTCGGTCTCGTCGTAGTGACGGACCCCGGCACGGCTCTGCCCGGCGATGATCCCGTACTCCTCGAGCTCGGCGACGAGCTTGCGCTCGGCGCCCGTCTCCTCCACCACGTCGTCGAGTGAGTACAGAGCTCCGGACTCCCGAATCGAGAAGGAGGCGCGGCGGATATTGGCGCCGGCGCGCCCGGTCTGGGCCGGAGCGGGGGCCGCCGGCGACGCGATCTCCGACTCCGTGCGGCCCGCGGCGAGCTCCTGTCGGATGACGCGCAGCGGCAGGAACTCGTCGCGCTGGAGGCGCAGGATGGTGCGCAGCCGCGACACGTCACCCGCCGAGTAGAGGCGGTAGCCGCCCGGAGTGCGTCGGGGGGCGAGCAGCTTCTGGTCCTCGAGGTAACGGATCTTCGAGATCGAGATGTCCGGAAACTCTGCGGCGAGGCCCTTCACCACCGCGCCGATGGTCAACGACTTGGGCCCGCTCGTCGGCGGGACCTCGGGGATCGGCGGGCCGTCGACGGGGACGGGCCCGTCACCCGGGTCCGACGGCACGTACGAGCCCACTATCGCGCCAGGTAGGTCAGCTTGTACTTGCCGACCTGTAGCTCGTCGCCATCCTCGAGCCGATGCGATTCGATCCGCTTGCGGTTGACGTAGGTTCCGTTCAACGAACCCGAGTCGTCGAGGAACCAGCCTCCGTGGCGCTGGACGAGCACCGCGTGGTCGCGGGAGACGGTCACGTCGTCGAGGAAGACCCCGGCGTCCGGGGAGCGGCCGACCGTCATGCGAACGTCCGTGAGGGGAAACGACTGGCCGACCCGGCCTCCGCCCGAGCGGATGACCAGCGCCCCGCCCCCCGAGGCGACCTCGTCCACGTCGACGGGCCGCAGTTCGCCGTCGGAATCGACGACGTAGGTGGCCGTCGTCGCCTCGTCGCCCGGCGGGTCAGCGCCGGCGAACGCACCGCAGTTCGCGCAGTACTTGGCTCCCTCGACGAGAGCGGCGCCACATTCAGAGCAGTGACGAGCCACAGCCGATCCCCCGCCGGGGTCTCAACCCTCCTCGGTCGTGCCCTCGGCCCGGCCAGCCAGAATGTCCGTCAACCGCTGGACGTCGGCTCCGGAGATGACGTCCTCGCCACCTTCGTGCTTCTTGCGCAGCCGATTGACCAGCTCCGCACGCAGAATGTCGATCTTGCCGTGGAGGATGCGCCGCCGGTAGGACACCTCCTGCTCCTCGTCGGTGAGCTGCCCGATGAGGTCCTTGAGCTCCTGGTCCGAAAGCGAGCCCAGGTCGGGAAACGTGTCCATCATGGGAAGTGCGGTCCTCTCCTCGCGAAAACGGCGACTGAGCCGATGAGCGCGAGCATAGCATCGGGCAGGCCGGGGGATCAACCTGAGCTTGAGGGTGGTGTCCGGAGCGCAAGCTGGGCGCGTGCGTTGAGCAGGTAACGCGTGGTGGCGACGAGCATCAGCGGCAGCCCCGAGTACAGACATCCGAGTGCCACGCGACGCCGGCCGATCATGGCGAAGAACGGCGCCGACATCACCGGCCAGACTCCGGCTCGACCGAACCAGTTGACCGTCATGTCAAGCCCGCGTCGCAGGCCCCAGCGTGCGAGCCAGAGCATGCTCGCCTCGCGCAGGACGAGCACGGCGAGCGCAGCCCGCGGGAGCAGCTTGAAGTTCCAGCAGACCGCGACCCCCGAGATGACCAGCAGCCGGTCGACGAGCGGGTCCAGCAGCGTTCCGAGCCGTGAGTACTGCCCCGTGACCCTCGCGGCGATCCCGTCGGCGTAGTCGCTCCAGGCGATGATGGCATACAGCGCCGCCGGCCTCCGTCCGCGACCGTCGGACGTTCGCAGGGCCGAGATCAGGAACGCGGGGATGGCTCCGAGCCGGACGAAGCCGATCGCGTTGGGGATCGTCCACGGGTTCAGGGGCTGGCCCGCGAGGGTCTGCGGAGGCGGCGGGCCGGAGCGATCCAGGCCCGAGAGCCGGCGGAAGGTGAGGCGGGCACGCTCCGCGCCCGCCTCGGCGCGCTCGCGCGGGGTCTGCCCCGGCGCGAAGGCACTCGGAAGCGGTTCGCCCCCTACGGGAGCTCGCGCCACAGCTCGACCGCGGCTTCGGCGGCACCTTCAAGGGGCAGCGAGCGCGACTCCAGGCCCCGGCGGACCTGGACCTCAAGCTCCCCGCCGCTCAAGGTCCGGCGCCCGACCGTGATGCGGAGCGGGCAGCCGAGCAGCTCGGCGTCGGCGAACTTCTCGCCCGGGCCGGCCGCGTCCCGGTCGTCGAAGAGGACGTCCAGGCCGGCTTGCGAGAGCTCTGAGTACAGGCGGTCGGCGAGCGCCCGCTCTTCCGTGCCCGCCTTTCCGAGGCCTACCAGCGCGACGTCGAAGGGGGCGAGCGCGCGCGGCCAGGCGATGCCGTGCTCGTCGGCGGACTGCTCGACCGCGGCGGCGGCGATCCGTGCCGGGCCGATCCCATAGGACCCCATCCAGACGAACTGGGGCTTGCCCTGCTCGTCGAGGAAGGAGGCGCCGAGTGGCTCGGAGAAGCGGGTGCCGAGCTTGAAGATGTTGCCGACCTCGATCGCCGGCTCAATGCGGATCGGATGGCCGTTCACGGTGTCGCCCGCCTCCACGGTCCGGACGTCGCCCCGTTCGAAGGCGAAGTCGCGTCCGGGTCGCACGCCGCGCAGGTGGGTGTCGGGCGCGTTGGCTCCGCAGATGAACCCGCCCGCCTCGGGAACGGCGTCGTCGAGCAGGACGGGCGCTCGGGCGCCGACCGGCCCGATGTAGCCCGCCGGCCCGAGCGCCGCCGCGAACTCCTCTTCCCGGGCCGGACGGAACGGCGCGCCCAGCGCGTTCTGGAGCTTGATCTCGTTGACCCGGTGGTCGCCGCGAACCACCACCACGACGAGTCCCCGATCCTCGACCATCACCGGGAACGCCTTGAGCAGGGCGCCCGCGGATACGCCGAGTGCGCCGGCCACCGCGGCGACCGTGGTCTGGCCCGGCGTGCGGACCTCCTCAGGAGTGTCGAGCTCGGGCGGCAGGTCGACGGGCTGGGCTTGGGCGCCGGCCACCTCGAGGTTCGCGGCATATCCGGGAGCGAGCACCACGTCGTTCTCACCCGCCGGGCACGGCGCCATGTACTCGTGCGCACCGAACCCGCCCATCATCCCGACGTCCGACTCCACGCGATACCACTCGAGCCCGGCACGGTCGAAGATGCGGTCGTAGGCGACGATGTGCTTGTCATAGCCGGCTTCGAGGCCTTCAAGATCGCGGTCGAAGGTGTAGGCGTCCTTCATGATGAACTCGCGCGTGCGAAGCAGCCCGGCGCGGGGCCGCGGCTCGTCACGCTCCTTCGTCTGGAAGTGGTAGAGGATCAGCGGCAAGTCGCGGTAGGAGCGCACGAGCGAGGAGATGTGGAAGGTCACCGTCTCCTCGTGGGTCATCGCCAGGACCATGTCCGCCCCACGGCGGTCCGAGAGCTTGAAGACCTCGTCGACGGAGTAGCGCCCCGAGCGCTTCCACAACTCCGCCGGCGTGAGGACCGGCATCAGCATCTCATGGCCGCCGATCGCGTTCATCTCCTCGCGCACGATCTGCACGGCGTTCTCGTGGACCCGCCATCCCGCCGGAAGGTAGGTCCAGAGCCCTGATCCCACCTGTCGGATCAGCCCGGCGCGAACCATGAGCTTGTGGGAGAGGGCCTCGGCGTCGGCCGGGGCCTTCTTCTCCGTCGGCAGGAGGTAGCTGGAAAGGCGCGTCATCTGGGGGAAGAGCCTATTGGGCGCGTAACTTCGTCGGACCCGTGGCTGTCGCCACTTGTGACCAACGTGTTGCTAGATCAAACGTCCAGCTGTGTGAGCGCCATGGCGTTCCTGGGTAAGGGCGACTTTCCGCGATAAGGAGGGCTCATGCCTACCAAGAATCCACCCAAGACTTCAAACCGACCGCGCCGTCCGGCCCCGACTTCAGGCGCCGGCCGCCGGTTCGGCAAGTCCACCCCTGCCCCGAGCACCGGTGGGCGGTTCCATCGCTCCACCCCGAGCACCGGCAGCCGGTTCGGCCTCTCGAGCTCGAGCGCACCGAAGCGTTCCACCCTTGGCAAGCCCAAGCGCAAGTCGAACGCCAAGGGCGGCCTCGCGGGTCTGCTGAGCTCTCTGCCTGCGGCGGGTCTCGGCAAGAAGGCGGCGTCGAAGGGCAGCTCCAAGGGCAAGCCGGCCCTCGCGCTGGTCGCCGCCGGAGCGGGTGCGTTCCTCGGGCGCAAACAGATGCAGAAGCGCAAGGAGGACGATGTCGTCCCGGTCACGACCGTTTCGCCGACCCCCTCCGCCATGAACGACGTCACGCCTCAGACCGGCGCTCCGCGCCCGGTGGACTCGAGCACGTCGCCGGACACCGTCTGACTCAAGGCATCCCGGAGCCGGGCGAGGCGGCGAGGCCTCGCCCGGCCGGTCAGCCAGGGTCCAACCCCGCCGAGTAAGCACCCGCTCCCCGCGCGCCTGGCCGCGGTTGCACGGCTGGAGAGGCCCGGCACCGGCTTGCGTCATCATGCGCCCGGTGCCCGGCCCTTCTCAGTTCGCTCCTGCCATCGAGACGGCGCACCCGGCGTCAGAGGCCGCGCCCGGAATACGCCTCCCGACGAGCGATCTGAGCCCGCTCATCGGGCTTTCGCGGCGCCTCGCTGTCGCACTCGGGCTCGTGGTCTTCGTGGCGATGCTGGCCTATCTCGACCGCGGCGCCTATAAGGACGCCGCCGGCAACGCCGTCTCGCTCATCGACTGCTTCTACTACGCGACGGTCTCCATCACCACCACGGGTTACGGCGACGTCATCCCGGTGACCGACCGCTCGCGCCTGGTCACCACGCTGCTGATCACCCCGGCGCGCATCCTGTTTCTCATCATTCTGGTCGGCACCACGCTCGAGGTGCTCGCCGAACGTACGCGCAGCCACTATCGCGAGCGGATCTGGAGGAATGGCTTGAAGAACCACACGATCGTCTGCGGCTACGGCACCAAGGGTCGAGCCGCCGTCAGGACGCTTCTGGCGCGCGATTACGGACGGGACCGGATCATCGTCGTCGACCCTGAGGTATCCGCGGTCGAGGCCGCCAACCGCGCCGGCTACGCCGCCGTGCAGGGTGACGCATCGATCGCCGAGGTGCTGCGATCGGCCGGAGTGGCGCAGGCCGAACACGTCATCGTCTGCCCGGCGCGTGACGACACCGCGGTGCTGATGACGCTCACGGCCCGCGAGCTGAATCCGAGCGCGTCGATCGTCGCGTCGGTGCGCGAGGAGGAGAACGCCCATCTTCTGCGCCAGAGCGGCGCCAACTCGGTGATCGTCACCTCGAGCTCTGCCGGCCGGATGCTCGGCCATGCGACGCACTCACCTCACGTGGTCGAGATCCTCGAGGACCTGCTCTCGTTCGGCGATGGCCTCGACATCACCGAGCGTGAGATCACAGAGGGCGACGCGCTGAGCCTCGCGGAGCAGCAGGTCGAAGCGCCCGTCCTGGCCGTGGTGCGCGGCGGCAAGCTGTTGCGCTTCGATGACGAACGCGCGCACCAGCTGACGGTGGGCGACCGGCTCGTCTGCCTGTGCTCGAACCCCAACTAGGCCGTCCCGAAATCAATCGAGCAGAAAGACCTCGAGGCGTCGCGGGCCGTGGACCCCTTCGACCCGGTTGAGCTCGAAGTCCGAAGTGGCCGACGGTCCTGAGATGAGCGTGACGGGGAGGCCGGGAGTCACGCGCTCGAACAGCTCGGACACCGTTCCGAGCACCTGCTCGGCTTCGATCACGCACAGGTGGAGATCGGGCAGCAGCGAGATCGCGCGACGGCCCGA
>Ga0136617_10001318_pt1 | contig 21811 bp, 19 predicted proteins | sample AntDrymUQ3222106_2_FD_129672 | JGI IMG/M metagenome (GOLD analysis project Ga0136617, IMG submission 129672) | Polar desert sand microbial communities from Dry Valleys, Antarctica - metaG UQ322 (21.06) | ecosystem: Environmental > Terrestrial > Soil > Desert | place: Antarctica: Dry Valley...
CGACGGGGCGGCATGGGTGAGGTGGGGCTCCTTCTCGGTCTACGGAGTCAAGCTGCACCTGCTCTGTGCGACCAACAGGGTTCCCCTCTCCTACGAGCTCACCGCCGCAAACGTCGCCGAGGTGCGCCTGGCCGAGGAACTCGTCGCCGAAGCGAACCTGGGAGAGGACCTCGCCCGGAGGCTCCTGGGGGATCTGGCCTACCGCAGCGAGGCGTTGGAGGAGGCGATGGCAGGGGAGGGGATCGTGCTGGTAACCGAACGCTCCGCGCAGCGCGGCAAGAGGAGGCAGCAGGTGGAGATAGCATTTTCGAGCCTCAAGCGCGTCTTCGGGCTCGGGGAGACAATGGCGACCAGTCTGGTAGGGCTCGTCACCAGGATCGCGGCGAAGATTGTCGCCTACACCTATGCTTTCCTGGTCAACCGCCGCCTGGAGAGAGCGCAAGGGAGGATCAAGGACTTGTGGGCATGAAACCTGACAACACTCATCTAGCGAGCGACGCCGACGCTCTTCTCTCCCTTCTTGAGATCCCGTCCTGTGTTGCCATCCTGCTCCCTTCCTCTACTAACCGGAAGGGTAGCCTACGAACTAACTGATGCTGTAGGGGGGAGCAGGCTGTTGAGAACCTCTCCGTGGCCTGCATCTAGCCCTCGATTCAGCTTCTAAAATCTCTGAAACCCTCTGTTTCGGGGCGCTAAAGGCCGATTTGGAACTGCAGATGAGCCTAGCAGCGACTTTTCAACACGCTGATGTCTTCTTGACAACTTACCCCTTGACAGATTCGTTATTTGCAGCCATTGTCACTATAGGAGCAACTCATAAGGGGTTGCCAGGAGAGGGTGTGAAGGGATGGCTATGACTCAATCGGCAAGGGCAACCCTTGGGAGCGTGGTGCGAGCGGGGGAGAGCTACCAGGGCAAGCAGGGACTAAACTACACGCCAGGGGTCAGTGCCGAGAGCGTGGGCTCCCAGGCAATCTGGCTCGGCTCGGCGACGCTTCCTCCACGGGGCGGGCGGACTAGGGCCCATCTCCACGAGAACCACGAGACCGCACTTTACTTGGTCAGCGGTGATGAGGTGGAACTGTGGACGGGCGAGCAGCTCGAGCATCGGGACGTCGCCCACCCCGGCAACTACATCTATATTCCGGCGGGAGTGCCTCACGTGGCGGTCAATCGCAGCGAGACGCCGGCCGTCTTCGTCGCGGCGCGGACTGACCCGAACGAGCAGGAGAGCGTGGTGTTGCGACCGGACCTGGAGGCGAAGGTGACCTAGTGCAAAGCGCCCTACTCATTCCGCGACGTTTCGTCAGGGGTGCTTGCACCTACGGCTAGGGGGCTACCGTTGCCTCTATTCACCGACCTGCCGAGAGGGTGCCAGGCTGTTGAAAAACGCCGTTCGGATCGGGGTGCGTACTCTGGAGGAGCCGCGCAAGCGCCGGTAGCATGATCCTCCCTCGTCCCCTCAGCAGCAGGAGGATGCACCGCCATGATGGGCACCAAAATCCGCAACTTTGCCCCTCTGACCGACCTCTCCCTCGTAGAGCTCGTCCCGAAGGATAACTTCTACCGCCGCCTGGAAGCAACGCTCGACCTTTCGTTCGTCAGGGACCTCGTGAGGGTTTGCTACGCTTCTTCGGGCCGTCCAAGCGTCGATCCGGTGGTCTTCTTTCGCCTACAGCTGGTAATTTTCTTTGAGGACATCCGCTCCGAGCGCCAGCTCATGGAGGTCGCGGCGGATCGTTTGAGCATCCGCTGGTATCTGGGCTACGATCTGCGCGAGCCGCTGCCCAACCACTCTAGCCTCATGATTGTTGTTAGCGGGCATAGAGGCAGAGCCCTTACCCGACGGGTAGAGCCTCCGCAGCCACGTCCTCTCCCTCATCGGTTGCCCTCTGCGGCCCGACCCGCTGCGGCTTCGGTCTGTCGCAAGGCTTCCTCTGCGCCTCTGTGGCCCAAGAGTGCTTCACGGATGCCTTGCCAAATGGTGTCTTCGACGGCCGGATAGTTCGGATGTTTTGGCGGGATCAAGACCGCTTCTTTGGCTTCTTCGAGTAGGCTCCAGCGCCGAGCCGCCCGCGAATCTTCGGGGTCCGCGCTTCGAGCGTCCTCTAAAGAGTCTTCGCGTGCGGGCAGAGTGCCGAGACGGGCTTCGTAAGCCTGCGACTCTCGCGAGGTCAAAAAGCGCAGGAGGGCTAAAGCTCCAGGACGGTCACCCACGGTATTCGGGATCGCGAAGGTGTGACAGCCAGCGTAGATGAAGCGGCCTGCCCTACCCTCCGGATAGAGGGCAAGGTCGAACCGATCCGCTACCGCGCTCCCTTCTTCCTCGTATGTGTAGAATCCCCCGGGCCAGTCGGTAGACATGGCAGCCCTGCCCTCCCGGAAGCACGCGGCGACCTCGTCATAGTGCCACTCGGGCGTCTCCTCGGGAGCGGCCCGCTCGTAGAGGTCTTTGAGAAGACCCAGAGCCCAGCGGCCGGCCTCGTCGTTTAAGCGCGGCACCGGTGGACCCTCGCCTTCGAACATCCGTCCTCCTGCCATGGCGTGCAGCTCGAAGAAGTGGCCGAAGAGGCCAGTCTCTTTGCCGGGGAAGACGAACCCGTAGGTCTCACCGGACCGCAAACGCGCGGCCTCTTCCAGCAGCTCTTCCCAGGAGGCGGGCGGACCGGAGAGAAGATCTGTGCGGTAGAGGAGGAGCTTCACATCCAGCATGCGCGGTACGCCGTAGAGGCTGCCGTCTATGCGCGCCAGCTCGAGTGTCAAGGGCGAGAAGTGCTGGAGGTCCCCTTCATCGAGATCCTCGTCCAAAGGCGAGAGCCATTGGGCATGACTGGGTGCGTACTTGACGTGGGTGGAGACTAGATCGTAGGAGGCTTCCCCCGAGCCGAACTCCTCCTCAACGCGATCGTTCAGCTCGGGATGAGGTAGGCTTGCTGCCACCTCAACAGTTATGCCCTCTTGCTTCTCGAAGTCCGAAAGACGCGAGTACAGAGGATCGTACATCGGTCCGCCAACCAACAGAACCCGCAGCTTGCTCCTCATACCCCACCCCTGGAACTCGTATCCCTCTTCATTGCCAGTCTATCAAGCCTGCCCGGAAGGGACAACAAAAGGCATCGCTATTGACACACGTTGTGGCCATCGTTATATTGGTGAAAGACTGCTTTCACTAAGGTAGAGGGACGAGGATGAAACAGGTCGCCGGGAAGGCCGGGGATCTCCTGCCTTAGCCGATCCGTGGAAAGGAGGAGGAAGTGTCGTCTCCTGAGAACGGAGCCGGGACGAAAGATCCGGTCGTCCGGTTGCGGGGCGTCTCGAAGGAGTTTCCCGGCGTACTGGCCGTGAACGAGGTGGATCTGGAGATCCTACCCGGGGAGGTTCACGCGGTGGCCGGGGAGAACGGGGCCGGCAAGTCCACCTTGATGAAGCTCCTCTCGCAGGTTGAGCGTCCCACGGCGGGGGAGGTGGAGATCTCTGGCGAGACGGTGGCATTCCGTGGTCCCGGACACGCCCAGTCCCTCGGCGTGGCGATGGTCTATCAGGAGTTCGCGCTCGCTTCTCACCTCTCGGTGGCCGAGAACCTCTTCTTGGGGCGTGAGCCCACGCGCGGGGGGTTTATCAACCGCGGCAGGGAGAAGGAGGAGGCGATGGAGTTGCTCGGACGGGTGGGGCTAGAGGTAGACCCGGGACGTCTGGTCTCTAGCCTGACAGTGGCCCAGCAGCAGCGAGTGGAGATCGCCAAGGCGCTCGCCATAGACGCGAAGGTCGTCATCATGGACGAGCCAACAGCCACGCTCGCGGAGAAGGAGATCGAAGAGCTCTTCGGGGTTATACGGGATCTCGCCTCGCGGGGCATAGCCATCCTCTATATCTCCCACAAGCTCGACGAGATCTTCCGTATCACTGACCGGGTGACCGTGATGCGAGACGGCAAAATTGTCTCCACCATGCCTACTGGAGAGTTGGACGAGGACAGGCTGGTCCGCATGATGGTTGGGCGCCAGCTCGGAAACCTCTACCCTAAGCCGGAGGTGGAGATCAAGGAGGTAATCCTCCGCGTCGAGGGCATTAGCCGGGGTAACTTCCTGCAAGACTGCTCCTTCGACGTGCGCGGCGGGGAGATCCTCGGTTTCGCTGGACTCGTCGGGGCTGGTCGTTCCGAGCTTGCACGGGCCGTCTTCGGCGCCGATCCCATAGACTCGGGCACGGTCGAGCTGGAGGGCAAGCAGCTCAACATCAAGAACCCCCGCGCCGCGATAGACGCCGGTATCGGCTACCTCACGGAGGACCGAAAGGGAGAGGGGCTTGCCCTCCAGCTCGGGGTCCACGAGAACATAACGCTGGCTAACTTGCCGACGCGTGCCGGCTTTTTGAACCTCAAAGCAGAGCTGTGGACTGCCCGAAAGCGGCGGGACGAACTCAACATCCGGACGCCTTCGTTGCGGCGCAAGGTCCAGTTGCTCTCGGGCGGCAACCAGCAGAAGGTCGTCGTTGCCAAGTGGCTGGAAACCCGCGCCCGCGTGCTCTTCTTCGACGAGCCGGCCCGTGGTATAGACGTCGGCGCCAAGGCGGAGATGTTCGGGCTCATCGGGGGCCTGGCGAGAGAGGGACGAGCGATAGTCCTGATCTCCTCCTACCTGCCGGAGTTGTTGAACATGTGCGATAGGATCGTCGTGATGCTCCAGGGAAGGATAGCCGGCGAGCTTCGGCAGGAGGAGTTCTCCGAGGAGCGCATAATCACGCTCGCGACCGGAGCGAAGGAGGCTGCATGACTAGCACTAGCGCGCAAGAAGCACGTGACACGAGCGCCCTGCGCGAGAGGCTCTCCGGAGCCGTCTCCCAGCTCGCGGCGGCGGGAGCCTTGATCGTCGTCTTCGTCTTTCTCTCCTTTGCCTCATCCGATTTCCTGAGCGCCGACAACCTGTTCAACATCGGCTCCCAGACCGCGGTCGTCGCCGTTATAGCCATCGGCATGACGCTGGTGATCATCACGGCCGGCATCGACCTCTCCGTCGGCTCCGTGGCGGCGCTCTCCGGTGTGATGGGGGTCACCCTGATGGTGAACTTCGGTCTCCCGGTGCCTCTGGGCATCCTGGGCGGCATCCTCGTGGGCGCCATCGCCGGGCTGGTGAACGGTTTGCTGGTCGCGTTCGCCGGCCTCAACCCGTTTATCGCTACTCTGGGTATGTTGAGCGTCGCCCGGGGCCTTACGTACATCTCGACCGGCGCCGTGGCCGTCTTCGGGGCGCCGGACAGCTTCCGGTTGCTCGGGCAGGGGGTCCTCGGGCCGATCCCGATACCCATCGTCGTGATAGTAGTCGTGGCGATAGCCGGGTACGTCGTCCTCGCGCGCACCAGGCTCGGCCGCTACGCTTATGCCATGGGGTCCAACCTCGAGGCCGCTCGACTCTCGGGGATACCGATAAAGCGCTACCTGACCACGGTATACGTGATCGCCGGCGCCCTGGCGGGCCTCGGCGGCATGATAGCGGCCTCCAGGGTCAACTCCGGGCAGCCGAACTACGGGCTGGGACTGGAGCTCGACGTAATCGCCGCCGCCGTCATCGGCGGGGCGAGTTTGTTCGGGGGGCAGGGGACCGTGGTAGGGACACTCATCGGGGCGTTTCTGATAGCCCTGATCCGCAACGGCGCGGTGCTATTAAACGTGGACATCTTCTACCAGAGCGTGATCATCGGCGTCGTCATCTGGATCGCGGTCTTCTGGGACCAGTACCGGCGTAGACTTGCCGCATCCGAGTAAAAGGAGAAGTAAGAGATGAGCAGACTGCTTTTGCCGGCCGCCCTGATACTGGCGTTAGCCTTGGCAGCATCTTGTGGAGCCGAGGTGCGGGAGAGCGGCGGAGGTAAAGAGGGCGGAGGTGAAGACGGTCCGGTCCGGTTGGCGGTCGTCCCCAAGGCGATCGGCTTCGACTTCTGGGAGCAGGTCCGCATCGGCGCCGAGTGCGCTGCTGAGACGTCCGAGGGGGAGGTCCAGACCCAGTGGGACGGCGTCACCGCCGAGACCGACGTCACCGGCCAGCAGAGCCTGCTCCAAAACTTCATCACTCAGGGCGTGGAGGGCCTAGTCTACGCTGCCACCGACGCCAGGGTGCTCGCGGACGTCTCCGAGCAGGCCATAGACCAGGGCCTGACCGTGGTCAACATAGACTCCGGCACCGAACCCCAGCCCGATGAGGTCCCGGTCTTCGCCACGGACAACGTCGCCGCCGCCGAGCAGGCAACCCAGCTCCTCGCCGACGAGCTCGGACAGGGGGGCGGAAAGGTGGCCTTTATCCCATTCCAGCCGGGGACTGCGACCAACGACACCCGCGACGAGGGCTTTAAGAACGTGATGGACGAGAACCCGCAGCTCGAGCTCGTGGCCGAGCAGTCGAGTGAGAGCGACTACAACACGGCTCTGCAGGTCACCCAGGACATCCTCACCGCCAACCCCGACCTCAACGCCATCTATGCCGCCAACGAGCCCGGCGTTCTCGGCGCTGCCGAGGCCGTCCGCCAGGCCGGCAAGGCCGGAGAGATAGTCATCGTCGGCTGGGATACCGCCCCTGACGAGATAGCGGCCGTCGAGGAAGGCGTCGTCACCGCGCTGGTCGCCCAGAACCCGTTCCGCATGGGCTACGACGGCGTGAATGCCGCCGTGCAGGGGATTCGCGAAGGCACCCCGCCCGAGGGTGGCGACACCGGCTCCATCCTCGTCACCCAGGATAACCTCAACGACGACGAGATACAGGCCGTCCTCGACCCTAGCTGCGACGACCCGCCGACCCAGACCTCCTAAACAACGCCGCCGGAGTGCTCCGGCGCCCCTCTCTAAAACCTAAGGACAGATCTCCGCCGGAGTGTCGAAGTCCTCGTAGCGAAGGTGCGCGGCCTTGCGGCGCCAGTACTTCTCGTAAAGGTACGGTCCGTCTGCCGCCCATGCCAGAGCGCTGCTACCCGGTGTGGAAGCATAGGAGCTGCTCTGGAGCAGCTCCTATGTAGATCTCGTCGAGGTTGATAGCGTTGATCGCCCGCATATTTTGCTAGGTATTGTAAAGCGCCAGCGGAGTCAGCGAGAGCGCCGCTCACCGTGTAAGCGGTGATCTTCACCCAGTCGACCTTCATCCCCAAGAGCCGCGCCGCCTCCTCGCTTCCGCCAATAGCGAAGTCCGCCTCCTCGTAGCGGGTACGCTTGAACGCCAGCGCACCGACTGTAAAGGCGGCGAACATTATTATGACCGCCACACCGAGACCGAGAATGTCACCCTGGCCGAACCAGACAAACTAGGGAACACCGGAGGTCGGGATGGTCACTGCCCCGGAGAGTACCAGCGCCAGGTCGCGAAAGCCAAGCAACCCGGCGAGCGCAGCGGTTACGAGCCTGAGCCAGCGAGCAGGATTGTCGCCGCCGCTGGCGGCGAGCCCGCAAACGCGAGCTGGCAGACGAGCATAATTCCCGCGACCACCAGGACGCCCGCAACCGCGCCTTCCCGCGCTAGGTCCATAACTACTGTGGTGTACTACTAGCAGTGGCAATTAATTTGGAGACTCTCAAACCTCAAGAACGAAAGTGTGCCTTGAGAGGACACGACTGCCTAGTTCGACTTCCTCGCCTTCGGAGCAGAAGATCAGTCTGCACGTCTGTTGGTCGGTATATTCACCTCCGCGACTCTTCGGGGTCGCGCTGTTCCTCAGGGACAAGAGCTTCAAGGTGGGGCCACAGGTCGTCCGGTACGGGGTGGGTCGCCAAGTCTATGGTTTGCTGGACCCGCTCCGGACGGCTCAGACCGACTATGGTCGAGACCACGCGAGGGTCCTTCATGGAGAATTGCAGGGCGGCAGCGGCCAGGGAGATACCGTACTCTGCGCAGACCTCGGACATTGCACGCACCGTCTCAATCAGTTCTTGGGGGGCATCCTGGTAGGCGTAGCGGGCGTAGACGTCCGGGCCTTTGGCAAGGATGCCGCTGCCGTAGGGGGCGGCATTGAGGATGGGCACCGAAAGCTCGGCGGCCCTATTGAGGAGAGGTTCGGCGGTACGGTTGATCAGGGTGTAGCGGTTGTGTGTGATACAAGCCTCGAAGATGCCAGTCTGGACATATCGAATCATCAAGTCTGTCGGCCCGCCCGCGACACCGAGGTGCTCGATCACCCCCTCCTCCTTAAGGCCCGACAGTACCTCCACAGCGCCGCCTGGTGCCATGATATCTTCGTAGCTCGCGTGCTCTGGGTCGTGCAGGTAGACCAGGGGTAACTTGTCCATCCCCAGCAGCTTAAGGCTTCTCTCGACGGAGCGGCGCATCTGCTCCCCGCTAAAGTCACCGGTCGAGAGGTCACGGTCGGCCTTCGTGGCGATCACGTATCCTTGCGGCACTTCTCTAAGCTCCCGCAACACTTCGCCGATGCGCTTCTCGGCCTCTCCGTCACCGTACGAGGCGGCCGTGTCGAGGAAGGTCACCGGACTCTTGATGGCGATCCGCAACGTCTCATGGGCCCGTTCCTTTGCCACCGAGAAACCAAACGTCTCCGGCATGTCCCCCAAAGGAGCGCACCCGAAGCACAGAGGCGAGACGAGCAGGCCAGTATTACCCAAGGGCCGGTTCTGTAGCGACCGGCTGTCCCCGTTCTCCGTCATCGCTCGTATCTCCCCTTCTTTGATCTTAGTGAGCAGGATATAGTTTACAGTAGACGTTGGCCGAGCCCGGAGGTGCGGTACTCTGGACCCTGCTCATCACCGTCACCACCTCAACCGTAACATGGCTTGTTATCGTCGTAGGTCTCGCCCTGGGTCAGTGGATTACGCTGCTATTGCACCGTATACTGCCGGGCCGCGAGCTCGAGGCCATAGCTACTTAAAGTGCAATATAAAAGGTAGGTATAAAGGTTCTTTGCGAAGACTAGCCGACGAGGGCTACCCTGGTAGCGGGATGACGAGCAGCATTCGATTATCGGGCTGACCCGCTCCGAAACCTCAAGCTGATAGAGGTGGCCGGAGCCCGCGGTTTGGCCGAACAGGAGCTGCGGTCACAGGCAGACCTTGTCCAAGCGGGGCTGCGGCTCGTCGGTGGCGATGCAGAGGGCCGGCGCCGTGCAGCCTCCCGCGACCTTGGTCGGATCGTAGTCGCGAAAGCCCTCCCATCACCGATATCACCTCAGGCTACGGGACGACGGACATATCGTCCAGTATGCGCTCCGTGCGTCGCTGGTTGTCGGCCGAGACGAAAAGGGTGTTCGCCACGAACCGGCATTGCACCCCCGATAGTCCAGGTTGCGCAACTTTCCGTCGGTCCACAGCATCCACGTGAGGCGCGCTTTCGCCGCCCCCGCCACGGCGCTATTATAGGGCCGTTACAGCTAGAGGTAATGAGGAGCGCAGACATGGTAGGGAAGGTATGAGGCGGCTGGAGGGGAAACGTGCTATCGTCACCGGCGCGGGCGCGGGGATCGGACGTGCCATCGCGCTGCGCATGGCGGAGGAAGGCGCGCGCGTCGTGCTGGCCGACGTAGACGAGGAGAGCGCAAAGAAGGTCGCCGCCGAACTAGAAGGTAGTTCGCTGGTCTACAGTGCTGATGTCACCAGAGCGGAGGAGGTAGAGGCACTGGTGCGGCGGGCCATCGAGGAGTGGGGCGGTCTCGACGTCATGGTCAACAACGCGGGCGTTGGGGTGGCTGCGACTACGCCCGAGACCAGCGAAGAGGACTACGACCTGGTAATGGACGCATGCGTCAGAGGAACCTTCTTCGGGATGAGGTACGCCATTCCGGCTATCAGAGACTCGGGTGGAGGGTCGGTCGTCAACATGTCCTCCATCGCAGCGCTCGTCGGCCTGAACGACCGGGCCGTCTACAGCGCCGCGAAGGGTGCGATCCTCGCGATGACCCGCGCGGCGGCGATAGACCATATAGAAGAAGGCGTCAGGGTCAACTGCATCGCGCCCGGCACGGTCAACACGCCCTGGATCTCGCGCATCACCTCCGGCTACGACGACCCCGAAGAGGCCCGCACCCGAATGCAGGCCCGCCAGCCCCACGGCCGCTTCGTCACCCCCGAGGAGATAGCCGCTATGGCCGCGTACCTGGCCTCGGACGAAGCCGGCTCCGTCGTCGGCGCCTGCATGATCGTGGATGGCGGCATGACCGCCCGCTGAAAGGAGCCTGCCTTGAGCACGACCATCACCGGAGTCATCGCGCGTGACATCCGTTTTCCCACGTCCGCAAACCTCGACGGCTCCGACGCGATGAACCAGGACCCCGACTACTCGGCGGCCTACGTCGTCCTGAGGACCGACTCTCCGGAGGGCCTTGAAGGCCATGGCCTCACCTTCACCATTGGTCGGGGTAACGAGCTGTGCGTCGCTGCCATAGACGCTCTCGCCCCGCTCGTCGTCGGGGAGACGCTGGAGTCTTTTACGCGGGACATGGGGACCTTCTGGCGTAGGATTACGGGCGACAGCCAGCTCCGGTGGGTGGGCCCGGAAAAGGGCGTCATACACTTGGCGACCGCCGCGATAGTCAACGCCGTGTGGGACCTCTACGCCAAATCGGAAGGCAAGCCGCTGTGGAAGCTCCTCGCAGACATGAGCCCGGAGAAGATCGTCTCCTGTATAGACTTCCGTTACATCACTGACGCCATAACACTTGAGGAGGCTCTGGAGATACTGCGCGAGAACGAGCCCACGAAGGTGGCCCGCGAAGAGGAGATGCTGTGCGACGGCTTCCCCGCCTACACGACCTCGACTGGCTGGCTAGGGTACGAAGACGAAAAGATTCAGCGCCTCTGCCGCGAAGCGGTCGAGGCGGGCTGGACTCACTTCAAGATGAAGGTCGGCACGAACACGGAGGACGACGCGCGCCGTGCGGCTTTGATCCGGGAGGAGATCGGCCCAGACCGAAAGCTGATGATGGATGCGAACCAGGTCTGGGACGTAGATGAGTCTATAGAGAACATGCAGCTCCTCAAACAGTTCGACCCGTGGTGGATAGAGGAACCTACTAGCCCCGATGATGTCCTCGGCCACGCCCGAATAGCAAGGGCCGTAGCGCCCATCGGCGTCGCCACCGGCGAGCACTGTCAGAACCGCGTCGTCTTCAAGCAACTCCTGCAGGCGGACGCCATAAGCTTCTGCCAGATAGACTCGTGTCGCCTCGGCGGCGTCAACGAGGTCCTCTCAGTCCTGCTGATGGCGAAAAAATTCGGCGTCCCGGTCTGCCCCCACGCGGGTGGGGTAGGGCTGTGCGAGTACGCTCAGCACCTCTCGATCTTCGATTACATCTACGTCGGCGCCTCTCTGGAGAACCGCCTTCTGGAGTACGTGGACCACCTGCACGGGCATTTCCTCGACCCCGTGATTATCCAAAACGGCCGCTACGTACCGCCGAAGATGCCAGGTTACAGCGCCGAGATGAAGGCGGAGTCGCTCGACAGGTTCGAGTTCCCCGCGGGGATGGTCTGGAGTAGCGTAGCTTCCAAGCACGGGTAGCGTGCCGTCCCTGCTCGCACGTTTCGAACTCAACGAGGGCGAGCGAAGCAATCGCGCTCCATAGCGATCGAGCCACGGCCGATGGTTTTTCTCACCCTCGAAACCTTTGTCAGTTACATACGGTCCCAGAGCCGCAGACCCTATGTTCGGTAGTCTCTCATTCGGCTGTGCTCACAGGAACGGTTTGTTTACCTTCTGAAGGTACCATGTTCAAAGTACCAAACCACCCGGGCTTAGATTCAGTGCCTTGCTGGACGAGGGCGTGCGAGAGGTGCGCTTCGAGCGAGGGATTGTGAGCTAGAAAACACATGCTGAGGTGTTTTCTGTTTGGCTAACATCGGGCCTTGAAGTGCCGCTTACCTCGGCTTCCACCTTGCCGTCCGGATGCTGCACGGCCTTCAAGCACAGCATCCCGTAGAGCTGTCGGCGCTCTTCGGGGGTAAGCACGTCCAATGCCTGGGGAGCTATCGCCGCGTAGTGCTCCAGGACGGCTTCCTTGCTCCGCTCCATCTCCACGACGTGCTCTCGGTGATCCTTCAGGGCAATTAGCTCTTCCTCGGCCGCTCGGCGAGTGTCCTCCAGGGCGGCGAGCTTGGCCCGCAACTCGTCTATCTCGAAGACTCCCGCAAGATATCCATCTTGCGCCCTTGCGCGGAGGCGATCCGTCTCCGCCAGCTTGTCTACCCACAGGTGTGCTTTCTTTTCGGGGTCGCCGTGCATGTTACCGCGCTCCATCTCGATCATATGCTCGAGGTCGGCGCGAAGCGCTTCGGGATCTTCCAAATGCCCGCGGACATACTCCCACACCCTCGCTTCGACCTCCTCAGCGCGGTGGTTCTTGGCGTGATCGCAGCCGTTCCTGCTCCCGTAGTAGCCGCCACAACGGTAGTAGAAGTAGCGCCGCTCTCGACTCTTGCCGCCGCCGGCGCTCCTCGAATTCATCATGTAACCGCAGCTAGAACACCGCAGTAAGCCGGAAAGCTCCCAGAATTTGTACCCGGAGCGCGATGGCCGGCGGTTGTCCCGGATAGCTGTTCGAGCCGCGTCCACCAGCGCACGCGGTATGCCGGACTCGGGCACCGGAACAGCCAACCACTGCTCGCGATCTCGCACCTGAGCCTTGATCCGCCGCCGGTACCGACGCTCATCCCCGGCGACCTCTGACACCTGGCGCTTTGTGATCTGCTTCTTGCCGTAGTAGACGATGCCGTAGCGTCTCTCGTGGTCGAGTGTCGCGACCAGAGCTCGGGGGGCGCCACCTCGGCCACCTCCGCCAAAGTATGGGGCCGATACAGATCGCTCAAGATGGGCTACACGAGCGCGTTGTGAAGCACTTGACGACTCCGGGGCTAATCCTGGAGAGCAACGAGGAATCAGCATCCCTGCAGGGGTTCTCCCCAATAGCCGACGGGTAGTACAGTCAGCGCCTTCCCGCTTTAGGCTCACACCAACTCTACTGTGGCGATCCCATCCCCTATCCTTCCCCGGAAGGCGAGCTCGAGCGGCTGGGTGTTTCTGGACTCACGTATCCGCGTGCGTACTCCCCCACTCCATCTGCATTCCGGCCCGGGACTCGACCACTTCGGAGCCCTCGTCCCGGACGGCGCGTAGGAACGAGTTATAGGTCGCGGTCCCTTTCGGGTCCCCAGAGACATATACGGTCGAGACCTCGAAGGCATCGAAAACGTCGAGGAACCCGCCGATGTGGTCGGCGTCCGGGTTGCTTACGACTATGCCATCGAGAGACTCCACGCCCCGGCTCCTCAAGAAATCCACCATCTTGGGTCCGGCCTGGGACTTCCCAGCATCGAGCACGCAGCTCTTACCGCCAGACTGGACGAGCACCCCGTCGCCCTGACCCACATCGATGAAGCTCACGACCAGCGAGCCCGAAGGCGGCGGCTGGGCAGTACCCGGCGTGGGCAGGATGCCGCAGCCGCTGGAGCCGGCAAGGAGCAGCAGGGCGAGGAGCAGGGCCGGAACGAATCGGCGCGCGGCTCCGGACGCGGTTGCCGCCAAAGTCCCCCTTTTTATTCGCGGCCTTCGGCGGGCGTGAGGCGGTCGATCCACTCGTCAGCCTCAGCGCGGGAGAGTTCGCCCAGGGGCTTGCCGATGCGACTCTCCAGACGGGCGACGCCACTCTCACCCCGAAGCTCCTCGGCGAGGGTTCGGAGCAAGTCGATCTGGCTCTTTCTAGCCTTCTGAGAAGAACCTCCCGCTCCCCTTTGCGAACTTCCCTGCGAAGAAGTCTCCTGCGAGGTCTCCCGCGATGCCTCGTCACTCCCGTTCTTGGCCAGCTCCTCGGAATCCTCGACGGCTCGTGGGCGGGCGGGTTGCGAGCTACCGCCGGCGCCCCGCGGAGCCGCGGCCTTACCGGCGCCCTGAAGACCGCGCGGTGGTGGATAACCAGCGGGCGCTGCCGCGCCCTCGTCGCCGTCGGAGAGCTCTTCGAGGGCGGTGGCGCCAACGTTCACGGCATCGCGCAGGGCGCGCGCTTTCGCTCTGGTTTCGGCCATGCGGATAATGTGCGGGACTATGTTGCGGCCTACATTGTCCGGGGAAGCGTCGCCGATGCCGGAGAAGGTTCGGCTTCCTTCGGAGCCTTCGGCTGCCTCCATCTCGACCACGGCCTTGACCAGGGCCACGTTGCCGTTCTCGGCGGTAGGCACCTGGACCAGCTCAGTATCTATGCCGCGCAGGCCCCGAGCGTGAGCCTCGTCCAGGAGACCCTGGTAAAGCACGTATTGTTTGCCCTGGCGCATAATCATGAACTCGTCCCTCACTTAGCGTCCTTCCCTGGCGGCGGTCTCCCGGTAGTCCTGGCCTTCGAGGCCGATCCAGTCGCACATCGCGATGATCCGGCTGGCCGTCCTCTCCCCTAGTTGCGTCGCCAGGTCCTTGGGACCTATATTGGAGGTGAACACGGTGGGCAACTCTTCCCGGTAGCGGTGATTGACTATGACGAAGATGCGCTCCCGCACCCACTCGGTGGGCCGCTCGCTCCCAAGGTCGTCGAGGAGCAGGAAGTCCGCGTTCTGGACAGCATCCATCCACTCGTCGAGGTTGCGGCCCGGCTTGTTGTAGGTCTCGCGCAGGTTGTCCAAGAGCTCCGGCACGGTCACGAAGAGCGACGGCACCTTTTTCCTGCGCACAAGTTCGTTCAAGACCGCAACCGCGAGATGGGTCTTGCCTGTCCCTACATCACCACACAGGTACAGACCTCGTCCCGCCGCCCTGTTCTCCTCCCAGCGCCCGAGGTAATCCTCGACCCTCTCCACGGCCCTGGCCGTCCCGGAACTTACGTAGGGCTTGAAGTTGGCGAAGGTGTAGCGTCTGAGGCGTTTGGAGAGGCCGCTCTTCTCCATGAGGGACTCCACGCGCGCGTCCCGGCGCATAAGCTCCCACTCACGCTGCTCGTTCTTCTTCTCACACTCGGGCGTACAGGGATGGTAGTACCACTCGCCGGGCTTCTCGTACTTGCGCTGCAGAGCGGGCGGAAACTCGAAGTACTCGGCCTCGAGATCCCGACCGCAGTGCGCGCAGATCTGATCGTCGAGCCGGAGAGCCGGTTCCCGGGCCGGGCCAGTCGGCGAGGACCCCGAAGAGGATCTCCTACTCGCCGAAGAGCCACTCATAGCCTTCCCGGCGTCGGGCAGCAGACGGTCGATTCGCTCCATCCCTCACCTCCTCTCTCGGCTTCGGTTCCCCTATCTTCAATGCCCCACCCCGCGTGGCGCCGCTATGCTCGACGAGCCGCAAACGCCGGTCCTTCTCGAAGCGCTCCACGTCGGCCAACGTTTTGACCCCCCGCTCGACCCAGCGCTCCAGGATGCTCCTCACGTACCCGACGCGCCTGGCATCCCGCTCGCTGGCGATCTTCAGCGCCTCCAGGACTACCGCTGGCTCGAGGCCATCCCGCTCGCAGTACCCGTTCAGGAATTCCAGTATGTGCGGCGGCGGCACACTCCCCATAAAGCGGAAGTAATCGTCTGGCGAGACCCCCTCCGGCTCGGCCCTTACCACCTCGATCTCCCTGACGGGAGCCTGCGAGGGGGCATTATCTCGCTTGAGTTCCCCGATCTCAGCGGTCTTGCGAGCTACCGGCGGATGTTCCAGGACCTCTACCCAGCCCTCACGCTCCACCGCGAACCCGAACTCGACGAGGGCGCGCAAGGAATCCTCGACGCTCTCCGGGGTGGACCGCAGGAGATCCGCGAGCTCCTCCACCTCTACCCAGTCCTGGCCGACGTCGGGGAGGATACGGAGCAACTCGTAGAGCGCCACGACCTCCGCTCCAAGGTGGGGCATCCAGCGGACGTAGAGACGCGCCTTCGCGCCCCGCTCCCGCTTCTCCCCCGGTGGTGTAAGCCGCACCTGCTCCAACATGCAGCCAGTATAGCGGCAGCGGTCCCGGCTCTCTACACCTCATCTCACCTGATCCACGCAACGGTGGTGTGAAAACCGCACGATCAGGCGATCCGAAAACCCCTGCTAACCGTCCTCCAGCGCGCGTTGCTCCCGGCTACTAGCTCGAGTCGGGGCTCTTGGCGCCGGGTTCCTGGGCGGGGAGGATGCGGTCCTGGCCGTCGAGGCCGGGGATGAGGCCCTGGCTCGCGGCGAGTCCGAAGAAGAGCGCGGCGATAGAGACTACGATGGTCACCGTTCCGAGCCTGTTCGCACCGAGGAAGAAGCCAATGACACCCAGTCCGATGCCGATTGCTCCGGCGGATACTATGCTAAAAGTACTACCGGACACGATGATGTAGATCACCGCTCCCAGAGCAACGACTATGCCCAGGGCGCACAAGACCGACGCGAGGAACGACTTCGCCGCCTCCGCGCGCCTCTTGTCATCGCCCGGGGTTCCCTGTCTGTTGTTACCGGATTCAGCATCCCTCTCACTCAACGCGACCGTTCTCCTTATAATCTCTACAATCAAGGCATCATAACCGAAGGGCGCTAGTATAATGCCCGCGTTGTGGGATCCTTCGTATTCAAGCGCACGCTACCGGCCACGAGCGAGGTCTTTGATTCGGACGGCCCGCGTCCTATCTACAGCGCCGTCTTAGAGGAGCTGGAGAGGACCGGCCCCGAACGCTGGGCCGAGAACCTCCGCCGAGCGCACGGACTCCTCCTGGAGGAGCAGTACGCCTTCGGCATTCGGGAGGGCGACAAGACCCACCCCACCGACTGGTTCCCCCGCGTCATTCCTGCGGACGACTGGGAACGGTTGGAGAAAGGTTTGGCGCAGAGGATGCGCGCCGTAAACGAGTTCCTGCGCAGGCTCCAGGCCGGCAACGAGGAGGTCGTGCCGCAGGAGATCGTAGAGACGAGCATCCTCTACGACCCAACCCTGCCGAACCGCTTCGGGGAGGTGCCGGTTCGGCAGGTCGCCTTCGACGTCGTGGCGGTGGAGAGCGCGCGGGCGGGCCAGACCGGCGGCTGGGAGTACCTTATCCTCGAAGAGAACGCCAAGATGCCCGTGGGGCTCGCCGCCATGACCCGGCGGCGTGGGATGAGCCGCGAGGTCTTCTTCCCTGATGCCATGGGACATCTTCCGGTTCGGTCGCTGGATGGCTGGCTCGGACGTCTGGGTAATTCCTTGCGAGCGGCGTCGCCAAAGGGGCTGGAGGCGACGCTCGCGGTGGTTTCGAGTGGACCGGCCGACCAGTTCTACCTCGATCACCACATCTATGCGAAGGAGATGGGTGCGATCCTGGCGGAGACCAAAGACCTCACGTTCGACCGGGAGGGCTATCTCGTTCACGAGCCTACGGGCCGCCGGATAGACGTAATCTACGAGCGAGTGGACGAGGATACGCTGTACGCGGAGTTGCCGGAGTTAGTGGATTGCCACGTCGAGGGCAGGGTACATGTGCTCTTCGCGCCCAATTCGGAGATTGTGGATGACAAAGGCGTGGAGGCGTTCGTGCCCGAGATGATCCGAGTCTACCTCGGCGAGGAGCCGCTGATACAAAACGCGAAGACGTGGTCGCTGGCGGTCCTGGAGGACCGCAAATACGTAATGGAGCACTTCGGGGAGCTTGTGGTCAAGAGCCGGGGCGGATATGGTGGCAAAGAGGTGATGATCGGACCGGAGGAGACTGCGGAGTCCGTGGAGCGGTTCCGCCGGATGGTCGAGCGTAACCCAGTGGAGTACATTGCGCAGGAGATGATCGACTTCTCCACACACGTACTGTGCGAGGCTGACGCGGCCAACGGCGGCTTCACCCTCAAGGACTCCTACGCTGACTACCGAATACTCGCGCTCGCGCCAGACCCGACCGATCCAGGCGTGGTGGAGATCGTACCCGGTTCGCTCACGCGTGTGGCCGCGCCTGGCAAGCACGTCGTCAACATCTCCAGCGGCGGCAAGATGAAAGACACCTGGGTGCTAGAGCGATGAACTACGGAGACTTGATCAAGGACGCTTCCTGGCTCACGTTGCGCAATCGCTACCTGTGGTTCTTTGGCTTCTTCGCGGGAGGCGTGGGAGGCGGCGGTAGCTTCAATATCCCTTCAGGGGGCTCAGGAGGGTTCGACGACGAGGACTTTGGGGAGCCGGGAGGGGGCGGCTTCGGAAACCAGATGTCCGCGCAGGGCTTCGATCCCGGCCAACTGATGTTCGACAACCTCGCCCTGATTTTGGGCATCATCGCCCTGGTGGTGTTGGTCGTGCTCTTCTTCGTCGTTATGACCCTGATCTCTCACGGGGCGCTGGCGGAGAGCGTCGCCGCCATAGACCGGAATGAGAGCCGCCACTTCTCCTCCTCTTTCAGGGCCGGGCTCTCCAATTTCTGGCGCGTGCTCGGATATTACCTGCTGTTTATCCTGATCACGCTCGGTCTTCTGCTCTTGATCGGGATCCCAATCGCGCTGCTGGTGGTGGGGGTGTTCGCGGGTACGGAGTCGCTTGGGGCGCGGATCGCCACGGCAATCCTGGCGGGGCTGGCGGTCATCGTGCTCTTGATCGTCGTGTTTATTCCCTTGAGCATTATCGGGCAGTTCGCCCTGCGGGAGGTCGTGGTGGGCCGGACGGGCGTCTTCAGCTCCATCGGGGGCGGGTACCGGCTCTTCCGGCGCAATTTGGGCAGGAGCTTGCTGGTGTGGCTGATCCAGGTCGCCCTCTCGATCGGGGCTGGTATCGTGCTGCTTATAGTCTTGCTCATTCTGGGCTTTATACTTTTTCTTCCTACTATTATCCTGGCCGTCGCCGGTTACACGACCGCCGCCATCGTAGCGGGCATAGTGGCGGCCCTGATCCTGCTGCCACTACTCATCGTGGCCTCTGGCGCCCTGGGAACCTTCAACCACTCCTACTGGACGCTCGCCTACCTCCGGCTCGTCTCCCCAATCGAAAGAGCCACCGTCCAGGAAGCGTAGCTTAACGGGAGACCCATAGAGGGTAAGATGTCGGAGGCACTATCACCTCTCGAATGGGAAGGACATCAAATATGGCAAAGCTCGACGGCAAGGTCGCGGTTATTACCGGCGCTTCGAGCGGCATCGGCGAGGCGACGGCGGAGGCTTTAGCGGCGGAGGGGGCCTCGGTCGTGGTGGCCGCTCGTAGAGAAGATCGGCTCTCCGATCTGGTCGAAAGGATAAACGGCAATGGGGGTAAGGCTCTCCCGGTCGAGTGCGACGTAACGGACGAGGAGCAGGCGCATGGCCTGATCCAGAAAGCAAAAGACGAGTACGGACAGGTGGACATCCTGGTCAACAACGCAGGTGTTATGCAACTCTCGAAGGTGGAGAAGGGCCTATCGGACGAGTGGCGCACGATGTTCAACGTGAACGTACTCGGCCTCCTGTACGCCACCGACGCCGCCGTACAGGTGATGAAGGAGCAAGGCTCGGGGCACCTCGTGAACATCAGCAGCGTCGCCGGACGCAGGAGCCGGGCGACGACCGGGGTCTACTCGGGAACGAAGTTCGCCGTGAACGCCATCTCCGAAGCCCTCAGGGAAGAGCTTCTGGAGGACAACATCCGGGTAACGATGGTCGAACCGGGAGCCGTCGAGACCGAGCTCGCCACCCATATCACCGACGAAGAGGCGCAAGAGGCGCTGAGCGGCATCCTGGAGCTCGACATCCTGCAACCCGAGGATATCGCCAACGCCATCGCCTACGTCGTGACCCAGCCCGAGCGCGTGAGCATCAACGAAGTATTGATCCGCCCCACCCAGCAGCCGAACTAGCGGTCAACTGGTTAGCCGTCGGGGCCACCCCGACGGCTCTTGCCGATGGCTAGTACCTCGGCGAGAGTAGGACAGGCTCCTTGGCGGCCCCCCGCTCGCCCCTCTCGGCGCGCAGCAGTTCGTTGAGCGACTCGACGGCGACTTCTAGCTCCTTGCGGCCGGGCTCGGAGGTCGTCAGGTACCTCTGCATTAAGTTGCCGATGGCGACGGAGGCACGGGTCTTGCCGAAGAGGAACCAGGCCTCGCTTATAACGATGAATTGGAGGACGGCCCAGGGGGCCCAGTCGATGAATGGGGCTATGAGGGAGGCGGCGATTATGTATATGAGGATGTTGGTGCCGCAGCGGGGGTGGAGACGGCTCATGCTCTTTGCACCTTCGAGGGTGACTTCGCCGTACTTCTCGTAGGCGGAGACGGCCTTGTGCTCGGCGCCGTGGTAGCGGCCGATAACGGTGAACTTCATGCTGGCGAAGAAGAGCAGGAGTATCGGCAGGATCGGGAAGATGGCTAGGAAGCCCAGTACGGCCCCCAGTGGCCCGCCTATCGACTCGGACCCGAAATCCATCAGGTACACGAGGAGGTAGAGGACTACCATGATGCCGACAAAGGAGACGAGCGCCCAGATCGAGCCGAGTAGCTGCAGCAGGACGCGGACCCAAAAGAACACGGAGCGCAGTACGGGCCACTGGGAGATTCGAGCCAGGATGCCCTCCGGTTGCCAGAGCTTCGAGGGGTCTATCCACACGTAGATCTTGCCGTCCCGGCGCTCGGCGGAACTGCTGTAGTTCGGCCCGAAGAAGTCTATGCCGCCATAGCGCGCCATGCCGCCGAAGAGAAGCCTCTCTTCCTCCCGATGAACCTCTTGCGCCACGACTCTCCTTTGTACTGGTTGTTCGAGGACCCCACAGGATCCGAAACCGGATGATAAACGATAGCACGTCGAACGTTAGTAGAACGCGCCTGAAGACATCTGGAAGTTTGACCGGGATGCATTCGGAGAATAATCGACAGTGACACCAGGCACAATATCGAGCAATGATCGGCGTAGACACGCCGGGAAGAAGGGTTCTTTGACCGCCGGTACGGACACGAGTCCGGGGATGCAGAGGCGCAACATATACGTCGGTGTTGGGCTGGTCTTCGCGCTCTTGCTCGCTATATATTTCGTGTCCCAGATCCGGGAGGTAGTGCTGGCCTTTCTGTTGGCGCTCTTGTTCTCCATCATCATTAGCGGGCCGGTGAATTACCTTACCCGCAAGGGGATAAAGCGTGGCTTGGGGGTCCTGATCGTGCTGGGAAGCCTGGCCCTCGTCTTCGTGCTGGCGGCGCTTGCGCTGGCGCCGCCGGTGGGCAACCAGGCCCGGCAACTTGCGGACACCCTGCCGACGCTCCTCTCCGACGCGCAAGGTCTCGTCGAGCAAGCGCAAACTGCTCTAGGACTTGAGACCGGCTCCATCCCCGACTCTCAGCAGCTTGTGAGCCAGGCGCAGAGCGTCCTCTCGGGCGGCACGTTCTCGACGGTTCTGGGAGTGGGCGCGAGCGCGGCCAGCGTGCTCTCTCTGGCGCTCGTGGCCCTGGTCTCGACCATCTTCATGGTCGTGCAGCCGCAGCCGATGGTCAACGGGTTCGTGTCGTTCTTTCCGGCCCGCCGGCGGGAGCGGGTGCGGGAGATCCTCGGCAAGATGTACACGACCGTTCAGAACTGGTTCCTCGGGCAACTGGCCGATATGGTGCTCGTCGGGATACTCTACACCGTGGCCCTGTCCATAATCGGGGTGCCGTTTGCGCTTCTCTTCGGCATCCTGGGTGGTTTGGTGTGCTTCGTGCCATTCGTCGGGCCGATCGTCTCCGCGGTCCCGCCGGTGATCGTGGCTCTGTTTCAGGACCCCGTGATGGCCCTGTGGGTACTCCTCGTATACCTCGCGATACAGCTCACCGAGTCGAACCTCATTCAACCGGTGGTGATGAGCCGGGCGGTCTCTCTGCACCCGGTGGTGATCGTCTTCGCCCTCCTGACTATGGGGAACCTCTTCGCGGCGGTCGGCATCTTGCTCGCGGTCCCCCTGGTCGCCGCGCTGCAGGTCCTCGTGCAGGAGCTGTGGACGAAGCGGATGGACGAGAAGGGCGTGGACC
>Ga0136617_10001319_pt1 | contig 21811 bp, 19 predicted proteins | sample AntDrymUQ3222106_2_FD_129672 | JGI IMG/M metagenome (GOLD analysis project Ga0136617, IMG submission 129672) | Polar desert sand microbial communities from Dry Valleys, Antarctica - metaG UQ322 (21.06) | ecosystem: Environmental > Terrestrial > Soil > Desert | place: Antarctica: Dry Valley...
GAAGAGTCCGGTATAGACCAGATTGCTGAAGTTATCTAACTTGGCGATTGCGCCTTCGCTGCCAAACGGAAAGGCAAGGTCCTGGCGGAATAGCGGCGTGTTGTGCATCGGGTCGCCGTTGCCGTCGAAGCTATCGTCAAACATCCCTACTGGGTAGAAAGAAGGATTGCTGAGATACGCATCAACTTCCTTCTCGCTCGATTTCTCCGTCAGCCCTTTGGGCGCGCGTCCGATGGTCTTGTCGCCGTTGGCCTTGAGTGAGAGTTGAAGCACGGGGTAGAGGGCGCGCGAGTTGTCGGCCATGGCAAAGATCGCGCCGATGTTGATCGTGTGGGTCGCGCGGCCATCCAAACGACGCCCGATCGAACCGCCGTTGGGCAGGTTAAATACCGACTGATCGGTGATAGTGTGACAGAGCGCGCAACTCGCCCCGACCTTATCGCCCTTGGCGAGGTTGATCACACCGTCGCCGTCAGAGTCTTTGGCCACCATCCCGATAACCGCGTTGGCCTCGAGCAGCTTCATGGTCGTCTTTGGATCATTGAGCAGCGGCGCGCTTTTCGGCGACAGATCGGTCTTCAGTTCCGCGGCCACGGCTTGTTGCGTTGCGGAATCCAACGCCTCAACGTCCACATGGAGACCCGCCTTCAAGACTTGGACTGGCGTCAGCTTCGCCTTCTTGACGCCCTTCGGCAAGCGCACCGCATCTGTCCAGAAGCCTTCATTACCGAAGGTCTCGAAGCGGAAAACATCGCGGCCAGCAGCAGCGTTGCTGGTCTCGTGCGGAATCGGTTGTTCCCCGGTGTCGGGACCGTCCGGAGTCGCCCGGGGAGTCCGGTCTTGTGCAGTCACTCCATGGCGAATGTAGGTAACAGCGATCAGAGCTAATGCTATCGCGCATAGCGTCAGGAAAAGCCTGCGAGAAAAGATAAAGCGAGTGGCTGTAGGTTGACGAAACATGTTTCAATCTCCTCATAGCGCTCTTGAGCGGCGCCTATCCTGTCAGATTGCACTTACGTGTTCCGGGGTGTCGAAGTCCTTTTCACAGATCGCATACTGATACCAGGCGTCATGCCAATGCCGCACTTTGCGCCATGGCTGTGACGCGATGAGCGCGCCGAACTGGCGGTTCGACATAATCGCGACGCGGCGTGGCTCACGGTAAGAACCGGGACTCTCCCGGCAAAAACCGATGAGTCGCGCCACGAGCCACATCACATGAAGAGGTATTGCCGCACGGAACAGCGACCGTGGCTCCGCGATGAAGCACCGCCCGCCGTCATGCAGCACGCGATGCATCTCTGCGAGCGCTTGCTCGCGTTCGGGAAGAATCGTGAAGAGCCGCGAAGCAACTACTGCCTGAAACGAGGCATGAGGCCATTTCAAGGAGAGAACATCGGCCTTCTCGAAATGGCAGTTGTTGAGTTGCTTCTCTGTGACTCGAGCGCGTGCGCGCTTGAGTTGCTCCGGGGCGCGGTCAATACCGGTGACATTCAGTTGCGAGAAACGCGCCGCTAATTGGCGAGAGTAGAAGCCAGGCCCGCAGCCGATTTCCAGCAAGCGGGTTTGCGGCGGTGGCGCAGCATCAGGCCAGAGACCTACGGCAATCTGCTCGGTGTCGTCGCGGAACAGGTGTTCACGGCAGAAGGCATAGAGCCAGTGGACCCGCTCAAACAAACTCTCCGATTCATTGCCGGAGGCCTGACTAATTGCCTCCACACGTATTGTCCGCTGACTCACTCGTTTTCCTCTCCCTCAGGCTCGATACAAGGACAACTCATCTTCTGTTTGCGGGTAATTCAATTTCGTAGGACTTCAGATTCTCAAGCCTCGATCTGCGTCGTGATCTTGTGATAGCCGGTTGCGCCTTCGGGCGCAGTGCCACGCTGTTTCTCCGTTTGCAACTCGCCTTTGCCGTCGGTGGCGCGAACCACCAACCTGTATTCGCCTGCTTGGGTCGGTCGCCAATCGTAATTCCATAAGACCCACGCCAAAGGCGATTGCGCGTGATCAAGCCTGGTTTCATTCCAACTCTTGCCCCATCATCGAGACTGACTTCCACGCGCGAGACGCTGCGATTGCCCGCGTGTGCGACCCCTCTAAGAGGAATACCAGTGCTCGCTATCGCCATCTTGATCTTCTGCTTATCATCGGGCACATCGAAGCGCGCGGTGGTCGGCACGACGAAGTTTGGTCCCCAGCCCTGTTGCTCGTAAAAACCTTTCGCATCGTGGTCAACGAGTTCAATACGCGTTACCCATTTGACGTTCTTCTCGCCGAACAGACCAGGCACAATTACGCGCACCGGAAAGCCATGGCGCGCCGGAATCATCTCGCCGTTCATCTCGGAAGCGACCAGTGTCGTTGGCTCCATCGCCTTCTCGATGGCAAACGTGTCCGTGTAGTTATCAACGCCGTGCAGGCGCACTTCAACCACGCCCTGCTTGGCGCCAGCAGCTTCAATCAAGTTTCGCAATGGAACACCCTTCCAGACCGCGTTGCTCATCAAGCCATCGCCGACTTGATTGCTAATGCATCGGAGCGTCGTCTCCGCGTCGCGGCGGGCAGCGCCGCCAGATCTTCAAACCTGTAAGTTCGTGGTCGCTCGACGAGTCCGGCGATATCGAGTCGCCAGTTGGAGCGCGCCACTTCCGGATCGACTACGTTCTTCGTCACTACGTAAAAACGGTCGTTGGGCGTGATGGCCTGCACGTCTGCGCCTTTGTACCTCGTGCCGTCATAGCTGAAGGTGGCCATCGTGTAGAGCCGGTGTAACATTCCACCAACGGCGACAGCAACCACGGCTCCAACACCCGTCATTAGTAGGGCTCGGCGACCTATTGGTTCTTTGTCACGCGCCTTCCCATCACTTGCTACGCGACCCAACACCGCGCGATATAGCAACACCAGACACACGCCGTAAAGAGCGTAAGCAATGAGCAGGCCGAAAGTGTTGGCGATGGTTCCCTTTGCTAGTGGCAGTCCGACGTAGCTCGTCCCAAGCACCGGCCAGAGCAGAATCAACGAGACGAGCCAGAGCAAACCAACAAAGATCACAACGAACAATCGGCCATGATTACCAGCAGGCTCCGGTTTTATCGTTCGCGAACGCTCGACGATGAAGCCATACAGCAAACCGCCGAACGCGCCGACTACGAGTTGTCCCCCGATGACCGACGTGACTCCAATCTGCTTGAGATTGTTGTAGCCGCCGAAGCGATCAAGCAGTTCGAGAAATCGATCCACGCCCAGGAGCGGCGCAATCCGATCTCCAACCAGTTCGGACGGGGTCGCCACGCCGAAGAGATAACGCAGCAGTAAAAGCGCCAGCGTCATCAGAATGGCGGCCACCAACCCGGCGAGGAGACCGGCGCCACGCTGCTTCCAGCGATTACTCTTCATTCAACTTCCTCGCTACCAGAACCACAAGGCGCGCGCGTTCTCCTCTCGCGCGACGATTCAAACGTGCTGGGCGTTACGATGGGCCTTTCGGCGCGCAAGCAGGCGGTCAACGGAAAAGGATCCCGTACCGCCCAGAACGAGCGTCAGCAGACCCGCAATGTATAAAAGGTTCACTTCGTAACCGGGCGTTCCGAATTGAGGTCCGCTGCCGCTTATTCCCATGAGCTTAATAGATGAGAACCCGTGAACATCGCCACGAGCATAATGATCGCGAGTGGAATACTTACGATTGGGATAAAGGCGCCCGCCAACACTGCCAGACCGCCGAAAAACTCGACGAGCGCCGTCATCCACACCATCAAACTCGGCGCAGGGACGCCTATCGTCTGAAGCATACTTGCGAACTTCTGAGGTCCCGCACTCAGCTTAGCGTAACCGTGAACCATGAAGCCGAATCCGATGATTAGACGCAACGGCAGCAGCGTCCATTCGCTCCATGACTCTTGGTTCCACCCTCTGAACATTTCCGTCTCCGGGCCTCAACACTGCTGCGTTTACCCCTAATTGTCGAAAGCACAACTGTCTTTCCTGGTACCAGCCCCCGCATCGGGGTGTATTAGCCGCCGTTGACTGGCCGAGCGCAACCTGGCAGGCGCCGCCACGCTGCGTCCCTCGAGCTGCGCTCGCGACACTTGGCGCGCTTAGTAAGCAGCGAGACCGGAAGCTCCGTCGTTAACCGGAAGACCGCCCACAACTACGCCCAAAGATGTGAGGCTTCCACCCTCCTCTATACGAAAGGCGGCGACGGCGCCAGTCCCCCTGAGAAGCTGGTACAGGAAGCGTCCATCTTCGCTGAGACTCAAATCAACCGGCTGGCTCATATCCCCCAGAAAGGCGGCGCTGCCATTGAGCAGGATGAGCGTCCCGGAGGGTGCGAAGCTATAGCTGGAAATCGTCCCGCTGCCAAAGTTCGCCGTGAAGGCGAAGCGTCCGTCGCTGGTAATCACCACCCAACAAACGTCCGTCTGACCGTTAGGAACTGAACCGCTGATGACCGTTATCGTACCGTCAGGATTCAATTGGTATGAAGACGCGGCGGATACATTGGGTGCTGCGTTAAAAGATTCGACCACCACCAATCTGCCGTCGTTGCGGAAGGCTAAACTGAATGGGCGAAGTCCAAAGGAGGAATTTCTTATCGGCATCGCACTGGCGTAGCCGTCGGCTCCAATTGTGAACGCGTCTATGGCATTCTGGGGTGTCAACAGAACATTGGTTGTCTTGTGCGTAACAAGAATTACCCGACCGTCAGGACTGAATCTAACTTCGCCGGGCACGGCAATCGGTGAACTCAGCGCCCTGAACGAATCCGGCAGTTGCGTCAAGGTGCCGTCGTGCGAAATCCTGAAACCCCGAATTCCGTTACCGGCAACCGAGCCGTTTAGGACATAGAGCAAATTACCGGAAATGGTCAGGCTCAGCGGCTGGTCACCAGCATCCATTATCTGAAGAAATCTGAGGCGAGTACCATTCACTTCAAACACGGTGATATTGTCGCTGCCGGGATTGACCGCATACAGGAAACGATTGTCGTTACTGAGTCTCAACGGTCCCTGCGTATCCGTATCAACCCCAATGCCAAGCCCGCGCGTGCGGACACTGCGGTTGAGCCTCTCCAAGGTGCCGTCGCTCGCACGGCTATAGACGACTATTTCATTGCCGGCAGTTACATTGGTCATTGCGAACACCGCACCGGCGGATCTACGACGCGACGATTCTTGTCCATTGCCCTGGGCGAGTGCCGCCGTGCCTAAGGCAGAAATCATGATTTGTACGAGAATTGCTGTGACGGTCACTGCCATCACTCGCTGGAAATTTGACATCGAGGTTTTTCTTGTTTCCTTTATCATCTCTTTACTCCTTTTTCTTCTTTCCGGTCGCCGGAGACGGAGACCAACGCATCCTTCAGGTACCCGAAGCGACCCGCACTTGGATAGACAACTAATGACGAAACTACAACTTGGCCTACTGGGGATAAGGGCGTGCGTTCGAATCGTATAGCGCCAAAATCCTGAAGTCGCCTTCCTTCGCAGGAAGCGCGGTTTTTGTTCAGCTACACGGTTCGCACTCTGGCGGTGAGTCTATCCATGCGGCGGTCTAAGGTCTAATACTTAATTCCGATGGATCAGACCATAAGCTATCACGAATCTTTGACACCGAAGGGAAGTCGTTCTGCCACAGAAAAACAAAAACCCTAGGCTGATATTTCCAGCCGAGGGCCGGTGGGGCGAAGTGCTTCGAGCACGGAACCGAGAAATGTTTCGGCGACTGGTGAGAGAGTTAATTTCTTGCTAGTGACGGCGTAAAAGTCGGACGGACTAATCTCGATGCCTTCAATCTCGACTGCCTTCATTTCGCCGCTGGCGAGTTCATCTTTGATGGACAACAGGGAAACCACGGCCACCCCCATCCCGGCCTTGAGCGCTTCCTTGACGGCGCCGTTGGAGCCGAAAGTAGCAACCACGTTGAACCCGTCAAGTGCGCGCCCAAGCTTCTCTTCGACCGCCGTCCTCATGCCCGACCCCCGTTCGCGGGTGAGGAACGGCTCGGCCGCTAGACGTTCCGGCGTGACACTCCGGGCCCTCTTCCACTCTCCATTGTTTGGCACAACCAGCGCCAAGCCGCCCGACGCGAAGGGTCGGAATTCGAGCCCGATCGTATCAATCTTCGAGCAGGAAAATCCGAGCTCGGCTTCACCGCTCAAGACCTCGTTACACACTACTTTAGGATCGGAAATTCGCAACTCTATTCTGACGGCGGGGAACTGCGTGTAAAAGTCGGCGATCATCTGCGGCAGGATGTACTCGCCGGGTATGTTGCTGCCGGAAATCACGAGACGGCCCTCGATGCGGTGGAGGAAGCGTTCCAAATCCTGCATCGCCGCCTCCTTCTCCTTGAGGATGGCGTGGCCGCGCCGGTACAGCAGTTGGGCGGCCCTCGTCGGAGCGAGGCGCCGCGGCAGTCGGTCGAACAGCTTCGTGCCGATGTAAGTTTCTAAATTCTTGACGTGGCCGCTTACGGTGGGCTGCGAGACCCGCAGCTTCACAGCCGCTTTCGAGATGTTACCCTCCTCGTACACGCAGCAGAACACTTCGATCAAACTTAAATCTAGACGCATCATATCCGCTTCACCTTCTTCGACGGGCCCGGCTCGCCGCTCAAGTACGCTGTCAACCGCAATACGTCCACGAAAAGCGGCTGGTTGCGTTCGTAGCGAACCAGCCCGAGCCGTCGTAACCGTCCCATCGTAACCGTAACGTGTGGGCGGCTCATAGCCCCCAACTGCGCCAATTCCTCATGACTCACCGGCACAGCCACGTCACCTGTGCGGCCGGCCTTCGCCGGCCCGCGTGTGTTTGCCAGGTGCACCAGCAGCCAGCCCAACCTGTCCACCGCGCCGCGATACGCGAGTACCTCGATGCGGCGCTCTGCGTCAGCGAGCCGGATGCAGAACGTAAAAACGAAGGCCGCCAGCACAGCCCGGTTCTCTTGCAGATAGTTCGTGAAAACGTCGAGCTTGATCTCGACAGCCTCGCTCGGCAGCACCGCGCGCACAGTGGTCTGCCGCACCTTCGAAGGGCCGCCGCAGAAACACAACTCGCCAAACGGTTCGCCCGCCTCAACCACGCGCAAGATGACTTCGCGGCCTGCCGCGTCGCCGACAAGCACCGCCACCTGTCCGTGCTGCAGGAAGAAGATGCTGTCGGCGCGGTCTTCAGCTCGCCACACTGACCCGCCTTTGCGGTACGCCCTGGCGCGCCCGTGCGAGCCGTCGCGCGGCATGTGCGCGAGCGTTAGCTCCGTCAGTGTCTGGCAAGGGCGGTGGTCCCCCTTCGGGAACTCCGCCGGATAGCTCTTCAGTCCCACGTAACTCTTGAGAGGCCCGGTCTAGGCAGGCGAAAGCTGTTCGTGTGCCTGACGTTTTTCAAGTAACCGCTTGCTGACGCTTGGTCCCATGGCTGATATGACAAGGATAGTATCAGACGAATATCCCCCGCCGATGTTCGTGCGCTAACGTAACTTTTGCGCGAGCCGGTGCCTGCGACAATCGAGTTTACTCTTACATTTCTGTGACTCTGATCAACGGCAGGATCGCTTCTCTACATTCGTGAGTTCTTCATTATGCTCAAGCCATGAGGCAAGTCTCAGCCAAGACTACCCGGCGAAATTACTTCCTTACGTATAGCTCCGGAAATTGCTTGCGCAGATTTTCGATTTTGGGAAGATCATGGATGACGATGTAAGGTTGATCCGGATGTTTGACGGCGTAGTCTTGATGATATTCCTCGGCTTTATAGAAAGAGCGGAGTGCGACGACCTGAGTTACGACGGGCCGTCCGAAAACTTTAGCTTGATCCAGCTGATCAATGTAGGCTTGTGCAATGCGCTTTTGGTCTTCGTTAGCATAAAAGACAGCCGAGCGATAGTGCGCACCCTTGTCAGGCCCTTGCCGATTCAGTTGGGTCGGGTCATGGGCCACGGCAAAGAACACCTTGAGGAGCTGACCATACGAGATCTTAGATGGATCATAGGTAATTTGGACCGATTCGGCATGGCCGCTCTCCCCTGTGCTGATCTTGTCATAATTAGCCGTAGCGGCTGACCCGCCCGAATATCCAGATCTTACGTCGGTGACCCCTTTGACGTGTTCAAAGTCATCCGGATCCTATTCTTCGTTTACCTTTCTTGGTGCCGGATTGTTTCGGAAGCGGGCTTTCATGCCGGCTAACCACGCGCCAAGTCCCATCTCGGCTGATCCACACGTCAGTAACGAGGTAGTTGCCCCCCCAATCCTCTCCTTTCACGGTGGCTTTTTGCTTTAGCAGGCCGTTGACAATAGCCGTCCTCCCGAAGAGTCTTACCGTAGTCTTTTCAAATTCATAGGAAGTAAGTTTTAGGTCGCGGAGAGCATACTCCAAATACTTGGTCCTATCCTTGACGTCGATTGCACGTGGACTCGCAAACGTGAAATCGCCAGAGATGAGTTGCCTTAGCGAATCCGCATCGCCGACTTTCAGCGACTCCATCAAACTCTGTTCGAGTGAAAGCAAAATCTTCCGGGTTTCATCGCTAGACGGCAGTAATGAGGCGACTTCAGGTATTTCTTTTGCGGGCCTCGGAGCTTCTGTCTCAGGAGGAAGTGCCCGCCGCCAAGCGTCAATAGTGGTGCCGGGCTTTTGTTTCTCCTGTGCCGTGGCAATGCCCGTAGGAGTTACAGCGAGCATCAACGTCCAGAAGCAAGAATGTATTATCGTAAGTCTCATGATGTCCTCCCTAGATTTGTCAATTCTCGGCTCAGTCCCCAATCACCAGCCTCTGAGCTTCCCGGACTCTCTGGCCCTTCTTAACCGCCGGAAACTCGAAGTTGGTTCTTGACTGCCTTGACACCCCCGAGCGATCGCACCATTTGTTCAGCCTTCGACTTTTGTGCCGCGTTTGCGACCGTGCCGCTCAGCGTCAGGACGCCCGCCTTAACATCAATCATGATATTCGCTGCCTTTAACTCGGCATCGGCGCTCAGTGCGGAGCGTGCTTGCGTGAATAGGAAAAAGTCTCTGCCCCCAGTACCGATTTGGGGCTTCGGAATACTAGAAACACTTGGGTTGTCATTGTTTCGTGTCTGGGTTGTACCAGGCTGAATTGCTTTGTCCGTAGTCATCGCATTTGATGTCGTCCGACTGGCGCTGTTGGCGGGGATCGCACTGCCCTCATTCCCAGCCGCAGCATTGGCTTCCGCGCCTTTACTGTCGACCTTGTCCCCGGCTCCGTTTCCACAGGCGGCGAGCATAATTAGGCAAACAATGGCGCCTAAAATCGCGAGGCTGCTTGCGCCTCTTAGAATTATCGTCGCTTTCATTTGATCTTATTGTCCCTCGTTATTGTTTCGAATCCCGCGAGCTAATTTGCGTCACTTATACATTCGAGCAGGGCATCGCACACAAATTACATCCTCCCGCTTGAGTCCTGCCCAAGGCTACTGGCGGAGCAAAACCACGCTTGGGTCGATCTAAAACCCAAAACACCATGGACTGCACGGCTCGGCACCACTTCGTCCCTCGCCGTGAGGACGACGCCGGAAAGGACGCGCGAGGAACCGTCGGCCTGCGCCACGACGACGTATGACATGAAAAGAATGCAGAGTACGCTCCGCTAATACTTTAACCATGACCTTGACTTCGAGCATGAGACTGAAACTTTTCGTCGACGCGGGCATCGAGACGCCGCTGCGTTTCACCCGGACCGAGCGCCGAGTGTTCGGCGCGCCACCTCTGCCTGGAGAACGTCGAACGACGGATTGGTGGCGAGCGATTGGCGCAAGTACTTCACTCCCCGTTCGCGATCACCCAGGGCGAAGGAGATCATCCCCGCGTGATAGTGGAGGCGCGCGTCGCGCGTACCGAGCCGGAGCGCCTCGTCCGCGGCCTTCTTCGCTTCGGCAAACTGCCCCTTCTTGTACAAGGCCCACGCCAGAGTGTCACACGTGAAGATGTCTTTGCGTCTTTCTCTCTCTTTTTGCGCGAGCGCTAATGCCTCGTCAAGATTTTTGTCGTGGTCGGTCCAGTAGGAGACGAGGTGGTGCATGTCGTTCTCCACGACCGCGTTCTCGCGCTCCAGTGACTCGAAGGCCGCGTAGTGTCTGTTCGCCTCGTCCGCGCGCCCGAGCTTCGCGTAGAGGTCGCCCAGGGCAAGCGCCGTGTCCGCCGACGGCGAGCGCTCGTACTCACGGCGGTGGATTTCGACCGCGCCTTCGAGGTCGCCCGAGGCGATGCGGGCGCGGGCTTTCGCGTCGAGCGCCATGCCGTAGTCGGGAAAGATGAAAAGCGCCCGGTCAAATTCGCGCTCGGCCGCGGCGAAGTTTCCAGAGTTCAATAGCGCGTCGCCGAGTTGGACGTGACACCACGCCACCCTTTCCGGGTCTTGCGGGCTGGCGGACTGCGCGGCGAGGTGCATGGCGTCAATCGCGCCTTTGGTGTCGCCGTGCAGCCAACGCAGATAGGAGACGCGCGAATACGACGAGGTGTCCGGCCGGAGGTCAACCATCCTCTGCGCAGCCTCGACAGCCGCCGAGTACTCGCCGAGTTCGATCAGAGCGTCGGTCATCGCGCCGTAGTTGTCGTGGTCCTTCGGATTAAGGCTCTGTGCGCGGCGCGCGACTTCGAGCGCCTCTTCGAACCGGTGGAAGGTAAGCAGGAGCTTGGCGCGCAGCTTGAGGGCGTCGTAGTTGTCGGCCGCGACCTCGAGTGAGCGTGTGAGCGCCTCCTCGGCCTGCGTGTTTACGGCGTAGTCTTCGGTCTCGCGTGCCTTCTGCATGTAGGCGGCGGCGAGCAGGTTGTAGCCCTTCGCGTCTGATGGCGTGCGCTCGATAGTGCCAAGCGCCGCGCGAATTTGTCGGTCGGCGGGCGTGGCTTGTTGAGTAGAGTTGTCAGACGCCCGCGGCACCTCATCGCTTCGGCGCGAACGATTCGAGAACGCTCGAATACCTAAGACAGCGGCGGAGAACAGACCGATCACGATCAGCGATAAGATGACAAGCTTGGACGGTTTCATGAATTGCCTCGTGTCTCTCCACGGTGACGAGCGTCAAGTTTCCGCTCATCGCTCGTCACTTTTGGTCAATTTGCTGTGCGACGACGCAATGCTGAACTCTCATGGATTGATAGGAATAATATCCTTCTGCCTCACAACTCAGCAATGCGAAGTAAAGCGGGGGTTGGGAATAAAATATCCCAACCCCCGGCTGAAGGCCTAGCGAAGAATTGCCTTCTGGTTAACGCACTAGCCGATGAAGCTTCACCCTGTCAGCCGGCGTTAACTTCACGCCGCCCTCGCTACGGTCTCGGCGACGGCGTGGGCAGTGTTTGGGACCCGGTCCCCGCCGGCGTCGGATTCGCGATCGCAAGGCCTTCGCGGCCGTGGAACTGATTCGAGTAGCCGTCGAAGGGCGAAGCCAGATACGGGAATGTGCTGCGGAACGGCTTGTCGTTCTCGTTGACGCCATCGCCAAGCTCGTTGTTTGGCGCGCTGTTGCAGTCGACCGTGCCACCGGCGCACGCGTTGCCGGGCAGCAGTACACCCGCCGCCACGCGCAAGGTGATGTCAACCACGTCGTCGTTTACACGCCGCCCGTTCGGGTAGCCGGCGTTGTCGCCTGCGATAAAGCCGAGTCGATTTACCGACTCGGGCGCCGTCGCCGGGATCGCTGTGTTCAGACGAATGTACTCAGCCGGAGCCGATCCCGGCCCCGCGGTCGGATCGTTCGGGTCGTTCTGGAACGGGAACCGCGTAGCCCCTGGAACGCCCGTCAGGAAGACCCGCACCAGGTCGTTACGTCCCGAGGTCGGGGCGTCGTTGACGGGCGGGTAAAGCAGGTTGATGAGCGCCACCGGCTCAACCGGCCGCGACGCCGTTCCGCGCACAAAGTCTTGCCGGTTCACGTCGGTAGCCGGCAGCTCGGCGTTGTACCTGTCTTTGTCGTTCTCCGAGACGGTCGGCGAACTGCCAATTGGAATGAGCAACTCGTTGAAGAGCGGGTTGCCCATGCGCGAGACCTGCACGCAGCCTGAGGTCGGTGCTGTCCCGCCAGGAGACGTCGCGGTGCCGCAGTCATCCGGGTTCTCCGTCTTCGTGCCGTTAGTGTTGAGCACTCGTGTACCGGGCCGACTAGCCGTCGAATAGATTCCGAGAATGGCGTGTGGATCGGTTGGCCCAGTAGGCAGCGTGCCTGTCGCCGTTAGGAGCTGGGTCGGAATCTGAATCGCGATGGTATGGACGTTGTAGCCCGCGGTGGCGTCCACGCCGTGGGAAGTTGCAAGCGGAGCTAAATGAGCTGAATTGAATGGGCGGAGGCCGAGTAGATCGAAAATTGAACCCAAGTCAATATAGAAAGCTTCATCGCGCTGACCGGCAAAAACTTTAATATCGCCCGCACCGGTCGGGATCGTGCTGATGGCCGGTTCTGCCAAGTTGGTTTCATAGTTGGGCGTCGAGCGAGGACCGATGTTGACCGGCGGCGTCGGCAAATTCGTACCGAGAACAATTGTGGTAAACATCGGCGTGGCCGGGTCGCCCTGACGGATCAGCGCCGTCACATCCATGAACTGCTTAACGTTCCAGTCCGGGTCGGACAGGTTGTCAATCGTGTTCGTATTATAGAGGAACGTGTCTGGGTTGCCGACGACTGTTCGGAAGCGGAACTGGATGGCCAGGTCTAGTCTGCCGTCGCCGTTGTTGTCGAACCGGATCTGGTAGAGCACGCTGTCGTCGAACTTGAAGAAGGTCGGGCCGCCCGCAGGTTCTTCGAACGGGATGTAGTTGGCCAGAATCGTGACGGAGTTCGGTCTGTCAGGGCTGATGAACGCGTACACGTCTGTGCCGTCGGCCAGCGGATCAGCAGAGATCAACGGTGCTTCCCGGTGGCTCGAGGCCTCAGCGACCGGCAATCTTAGCGGGCTGACGATGAACGCCACCCCTAATAAGCTGATTGCGATGATTAGTGATAATTTTCGTAGCGGTTTTCGCATGGTTCTTTTCTTTCTCCTTGTGAGTGCCCGGATCATCTACCGCGCGTCGCAATACCGGGCTCCAAGATGCGCCCCGCGGTGATTTTGAAGGCGCGAAAGGACACGCCCCACTGCGTCTCTATCCCCAGGAGAGAGCGCTCGTCCTTCCGAATCGCATGCTCTCCTGTAACGTGCCTTGAGTTCCCTAAGAATACGGATGCCGCCCGCGAGATGGATTTGTTCGTCCATGCTGCCGCTTGAAATTATTCCACAATGGAAACGATCGATTACGATATCAGGAGAGAACTCGGAACCGAAGCTGCGAAGACACGAAACCTGCTCTGGGGTGAGGGGGGATTCTACTGGGTGACGGGATACGGTGTCTATAGGAACATTGCTACCGGCTGTCGGGGAATACCCCTACAGCCAAGGGCTGCGCGAACTCAGACGAGCTGAGAGATCCTCCATATGAAGCGGGTTCTATTCGTCGCGCAGTAGTCCTTGCCGCAAAGCATATCGCACCATGTCAACGCGGTTCCGTAGGTTGAGTTTTCCCATCAACCTGACCCTGTAGGTTTCGACGGTTTTGACGCTGATGTTGAGCTTCGCGCCGATCTCCTTATTGCTATAGCCAAAGGCGACCATGCGCAAGACCTGCGTTTCGCGGTCGCTCAACTCGCCCTGGGATTGGATGCCCGAAGCGGAGCCTCGATTGATATAGGTGCTGACCACTTGGCCAGCAAGCGCCGGCTCGATGTATGAGCCGCCCGAAGCGCATGTGCGGACAGCGTGAACCAGTTCCTCCACTACAGCGCGCTTGATTACGTAGCCAGATGCGCCCGCCTTGAGCAATTGTCGGAGATAGCCTAGATCCTCATAGATGGTGAGAGCTATGATTTTTATCTGCGGGCATTCTTTCCTCAACCGCTCGGTTGCCTCTACTCCGTTCATCTCCGGCATGGATATGTCCATAACCACTACGTCGGGCGATAGCTCGATGGCACATTTCAAGGCCTCTCTGCCGTTTTCCGCCTCTCCTACGACTTGCATATCCGGCTGCGCGTTGATAAGGGCCTTTAGACCTTCGCGCACAATCATGTGATCGTCAGCGAGCAGCACGCGCAGTTTATTCACAAGCGCCACTTCCTCGGCCTTCCTCTTCGACAGGAATGCGCACGAAAATGCTTGTACCTAACCCGGGTGCCGATTCGACGGCAACGGTCCCGCCCAGCAGTGCAGCCCGCTCGCGCATCCCCAAAAGTCCCAGTTTACCCTCTCTGATTGATGCTTGCGTCGACGACTCAACATCAAACCCCATGCCGTTATCCTCAATGACAGTCACGATCTGATCATCACGCCACTCCACGATAAAGCTTACCTGGTTAGCATCCGAGTGTTTGACCACGTTCGTCAACGCCTCTTGAGCAATACGATAAATTGTAGTCTCGTAAGCTAAGGGAAGACGCCCGTTTTCGAAGCCCGAGCTGTGAAAATCGACCAGCACCTGAGATCTCTTAGCCCACTCCTCAACATAGTTGTAGAGAGCGGTGTGAAGTCCTAAATCGTCGAGCGCCGGTGGACGCAGCCCCCAAGCAAGATTGTGCACTTCACACGCTAACTGATTGGTTAGTTCCTGTAGCTGTTGCAGGTTGGCAATCAACGATTGCCGTCCGTAAGAGGCCGCATCAAGCGCCTTAAGTCCCATCATTATGGCAGTCAGCTGCTGCCCCATCTGGTCGTGCAATTCGCGCGAGATGCGCCGCCGCTCTTCCTCTTGCGCAAGCACGAGGCGACGCAGCAGTTCCTGGCGCGCGTGCTCCGCCCGCAGGCGTTCTGCCATCTCGGTCTTCAGCATTTCATTAGCCCCTGCAATCTCGGCTGTTCTTTCTTCCACGCGCCTTTCCAATTCATCGTAGGCTTGACGCAGTGCCTCCTCGGCTCGCTTGCGCTCCGTTATGTCCCTAATGATCGACTGCAGAATCCCATCCTGAACCATCCTACCGCTGATCTCGACCGGCAGAAGTGTTCCGTCTTTGCGACGCAGTCGCCGCTCAGTCAAGAGCGTCTGGCCTGCCCACAGCTGGTCGAAGCGGATTGGGGCCACGGTAAGTTCTTCGGGCTGGATAAGGTCTTTCACGTTCAGGCGCAGCATTTCCTCTCTCGTATAGCCAAGCATGTTACAGAGCTTTGAGTTCGTCTCGATGAAATTTCCACTTGAGTCGTAGGTGTGTATGCCGTCCGAGGCTTGCTCGATCAGCAATCGATACTTGCTTTCGCTTTGCCTCAAAGCCTCCTCCGCTCCCTTTCGCTCGGCGATATCGCGGATCGTTGTTGTGATGAAACTTCTCCCGGCCACCGAGTGAGTTGAGACGGACGCTTCGAGGTCGAGCAGCACACCATCCTTGCGCTTTCCCCTGAATTCATATGTCGCTGGCGCTGGCTCGCCGCGCAACCGGCGCCGACCGAATTCCAGCATTCGCTCTCCATCTTCTGGAGACATGACGACAGATACATGTGTCCCAATCAGATCTTCGGGCTTATCGTACCCCAACAAGCGCGCGTATGAATTGTTCACATAGACGATACGTTCGTCGTTTTCCACAAGGATTCCGTCACGAGAAGCCTCGAAGATGGCTCGTAACTGCTCCTCGCTTTGAGACATTCGCTGCTCGGCAAGCTTGCGCGTTGTAATGTTAGAGTGCGTGATTAAAGCGCGTACTCTCCCCTCAAGTTCGAACCGCGTCACGCTGGCAACATACCACCGCTGCTGGGTAGGAGAGTGGCAGGGATATTCGAGTGAGAACACATTTAGATCGCCGCTGATGATTGAGCGAAGTGCGGCGGCGAATTGATCAGCGTCGCCGGCATTTTCGCCCGTCGCGTGTTCACACGCGACGAAATAGTTAGCACCTTCGCACAGGGCTTCCGGATGCAAGGAGTTCGCTGCGGCAAACTCGCGCCACGCCCTGTTCACGAATACGATGGCGCCCTCCGCGTCGAGCACTGCTATGTGTTCCGAAAGCGCATCGAGAGTCGCCTGGGCGAACCGCTTCGAGTCCGTGTCATAGTTTTTATCAACCTGACTAATCAAGAGAACCCTCCCGCCTGGTCCAAAACCCGCGATACTTTGCCCGAAGCCGCTCCATGCCGACTGTCCGCTTGAATTCGCATCTAGCAGCAGGGAAGCCTCGGCTCGCGCAATCAGCGTCAAATCTCATAGTTTCGTATACTAAGGCCGAAATCGACTACGTTGGGGGTGGTGGTGAGGGAAATGATAACACTCACTCTAATTCGACAGAAGCCGGTTGCGCCGAATTCTCCGCGCCAGTTTGACGCTTGTGGCTTCCGGAACAACCAGCCGAATGTTACTAAGGGGAAGTCAGAGTAGTGTATTCTGAAGTGAATTCCAATGCTGTGCAGTCGACAGACATGAATGGTTCAGAAAAGTAAACATGCGGAAGGGTCACCGCTCGAATCGAACGAGCACCTGCGGATACTCATCGAGAGCGCGAAGGATCACGCCGTCTACACGATGGACGCAGACGGTCGCATTGATTACTGGAACACGGGCGCGCAGGCTCTCTTCGGCTACACCGAAAGCGAAATCATCGGGCAATTCGCGGCGCTCCTCTATACTCCTGAAGACCGCGAGGGCAATGAACTGGAAATTGAGCTGCGCGAAGCAAACGAAAGCGGCAGCGTGGAGGATGAACGATGGCACGTTCGGAAGGACGGCACGCGTTTTTACGCGAGCGGCGTGTTGACTCTCCTGCGTGACGAGCGAGTCGAAGCGGGCACTGCGCACGGCTACGCGATGATCGCCCGCGATTTCACCGAGCGCAAAGCGGCAGAAGAGTCCATACGCTTTCAAGCACATTTACTGGATACGGTTGAACAAGCGGTTATTGGCACTAATTTGGACGGAATTGTCATTTATTGGAATAAGTTTGCCCAACAGCTCTATGGATGGACAGCACAAGAGGCGACAGGTCGTCATATCATGGAGCTGACAACGCCGGAAGTAATGGCTGAACAGGCCGTTGCGATACTCGCCCACCTGCGTCTGGGCGAAAGCTGGACTGGTGAATTTAATGTGCAGCGCCGTGACGGCATGACGTTTCCAGCACAAATTATCAATTCACCTATCAACGACGACAAAGGCACGTTAATTGGCATTGTTGGTGTTTCCGCTGACATCACCGAGCGCAAGCGGCAGGAAGCCTCGCTGAGAGAACTCACCCGGCAATTAGAGCAGCAGGCACGCGTCTTTAATACCACGCTTTCATCCATCACCGACTTCGCCTACATCTTCGACCGCGCCGGACGTTTCGTTTACGCGAATCAAGCACTGCTTAATCTATGGGGACTGACGCTGGACCAAGCGGTGGGTAAGAATTTCTTCGACCTTCGCTATCCTGACGACTTGGCGTCGCGGCTTCAGCAGCAGATTCAGCAGGTCTTTGACACCCAGCAGGGACTCAGGGACGAGACCCCTTATACCAGCCCTACGGGTGCGAGCGGTTACTACGAATATATCTTCAGCCCAGTCTTCGACGCCAACGGCACGGTTGAGGTAGTTGCGGGTTCCACGCGCGACTTCACCGAGCGCAAGCGAGTTGAAGAAGCCTTACGCAGCAGCGAAGCGGAACTGCAAAAGTCTCATGATGAGCTTGAGCGACGAGTCATTGAGCGCACGGCCGCGTTGACGGAAACGAACGCGGTTCTGCAAGAGGAAGTCAGAGAGCGACGGCGGATCGAAGCGGAGCGCACCGAGTTGTTGCGCCGAGTCATTTTCGCGCAGGAGGACGAGCGCCGCCGCATTGCGCGCGAGATGCACGACCAATTTGGACAGGGGTTGAGTGCGCTCACCTTAAAGCTCGCCGCGCTGAAACGAGAATCGGGCGAGCAGTTGAAACTGCGCGAGCAACTCGAAATATTGGAAGCCGTTGCGAAACAACTGGATGCGGACGCCGACTTTCTCGTGTGGGAACTTCGTCCCACAGTGCTCGACGATCTCGGCTTGCCGGCTGCCCTCGAAGCACATGCGCAGAACTGGTCGACGCACTTCGGCATCCTCGCCGAAGTGCACGTGAGCGGGCTACAGGAGGAACGGTTGACGAGCGAAATCGAAACGGTGCTGTACCGCATCACGCAGGAGGCCCTCAACAATACCGCTAAGCACGCGCGAGCCGGCAAAGTGGACATCATCCTCGAACACCGCGAAGGTCACGTCTCGCTCATAGTCGAAGATGACGGCGTGGGCTTCGACGGCGCACAAGCCTTCGGCCCGAATGACAAGGGGCTGGGCTTAGTCGGAATGCGCGAGCGCGCCGCGCTCGTCGGCGGCACAGCGGAGATTGAATCGCAGCCGGACGAAGGCACTACGGTTTTTATCCGTATTCCAGTGCCAGCCCTGCCGCGCGAAGGAGAAGATCGTGAGTAAGCTTCGCATCCTATTAGCCGACGATCACGAAATCTTCCGCGAAGGGTTGAAGATGCTTATCAGCGCTCAGCCAGATATGGAAGTGATCGGTGAAGCGAAGAATGGACGCATGGCAGTCGATCTCGCTCAGCAACTGCAACCGGATATTGTTGTGATGGATGTTTCGATGCCTGAATTGAATGGGCTGAAAGCGACGGAGAAGTTAAAGGGAATGTGTCCGCACCTCAAAATCCTGACTTTGACGCGCCACACCGATGATGGCTATCTGAAACAACTGCTTAAGGTCGGCGCGAGTGGTTACGTGCTGAAACAAAGCGCGTCAAGCGAATTGATTCGTGTTATCCGTACGGTCTCCAGGGGGAACATTTATATTGATCCGGCGCTGACAAAAAGGGTTATTAACAGTTTCGTCAGCGGACGACCCGCGCGGGGCACGTCTGCCGGCAAGGATTTGACTGGCCGGGAAGAAGAGGTGCTACGCTTAATCGCATGGGGTCACTCGAATAAAGAGATCGCCGCCCGCCTCTCTCTCAGCGTCAAGACTGTTGAGGCGCACAAAACGAACGCCATGCAGAAAATGGGCATGAAAGGCCGTATTGACATTGTGCGCTACGCGCTCTTGCAAGGTTGGCTTCAAGACACTTGACTCTTCGTTAGTTTCATTAGGGAAAATCCTTACCAGTTTCTCGCATCTTTCCGATATCCAAACATTCCTCCGGGTGGCTAAAATTCCTGTCCGTCTATAAGAGGTGTGTGTTTTCCGTCCTAAAAGGAAACTTTAGGTGCTGCTTGCCGTTCCTGAGTGCAGGAATGGCTGGAAAGACATGGCAGGGGAGAACATGAGGCCGAGGGCGAGTCAACTTCGCCCTCAATTCTGATCAAACACCCGCTCGCGGGAGCGGTGCCTTCACGCCACCGGTCCTCATATGAAAAGGTTTCTTCATAATTACGGAAAAGGCTCTACCGACGGTGGTGGAGCGGGTTTTTCTACGTCAGTCAATCCTCTCATATTGATTGTTGACGATCACGAAGACACGCGACTCATGCTCCGCATCCTTTTGGAAATGCGCGGCATGCGGGTCGTCGAAGCACTAGACGGCGAAGCGGGTGTGAGCGCGGCGGAAGAAATCCATCCCGACCTCATCTTGATGGATTTGACCCTTCCAACTCTCGACGGACTCGCTGCCATGCGACTCATTCGCGAGCGCGAGACTCTACACCAGGTGCCCGTCGTCATTACTTCCGGCCACGCACATCCCAAGTCGCAGGAAGCGGCGTTCGCAGCTGGATGTAGTGATTATTTGGTAAAACCTTTTGACTTTGACCAACTGGATTGCATTCTCCTTAAATATCTAACTTTGAAGTCTGTGAGCGCGGTGGCCGATAGGTGCCCTCCTGAAAGCACTACGCAATGAACAATCGGTGCCTGTCTCATCGGCAGCTACTCGGCTTGATCGAAATCGATGAGGCGGGAACAGTGCTTTATGGTTCTTGTGGACGGATACGATTGGTGTTCAAACCGTTCTGCAAAAGACTCTCGTTAGAAGGCGCTTTCATCTGCCGAAGGCCCGTAGATCGCCGGCACTGGAATGTCGTTGAGCCGGAGGTAGACGCCAAGCTGCGCGCGGTGGTGGATATTGTGATTCATTACGAAGCCGCGCAGCACAGCAATCTTAGGTAGAGTCAGAATCTGCTTCCCGTTATTCTGTAGTGTCCAGGGCTTGAATAGCTCCTCATCGCTCGCCGCGGCGATTGCGGCTCGCGCTCTCTCTACGTTGCTATCGAAAAGCTCCAGGAGCTCGGTCCGTGATTTGACTGGCGGCGCAGGTGGTAACGGTTTGCCTTCGGGCGCCAGATCCAGCGAGTCTTTATCGATTGTATGATTTGCCCAAGTTGGTAAGTTGCTTAAGTGAGTAGCCAGTCCGCCCATCGCCATCGATTTCGCGTGCGGCTTCCAATCAAGTTTGTCATCAGGTACGCGCTCGAGAGTCTTACGCGTGTTTGCCATTTCGTGATCGAATTTCAGGCAGCAGTGCGTCTCCTAGGGCCATGGCGTCCTCCCAGTTGGGTGAGAGTCGATTTAGATTTTGCTCGACCAACGGCCCCGGCATCGGACCGTAACCTAAGCAGTAAACGATTAAGAAAAGCGTGACAACACGTGTATTATACGTGCCAACGCTTGTCTTGCAAGACATCACGTTTCGCGCACATTCTTAAATAAGGCAACGGCGACATCGTCAAACGAGTTGGAGGCTGGGATGAGGCGTTTTTTCACGAGAAGAGTCGTGGGACTGCTCGCAGCTGCTTGTAGCATCTTTCTTTCAGAAGGATTTTCGCTGGCCCAGACGGGATCCAGGCCTTACCCGGTGGGCCGGCGTGTCGAGGAGCTGAACAGGCAGGCCGAACAGTACGATCGCGAAGTGAGAAGTCGTAGCGAAAAGAAAGATGAGTCCCCCGATCGAAAGCGAACTCGTGCTACTGCTGTTCAAGTCAGGGAAGACTTCGGACGCATCCAGATTATCTACAATGAAATCGTGCTTGCCATGTCGGCCGGACAGACGCTCGACGACAACTTCATCTCAGCCGTGACCTCAATGAGATTATCGAACTTAGCGACAACCTAAAAAAGAAAACAGGAAAGCTGAAACAGGACTAAATCAGCACCTCGTTAGGAGCCGTTTACATAAGCCGCCTCACAGATCAAATCTTTTCACAGTGAGTCTACGTTCCTTTTCTGAACCATCACCTGAAAACTCTCCGCCAAGCTGCCGGGAAGAATCATTTCGCGAGCGGACGTGCTCACGCGCAATCGCTCGGATTCTCGCGACATTTCGCTGACTCTCAGCTCCATTTCCATGAGCAAGCCGGCATCCAGCAAGAAGCGATCCTGGCGTTCGAAAACGACGACTCCAAACCCGTTTCTTGCGCCAACCATTTGGACCAGCGTCCAATCCACGGAACTCGTGATGTCCTGTTGACCCGGTTGGAGCAGAACATCACCGGAAACCTGATGCTTGTGGAATGCTCGTAGACTTCCTTCTCGTCTTTCTCCTTTACTGTAAAGAACCGAAGCTTCGGCGCCGTAGTCTACGGTTATCAAATAGCCCGACCTGAGCTTCTTGGAAACCAACTCAAGCCAATTCTCCATTTCCAAATTTACTTCGGCAATCTGCCCTTCACCAAGGCGAATGCCAAGCCGCACGAAATGTTCGCTGAGTCGGTCCTTCGATAGCTGGCCAACTATCCAGTCAAATCTCCCGCTTTTATTTACTCCCACATGCAGTTCACGCAGCTCACCTCCCTGCATGACTACTCGATGGACCGGAAAAGCGTCTAGAAGCTCATTGGAGAAGACTATCGCGTGATCGAGAGGATCGAGCGCTGCCAGCGGTTCGAATTCGACCAC
>Ga0136617_10001320_pt1 | contig 21803 bp, 22 predicted proteins | sample AntDrymUQ3222106_2_FD_129672 | JGI IMG/M metagenome (GOLD analysis project Ga0136617, IMG submission 129672) | Polar desert sand microbial communities from Dry Valleys, Antarctica - metaG UQ322 (21.06) | ecosystem: Environmental > Terrestrial > Soil > Desert | place: Antarctica: Dry Valley...
CGGATTATGTTTGGCTAAGACTTTTGTAATAGCGGCGGTCAAGGTCGTCTTGCCGTGATCGACGTGTCCGATTGTTCCGATATTGACGTGCGGCTTACTGCGGTCAAACTTCTCTTTGCTCATTTTCTTTTACCCTCTATATATAAACTTTTATAAAAACAAATATGGAGCCCAAGTCGAGATTTGAACTCGAGACCTTTTCCTTACCAAGGAAACGCTCTACCCCTGAGCTACTCGGGCTTAATCAAATAAATATGACAAATGCTCTTTAGCGTGGCAATTTGCACATATCACATCACATTTTTCAATTTCGGCTAAAAGCCGCTTTAAGCCGACTCCCAACTTTAAAGCGTTTCCAATTTCAAAACTTTTTTCCGAACGATTTTTGTGATGAAAAGTAAGCGTTGCAGGATGATTTTCTCCGCAACGAATACACTCTAAAGTTTTCTTATAATCTACCAGCCACTTTCTTCTACTCTCCGCAAATCGTTTATTTTTCTCTGCTTGTTTTATAAGCAATTGTTCACGATTTCGGCGGTAATATAAGCGATTATATGCTCTTACTTCATCTGAATCTTTCATAAGGCATTTTTGTTTTGCCTATTTTTCAAAATTTTTGGAGCGGGAGACGAGACTCGAACTCGCGACATTCAGCTTGGAAGGCTGACGCTCTACCAACTGAGCTACTCCCGCTTCTCGAAAGTGGAAAGGCGAAAGGAAAAAGGAGAAAGTTAAACCAACCGCTTTACTTTCGCCTTTCGCCTTTACCCTTTCAAACGCTGGTGCATGGGGTAGGATTTGAACCTACGTAGGAAATTAATCCGACGGGTTTACAGCCCGTTGCCTTTGACCGCTCGACCACCCATGCGTCTATTTTACAAAGCACATTGCCAGACTTTTCGAGTCGGTAGCAAATTTCACATATTAGCTAAGATTCGGGCAAGTTGCAAGTTGTGAAAGGCGGGTTTTATTGAATTTCCTTATTTTCCTTGTGCTTGAATGTTCCTTTCGCGCGCGGATGAAATCGCTCGTAACTTTTTCGCAAATGCGTATCAGTAATGTGCGTATAAATTTGCGTTGTCGAAATATCGGCGTGTCCGAGCATCTGCTGAACCGAGCGAATGTCGGCGCTATTTTGAATCAGATGCGTCGCAAAACTATGGCGTAAAGTGTGCGGCGAAACATCTTCGATGCCGATTTTTTCCGCGTATTCTTTTATAAATAAAAAAATCATTTGACGATTAATCGGATTTCCCGTGGCGGTTACAAAAAGATTTTGAATCTCGATATTTTCTTTTTGCCGTCTTAAAACGAGATATTTTTGCAGCCATTCAATCGCGCTTTTACCGACGGGAACACGCCGCGTTTTGCCGCCTTTTCCTTTACAGCTCAAGATTCCCGCGTCAACGTCTAAATCTTTCAGCCGCAAATCTACCGCTTCCGTTACGCGCAAGCCGCACGCATACATCAACTCCAAAATCGCGCGGTTGCGTAAACCGATTTCACCCGAAACGTCCGGCGCATTAAACAAATTTTCAATCTCGCCCGCGCTCAAAAACTTCGGCAAATACAAACCTTTCTGCGGCGCGACTAAATCTTCCGCCGGATTTTTTTTGATATGTCCGTCAAACTGTAAAAATTTATAAAAACCGCGTAACGAGCTAATTAATCTGCGCTTCGAATTTTCCGAAAGTTTTTCTCCGGCAAGGTCAATCAACCACTCGCGCAAATCTTGCCGTGACAAATCAACAATTTCAAAACAATTTTTCTCTGCCCAAATACGCAGTTTCGCCAAATCTCTTTCATAGCTTTCGACCGAGTTTTTCGCCAAACCTTTTTCGACTTGGAGATACGAAAGATATTCACGGATAAAATTACGTTTTACTGGATGTGGGTTTAACATTTTATTTGATTTGGCGAGTAAAAGTCGGAAACCTAATCAAGCGCAAGCCGGAAAACCTTGCGCCTTCATAGTAAGAGAAAAGAAAATCGAAAAGCAAGAAAAATCTTCGACCGCTTCAATCATCGAAAATCGTTATAATATCTTTGCGTGTGAGCCGGACAATTTATCGTATCAAAACTTTCGCTCTCTTGCGCCATTTCTTCACGCGCCGCCCAACGTGACCAGTTCCAAGTGCGAAAATCGTTTTCCGTCTGCGCCGTTTCAAACCGCCGCGCGATTCTATTTTTTACCACGCATTGCTGCTCAAAATTCAACGTCGGCATCGTTTCCAAAAGCGCGGGAACGGCATCGTCGCTCAATTCCGAAACATAATATGTATCAAAGGTGCGACCTTGCTGCATCAGATTTACGTTTGTCCGCACGATAAAATCATCGGGATTAAAAACGTGCAAAGTTGCCACGACGAAAAACGCCGACCACAAAGCGCCCCACGCAAATTGCTCACGCGAGCCGCGTAAAACCGTCAGCGCAAACCACACGAAAATCACCGCCAGCCAAATCATAAACGCCATCGGATAAAGTCTTTGCGCGGTTAAACCATAACCGAGATTGCCCGTATAAAGCAGCAATCTTTGCGTCGCGGAAATCATAATGACAAACAGCAAAGCGATTTGAATTCCGGCTAAAACGCGATAAATTTTTTCGTTTACCGGTTTGTCCTTTCGTAAAAGCCAGTGCGACAAAAGCAAAATCGGCAAAACCAGCGCGGCGACAATTACGAGTTCGCCGAAACCGCGCCGCGCATATTCGGCGAGCTTAAAGTCGGGCGTGTTCTGCACCAAATCCATTCCGCCGAAAAGATACGGAATCTGCACGATGACGAAACTCAAAAACAGCAAATTTATCAAACCCAAAACGATTGAAACTTCGATTGCGCCGAGCGTAAACGCTTTTGGCAAAATTGAATTGTCAAAACTTCGCCAATTCCAAGTCTTCACATCTTCCCGCGGTTTACTTTCCGCCGCGTTTTCCGTTTCATCTTTTGCCGGTTCGGTAATGCTGATTGTTTGCGCTTTTGCTTGCACTGGTTTTTCAATTGAAAAAGAATCAATCAACGAAGCGCGTAAATAACCCGCCGAAATCCAGGAAACAAAACCGATTAAAAGCAAATGCGTGAAAATAACTTCAGGATTGATGTGGAAAGTTTGCTCGACGATACCTTGAAAAACCGCGTCCGCCGCCATAAACAACGCGCCGAAAACGAGCAGAATCGGCGCGGCGATTGCTAACCCGCGCAAAACTGAAATAAGATGTTTTGTCCAGCCTTTCTGCGGAATTGTTTTCCATTTTATATCGCCAAACACGAGGAAAAACGGCGCGAAAGCCGCGTTTATTCCCGACCACAGAGCCGCGTAAAAATAATGAAAAACACCGGCAACTTGCGCTTTTATTTTCAGCGCGGGCAAAGTCAAGATCGCCAAAATTGTAAAAATCGCCAGCGTATTCAATAATTTCAATTCAATAGAATCGCGCCATACGAACATTGCCGCGAAGAAAATCAAAGCGCCGTGCAAGGACGCAATTTGCAAGCTCCAAAATTCGCTTTTGCGGCGCAAAGTCACGGCAATCATTGCTGCTGCGAGCGCCGTTACGAAAAGAAAAACATTCAAGCCCCAAGGCGTTACGCGCAAAAGCGCGTCGCCCAAAACGCCGAGCAAAACGGCGGCTTCCAAAATCTCTAAACCTGTTTTCGTTTTGTCGTTCACGGAAGGATTTACAATTTGTTCGCTCATACATTCTCTTAAATTTTATAAACTTTTTGTTTGAAAGACGCTTTCAGTTTTTGATATTTGCATTTCAACGTCGGGAAATGAGCCGCGCCCGAAAAATACGTGTGCCGCAAATTGTTTGAAAATCGGCAGGCGCATCATAAAACATCCGATTTCTAAAACGGTCTGATTTGTAAAACCCGCGATAATTTTTCGCATCCACAAACGCGAAATGAAACGCGCCCGAAAAAGCTCGCCGGAAAATTTCAATAAAACTTTCGGGTTGTCGGCTTGCAATCTTTCCGAAATTATCCGCGCCGCCATTTTTGAAAGTCTTAAAGCCGGGTCGAGACCGCCTGCCGTAAGCGGTGAAACCGCGCCCGCCGCATCGCCGATTAGAAGACCGTTTTCGTTGGCTATCGAGCGCAAAACTCCGCCGACCGGAATTCGTCCGCCACGAGTTTCCACGATTTCTGCACACGCAAGTTGCACAATGTTTTCCGAAACTTTTTCCTTAAAAATTTTCAACGCCTCGCACGGATTAAATTTTTCCGCGTAACCGCCGACGCCGACGTGAACTTCCTCGCCGTCGTTCGTCACCCAAGCCAGATAACCGGGTGCGAGTGTTGCGTCCAAAAAGCAATGCAAAATCGGCTCGCCTTTCAAAGCAACGCCGCGAAAAACTTCTTCGTGACCGACAATCCATTCTTTATTTTTCTCAAGCTGTAAATCCTTCGCCACGCGCGAATTCGCGCCGTCCGCGCCGACAAGAACTTTCGTTATAACTCGAAATTCCGCACCTTTTTTTTCAAACTTAACAATTGTTTCGCCTTCGCCCGTTTTGGCGGAAACATAGCGCATTCCGAATTTGAATTCGACGCCGTTTTCAAGGCATTCCTGCAAAAATTCCTTGTAAATCAAGCCCATTTTTCCGACGCGAAACTCCACTTTTTCGCTTTGCAAGTTTAACGCTTTTAATTTCGGCGAATACAGCGTTACATTTCTGATTGCTTTTCCTAAAGTTCCAGCCGGGAACTCAAAATCTTCAAAAGTTTTTCGCACAAAAATTCCCGTCGTGTGAACGCCTTTCATTAAATCGGTTTTCCGGTCAACTAGCAAAATTTTTGCGCCTTGCCCGGCGAGCAGCCTAGCGCATTGCAGTCCGGCGAGTCCCGCGCCGATGATTACTACATCGAAATTTTTCATATTATTTTTTCAACACTCTATTTTAGAAATTAAAGCCCAAAAGATTCCAGTAAAACAATAAAGGAATTGCAGCCAAACAAACTGCGGCAAACGGCGCAAGCCAAATTCGTTCATGCCAGACCATGTGCCGCCAATTTCTGAAAATCAAAAATGAAACAAAAACACCTGTCGAAACCGCCAAAAGCAATAATCCGTTACCAATGGTCAAAGCCGTTTCAATTTTAAAAGGTCTTTGTTCTGCGTCGCCGACGAAATAATAAACGAATGCCGCAATCGGACTCGAAACATAAAGCCAACTCGTCAAAGCCGCGGATTTCCAAATTTGGTTTTCGCCGTTTAAATTTCTTGATTTTTGCAAGAACTTTTTGAGCGAAAAGAAAATTGAAAGCAAACAAACCAAACCGTAAAAGATTGCGCCGATGGTGAGTAATCCAATGTGCAACATTCCCGATTCATACCAGCGGATTTTGCCGAAAGGCAAAGGGTCGTTAAGCTCACCGCTCATAAACATTTTTTCGCCGTCAAATGCAATGTAAGTTCCTTCGTCCGAGCCAAAAAGATTCGGCGCGATTTCAACCAAACGTCTTTTCGCCACTCCGAAAGGCGGCATTTCAACGCTTATCGAGCCGTCGCCGTTGTCCTTGACCGATGTGTCGAGCGCGAGATTTCCCAATTTTTCAATCGTCAGCGGCGAAAGCAGATGCGGGCGATAAACGCCTTCGATTTGCGCGTGATTGTTTGCCAATGCCGGCAGGCTTTTTTCTGTCGCCGGAAAATATTTGTCAAGAAACGCCTGTAAAAACCGCTTTCTAAACTGCTGGAATTTTCCGCCCTGAGTTGCCGACAAAACTATGTAAAAGCCGATTTTTTCTTCGGGCAACAGAACAAAAAGCGATTGATGACCGCTCGCGCCGGTGTGGAACAAAATTCTTCTGCCATTAGCAAAATGCTCAAAGAAACCATAAGCCACGCCCGGCATTTGCGGGTTTTGCGTGAAATGTCGGCGCTGCATTTCTCGCATTGTTTCTTCGCTCAAAATGCGCGTATCACCAACTTTTCCGCCGTTCAGATGAAGCAGTAAAAACTTCCCCATATCCGCCGCCGAATTAACCATCGAACCCGCCGGATAATGCAAAAGCGCAACGTCATCAGCGCCTGACGATACTACCGAATGAGCCAATTCGGGCGGATACGGCTGCCGAAAACTCGAACGATTCATTTCCAAAGGCTGGAAAATTTCCCGCTCGACAAAATCTTCAAACTTTTGACCGGAAACCGCTTCGACCAAATAACCTGCCAGAGCCATTCCCGAATTTGAATAAACGATTTCTTCACCGGCGGGACGCGCCCTGCGTGGAACTTTGCGGGAAAATACTTCTTTGAGCGACGGCGAAACTCCGCCTTGCGCGACATTGCCGAACATTCGCTCTTCAAGCCCGCTTGTGTGCATCATTAAATCGGCAACGGTTATCGATTTTTGAAAGTTTTGTTTGATTGGAAAATCTTTGAGGTATGAGTTTATGTCGGCGTCGAGATTGATTTTTCCCTGCTCGACTAATTTCATCACGGCGGTTGCGGTCACAAGTTTCGATAAGGAAGCGGCGCGAAAAACGGTTTGTTCGGGAGAGACGGGAATTGTTTGATTTTCGTCAACAAAACCGTAACCTTTTTGAAAGAAAACTTGGTCGCCTTTTACCAAAACAAACGCGAGTTGACTGGACTGGGCATTTGAAAAATTTTGAGTGACGAAATTATCAAACCAAGTTTCAAACTCGTTCACGGAATCAATTTTAGAAGCTTGAGCAAAACCCGTTCGGCTCGCACACAATACAAATAAAAGGGCGGCGAGCATTGTGCAAATCAAACGAACGGGTTTTACATTTCTTCTCGACATCTTTTTATTATTTGCCTTTCATCACCTTTATCAATGCTTCCATATGATTTAAATATCTCTGCAAAGCATTTCTGCCTTCAGTCGTGATTTTGTATTCGGTCAAAGGAACGCGACCATTAAATGATTTCGCGCACTCAACGTAACCGGCGTCTTCCAATTTTCGCGCGTGAACACTGATGTTTCCGTCCGTCGTATTAAGCAGATTTTTCAATTCCGTAAATGATAAACTCGCATTTGCCGCAAGCGCGCTGATTATTCCTAAACGCATTCGCTCGTGAATAATTTTGTCGAGTTCGCTCGAAACCGTCTCCGCCGCTTTCCCAACCTTTGTAATTTTCGGTTGCGGACTCGGCATTTCTTCTGAATTTTCTTTTGCTAAAGCTGTGTTTTTTCTACTCATTTAACCGCCAAACCTCCTTGCGATAATCAATCCGAAAACAATATGCAGAACGCCGAAACCAAAACCCATTATCAAATTTTCGTAACCAGCCGGAAGAAAAAACGCGATTGCTCCGAGCGCGATAAAACACCAACCCATTACGGGAACGACGCGAACCGAAAACGCGCCGCCGCAAACAACCGCTGCGCCGTAAAGCAGAAGCCAAACGGGAATCATCGCTTCAAAATGTCCGAACCGCCAAAGACCAAATGTTATGACAACGCCGCAAATCAAAGGCGGCAAAAAACTCATCGCAAATTTTTTCGCGGGCGCGGAATTTAACGGAATTTTCGCAATCTTCGATTTTTGCCACATCGCAAATAAACCAATTGCAAAAGCCAACATCGCTTCGACAATCCAGATGATTAACCAATCTCTAACTAGCGGCTGGCTGTTTGCGACGATACTTGCCGCAATCGCCGTAAAGCCCATAAATATTCCACCGTAACCGGGAACTGCCGTAAAAGCCGACGAGCGTTCCATCGTCTCACGGATAAATTTGAGATTGTCCATCGCTCGTCCCGAAAGGCTCGGCGGCTCGTTTGCTTCGATTTCTTTTTTACGAATTGATTGCAGTTTCGCCATACGAAAGGGAATTTACACCAAGTTATTTTATTTGTCAAGAACTTTATTTCATAAAGTGAAAAAGATAAATTTTCCGAGAAACTAATTTATAATCGGTCGAAAGCGGAAACAAACACAAGATTTAATAATGTTTTATTGAGATTAAATTTGTATGCGAGACTGCTAAAATAAGCGGTATGATTTGTTTATAAAATAACTTTGCGCTATATTTTTAGTTCCGCGCTAATTTGCGGAGAGATCGCATAATGGTATTGCAGTAGTCTTGAAAACTACCGTCCGTAAGGATATGCAGGTTCGACTCCTGTTCTCTCCGCCATTTTTATTTTGGATTTTAGATTTTAGATTGCTTTCCGCTTTCAAAAACCGCTTCGCAGGTTTTCACTTTATAAATTCTTGAAAACAATTAATCGTTTTCAAATTGCTTGAAGTTTTTCAGCATTACAGCGTTTACGTTTATGCCGCCGCGCGAAAGGATGATTTTTTTGCCGTCGCGCGAAAATGTGTGGTTGAAAATTATTTCCGAGTTGAAATCGGTAAATTGAACGGACGCGCTGCCCGCAAGGTTTTGTTTCCACAGATTGCCGATTTTCTTTTCGTTTTTCGCAAAGACGAGCGCTGTGCTGTCCGGCGTCCAACGAGCCGGATTGTAGTTCCAAGAAAAGGGTATTACGTCGAAAGTTTTCAAGGGCTTTCCGCCATCGGCGCTGATTACGGCGAGCGTGGCGGTTTTAACGACGCTTTGGATTGGAATGACGCAGGCAATCATTTTGCCGTCGGGCGAGACGGAAGGCGCGACGCATTCAAAATCGGTTAATTGCTTTGCGTCGCCGCCGTCGGTTGATATTTTCCAGAGCATCGTTTGATTGTTGACGGTTGAGGCGTAGACAACCGAATTTTCGTTTGGCGAGAAATCCGGCGCACTGTCGAAAGATTCGCCGAAAGTTAGCTGTTTGATGTCCGAGCCGTCCGCGTTCATTCGGAAGAGATGCTGGTTTCCGGCGCGGTTTGACGAGAAGACCAGAAGACGATTGTCCGGCGCGGCGCAAACTTCGACCTCGTAGAAAGCGTCTGATGTCAAAGGTTTTCCTTCGCGCCTGCCGCCTTTTTCGCTCATCGCCCACAAATCAAAATCGTCGCCCGTTCGCGTTCCGTAAATGACGCTGCCGTCGGAAAGCGCCGCTAGTCCGCGCGAGCCGTCGCTTCTGCCTGAAGTCAATTGTTCGGCATTTCGCGTCGCGCCGCTCGCGTCAATCGCCCAAAGATGCGCCGTCGTTTCCCACAAGTCGGCAACCATTGTCGCGCCGTCTTTGGTAATTCCCATTCCGTAGTTGCCGTAGGAACTTAATTCCTTTGTGATGCGACGCCATTCGCCCGACGGATACGAGAGAAAATAAATTTGATTGCCCGTGCGCGGGCGCTCGCCGACCATTACGATTCCGCTTGCGTCCGGCATCCAATTCATCATTCCCATATCAACGAGTGGTTCTTTCGAGATTTTTTTCACCTCGCCGCTGGTCAGGTCAACTGTAAAGACATTCATACTCGGCGCGTTGTCGTCATTTTGCGCGGGATTTTCCGCTGCGCCGAAGGCGATTAAATCTTCGTCGGGCGAAAACGCAGGACAGAAGTTAAATTCCATTTCGTCGTAGCGTCGCGTCAGAACCTTTTGCTCGCCGCTTCCGTCCAGCGCGGCGACAATCAAACTTTTTTGTTTTTGTTCCGGTTCGTCGCGGAAAAATGTAACGCGCTTTCCGTCGGGCGAAAGCGTGAACATCAGTCTAACGCCGTCAAGCATTTTTACCGCTTGACCGCCGAGAACAGAAATGCGGTAAAGCGCGCCGTCGGGGTCGCGTTTGTCATAAACAATGTAATAAATATACGCGCTGTCGGGCGAAAAGGCTTTTGAACCGAAAATGCGCTCGTCCGGTTCGAGAAGCTGCGCCTCAGTGTTTGTATCAATTTGCCGAACGTAAAGCGTTCCCGCGCCTTCCGTATAATTTTGCGAATAAGCGATAAATTTTCCGTCCGGCGAAATCGTCGCCGCGCTCATTTTGCCGGTGTTCGTAATGCGCTGAATAGTCATCGGCGGCGTTGGTTGAGAATTTTGTCCTACGATAGATTTTTGTTCGGTCTTCCCGAATCGAAACCAAACGACCGCCGCGAGCGCGAAAACTGACAGAAGAATTATTGATAAAACGCGAAAATTTCTTTTACTGCGAAACGCCGCTTGTTCGATTTCGGAATTTGAAATCGGAGATTCCGAATGACTCTGGACGTTAGACTTTAGACTTTTGACTTTTGAAACAAAACGATAGCCGCGCTTTGGAACGGTTTCGATAAATTTATTTCCGTCGTTTTCGCCTAACGCTTTTCTTAAACGAAAAACGTGATGCGAAAGATTTGCTTCTTCGACAAAGCTGTCCGACCAAACGCGCTTGATAATTTCTTCCTTTGGAACTACGCGCCCGCCCGCTTCGACCAGCACGCACAAAATCTGCAAAGCCTTCGGCGTTAAATCTACGATGCGGTTCTCGCCTTCGAGCAAAATGCAATTTTCCGCGTCGAGGCGAAATTTGCCGAATTCATAAATTTTTTCCGTAACAGAATTCACCGAAATTTTAAAAGTTTTTTAAATGCTTTTCGTTTCAACAATTTAACAGAACGTAAAGAAAAAATAAAGAAAAACTAACGACAGAAACAATCAGGCGTAAAGGATTTTACGGCAAAAAAGGCGCATTGTCAGGCTCGTTATTACAAACGTGCGGGAATTGCTCGCCGTATCGAAAAGGAGAAAAACAAATGAGAAAAATTAAAGCGCAAACATTTCTTTTTTTACTGTCGGCTTTATTGATTTTTGCTTTCGGTCAATCGGCGGCTGCACAGCCGAATCGCGGCATGGTCAAAGGAACGATTTTTATTAAAAATGTTTCGGGCAATAATATGGGGAATTTTGCCTGCGAAAATCTGACGATTACGTTAGCCGACCTAAAATCGCCCGCAGAAAAAAGATGGAAACTAACGACAACGGCGACGGGAGATTTCTCGACGCGCAAATGTTCCTATAAGTTTGCAAGAGTTTTGGCAAACAATAGTTTTACCGCCGGTATTTCAGCGCAATTTCCGAACGGCTGCGACCAAAAAAGTTTTGCGGCTAACGCTTCGTTTCCGATGGAAGTGAAATCTTTTCAAACGCTTACCTATAATTTTACGGTAACGAAAATCAGCTGCACGATAGTGAAATAAAAAGAAGGAAAAACAATGAAAAGAATAAAAAGACAATCGTTTTTAATTTTGTCGCTGGCGTTGTTGGTATTTGCTTTTAACCAGTCAGCATCAGGACAACAAAAAATAAGATACAACGGACCGACCGCGACGGTGAAAGGAACGATTTACATCAAGGGAGTGTCTGGAAATAATGTCGGAAAATTGAGCTGTGAAAATTTACGAGTGTTAATGCGTATGGAGGGTCGGGACGAGCGCGGGACCAAATGGACGGAGGTTCGGACGGCTCAAGGCAAAGGGGATTTTTCCAAGGGCAAATGCTCATACTCAATAACGGTTTTTGCAAATTTTGATATTTACCCCAGAATTGGGGCTCCCGCAATGCCGTGCGACCAAAAAAGTCTGGAGGCTTACGACCCTCAAGTGGTATTGAGTGTCAAACCTGAGCAAACATTTACTTTCAATTTTTCGATCAAGAAAGTTACCTGTACGGTGTTGAAATGAAAAGGAGAAAAACGATGAACATTCAAAAAATCAAACAACTTTGCGCTTTGTTAATTGCGAGTTTAATTTTCGCGAGCGTTCCCGCATTGTCCGCACCGTCGAAGGCAAAACGAGAAGTAAAGAAAATGAATGTGGTGCGAGCGAATACGATTGTAATACGCTGCCCGGATCCTGTTAAAGCCATAATCACTGACGCAACTGAGGGTATATGGTCGCGTGGTACGGTTTTAGTTAAATGGACAAGTGCCAAATTTTCGGCAGGTGCTGATGGAAATGATCCAAGACTTTATTGCAACTACAATGTGTCGAAAGACAAGGACTTGCAACTAATTCGTGTTTTCCAAGGACGTTATGATTGCAAACAGCTTCCTGACCCGAAGGCTTTTCAATGCAAATCATTTCCGCCAATTAAAATAGGCGGAAACAAAGGAGATTAACTATATGAAGTTTAAAATGATTATTTTCGCGCTGTTTTTATTCGCTCTTGGAACAGTTTCAGCAGACGCGCAAAACGGAGACAAAAACATTTCCGTCAAAACAACCAACGTTATCGTCAAGCCGAAACTCGCTCTCCTAGGCGCGGTCGCTTACGAGCGAGACGGCAAGCAGTATCACAAAATCATTTTAACCGTCGAGAATCGAAATAAGCTTTCGGCAAAAATGTTCGAGCTTAGCGAAGGCGAAAAACTTCCGCCGAATTCGTGTCGCCTGAAAGAAAAAACGCGAGTTGTTCTGTCGGTTTTCGGCGAAAACGGGAAACAAATTGCGAGCTGCTTGAAGGTCGCTTCGGCACAAGCGCTTGAAGAACCTTCCTTTTTAATCGAAAAAGGTAAACCTGTTCCTGAATTTATCTATATCGTTTTAACCGATTTGAAAACCGGCACCGCTCTTAAATCAAATCTGGTTTCGCCTTTCGGCGGCGAGACAAAATAAAAGGAGAAAATCAATGAAAAAAAATCTGTTCACAATCTTTTCGATACTTGTTTTCTTAACAACTTTAACCTTCACCACAAAGGCGCAGGCGAAACCGGATTTGACGGTTTCAAAAGTTGACATTACGAAAGACCGCAGCGGTCTGTTCGTGCAAAAAATTACCGTTACGGTGATGAACGGCTGCCGCGAAGCAAGTGCCGATGCTTCCTACGTTTTAGTAACTTTCAAACAAAACGACAAAAAAGACGCGAAGGCAATTTATTACGTTGGCAACACGGTTAAGGCTTTAAAAGGCAGCGAAAGTTACACGCAAACATTTGACGTGAGCGAGAAAAAAATTGGCGTCGGCAGATATGTTTTCGCCGAAGCCGACCCGTATAAAAAAGTCTCGGAAGCGAGCGAAGACAACAACTGGCGGACGCTGTTTCCAAATGGCGCGGGAACAATTCTCAGTCAAGGGCAATGCTCGCCGAAAATGTAAGAAATAATTAACAAAGGAGAAATGAAAATGAAAACTAAAACGATTCTTGGCTTCGGTTTTTTGATTGCGCTGGCGGCTTCGTTTCAATCATCAACGCAGGCGCAGGTTTTGCCGACGCCGCAGATTAAGCTTGCAAAAACGGAAAGTTACGAAGCGAATGGCAAGCAATGGATTAGATACTGGCTTGCGGTAGTCAACCATTCGGATTACAGCAATGAATTATTCGCCGCCGCGCCGGATTTGCCGCCTTGCTTTGAAAATAAAAACTCATCGCGCAGTTGGGTGAGTATTTATAACAAACAGAACAATAAAAAAATTTACGGTTTCTGCGCTCTCAAAAGCGCCGACGCCTTCGGTTCTTCTCTGACGTTTAAGGTTGAAAAAGGCGATACGCCGCCCGAATCGGTCTATATTACGATTACCGACCGCCGAAATAAAACCACAACCAAATCCAGCGAAGTTGCTATTCCGCCGCCAAACAAAAACAACATCACCAAAGCAGATTCCAATGTTCCGCAGCGGCTGTTGGATTTGAGTATGCGCGACGCGCTGTATTTTACAGGCGCGAAAACCGACAAGATTGACCTTAAAAATGATAAATATGTCACCGGCGGCGGAACAATGGAACTTAAGAAAAGCCAAGCGACAAACTGCGAGGGCAACACTTGCGATTTCAACATTGGATTTATTGCCTTTCGCTCCGGCAACGTAAACGGCGAACTCTCAAGTTACGGGCTTCTTCAAGTTGAGAAAGGCGGACTGGTCGGCAATACGGTTTATTTTGCCTCTGGCGAAAAAACCAAGCAAGGCGTTCTTCCGCTCAAGCTGAAAATGGGAATGAACAAAGTAACCTTCACCATTGACCCTTATAAAAAGACCGCCGAATCCAATGAAGACAACAACAGCTTTACGGTCAATTTCAGAGTAACTCCGTCGCCGATTGTCATTCCGGGAAAGAAGATTAAACCAAGTGAAGGAAAACCGTAAGAAGTTGAACGCAGCAAATCAGGTTAAGGAAGCGAACTAAGACAAACAATTAACAACAGGTCAATCTGACCGGAGCGTTGCCGAAGCTAAGCGGACAATTTCAATGCTCGCCGAAGATATAAAGGAGGAAACAATGACAAAAAATCTGGCAAAAATCGTTTTAACGTTTATTTTTTTGACAGCTTTTGCTTACGCACAAGAGGGCGAAACGAAACCGCTTTACAGCTTTGTTAACAGCACCGGTCATCGTCTATACAAAATCGGGTCGGGGATGCCATCCGGCGTTTCCGGCGGTCTCTGGAAAAGCGAAGGCGTTGTAGCTCACGTAATGCCGACGCAGATGAGCGGAACAAAACCCGTTTATCAACTCATTATGACCAATCCTTTTGTCAGCTTTGCTTATACAGGCGATAAAAAAGAAGCGGACAAATGGAAAGGCGGCTCCGGTCAGGGTCAATGGATGAATCAAGGTCCTGTCTTTTACGTCGCGTCCGTCCAACTGCCCGGCACCGTTCCGCTCTATCGGCTTTACGCGCCTGTTAGAGTTTTAGGAGATACAAGTTCAGGTGGATTTTCAGGCTGGGCGCCCGATAGTGGTCAGCACTTCTATACGACAAAGGGGAGCGAAAAAACGCACGCAATCAACAACGGTTGGGTTAATCAAGGCATAGTCGGTTATGTCTGGAAAGAACCCTATCCGCCGGCGATGCCCGATTTAACAATTCAAAAAACTACTGCCGATGATTCGTCCGTAAAAGTTATCTACGCCAACAAAGGCAAGGCGAGCGCAAGCAGCCCGGAACTAAAAATAGTTCTTTCCATCTATGACAAATCGGGAAAGCAACTCTTCTCAACCAGTAAAACTGCCGGAGGAGTATCCGCGGGAAGTGTTAGAGAAGTAGTTATTCCGAGCGGAAGCGCGAGTCTTCGTAACAATCGCTACAAAGTAAAAATAGACGGCGGCAACGTAATCAAGGAATCGGACGAAGACAACAACGAAACTGCGATGCTCGACGGTCCGAAGGGGTTAAAGATAAATCCGATTGACACCAGCGAGAAAAAGCTGCCGCAGCCTTCTATCCGAATAACGGGACAAAAAGGACTTCCCGGCAATCGCACCGCTTACCAGCTTGCAGTTTCAAACTGGAACGCTTACCCGACGGAATTTTTCCAATCAATTGACGAAAACGTACTGCCGCCAAGTTCGTGCGCCGCCGCGCAGTCTAAAGCGCGTATGCTTGCTCATTTATCCGTACTTACCGGAAACGCCAAACCCAAAAGGGTCGGATGCAAGCCGCTCAACTCTGCCCAAGACTTACAAAAACTTGAGCTGATTATAAGCGGCGTTTTAGAAGATACGGACAAGGTTTTGGTAACGGTCGAAGACCGATTCACGAAAACGAAGACGGATTCCTATCCGCTTATGGAAGGTTGGACGGGCATCGGCAAATTGCTTCAAACAGTCGGCTGCAAAAACTTTCTCGGGCGCGAGGGAAATTATCTCTGCACAACCGACCAGGGCTTTAAAACTTGCGAAGATTTAAGAAAGCAAGGCAAGCCGATTAAATGCACAAGAGCCGGAAAACAGCCGTAGCTAAAAGCGCGCGTCGGCTGAGAGTTAACCATTTAAACTCGATAAAGGAGAAAAATGATGAATAAAACAAAAGGAGAAAATGAAAATGAAAAACAATAGAAACTCTTTCAAACGGCTTTCGATTCTGACGCTTTTTGTGCTGTCGCTGGTTCTGGTTAATACGAATGCAAACCACAGCGCGGCAAATGTTCGCGCAGCGCCGAAAACGGTTGATTTACGCTCGCAGATTACAAATTTCAATCTGCCGGTTCGCAGTCAAGGAAGCCGAAATACCTGCTCGGTTTACACGGCAATTTTTCTGCTCGAATACGAAACGGCAAAAGCGACTGGCGAAAAGGCATTGGATTTTTCGGAGGATTATCTGGATGCCGCGACCGACATTGTAAAAGGAGCGCAAGACGATGGCGATTATTTCAACAATATCATCGCCGGTTATCTGACTTACGGCGTCGTTGACCAGAGCGATTTTTCAAACTCCGCCACTTACAATCCAAAAAACCTTCCTTCAGAGTCTCTTCTGAAAGAAGGTCAAGCCAGAAATAAAGCCGTTGTCACTTTTATACGCGAAAATGACGGCAAATGGGGAATAACCGACTCACAGATCAACCAGATTATCGCACAACTCGATGCCGGAAGAGCTGTCGGCGCGGGCTGGCGTTTGGACAAAACCGGAATCGAAGAAGCGCAGGTGCTTGGTCGTTCTGTTTGGAATAAAAACAACCTTAAAGGTGCGGAAGATATTGCTGGACATTCGATGCCGATTGTCGGTTACGCGCGCGAAGGAGAAAGCGGCTATTTCATCTTTCGCAACAGTGCCGGATCTGGTTGGGGCGATAAAGGCTATGGTTACTGCTCGTTTGATTTCGCCAAGCAAAATATCGCAGACGCTTTTTATTTCGCGCCAAAAACCAACAACCGATTTACCGTCAAGCCGCAGCTTATTAAAAGACCGCCCTTTAGATACATCAGGCTAAATGAATTGCAGCGACTGAATGTTTTGAGAAGGACAAACCCTGTCATTCAGAAAAACAAGTGAAGTTCACAAAGGAGAATAAGAAATGAAAACAAATATTTTAATTATTATCGCATTTATTGTTTTGATTCCCGTTTTTTCAATTAACACCAATGCGCAAACAATCGGAAAAGCCCCGCCGACGCCCGTTGCGCTGCTGCCTGATTTATACGTTATCAGCGCGGTTGTAAAAGACGCCGCAAAAGGCTTTGTCGAGGTGCGCGTCGCCAACAAAGGCAATGCCGACGCGAAAAATTGCCAGATAAAAATCTTGGTTTATTCGAGCGACTGGAAACATCTTTTGAGAATTGTCGAAGTCAATCAACTTCCGCTTAACGCCACGAAGGAATTAACAATGACGCTGGACGCGGGCGTGGCGCTTTGGGATAGGAAATATCGAATCATTACCGACGCGGGCAAGACTATTAAAGAATCAGACGAGATGAATAACCATAAGAGCGGCTATGTAGCCAATTAAAAACTTTTTGAAATAAAAGGAGAAAATAAAAATGAAAAACAAAACAAACACAAACGCGCTAAATTTAATCCTGCTGATGATTTTGTCTTTGACATTCGTCAGCGCGACACAGGCACAATCAACCGATATGGACAGTCCGACGGCTTTGACTTCAAACGTCATTGAAGGCGAAGGCGACGGCACAGCCGAAACCGTCTATTACAGTTTTACAGCTACAAAAGGCGATGTGAAAGTAACGGTTGACGCGAAAACCGACGACCGTTCGACACCGCTGAGAGTTACCCTTTTGGACGAAGACGGCAAAGAACTACTGCCAATCTACGTCGTGGCAAAAGGCACGGGCGCGCGCGAGGTCGGCAAAAAACGATTTGTCCGCGACACGAAAGTTATATTAAGAATTCGTATGGATGACGACAAAGACGTGAAACTCTTGAGCTACAAAATCAAACTCGACGGCGCGGTGACAGTCGCGGAACCGCCCGCGACGGAAACACAAACTTCAACTGCTGAAACGACTTCTTCACAACCGAGCGAGGAGACAAACTCAACGCCGACTGAAAGCCAAACTTCGACTGATTCAAGCGCAACGGAAAAGAAACCGAAAGCTAAAGACAAGCTGAAGAAAAACGCCAAAGACGCGGCGAAAAAGACAATCAAAGACATTATTGATGATTAAAAATGAAAAATGCTTTGACGTTAAATTTAACGTCAAAGCATTTTTTAATGGTAGAGAAATTTTATCTGTGATAAAGCCGCACGATTTTTTCTTTTAACTCGGGCGGAAAGCAGACGCGGTGAATTTGATATTCTTTTTGCAAGCCGCGAACGGCGGCGCTGACTTCGGAAATCTCGCGGATTTCGGGACGCGAAAAACCTTCTTCGACGTAAATTAAATTTTTTGGCTCAGCGACGTTTTTCGTGTAGAAAAAATACGGAACGTCGCCGGCGCGGTCTTCTATAAAATAATAATTCGGGTCGAATCCGGCATTTTCCACTAATTTTTTTGATTCGTCTAAAAATTCCTGCCTTTCTGTTTCGGGCATATCAAGGTCGAAAACTTTAAAAAACTTTCGATTCAGAAACCGCTTTGATAAATCAGCTAAAATTTTATCGTCCGAGCGCTGCCACTGTTTGATATGAAACATTACGTCCGAGTCATCCAATTCCAGATGTTCTCGAAGCGTTAATTTTTCGGCGCGTAAAATCTTTTCAAAAGCCGTTCCTTCGGCAAACCAAACCGTTTTTCCGTCTTTAAACAGCTCTAAAGCGCGGCGCAGAAGCGAGCGCAAAACCGATTCCGCCGAGCGCAGAGTGCGGTGAAAATAAACTTGCCGGAACATATAATAACGCGCCTGCAAATAATCTTCGACGGCATAAACTCCGCGTGCCGAAACATAAAGCCGGTCATTTTCTTCGTCAATTTCGAGCGATTTTATTATCCATTCAATGTCATAAATGCCGTACTTCGCGCCGGTCATCAAAGAATCGCGTAGCAGATAATCCATCCGGTCAACGTCTAATTGCGACGAAACAAGTTGAGCCAAAGCCATCGGACGAAAATTTCCGCGAATAATATCCGCGACCGTTTCCGGCAAAGCGGGCGAAAATTCGCGCAACATTTGTCCGACTTCAGTTTCGTCACTTAAAACCGCTTCGATTGAAAACTGTTCGTGATGAAAATCTAAAATCGTTTCAATGACGTGCGAAAACGCGCCGTGTCCGATGTCGTGCAAAAGCGCGGCGACTCTCACAGCAGTTTGATGTTCAGACGAAATTTCGTATTTTGTCGTGAGTTTTTCGAGCGTCCGCGTGGCAAGATGCAGTGAGCCGAGTGAATGTGAAAAGCGGGAATGTTCAGCGGCTTGGTAAGCAAAAAGCGCGAGTCCAAGTTGTTTTATTCGCCGCAGACGCTGGAATTCCGCCGTGTCAATCAAGCGAACAAGCAATCTTCCTTCTCGGTTGTCGGTTTTAATACGAATTATATTGTGAACCGAATCGCGGTAAATTTTTTCCGACAAATTTGTTCTCCGTAAAAAGAAAAGGTAGTTATTAAATAACTCAGTCTAAACAACTAAGAGACACATTTACAACATAAGGATACAAATAAGAGGGAAAAGCAGCCTAAATTTGAAAATATAGCCTCATTCTGACAAACTGCTTTTGCATAGAAATTATTCAGTTTTAAATATCGAAGCCTTTGGTTTGACAGTATCGGAGGCTTTATTTTTGGAAAATGTCTTAACTCACAACTGCAAAAAGCTACGGAAACTATTCTTTTCACTTTTTTTCTTCCGATGTTTTGTTTCTTCAACCTGAAGCTGATCATTTGGCGTGCAATGCAAGCTATTACAGAGTTTCTGATGGTTATGGAAGGATATTTTGTCTCAAGGACGTATCTTAGAAAAAGTGTCTCAAAAGTCAAAACAAGGAACATTTTTGGGATTTTAGTTATGAGACGGTTTTTGAGGCACTTTGGAAAGCCGCTGGTTTGCTCTCACGTCCATTGAATTGTTAGACGGGTTCTCTTCCGAAGGCACGCCGTCTCACTTCGCGTAAGTTTGTTTTTACAAGGAGCGTCTTTGGTTTTCAAATTCCGAGCTGCTGATTTGAATTTATTCAAGAAGCGGCTAACGCTGCTATTCAGCCGCTTGACGAGAGCGGAGCGATTAACAAGTCGGCTGCAACAGATTGTTCGACGGTGTGTTGAAGAAATACTAAACTCCACAAACTGCCATTCAATATGAGGGAGTCTGCAGAGTCGGATTTCTGTCATCGCTCGCGCACTTGCAAAGGTCATCCACCATAAGATGCAGTCTTGCCCGAAGGTAATAGGTTCTCGGACTGTAATCATTTTCTACCGCGGCGCAAATTTCTCGCGCTTGTGTTCCTCCTTTCCGCCAACACGGTGAATCTCATACGCCAGCTGCTTATAAAGAACCGCCTTATTAACTGCCAAAGTTTTCTTGTCAAGAACTGGCGCGTTCCGACTAAGCGGCGATAAAACGTATCAGCCGAGATCAAATGTAACAATTGAGACCGATTCTCGTCTAAGAAAGGGTATTTTTGGGAGAGGCTCAACGTCTGCCACTGCGAAGCGAAGGTCGTAGCAGGCTGGGACTTGTAAAGGTTGAGCAGGCGATGATCTTTACTGATAATGCCACACCCATAATCGCTGTCTACCGTAATATAGTGAATGCCTCTTGTGAATAAGACTACGTCGAGGTAAGCGGCGAACGTGACGCCGCACCATTCTCCGGGACGATACTCCGGTTCGGCGTAAGTTGAATTGGGCGGATTGCAATCATGAATCAGGAGCACTCCATCGTCCTTGATCAACTGCAAGCCAAACAGGATGTCACGAAGGGAACTGGTGTAGGTGTGCCAAGGATCGACGAAGACGAGATCGAATCTTTCCCCGGACTTCATAAGTTCGCTGAACAATTCTTCGCCGGACTCCGCCTGCGTAAGAAAGTCGACCGGTTCTCCATCCGAGAAATCCGGCGGGCATCGATACATGAGCCGCGCTCGCCGTGGAAACTGCTTCTTTTCAACCAGCGAAAACGTATTTCCGGTAATAGGGGTACATATTTCGAGGTAGCTCGTATATCCGTATTGCTTCGCCAGCAACAAGGCAATTTCATATTTACGCATTCTCTGCTCCACTATCGCGGTGTTAAGATTTACATGAAGATCGCTATGCCTAGTCGCCTAAACACGAAGGTTGCAGTTATTATCGGAGAATTCTTGCCCTTCGGCGAACGGCTGAGGTGACGTGGGGCGAAACCGCCAGAAAGCCCGTTTGAGTTAAAAAGACGACGTTAAAAGAAAGTCGCTGTTTCGCCCTCACGTCCAATGACTTGTTCGACGGCGCGTTGTTATAACGCAAGTTCCGCCAAAAACTCTGTTGCCGTTAAAATGCGAATCTCTTTGTGTTCTTTCAAATCCAGTAAATCACTGTCTCCTGAAACAATAACTTCGGCATCGGCAGAAAGCGCACAAGCTAAAACCGCATCGTCGTCCGGGTCAACCAAAATCACAGGCTCAATCGGTTCGGCTTCAATCACCGCCGCCAACGCACTGTAACCGGAAACCAAATCTTGAACTGTAACATTTGCGGCGGCGAGTCGGCGGGCGAACTTCTCACGGCTTAAAACATCTTCCAATTCTTCAAGCAAAACAGGGCTGGTGTAAATTTCAATGATTCCGTCGCGGGCAGCGTCCAAAATTCGACGCGGATTGCCGCGCCATAACAAACCGGAAACAACGATGTTCGTATCAGGAACGATTCGCGTCATTGCCCGCGACGCTCCCGACGAGATGCCGCAATTTCAGCTTCGATTTCCGCGTCAGTAATCGGTTCATCTAAATCAGCCAGACGGTCTGCCGCCGCGAACAGTTTATTTACCCGGCGACGGCGAATTTCTGCTCGCAGCAACGACGCAATAAATTCCGGCTTGAGCAATCCGTTAGCTTCGGCTTCACGAGCTAAGTTATCAGGCAAAGTTAAAAGAATTTCTGACATTGAAATATAATAACGCGCAATCAGTCAGAGTCAAAACAAATCCGCTTATGATTGAGAAGCTATCAGAAACAGGAAGCCGTCGAACGGCTGAGATGACGTGGGGCGAAACCGCCACCACGCCCGACGAGATTTAACGGACAAGCTAACAAACAAAGTAGATACTGTCTTGACAGTCAAGCAGAAAAAGCCAAACTCGCGTCGAAGGCTCGTTTGTGCTTGAGAACTCCAAAAGCGATGTACAGCAGTTTTCGCATTGCCGCGCAGACTATCTGCA
>Ga0136617_10001321_pt1 | contig 21800 bp, 18 predicted proteins | sample AntDrymUQ3222106_2_FD_129672 | JGI IMG/M metagenome (GOLD analysis project Ga0136617, IMG submission 129672) | Polar desert sand microbial communities from Dry Valleys, Antarctica - metaG UQ322 (21.06) | ecosystem: Environmental > Terrestrial > Soil > Desert | place: Antarctica: Dry Valley...
ACAGCGGCGATGGCTTCGATGTTGTCGACACCCTTCGGCGATTCGATCTGGCAGACGATCAGCAGCTCGTCGGCAGCGGCCCGTCGATACTTGGCGGCGTTGATCCCGTAGTCCGACGCGCGTGCCGACCCGAGAGCCGTACCGCGCCGGCCCGCTGGGGGGTAACGGCAGGCCATGACGACAGCGTGCGCGTCTTCCGCGGTCTCGATGTTCGGCACCATCACGCCTTCGACGCCGGCATCCAGCACGCGCTTCAAATAGTTGATATCGTTGGAGGGCACGCGCACGACCGCGGTGCATGCCGGTGTCGCAGCCATCGCCTGCAACGAGTTGAGCAGCGCCGAGGGTTCGCCGAAGCCGTGCTCCTGGTCGAGTAGCAGGTAATCGAAGTTGCAGTAGGCAAGCAGCTCGATCACCGGGGGGCTGCCGAGCACTGTCCAGCAACCGAGTGCGCGGCCGCCGGACCTTAAGCGTTGCTTGAGCGCGTTGGGACGAAACATGAGAGGAGCCCGGCGAAAGTATGCCACGGCGCCGATGCGGTCCCGCCAGACGGATCGAGATAAGCGTTAGGGCCGACTGCGCGACCGCCCGGGTAGGCGCATATCCCATCGGCCGACATCGCGCAGCAGAGCGCCTTGCCGGCTACCGACTGGTAGTCGGGCCCGTAAGGGACAACCGTATTGTCATCCAGTGAGCTGATGTCGTCGATGCGGATTCACGCAACCTTCAGCTCAAGCTCGGCCCGCGTTGAAGGGTTGTTCCGCACTGGTGCCCCACTCACGGAAGTGTTGAATGATTCGCGTTGCGCGCGCGATGAAACTCGGTCATTCCGCGACGACGGCAAAGTTGACGACACCTTCGTACTTGTCGTCCCATTCGTTGGACCAGTCGCGCAAGCCGAACGTAATCTCGACCACCACGCGACCGACGGCGCCGGGGTCGATTTGCGCATCGAGGCGGATTTCCAGATTGCCCAGATGATGATCGCCGTCCGACGGCGAGTACGCAGCATTGAACCCCGTGAGGATTGCCGTGGCCTGGCTCAGCGGCACGCCGAACTCGATATTCTGCGATTCGATGCGGGGGCCGAAGCCCTGGTCGCTGTTGAAAGCGATCGAACTGTTTTGAATGATCATGGCGTCTTTCCTTTTGACGTTGTATCGGTGGGGGATGTCGTGGTCGACGCGCCTTGGACCAGAAAGGCCCCCTGCCGCGTACGCTCGATGCGCCAGCGCTGCTCGCCCATTCCAGCTCCGGTATCGAGCACCACCGCGCGGAGCGTAGACATGCCCACGGGCAGTCCGCGCAGATCGATGGATCGCCCTCGCCCGATTTGCATGCCATCGTCGCGATACCAGCGCACGCGAGGTCTATGAGGCGAACGGCCGTAACCGTCGACGACGCTGACGCGAAGCAATGGCTTGACAGGCCAGGGTCCGGGTGTCTCGGCATCGACCCCTGGAATCTGGATCTCGACCCCGCGCATGACGGGGCGGCCCCGGTAGCCGGTGTCGATCTCGCCTTCCCAGGTGCCGACACCTGTGGCGATGCCCGAGGATGCCAAAACCCTCGCGACGACGTGGCGCTGGCGCCCGATGAGCTGCTTCCCCACGCGCAATTCGGTCGCTTGCGTACGAGGCGCGCAACCGCGCCACGTTCCATTCCGATCCTGCCATTGCAACACGAACCACAACGACCGAGCCGGCGCGTCCATGCTCTCGGCCTCCCAGCAAAAATGCACGAACTCGCCCTCGTCGCTCGCCGTAAGCTTGACGCTCGGGGCAGCGGGGATTGGGGCTGACCAGATCTTGTTGTCGCACTCGTAGACGCGCACTTCGGCAGCCTTCTCGTCGAATGGCACCGCTTGACGGATGGCGAGCGGCCACTTGCCGGTGGTGCCGCCGCAGCCACAGCCGCTGCCGCACCCGCATCCGGAGGCATTCGCAAACAGGCACTCGCTGCCGACGACGTTGCCCTTGGTGTCGACGAGCTCGATTGTGAAGTCGGTCGGCTGATCGTCGATCGCTTGCGGCAGCGCTGGAAAATGGAACGCCGTGCGCCAAGTCACCGTGCGATCGCGCGCAATCGACAACCGTATGAAGAGATAAGGCCGCTTGATTAAGATCCATTCGTCGTCGTCGTAGATCACCGGCTCGGAGGACCCCGTGCCGCGCGCTTGCGCGAACTGCACCGACGGGCCCGGCGGAACGGGCACGCGGCTCATCACCGCCTTGTATGTGTACGGTCCGATCCAGCGCGGCTTGGAGTAACCCATGACGTCGAACGCCGAGGCTGGGTCGAGGATGGCGCCAGTGCTCGTGTCGAATCCCGGCTCGCCCATGCTATCGGACGCGTACCCGGCATAGTCCGGATAGTCATCGTCGGTGTCGATGGGCCGCTTACACCGCGTCACGTTGTCGCACGGTGCGTGCTTGCGCCCCAATACATGGCCCATCTCATGTCCCGCCAGGTCGCCTCGGCCGACCACACCCGCGCACACCCCATCACGTTCGCGGCCGCAGCCTCCCACCGTGCCGCGATCCACGCCGGTGTTCAAGAGGCCGAAGAAGAAATCGGTCGCATCGCCGCGCAGATCGCGCAGCGCGTCGAGCAGGTCGCTGAACTTGTCGCACCCCTTGGTGATGTCCGACTTGATCTCTTCAGCGTAATTCATCACCATGAAGCCGGTCTGCGTGACCGCCGGAATCGGATAAATCTGCTCCATGAAGGTGAAGAGCGTCGTGAATGCGGGCTGCGGTGGCGCTGCGAGCTCTGCCGGGGTAGCGCCGGGCTTGACGTCGGGGCCTGTGTAGTTGATGCCTACGCAGAACACGGGGATCGCCGGCCCATCGATGAACGTCAGCGTCCGCTCGATCGTGGCCGAAAACTGTGTCGGGTCGGCAGCGTCGAATACTTTCGCCTGGACACGAATCGCACCGGTGCACAAGCTTTCCGGCAATGTGAAATTGAGCGTGTGCCCGCCCTGCATGCGATCGGTCTCGGTGTCGCGTCGCGGCACGATCACGTTCCATGGCGTGATGGTCTGGACGAAGCTGCCTACTGTCACCTGGAGGTCCCCGGATAGCGCCGCGATCGGCGCCAAGCCCGAATTGCGGTCGTAGTCGACGTATAGCCGCACACCGGTGGGCTTATCCTCGATCAGGCGGATCGAGTTGTCGGGAAAAACGTTCGCGGCATCGAGGTGCTTGTCGCTGCGGAAATGCTGGGTCGCCTGGTTGAACTCGGCGTCGACGACGATGAGGTCGCCACGCGGGTCGCCGGGAGCCGGTGGAACGGCCGGATCGAGCTCTGCCAGCACCACATATTGGATGACGGCGGAGTAGCTGTCGTCCCAGTTACCGCTGTGGTCGCTGAGTCCGAAGGTCGCGCTCACCTCGACGTCGCGTGGATCGGTGGAGCTAATGCCAGTCGAGAGCTCGACCTGCAGCCGGCCCCATTCGTGGTCGCCATCCTCGCGATCGAAGCTCACCGAATACCCGGTAATGCCGGATCGAAGTGGCGCGAGTCCATCGAGCCGCCGAGGCGCGAACCGATCGCGCCGCGCTACTCGAAAGCCGCCAAAGCACTAGCTATCCTTCAATACGGGTTATGTCGGCAATAGCCGACATCGAGGAATTAAGAGCGATCAAGGATCGCGGCGCCAGCGCTACCGAGGAAGCGCCGGCCTGACGCCGGGCAGCCCGCGTGGCGGGCTCACGTCGAGCTCTTGCTATTCCGCTGCTCTCCTAGGAGGCATACCGCGAAGGTTTGCCCAAGGTCGACGTGCTGTCCGCCTGGCGACGCACCCTCAATGCGGGCGAAACCATTGCAGCAAGCCAGCAATAAGTCCCGCATCGCCGTCGCCACAATCAACCGCCACGAAGCCAAGGCCACGTGCGTGCGTGGCAATCCGCGGATGCGGCACGAACGCAGGTAACTGGGCAATCAATGTGCGACTTTGCTCATCTAGCAGCGACCAGAGATTGGCCAAGCCCTCGCTCGACGTCAAGGTAAGCGCGTGCGCACGGCGCTGCCGCACTGTCTCGAGAAGGCCATCGGCGCCGGTGCGCGGGGCAGCGCGCCGATAACACTCGACGTAGTCGATGACGGCGCCACGCTGCTCGAGGAGCTGCCCGAGATGTTCGCGCCCGCCCGCGCCGCGGAAAATCACGACGCGTTTTCCGGCGACGTCGTTTAATTCCGGCAACGCAAGCAAGCCTTCGCTGTCGAACGTCGTGGTAGGAATCGTTACTTTGTGAATTCCTGTGGCCGCGAGCGCGGCGGCGGTTCCGCTACCCGGCGCAAACGTCGCGAGCCGCGCCGGCCATTGCCGAGGATCAGGCACGCCATATTCAGCGGCGTTCGCCGAGACAAAGATCGCGATGTCGTAACGGCTGAGTTGCGCGTGCGCGCACGTCAGCCCCGTCCGATCCGTGGGCGGCAGAATCACGATGGTAGGGAACACGATCGGCGTCGCGCCGAGGGCTGCGACCTGCTGCGCCAATCCCGCAGCTTGCCGCGCCGGACGCGTGATCACGATCCCCGCTCCCGACAACGGACCGGCGACAGGAGTTTGTGGTTCGGTCGCGTGCACGCCGCCTTGCTAGCGAGGAGTTCAACCGGTAATGAGACGCGCCGCAGACGGACACGCAGCGCGAGGTCGCGGGGCCAGGAAGGGCATAGCGCTCGTCCCGTTGAACATTCGCGTCAGATGGCGATCAGACGCGCCGCACCGCGCACCAGGAAGTCTCCGGCCAAACGTCGGCCGAGTGCGTCCGCTGCTGCGACATCGGGATCGATTGCCTCGGCTTCGCCGCGCAGAACCTCGCTTCCGTCGCGCGCAGCGATCAACCCCCGGAGACGCAACGTGCCCTCGCACCAGTCTGCGTACGCGGCCAGCGGAGTCTGGCAGCTTCCTCCCAACTCGCGCGAGAAAGAACGCTCGGCGGTCGTCGCCAACATCGCCCCGAAATCTTCAAGTCGAGCCAACGCCGCGATGACGTCCTGCCGCTCCGCGCGGCATTCAAGTGCTAACGCTCCTTGACCTGGCGCGGGCAAGAATTCCTCTGGATCGAGCAGCGCTGCGATTCGCATGCCAAGTCCCAGCCGCTTCAAACCTGCGGCGGCAAGAACCATTGCGTCGTAGCGACCTTCATCGAGCTTGCGCAACCGTGTGTCGACGTTTCCGCGCAATGGCTCAATATTCAAATGTTCGTGGCGCTCGCGCAGTTGCGCTTCGCGGCGCAGGCTCGACGTGCCGACGACCGCGCCCGGCGGCAGTCCCTGCAATGTGCTGTAGCGATTCGAGACGAGAGCGTCTCGCGCATCTTCTCGAACGGGAATGCACGCCAGAACGAAATCGGGTGGCATGTTCATCGGCACGTCTTTGAGCGAATGGACGGCAAGATCAGCGCGGCCCTCTTCCATCGCGATCTCCAATTCCTTGATGAACAAACCCTTGCCGCCGATCGTGGCAAGCGGCCGATCGACGATACGGTCACCCGTTGTCTTGACGCCGAGCAAGTCGACGGAAGCGCTCGGATACAATTGCATGAGACGCGCGCGGACATGCCCGGCCTGCCATAGCGCGAGCGCGGATTCGCGAGTTGCGATCGTCAGCCGGCCGGGCGCGGGCGCATGCGATATCAAGGCGGAAATGTCGCGGACAGAGCTTGCAGATGAGGTCAGCGCGGGAGCCGACGCGGAGTGTTCAAGACGTCAAAGCGCGTATGAAGGTCGGTTGCGCGCGCGCCGGAATGTGTTGCGCGAAATAGTAGCATGCGGACTTGTTTTCAGCGGAGCGTTAGGAGCCTCGCAGCCTGCGGCCGCGGCCTCCTCGTCCGACCGAGCAAAGCACCGCGTCAATCTTCCTGAAGCCTCCGATTTGCAGCGTGACGCGGCTGCGAGCGCTCGCGAGCGCGTTCCCATTCTGCTTTTTTTTGATCGCGGCGATTGTCCCTATTGCGAGCGCGCGTTGCGCGAGTATCTGGTGCCGATGAGCCAAAACGAAAAATGGCGCGAGCGAGCGATCTACCGGCAAATCGAGGTTGATCGTGATTTGCCGCTCACCGATTTCGATGGGAAACCAACGACACATCGCGCGTTGGCCGCTCGCTATCGAACCACCCTGACGCCGACTGTCATGATCGTCGATGCCCGCGGCCAGAAAATCGGCGATGCCCTGATCGGTTTGATGACGCCGGACTTCTATGCCGCATACCTCGAAAACGCGGTCGATGCGGGAGTCAAGCAGTTGCGTGGGTGACTATGGGTGAATCAGCGCCGGTAAGAGGTTCGGCGAGGCTTGGAGCCCGCACCATTGCTTGGCGTTTCACCTCCAGGCAACGCGCGCGAGCGTCAGAGCTCGGACGTGAGCTTGAACGTCACGTAAACCATGGGCTCTTCATCGCCGCCTACCGCCGCGTAAAGGCGACGCGCGACAACGTTGCCTTCCTCCGTGCCCAGCCACGCCTCGCTGCAGCCAACCGCTCGCCCGTGAGCCAGCAAAGCTCGAAGCAGTTGCTTGCCAATTCCCTGTCCTTGGTGAGTAGGCGCCACTCCAACCTCGTTCACCCAGAATTCCGGGGGCTTGTCGGGATGAACGTAGTGCACCGCGGACGCCATGCCGACGACCTTCCCGCTGACCAGCGCAACTGCCATGTGGTGCCTTGGATCCGCGAGAAATTCCGCCGTCCAGCGCGGGTCGATTGCGTTATCAAAGACACCAGGTGCAACGCAACTTAGAACCGGCGCATCCGATGGACCGAGCATGCGAACGGTCAGCGAGCCACTCATGAGCGTGCCCGGTGGGTGATTCGGTTTCGAGATTCTATTTCTTCGCTTCGCGTTCCTTGCACCACGCCTCGTACGCGGTACGTGTTTCCGGATTCGGCGGATAGGTTCCGGGCAACGACGCTCCGGCCTGAACCCGTTCCAGAATGAATGTCTCCAGGTGCTCTTGCTCGCTCGCGTCGGCAGCGACCTCATCTGCCAGATGCGCCGGAATGGCAACAACGCCATCGGTATCGCCCACGATAACGTCGTCAGGATAAATCGCCACTCCGCCGCAGCCGATCGGGACGTTGATATCGATCGCGTGATGATAGAGAAGATTCAACGGCGCACTGCTACCTGCGCAATACACTGGAAAGTCCATGCCTTTGATCTCGCCGCTATCGCGGACCGGGCCGTCCGAGACGAGTCCTGCCGCGCCGCGCATTTTAAGGCGCGTAATCAAGATGAAGCCGCCCGACGCAGCGCGCCGGTCTCCCCGGCAATCCAGCACCAACACATGCCCGGCGGGGATCGTCTCGATCGCCTTTCGTTGCGGATGATCGAGGTTCTCGAAGATACCGAGATGATCGAGATCTTCACGAGCGGGAATGTTGCGCATCGTGTAGGCCGGCCCTACGAGGTTGGACGAGGTGAGCGTCAGACGTGAGACGTCCTGCAAAAAGGCGTTGCGAAATCCGCGTTTGAACAATTGTGTGCACAAGGTCGCGGTGCTCACTTGGCGCAAACGCTCATGCGTGATCGCAGAAAGCTTGGTCATAGCCGCAGCTCATTGGTTCGGGCCGCCGCGAAACGGCCGAGAGTTCTCTCCGGATTCGGTCCGCCCGGCAAGACGCAAGCTGCTTGATCGAAGGACAACACGGCAGGTGAAGAAATGCGCACGGACGACTTGCTCATTCTGGCTTCACTCCCGCGGCGCGAACAACCTTGCCCCACTTGTCAATTTCCAGGCGAATCACTTGCGTGAACTCCGCCGGTGAGTTGGCAACCACCTCAGCGCCAAGCTGAGCGAGGCGCTCCTTAACCTCAGGCATTTTGAGTGTAGCGACAACATCGGCATTAATTTTTCGTACGACCTCCTCTGGGATACCGGCCGGACCGATAAGACCGCCCCAGGAGCTGGCCTCGTATCCGGGAGTGGTTTCCGCAACAGTTGCGACGTCCGGCAGAAGTGCCGAACGGGCCGTTCCGGTGGTTGCAAGCGCCTTCAATCGCCCGCTTTTGAGGTGGGGCGTAACCGCGACAATGGTGTCGAACATAACTCCGACCTGCCCGCTCAAGAGATCCGGATGCGCCTGCGTGCTGCCCTTGTACGGCACGTGCAGCATGTCGGTCCCAGTGCTCGATTTAAAGAGCTCGGCGGCGAGATGCGGCGCACCGCCGGGCCCGCTCGATGCGTAACTAATGCGCCCGGGCTCCTTTTTCGCCAATGCCACAAGCTCGGATGCGGTCGCCGCGGGAAAACCGGACGCGGCAACCAACACTAATGGCACCGACGCCGTCTCAGTGATGTAGGTGAAGTCTTTCAGCGTGTCATAGGGCAGTTTGGTGTTGATCACGGCGTTGATCGCTTGACTGCTCGCCACCAGGCCGAGGGTGTATCCGTCAGGCGCAGCCTTAGCGACGAGGTCGGTCCCAAGGATCCCGGTCGCGCCGGGACGATTGTCCACGATCACCGACTGCTTCCACATTTGCGTGAGCTTATCGGCGACTACGCGAGCCGTGATATCGGATGCACCGCCGGGTGGGTAAGGGACGATGATTCTGACGGGCTTGGTCGGGTACGCCGTGGTTTGCGCGATCGCGGGCAATGCGATAAGGATGACGGCAAAGGCGATCCCGACTGCTCGTGTTCTACGGATGATGTTCATGTTTTCTCTCCAGTTGATTTCCGAGCAAGAGAACCCGGCACCTCGCCGGAGTAATGGTTGTGGCTCGTCACGGCTTCGCCACATTCCCGGCAAACTCGGCCCGTTTCGTTGTACGCAAGATGCTGAACACTTCGCTGGAAGCTAGCCGCTCGAGTGCCGAGCGCTCGCGATCGGTCAACGCTATGTTGTCCAGTACGCTCGCGCTCTCTCTTAATTGCTCTGCTGTACCAGCGCCGACGATGACCGCATCGACGTGCGCTTCCGCCAAAACCCACTTCAACGCGGCACGGGCAAGTAGCCGCGGATCGGCGATACCCGCGTCGCTCCCCAGACGGAAGAGCGCGCCCTTGATGAAGGCCTCGCGTGCGATCACCGTCATGCCGGCGTTTTTCGTAGCGGGTAGAACTGCGCGTAGGGCGCCGTCGTCGGCCACATTGAAGTTCACGTTAACGGCTGCGAAGGCAGAGCAATCGATCTGCGCGACATACGTCGCTTCGCCTGAGAACGTGTCTGCGCAGGCGAAGCGGATGAGACCTTCTTCGCGCAACATCTCGATGTTATGGCGAAGCTTGGCGAAAAAGTCGGGATCGTGCGCGATGGCATCGGCGAGAATGCCCAAGTTCAAAAAGTCAATCCGGTCGCGCCGCAGCAGCCGCAGAATACGCTGGACCTCGGCCCGTAGAAGCGCGCCATCGGTCATCTTGCGGTTGCCTGGGTCGTACCCGTACACCATACCTTCCGGCCGCGTCTGCACATAGACTTCGTACGGCGGAGGCGACTCGGCGAAATTGCGACCGAGCGCTTCCTTCTCCGAATCGAGCGTGACGTCGAACATGTTGATCCCGAGATCAAACGCTTCGCGCAAGACGCCTTTGCGTTGTTCTCCGCCAAAATCGGGAAAGAGGTAGCCCGGGGTGATCGCCTTCCCCATGTCCTCGTTGAAGCCGCGCGAGCGGCCGTCGGGCAGGTACTCATGTCCGCCGAGGACGATCGTAGAGATGCAGACGTCCGAGTTGCCGATGCGCACGTAGTTCACGTAGCTTTTTTCACCCTTTGACCGCGGAACCAGCCAACCCCTGGACGAGATAACGTTGCAGCGCCAAATAAAAGAGCGCGGGGATGGCGCAACCGATGACAGTGGCCGCCATCACATCCGACCACAGCACGCGAAACTGGCCCACGAGGTTGGTGATGCCCAGGGTCATCGTCTGCTTCGCCGGATCGTTGATGAGGCAGAGTGCCCACAAGAGATCTCCCCACGCCAATAGGAAGGCGAAGATCATCGTCGCGACGACGCCCGGGAGGATGCTCGGCAACACGCAATAGAGAAGGCATTGCGCACGCGAAGCGCCGTCGATCACAGCCGCCTCATCGATTTCGATGGGCAGGGTATCCATGTAGCCCTTGAGCATCCAGACGCTGAAAGGCAGCGTGATCGTGGTCTGTGCGAGGATCAGCCCAACATGCGTATCGTAGAGACCCGCGAGCGAGAGCATTTTGAAGTATGGTCCGACGAGGAGCACACCGGGCAGCATCTGGCTCGCGAGGAAGACGAGCATCAACGCGTTCTTCCCGCGAAAGCGAAACCGTGAGAATCCGTAGCCGGCGAAGAGACCTGCGGTTACGGAAAGAATGGCGGTCGCCGCGGAAACCTTGATGCTGTTCACGAAGTATTGCGGGAATCCCTCCTGGTTCCAGATCCGGACATAAGCGTCGGTCGTCAAGGTCCGCGGGAGCAGTGTCGCGGGGAAAGACGTGACTTCAAGGTCGGTCTTGAGCGAAGAGCTCACCATCCAGAAGAACGGCAGCAGGTTGTAGAGCGCCATGGCAACAAGCGCTACATATAAGGAGAGCCATGTGAAGCGCGCGCGCGGCATCTTTGCCTACTCTTTTTCCCGCAACGTTACGCGCAAATAGGGCATCGCGGCGACCAGCAGTATCGCGGCGAGGACCACGGCGGCAGACGACGCGTAGGTCGTGTCGAAGAACTGAAAGTATTGTTTGTACACAAAGAGTGACAGGTTCTGCGTTGCCTGACCGGGTCCCCCTCCCGTCATGCCGAACACCATGCCGAACAGACGACACTGCCACACGGCATCGAGCACGACGGCAATGATGATCATCGTCGTCAAACCGGGGATCGTGACGTAGCGAAAGGCCTGCCACCAGCCGGCGCCGTCGATCGCGGCGGCCTCGTATTGCTCGCGGGGAATCGCCTGCAGACCTGCCAGCAGAATCAGCATCACATAGGGGTAGCCGCGCCAGGTCTCGGCCATGATGAGGCTCAAGAGCGCGAGGCCGGGTCGTCCAAGCCAGTCGATTGGCTGCTCAATCCATCCGAGAGCCAACGCAACGGCATTGAGCCCACCGTAAAGCGTGTCAAAGATGAATCGAAAGATGATTCCACCGATCACGTCCGGCATCGTCCACGGCAGGATCGCCAGCATGCGGAAGAGCCAGCGCAGCCGCACCTCCGCGTTGAGCAACAAGGCAACGGCCATCCCGAGCACCAGATGGAGCGAAACGATTCCGCCGACGAGAATCGCCGTGTTGCGGAGCGCGCCTATGAACTCGGCGTCGGTCCACAGACGTGCGTAGGCTTTGAGGCTCGCGCTCGCGCCACCGCTCCAAGAGAAATTGAGGCTGCCGAGGATCGCCGCGACTACCGGAAAGCCCAGCACCACGAAGAGCAGCAGCGACGCAGGGGCGACGAACCAGTAGGCGGTGCGTCGCTCACCGATCATCGCGCGAACCGGTAGGCGGCGCGTCGCTGACCGTTCATCGCGCGAACCAATAGGCCGTGCCTCGCTCTGCGATCATCGCTCGAAGATCCTCTTGCTGCGGCGCACCGCCAGCGCGACGCATGGCAGCGATTGCACCTGACCGCGCCGTTGCCGTCCTTCGAATTCGCTCGCGCTACTTGCGCTGCAGAATGGCTTCGACCTGCGTATGCGCATCCGCCAGCGCCTGGTCCCGCGTCTTGCTGCCCGCAGCCGCTGCCTGGAGGTTCTGGCGAAAAGCATCGAGGACTTGTGGCCACTGCGGGATTAGCGGCAGGAAGGCGCCATGCTGAATCTCGCTGGCAACGAGCGCAGCCGAGGCACTCGACTTGATCTTTTCGTATCCCTCGTTCACGCTGCGCCGCGAGGAGAGCATGTTGTTGTCGTCGAACCAGCGTTGCATGCGCGGTCCTTCGGTCAAGAACTTGACAAGCTTCCACGCCGCCTCCGGGTTCTTGCTGTTCTTGTTGATGAAGAGCGACTTCTGATACAGCGTCGTGTACACGTTCTTGCTCGCGCCGGGTTGCCGCGGCATCGGCGCGATCTTGAGCACGTTCCACCCGTCGAGTTGCGGGTTCATCGCGCTCACCTCGGCGAAACTCCATGTCGTACCGATCTTCATCGCGATTTGCTGGTTGGCCAGCATGCGGCGGGCGCCATTGGCATCCACTTGCGTGACACCGGGAGGAATGGTCTTGTCGACCTGGATCAGATCGAGGATGTAGTTGAATGCCGCTTTGACTTCCGGTGTATTGAGCGCCGAGTGTTGCCAGTCGGGCGTCAGAAAATCGCCGCCGAAGCCGCGGATGATCGAGGATACGCGTAAATCAAACCCGGCCGGGGCCATCACCACGGTGAACGCCCAGCGGTCGACGGGACCGCCGGGGGTGGACGAGCGCGTCAGTTTCTTGGCCACCCCGCGGAACTCGTCCCAGGTCTTGGGAGGCGCAGTGATTCCCGCTTCGTCAAAGAGTTTTTTGTTGTAGACGAGGCCCATGGCAACGGTATTCATCGGGATGCCGTAGATTTTCTTATCCACCGTCACCGGCAGCAGCGTGTTGGGATAAAAGTCCGAGGTGAACTTAGTTCCGCCCTCTTTCTGTATAAACGGTGAGAGGTCGAGAACCCATCCTTCGGCGATGTACTGGCGAACCGGATTCGCGTCGAGTGCAAAGACGTCGGCCCCTTCGCCGGCGCGTATGGCGGTCGTGTATTTGACATCGCGTTGCGCCAAGGGCACTGGGTCGGGCCTGACTTTGATATCGGGGTTTTCTTTTTCGAATTCGGCGATGGCCGTGCGCAGCGACTTCCCCCAGACATCCTGCGCAAGCTGCCAGTCGGAATAGGTGATCGTGACTTCCGCCGCGTGGACCGGCAGTGGGTAAAGCCACGTTAAAACGACCGCGGCGAACGCTGCGAGTACATTGAGGCGTCGAGCGCTATTGCACATGGTTCTCTCCTCCAGGACGCGCCGAGATCGTACCGGCACACTTGTATCCTAGTATACAATCAAGGCGTCAGCAATATTGACCTCAGTTTGGGTCTGTCATGCGGAAGCAAAACGAGATTTTCTAGAGCGACCGAACCAACGATGGCACGTCAACGCACAACAACCGCAATCCGTTTGGCTGCGGTTTCCGGCCGGCGAGGTCTATTCGCAGTCGAGCGTGGCACTGCTGGCGACGAGGCTTACGCGTGTCTGCGCGAGGCCATTGTTCACTGTCATCTTCGGCCCGCGGCGGTACTCTCCGAAGCAGACCTCGCGGCGCAATTGGGTGTCAGCCGGACACCGATCAGGGAAGCGCTGCGGCGTCTTGCCGGTGAGGGCCTGCTGGAGGTGTCACCCCAAGTCGGCACGTTCGTCTCCAGGCTAAGGCGCAGCACCATCGCGGACGCGTTATTCCTGCGCGAGTCGATCGAATGTGCGGCGGCGCGCCTGGCCGTTCGCGCTCCACTAGAAGAGCGCAAGCGCCTATTGCTCTTTGTCTCGCGGCAGCGCGCGGCGATCCGTGCGGGCGACGTCGAAGAGAATCTCCGGCAAGACGAGGCGCTGCACAAGCGCCTCATCGAACTGTCCGGCCATCCCGGTGCGTGGGAGGCGGTGCGCCAGGCCCGCGCTCACCTGGAACGGCTCCGGCGAATCGCGATTCCTGAGTTGCACGGCAATAGAAATGCCGTTGAGCAGCACGAGCAGATCGCCACGGCGATCGTCAACGGCAACGCGAATGCGGCGGCCGGGTATCTGCGAACGCACATCCGTCTGATCGAGGGTTTCATCGATGGGATCGCGGCGCATCACCCTGACTACTTCGACGACGCTGGGAGCGATTCCCAGAGTTCGCGAGACCGTAATCTCCTTGCCCGCCCGAGAGGAAAAGCGTAGTCCCTATCCCCAGGCTCAGGCGACCGTTCGCAACGGTACGCCTCCTGAATCGAAAAAACGAGCCGCATGAGTCAACCAAGCACTCGCTACGCTCCGGTGAGCATGGCAATCGCAAGTGCCGCGCTCGCAACGGCAAGGAGTTTACGCAGGGTGAAGCGCTCCATCGCGGACGCCGACGAGATCAACAAGTGCGCAGGCCCAGCAGCAGAAACGTCGCCACCAGGCAGATCAATGTTCCCCAAAGCGCGGCGCCCGCATCGACGGCGAGCGGTGCCCGGGTGACGGCGAGAGCTAGCGACTGGCCAGCGATGATGACGCACCGGTCGCGACGAGATAGGCGCCCGTCACTCGGTGCCTTCCCGAGTAGCGCCCAAAGACGACGTCGAGGACGCCCGCCGCCAACAAGCTTAGTAGCGCGTAGCCGACGCCTTCGCCCATGGCGAAAGCACGGCGCCTACATCAATTCCGCACCTGGTCGTTCTGCTTCTCTGAATGGATACGGTCCGGCAAATTCACCTATATGAACTGTGTGAGACACGAGGCCAGTCGCCGCCGAGAACGCGTGCAAGCGGTATGCAGGCGGCTCCATCACGAATCGCGACGGCGCATCGACGTCGAGATCGAACGCAACCTGGTGCGCGGTACTGGGTGCCGTGGAGGCGATCGTTCCCGCGAAGCGAACCGCGATCGCCCGGTGCACGTGTCCACACAGAATCGCCTCGACCTGCGGGTGGCGCTCGATGACGGGCAGCAGAGCCTCGGGGTTACGCAGGCCGTAAGCATCCATGTGTGCGATAAAGGTCGTGAAAGGTGGATGGTGCATCAGCACCACCGTAGGTCTATCAGGCGCCGCCGCGAGCGTGCGGTCCAACCACGCAATTCGCTTTTCGCAGAGCTCGCCGCTGCTTTCGCGGGGAATAACGGTGTCGAGCGCGACGATACGCAGCGCATGGTCATCGATCGCGTATTGAATGAACTCAGATGATTCGGACAGATATCGGTGATCCGCAAACGCAGCGCGCAACGCTTCACGTTGGTCGTGGTTTCCGGGGATCACGTAAACGGGCATTTCGAGCGGGGCGAGGAGCTCGCGGAGCACGGCGTATTCGTCGGGCGTTCCGCCATCGGTTAAGTCGCCAGTGATCGCGATCACATCCGGCCGCCGCTTCAGCGCCAAGAGATGACTGACGCACGCGCGCACCATGCTCACGGTGTCGACCACGCCATAGGCCAGCCGCCCAGGAATCTTGACGTGGAGATCGCTCAGCTGCGCGAGCAGGAAGGGCCGCGGCATCACTTGCAGAACACGCGCGGTTTATGCCTGGACAGCGTCATCGGGCGCGCCAAGAGAAAGCTCGTACAGCATTGTACAATCGTCGACGGACTATGCCCCGTGGCACCCCGGCGATGGACGCCAATCACCGATCGCAAGCGTCGTTGTCCACCATCATAGTCCCGTGGTAATGTAAGGCCATGGCCATCGCTCATTCGAAAGTCACGGCGCAAGGGCAGATTTCCGTCCCCGCGGAGGTGCGGCGAACCCTCGCAACTCGCGCTTGTCGAAGCGACCTCTGTTCTGTCGGCGGTGTATGACCTTAAACCATCTGCCATTGCCACAGCTATCGAGTTGCTTCTAAATCCCAAGGACCTCGCGCTCGAGGACTCGGAGGTCATTTCGAAGTCGCTCGCAAATTTCCGCCGCCGGCCGGCTCTCGGTTTCTCCGACTGCCTTATGCTTGAAGCTGCCCGCCAAGCGGGACATCTGCCTCTCGGAACCTTCGACCACAACCTTGGCAGGCTCGAAGGCGCCGAAGCGCTGTAGCCAGGCACAACGAGCACGAGACCATGCGCATCGTCATCACCGGCGGCGCGGGATTCTTGGGGGGCCGCCTTGCCCAACGACTGCTCGAGGTCGGGTTCCTCACCGATAGCCGCGGCCAGTCACAAAAAATCGACGAATTGGTCGTCGTCGACGTGGTGGCCACGCAAGGACTCGACGATCCCCGCGTATCCCACGTGACCGGCGATCTCGCAGATAGCCCATTTGTCGAGCGCACCGTTCCCTCTGAGACCGACACCGTGTTTCATCTGGCCGCGGCGGTGAGTGCCGAGGCCGAAGCCGATTTCGACCTCGGCATGCGTGTCAATCTCGATGCGACGCGTGCATTGCTCGAGCGTTGCCGGCTCCTCGCGTCACCGCCAAAATTCGTATTCGCGAGCTCGCTCGCTGTGTTCGGCGGTGCGCTGCCCGACCCGGTTCCCGACGACGCCCCGCTCAATCCGCAGGCGTCGTACGGTGTGCAAAAGGCGATCTGCGAGTACCTGGTTTACGACATGACGCGCAAGGGGTTTATCGATGGCCGGTCGCTGCGGCTGCCAACGGTGACGGTACGCCCCGGTAAGCCGAATCGCGCCGCGTCATCGTTCGCAAGCGGCATCGTCCGCGAACCATTGGGCGGCATCAACGCGAACTGCCCCGTCGCGGCAGGCACGCGAATGTGGGTAACATCACCGCGCACCGTCATCGACAATTTGCTGGTCGGCCACGAAGCGCCGGCCTCCGCGTTCGGATTGACGCGCTCGGTCAACGTGCCGGGAATTTCGGTGAGCGTAGGCGAGATGGTGGCGGCACTGCGTCGCGTTGCGGGCGATGAAGTCGCCGACCGCGTCCAGTGGCGCTACGATCCGGTCATCGATCGCATCGTGTCGACCTGGCCCGCGAATTTTGCGCCGAGACTAGGGATCGCTTTGGGTATGCACGCCGACGACGATTTCGATTCGATCGTGCGCGCGTACATCACTGACGACATGCCGAGAGCCTGACCGGCGCTGTTGGGGCAACGCGCGGCAGCCGAGGAGATCGATGCGACGAATCTCCTCTCAACGATACGTCGAAAACCTGATCGGATCAGTCGACAAGCGATACAGTTTGGTTCCCTTCGACCGCAGCCAGCGCTTCGACAAACAATGAAGTGTCGTTGTCCTTAAGCCGGGTGGCGTCCGACAGCATCTGGCGAAATCGACGTCCGTCCGGTCTACCGTGATAAAGGCCGAGTACGTGGCGTGCGATGGCGCGCAGCGGCGTACCGCGCGCAAGTTGCGCGTCAGCATACGGAACGAGCGAGAGTACAACTTCTGCCCGTGATGGTGCTGGCATCTCGCTGTCGAACAATCGCGCGTCGGCGGCTGCCAGCAGATAGGGGTCGTGGTACGCCGCGCGGCCGATCATGATGCCATCCACCGATTCAAGCTCGCGGTCGACGTCTGGCCAGGACATCAAACCGCCGTTGATGACAATGTTGAGAGAGGGGAATTCCCGCTTCAATCGATGAACGGTTTTATAACGCAGCGGCGGCACTTCGCGGTTTTCTTTGGGCGAGAGTCCTTTGAGCACCGCATTGCGCGCATGGACAATGAATACCTCGCATCCCGCCGCCGCGACCGTCCCAACGAAGTCCCGCACGAAACCATAATCTTCGTGGTCGTTAAGGCCGATGCGGTGCTTGACCGTGATCGGCAGCGCCACGGCATCGCGCATCGCTCGCACGCAATCCGCGACGAGCTCCGGCTCGTTCATCAGGCACGCACCGAAGCTCCCGGTTTGAACTCGTTCGGACGGACACCCGCAGTTCAAATTGATTTCGTCGTAGCCCCACCGCTCACCTAGTCGAGCACCATGCGCAAGCATGGCCGGATCGCTACCGCCGAGCTGAAGTGCCAGCGGATGCTCGGCAGGATCGAAATCGAGATGGCGCGGCACATCTCCGTGCAACAGCGCAGGTGCCGTCACCATTTCCGTATACAAGCGGGCCCGACGCGAGATAAGCCGTAGAAAATAGCGGCAGTGCCGATCGGTCCAATCCATCATCGGGGCAATACAAAATCGATGCGACAAGTAATTCATTTGGCTAAAGTTTTTTGCGTTCAGTCGGTCCAATAGATTGTTGGATCGATTGAGATTTCTCGGTCGTCACAGATGCTACATGCAGCACTCGACCGCGCAGCACCCCGCCGCAATTGACTCTCGAGGGCGGTTCCAAGGGCTGCCAGTGCACAGGTAGCGCACACGAAACAGCCGCGAGCAGATCACCGGCAGGCCGATGATGTCGGAATCCTTGCGCAAGACCTGGGCGCAGAACTTGGCGAACGACAGCTCCGCCACGTCCATTCGCGGTTGAATGTGAAACGCGCGAAAAACTCGTGGTCCCCGAGCATCGACCAGGTCGGCTCGATGCCTTCCTCCTGCACGCCGCCCAGCCGGAAATCGCGAAAAAGGTCGTAGTCGGTGGTTGCGATCGAAAGCTTGACGCGAGACATGAACGGCCCCGGCCGGCGCGCGACCTTAGCGCAAAGGGCAAGGATTTTCACCCGGATGGCGTGATGCGGCGCGCGCGATGGCGAAAAGCACCAGGCCCGATCCGAGGCAAGCCGGGACCGCGGACCACAGCCACGCCTCGGTTCCGGTGGCGAGGTAGACGGTCACGGCGGCGACACCACTGGCGGCGCCAAAACCAAGAATGAGGAGGGCCCATCCGGGGCTCACCGTTCCAAAGTCGCCACGCGTTCGGCCGACGATCGGCCCTAGGACGAGCGGCGCAACTGACAATTGCGCACAGCAGAACGCGAACAGCAGGGCGAGGAACGTGCTGCTCGTGAAAGCTGATCTGAAGGGCTGCGACGGCAACGCAAAATGCCGCGGCGAACGCGAGGCCGAGCCCGCCGCCTGCGACAAGTGTGCGTCGCCTTGCCGTTGCTTCCTTCGATGCCTGCCCCCGTCCCGGCGCCAGCCCCGGCCAAAGCGCCGCGAGCATGTCGTAGCGGATGGTGCACAGGCTCGCCGAGAACAGGGCGCTCATCGTCGACAGCGCAATCGCGAACACGCAGATCAGCAGCAGCGGCAAGGCAACGACGGTCACGTCGTTGTCCCCGGAGATGAGCTGAGCAACGAAGACCTGCAGGACGTCCGCGCCGCCCGGCGTCTCGATTGCGATCACGGCAATGGCGCCGAGCATGCACATGAACAGCCACACGAGAGAACTCTCCACGGCGTATATCCTGAAGACTCCACGCAACACAGCGGACCGCCGGCCCGGCTCGATGCCGCTCGAGCTGGTGTCTTTTCGGGCCGCTGCGAGTCTTTGCCAGTTCGTGACGTCAACGAGCGGATAGAACATCGGCAGGAGGCACAGGGCGATCAGCCCCACGCCGGGCACGTTCGTCCCGGTCCGCAGCGCGGCGGCACTGTCCCGCACAATGGTTGGCGTTCGGCGAGTGCGACCCCCCGCGCAGAAATATTTGGTGCCTGCTCTCTGCCCCCGAGAGGAAGCCTTCGCTACGATCCACGTGTCATCGCACGTCAGTTTGGCGAGGCACGTACGTCAGTCGTCGGATCCGACGCTTCGATTAGCGCGCCCGCCGTCGCCACGGGAGTCAACTCCCGCGGCGATTGCTTCGGCTTCTTCGCACCGAAACTCTTGGGAACTTCGCCGGGCATGATCGGCTGAAATTTGTATCCGGGCCGTAGGAGTTCCCGGTCCTTCTGCAGAAATGCGAGCACCGTTGCCGCCGAATGCACCCAGTTGCGAGCCCCCGACTCAGCGAAGCCGGGGCCGCCAGTCGAGCCGCGATTGCCGAGGGGATGATCCTTCGAGTCCTTGCCCATCCAGAAGCCGAGCACGATACCTTTCTCCGGACGCTCGGCCGGGCCGGGAAGGAACAACAGGAGCCACACGTCGGACGTCTTCCCATCCGCATTCGTCGCCGTGCCGGTCTTCCCGGCGATCTCGCCCGCCTTATCGAACGGGAACGCGAGCGTCCGCTTTTTCCTTTCGTCGGCCGTCAACTTCCAGATCGCGCCGCTCAACGGGTCCATTCCCGGTATCACTCCGCTCCTCAACGCAGACGCGGTTCCGGTGGGGCCAATGTCGAGCGGACTCTTCAAAAGCTCGATCATCGCCGCGGATACGGCGGGATGCATGAGTCGCTCTGGTGCGGGACGGTTTTCGCCTTTGATGTCGCAGTCCTTCGCGCGTCGTTCGTTATCCGCGTAGAGGAGCGACTTGCCGTCGCGGCAGACGTCGTTCGCGAAGCGCGGCGTCACGCGAAATCCACCGTTCAGGAACGCCGCCGTCGACGCCATCGACAGCGGATTCACTTCGGACGCGCCGATTGCCGTTGTCGGGTACGGCTGCAGCGGATGTTTCGGGCGCCTGGGCATGCCCAGGCGATAAGTGAGATCAATCACGTTCTTGATTCCGGCACGCGCTCCAGCGCGCATTGCCGCCGTGTTGCGCGACTCGCCCAACGCGATCCGGCAACCGATGTCGCCACGATACTCCGGCTCCGAACGCGAGTGGAAGTTCTCGATCTTCTTCACACCGCGTCCGCGGCCGAGAGGAACGAACACCGGTGCGTCGAGCACCGTGCAGCGCTCCAGGACTTTCGCTGCGATCTCTTCGACGGTCTCCGGCTGCGGCTCGGCGGCGAGCACCTCGTTCGTGAGTCGTTCGACCAGGCCTGCGTACGTGAAGATCTTGAAAGTCGATCCCGGCTGCCGCCAGCCGGTCGCGATCACGTCGTACTTGAGCTGCTTGAAATTGACATTGCCCACTTCGGCGAGAACGTCGCCAGTGAAATCGACCGCGAACGCTCCCGCGCGCAGTTGGTCGTTGTCCGCGTCGTCCGGATGACGGGCGAGATAGGTGTGGAGCGTCAGGTCGACCGCCTTGGCGAGGACGTCCTGGAGCGCTTCGTCCCGCGTAATCGAGATCGTGAGCCCGCCCTTGTTGATCGGAAACCGATCCTTGTAGAGAATCCGCACCCGCTCGAGAAAGTGGTCGTGCGTGCCGCAGCCTGTGCCCGGGGGCAAGATTTCCTTCCGGAGCGACTGCTCGACCAAGTTTGCCGCCCGTGCAAAGTCCACGTCGTCGATCCCGCCCTGATCCAGCATCAGGTCAAGTACGCGCGTCGTGCCGCGCGCTGCGTCGGCCCAATTCGCAGCGCGGATTTGTTCGCCTGTCCGGAGCAGCGGGTCCGTCGCGAACGAGCGATCGGGAAGCGCCGGTTTGTTGATGAGTGCCACGATGAACGCTACCTGAGGCAGCGTTAATTCCTTTGCGGGCTTGCCGAAATAGGCCCGGCTGGCCGCTTCGATACCGTATTGCCCGCGGCCGAAATACGGCATGTTCACGTATTTCAACAGCAACTCCTGTCGCGAAAACTCGCGCTCGATCCGAAGCGCCATGACGATGTCACCGACCTTTTCCATCTCGGTCGACGCACGGCCGATGCCGCCGCGAAGATGCTTGGCGATCTGCATCGTCAGCGTCGACGCCCCCGAGCGGCTTTCCTGGAGGGCGCGCTTGGCAAGCGCGCGCATGATCGCGCCCTTGTCGATGCCCTGGTGCGTGAAGAAATTCTTGTCTTCGGAGGCGAGAATCGCGCTGACGAAGAGCGGCGGGATTTCCGCCGAATCGTTTATCAGGATGCGGTGCTCGGGCGAGGAAATGCAGGCAACCGTCTTGAGATCCTCGGTAACGAGCATCGATTGCTGGGCAAAGTAGGCGCGGTCGTGCAGCCGCGCGATTGCATTCCTGTCGATGCCTAGATAGGTGTTTATCTCGTTAGCGTAGCGGGAATCGATCGTCTCGATGATCGATTCGAGTTCGACGTAGACGAAAACAGCCAGCGCGGCGAGCACGCCCACGGCGACCAAGAAGCGCCGGATGATCCTGCCGAAAAAGCGCAGAACCGCCCACGGCAGCGTCAACAAGATGATCTTGAAGTTGCTACCGCCGGCGCCCTCCATGATCCTTTTCTTCCCCCGAGTCGAGCGGCACTCGACTCCGCTCGCTGACGCGTCCGGGAAGAAGCAGACGTTGTACCAACGCGGTCCCAACGCGCGCCAATGTGCCCGTTCTCACTCGGGCGCGTGCTTCCGCCACGGCAAAACTGTGTCCACCGCTTGGGCAGCGG
>Ga0136617_10001322_pt1 | contig 21798 bp, 20 predicted proteins | sample AntDrymUQ3222106_2_FD_129672 | JGI IMG/M metagenome (GOLD analysis project Ga0136617, IMG submission 129672) | Polar desert sand microbial communities from Dry Valleys, Antarctica - metaG UQ322 (21.06) | ecosystem: Environmental > Terrestrial > Soil > Desert | place: Antarctica: Dry Valley...
ACCGTTCACTCCCGAACCGGGCAACCCCAGCAGTGCGCTACAACACCATGCCCAAGGCCCAGCCCGGCGAGACGCGTGACCCCGACACCCACGACCGCGTCCGCCAAGACACCGTCGACAAAGCCGGCTCGGTCACCCTGCGCCACCACGGCCGGCTGCATCACATCGGCATCGGCCGAACCCACGCCGGAACCTGCGTCATCCTGCTCGTCCAAGACCTCCACATCCGGGTCGTGAACGCCATCACCGGCGAACTGCTGCGCGACCTCACCTTGAACCCCCACATCGACTACCAGCCGACCGGAGCACCCAAAGGACCCACCAGAAAATAGCAAGTGCCGGACCCGCTATTGCAGGTCCAGCACTTGCCGATGTCTTGAGACATCACATGAGTGGGCGCAGCAGGGATCGAACCTGCGACCACCTGCTTGTAAGGCAGGTGCTCTACCGCTGAGCTATACGCCCCGTAGACAGCGGCTCAGCCTAACGGAGCCACTCCCGACACGACTCCTGCTCACGATGCGACCAGCGGGGCGTGAGCTGGGATGGACGACGTCCTAGATACGGCAGCGGCCGCCAACGTCTCGGTTCGCTGGCGGCCGTGCCTCTCTCCAGTGTAGACGCGCCCTGCAGGCGTCCGACGGCGACTCACAGAACTGCGAAGATTTCAGCCGAGACCGGCCAACAGGTCCTGGTAGTCACCCAGATTGCGCGCCTGCGGAATCTCGTTCTTGACCTTCCACCGCAGCACGCCCTCGCGATCGACGATGAACGTCGCCCGCCCAGCAGCACCGGTCTCAGCGTTGAAGATGCCGTACGTCGCCGCCACCTCACCGTGTGGCCAGAAGTCACTCAGCAGCGGAAATTCCAGCCGGTCCTGCTCGGCGAAGGCCCGCAGCGAGAACATGTGGTCGCAAGACACCGCGACGACCGCGGTGGTGTCGTTGGCCAGGTCGGCGTGATGGTCGCGGATCTCGCACATCTCCGACGTACAGACCCGGCTGAAGGCGAACGGGTAGAACACCACCACGAGGTTCTTTGACCCGGTGAAGTCGGACAGCGACACCGGCGTGCCGTGCTGGTCGGGCAGGGAGAAGGCGGGTGCGGGCTCGCCGATCGCAAGGGTCATCCCGCAATCCTTGCTCATCGCCCCGGGTGGCTCCGGCGGTGGTCGCGCGTCCAGTGACCTAGCGTCGGCGCCATGACGCACTCCGACGACGCGGCGCCGTTCGTCCTCACCGAACACGAGCTGTCGCTGCCCCTCGACCACGACGATCCCGACGGCGAGACGATCGACATCTTCGCGCGCGAGGTAGCAGCCAACGACGGACGTGACCGGCCATTCCTCGTGTACCTCCAGGGCGGCCCCGGTCAGGAGGCACCGCGCCCGGTGGCGACGCCGGCGCAGCCGTCCTGGCTCGGCCGCGCCCTGCGCGACTACCGGGTGCTGATGCTCGACCAGCGCGGCACGGGCCGGTCGACCCCCTTCGGGGCGGGCCCGCAGCTGCCGCCACCCCAGCAGGCCGACTACCTGAGCCACCTGCGCGCCGACGCGATCGTGCGCGACGCCGAGTGCTTCCGCGCGCACCTGGGCGTCGACCGCTGGAGCGTGCTTGGCCAGTCGTTCGGCGGGTTCTGCGCCCTGCGGTACCTGACGGACGCACCTGACAGTCTGCGCGAGGCGTACTTCACGGGTGGGCTGCCTCCCGTCGGCAGACCAGTCGACGAGATCTACGCCGCCACGTTCAGCGTGATGCGCGGCAAGAACCAGACGTACCACCGGCGCTATCCCGAGGACCGTCAGCGGCTGCATCGCGTCCTCGAGCTCTGCGCCGCCGGCGAGGTCACCCTCCCGGACGGCGACGTGGTCACGCCGCGCCGGTTCCGCACGATCGGCAACCGACTGGGCATGCACGGTGGCGCGGAGGAACTGCACCATCTGCTGGAACGTGATCCCCGCTCCCCCGCCTTCTGCTACGACCTCGCCGCTGCGATGCCGTTCACTGGGCGTAACCCCTTGTACGCCGTGATCCACGAGTCGAGCTACTCCGACGGGCACCCGACCCGATGGTCCGCACAGCGAGTCATGCCCGACGACTTCCACGACGATCTGACCCTGCTGACCGGCGAGCACATCTTCGATTGGCACTTCGAGGACTGCTCCGACCTAGCGCCGTACGCCGAACTCGCCGGCATCCTTGCCGAGCACGAGTGGCCGCGTCTGTACGACGCCGAGGTCCTTGCGTCGGTGGACGTCCCGTGCGCGGCGGCCGTCTACGCCGACGATCCGTTCGTCGAACGGGAGCTGTCGAAGGAGACGGCCCAGCTGCTGCCGCGCATGCGCACGTGGGTCACGCCCGACTACGAACACAACGGCCTGCGCGTGGCCGGGGAGCTGATCCTGGACCGGCTCTTCGGACTCGCCCGCGACCAGCAGCGCGCAACGGGCTGAAACGGCGCGGCGTCCGCAGCGGAGGCACCCGGCGACCAGCCGGCAGGACACAAGGTCAGACGAGGGAGAGCCGCTCAGCGGCGACCGGATCGGGCTGCCTTCGGCGAGACGAGCTTCGTCGCGGACCAGTCAGACCCTGCTGCCAGGCTGGTGGTGGTCGACAGCCCTGCCGTCGGTGCTGCCTCGGAGATGTCGCTGGCGTCGACGTAGTTGTCGCGGCCGACCTTCGGCGTGAGCAGCCAGATCGCGCCGCCATCGGCGAGATCGGTCAGGGCGTCGACCAGACCGTCGATCAAGTCGCCGTCGCCCTCGCGCCACCACAAGATGACGGCGTCCACCACGTTGCCGTAGCGGTCGTCGACCAACTCGCCTCCGACGGCCGCCTCGATCGCGGTACGAATGGCGTCGTCGACGTCATCGTCCCAGCCGAGCTCCTGCACGACCATGCCCGACTCGAACCCGAACCGGGCCACCGGCCCCTGCTCCGCGGCGGTCGCGCTCACTCCTCGTGCCTCCCTCGGCATCTACCGCCTGCGAGACGGTTGCTGTGGCACGTTAGTCCACCGTGATCGAGACATCTGCGCAAGTCGTGGCGAGTCGGACCTGGCCGGACGAGAACGTGCGTCAACGCTGTATGCCAGTCACATTACGCACCTCGCTGCGACGGTGGGCACCCCACCGGCTCCGGGGTCGAGCACGGCGACCTCCCGGGCCGGACGCTGACGAGTGTCTCGTTAGGGGGCACTAGGCTGACATCAGACGGACGGAGCGTCGCTCGCTGCCGCGACTATGCCTCCTCGCCCGCAACCCGGGCCCGTCGTACGACGACCTCGGCCGGCCAACCTGCGGCCCAAAGACGAAGGGGAATTCACGTGCCTGCCGCCAGTGAACGCCCGCCGGTGATCCACGAGGGACTGCCGACCCAGCTGCCCGACACTGACCCCGAAGAGACGCAGGAGTGGCTCGACTCGCTCGACGCCCTGCTCGACGAGAAGGGCCGCCAGCGCGCCCGCTACGTCATGCTGAAGCTGCTCGAACGTGCCCGCGAGAGCAACGTCGGCGTCCCCGCCCTGCGCGGCACCGACTACATCAACACGATCCCGCCCGAACGGGAGCCCTGGTTCCCCGGTGACGAGTACATCGAGCGGCGAATCCGGGCCTTCATCCGGTGGAACGCTGCCGTCATGGTGTCGCGGGCCAACCGCAAGGGCCTCGAGGTCGGTGGCCACATCGCGACGTACCAGTCGGCGGCCAGCCTGTACGAGGTCGGTTTCAACCACTTCTTCCGCGGCAAGGACCACCCGGGCGGCGGCGACCAGGTCTACATCCAGGGTCACGGCTCCCCCGGCATCTACGCGCGCGCCTTCCTCGAGGGCCGGTTGAGCGAGGACCAACTGGACGGGTTCCGGCAGGAGGTCTCGCGCGGACCCGGCAACGGGCTGTCTTCGTACCCCCATCCACGCCTGATGCCGGACTTCTGGGAGTTCCCGACGGTGTCGATGGGGCTTACTGCGATCAACTCGATCTACCAGGCTCGCTTCAACCGCTATCTGCACAACCGTGGGGTCAAGGACACCAGCCAGCAACACGTGTGGGCGTTCCTCGGCGACGGCGAGATGGCCGAGCCGGAGTCGCTCGGCGCGATCGGCGTGGCCGCCCGCGAGGAGCTCGACAACCTAACCTTCGTCGTCAACTGCAACCTCCAGCAGCTCGACGGTCCGGTGCGAGGCAACGGCAAGATCATCCAGGAGCTCGAGTCGACGTTCCGGGGCGCCGGGTGGAACGTCATCAAGGTCGTCTGGGGCCGCGAGTGGGACGAGTTGCTTGCCCGCGACGTCGACGGCGTCCTCGTCAACCAGATGAACGCCACCCCCGACGGCCAGTTCCAGACGTACTCTGTCGAGACCGGCGCGTACGTCCGCGAGAAGTTCTTCGGCCCGGACCAGCGGCTGCGCAACCTGGTCAAGGACTTCAGTGACGAGGACATCCAGAAGCTCCCCCGCGGTGGCCACGACTACCGCAAGGTCTACTCAGCCTTCAAGGCGGCCACCGAGCACGTCGGTCAGCCGACGGTGATCCTCGCCAAGACCATCAAGGGCTGGACGATCGACGCCCTCGAGGGCAGGAACGCCACTCACCAAATGAAGAAGCTGACCAAGGCCGACCTGAAGAAGTTCCGGGACCGGCTCTTCCTCCCCATCACCGACGAGGACATCGACCGCGACGAGGTGGCACCGTTCTACCACCCCGGCCCCGACTCCCCCGAGATCCAGTACATGCACGACCGGCGGCGTCAGCTAGGCGGTCCGTTGCCACAACGCCGGGTCGACCCGACCCCGCTCAAGCTGCCCGGCGACGAGATGTACGCCGAACTGAAGCAAGGCTCGGGCAAGCAGGCGATCGCCACCACGATGGCGTTCGTCCGGCTGCTGCGGGACCTGATGAAGGACCCGGAGATCGGGAGCCGGATAGTGCCGATCGCGCCCGACGAGTACCGCACGTTCGGGATGGACTCGATGTTCCCGACCGCGAAGATCTACTCGCCGCACGGTCAGCAGTACGAGTCCGTCGACCGCGCCATGCTGCTGACGTACCGCGAGTCGGTGCAGGGCCAGATGCTGCACGAGGGCATCAGCGAAGCCGGCGCGATGGGGTCGACGATCGCCGCCGGCACCGCGTATGCCACCCACGGCGAGCCGATGATCCCCGTCTACCTCTTCTACTCGATGTTCGGCTTCCAACGCACCGGCGACTCGATCTGGGCGTACGCCGACCAGCTCGGGCGCGGGTTCCTGATCGGGGCGACGGCCGGACGTACGACGCTGACCGGTGAGGGCCTGCAGCACGCCGACGGCCACTCGCACCTGATCGCTGCGACCAACCCGGCATGCGTGGCTTACGACCCGGCGTTCGCCTACGAGGTGGCGCACATCGTGCAGGCCGGACTGCAACGGATGTACGGCTCCACCGACCAACACCCGCACGGCGAGGACGTCTTCTTCTACTTGACGGTCTACAACGAGCCGACCGTGCAACTGCCCGAGCCCGAGGGCCTGGACGTCGACGGCCTGCTGCGCGGCATCTATCTGGCTAAGCCCGCCGACACCGGTGACGGTGACGAACGCCCGCGCATCCAGCTGCTCGCCTCGGGCGTAGGAGCGCCCTGGGCGATGAAGGCGCAGCGGCTGTTGGCCGAGGAGTGGCAGGTGCGGGCCGACGTGTGGTCGGTGACGTCGTGGAACGAGCTGGCCCGGGACGCGTTGGCCGCCGACTCGTGGAACCTCCTGCATCCGGGCGAGGAGCAGCGGTTGCCGTTCGTCACGTCCGTGTTCGGGCAGACCGAGGGGCCGGTGCTCGCGGTCAGCGACTACATGCGCGCGGTTCCCGACCAGATCTCGCAGTGGGTGCCGTCGCCGTGGCACTCGCTCGGTACCGACGGCTTCGGCTTCGCCGACACGAGGGCGGCGGCTCGGCGGCATTTCCGGGTCGACGCCGAGTCGGTGGTGGTGGCGTCGCTGGCCGCCCTGGCCAAGCAGGGTGCGGTGGACTCCGCCACGGTGGCGCGGGCGCTGGAGACGTACCGCATCGATGACCCCACCTCGGTGGCCGGCGTCAAGCAGGAAGGCGCCGGCGCCTAGCTCGCAGCGCTGGCTGGTTGGCTGGCTGGCCGGTGGAAGGAAGTCAGGAGTTGTTCCGCCACCCGCCGTTGCTTGTGTCGGACGGCCTACGACGAGAAGAGCGAGAAGGCGGGCCCAGGGGATCACGGGTTGGCCGCTGCACGTCGGCGGGGACGGCCAGGCGTGGCTCGCACCCTCGTCGGCGCACTCATTGGTCGACCCCTAGGGCGGGACGAGCAGGGCGTTGATCGCGGCGATCGAGGCAGGCGTCGAGTCGTGCAGCACCGCATGGATGCCGAGCGCCGAGGCCCCATCCACACAGATCCGTACGTCGTCGAGGAACACCAGCTCGGCGGGTTCGACGTCGAGACGATCGCAGGCGATCTGGTAGATCCGTGGGTCGGGCTTGGCCACCCCGACTTCGTGCGAGTAGACGATGTGCGCGGGGTCGTCCACCAGCTGTTCGAACCCCCAGCGCCGCTGCTCCTCCCGGCGCGCCCCGTCCGCCGAGTTGCTGATGATTCCGAAGCGGTACGTCGGCCGCAGGTTGCGTGCGAAAGCCATCAGCTCGTCGTCGAGCTCGCCGCAGTACCAGTCCCACATGTCGGCCATGAACGCGTCCGCGTCGGCCTCGTTGAAGCCGAAGGCGTCGACGTAGCCCTGCCGGAACTCCGCCTCCGACATCTGGCCGGTGCCGATCATGCTGCGCGGGTCGACCGATCCGAGCCGGTCCTGGAAAACCCCTTCGTCGAGTCCGACCCGCCCCCGCCACCGACCGAGCCACTCGTCGAGATCGCCCACCCGCTCCAGGACGCCGCCGATGTCGAACGCCACCGCCCGGACCGCCATACCTGTGAGCCTGGCACAGCCGCTGGTCGTCCGTTGCGTCCTGCAGCGGGAGCGCCATGGCGACCGCGTTGCCGGACGCAAGGCGTCAGGCGTGAAGCGTCAGGCGTCAGGTGCCGGCGACGCGACGACGCAGGAACTCGGCGGTCACCGAGTCCGGGTAGACCATCAGAGCCGACGGAGTCCCCTCGAACACCACCCGTCCGCCGGCATGGCCCGCACCAGGACCCAGGTCGATCACCCAGTCCGCGCGCGAGATGACGTCGAGGTTGTGCTCGACGACGATCACGCTGCTGCCGCCGTCGACCAACCGGTCCAGCAGCCGGATCAGTGGTGGTGACTTCGTTCACGGCACTTACTCATCGGAACGAGCGCAGAGGCATTTACTCATCGGAACGAGCACGGCTTTCATCGTTTGGCGTGCGTCCACTCGAGCAACTTGTCCTTCGGCCAGGTGTTGACGATCCGCGCCGCCGGTACGCCGTTCGCCTCGGCCCGAGCGCATCCGTACTCCTGGAACGACAGCTGGCCGGGCGCGTGCGCGTCGGTGTCGATGGAGAACAGGCAGCCCGCCGCCAGCGCCACCTTGATCAGTCGCGAGGGCGGGTCACGCCGCTCCGGTCGCGAGTTGATCTCCACGGCGACGTCGAACTGTGCGCAGGCGGCGAAGACCACCTCGGCGTCGAACTCCGACTCTGGCCGCTTGCCACGCGTGCCCTCGACGAGGCGACCCGTGCAGTGGCCCAGCACGTTGGTGTGGCGGTTCGAGATGCCGCCGACCATACGCAGAGTCATCGTCTCGGCGTCGGCACGCAGCTTCGAGTGCACGCTCGCCACCACGACGTCGAGCCGGTTCAGCATCTCCTTGGTCTGGTCGAGCTTGCCGTCCTCGAGGATGTCGACCTCGATCCCAGGCAGCAGGTCGAAGTCGTCGTACTCCTCGTTGATCGTGTCGACCACGTCGAGCTGGTCGGACAGCCGCTCGACGGTCAGCCCGTTGGCGACGGTCAGGCGTGGCGAGTGGTCGGTAAGCGCGAGGTAGTCATGGCCGAGGCCCCGTGCTGCCTTGACCATCTCCTCGATCGGCGACCCACCGTCGGACCAGTTGGAGTGCGCGTGCAAGTCGCCCTTGAGCTTCTTGCGGATCTGCTCCCCACCTTCGGCGAGCGGTTTCTCGCCCTTCGTACGCAGGTCGGCGAGCTTCTTGGGCACCTTGCCCGAGGCGGCCTCCATCGCGACGGCCGAGGTGGACGGGCCGACGCTCGGTACCTCCTCCAGCGACTTGTCATCGATCCGTCGCTCGAGCTCGCCGTCGGGGAGGTCCGCGAGCGCCCAGGCCGCCTTGCGGTACGCCTCGACACGGCGGGTGTCCTCGCGCGCGCGTTCTTTCCAGTAGGCGATCTCCGACAGCGCCTCGATCGGGTCCATCCGCCCATCCTGCCCGAGCAGACCCAGTGGCTGCGACAGCATCCCGTCGACCGAACTGCGGGACGACTCAGGGATATCTCTACGAATGACGACGGACTTCCCGTCATGCGTGTGGAGCAGCTTGGCGTCTAGGGTGAAGCGGGTGGGCGTGATCCCGGAGTTGGCTGGTCGTCTCGAGACGCTGACGTTCGACAGCACGCTGTTGCGCAACAACCCGCTGGTCGATCCGTACGAGCGACCGTTGTGGGTGCAGCTGCCCGCCGGATACGACGACTCCGATCGGCGCTACCCCGTCGTACACGTCTTGCAGGGATTCGGCGGAACCGTGCCCGGTTGGCTCAGCCGGTCGCCGTACAAGCGGACCCTTCCGGAACGCGTGGACGAGCTGCTCGGCGACTCCGCGGTGCCGCCGTTCATTGTCGTGTACTCGGACTCGTGGACCCGGTACGGCAGCAGCCAGTTCGTCGACTCGGCCGGCACCGGGCCGTACCACTCGTACTTCTGCAACGAGATCGTCCCCTATGTCGACGAGCACTACCGGACGCTGCCGGCTCGTCAGCACCGGGCCGTGACGGGCAAGTCCAGCGGCGGATTCGGCGCCATGATCACGCCAATGCTGAGGCCGGACCTGTTCGGTGCACTCGCCTCCCATGCCGGGGACACTCTGTATGAGACGAACTACCTGCGTGAGGTCGGGGCAGTTGCGCGGGCGTTGCGCGAGTACGACGGGGACATCATGAACTTCTGGGCGGACTTCGAGTCGAGGTGGGCGTTCAGCAAAGCCTCCGACATGACGCTTTGGTTGTTCCTGGGCATCTCCTCCTGCTTCTCGGCCGACGAGGACGGCGTGCCTCAGCTGCCCTTCGACTCGCGCACCGGCCGGATCCGCGAGGACGTCTGGGCGCGCTGGCTCTGCTGGGACCCGGTACGGATGCTCGCTGAGCCCACCTACGCGGAGTCGATGCGCCGGCTGCACTCCATCTGGATCGACGCCGGGTCATCCGACGACTTCTTCCTCGACCTCGGCGCGCAGGCGTTCCGCGACGGCCTGCGTGAGGTGGGGGTCGATGACGCCGTCGTCGCGTTTGAACTGGTCGACGCCAACCACTCGAACATCGACCATCGTTACATCCCGGCCATGCGCTGGCTCGCCGACCGGATCGCGTGACGCAAGGTCCTCGAACCTCAGCCGTTTGTTAAAGGCTCACAAACAGGAGCATTAGGCTCTCGGGTATGGGAACAGGCAGGACGGAGGCCACCACCCGCCTCGAACAGGCGGTCAGCCCCTTGACCAAGGTCGCCCTCGCACGCATGCAGGAAGAGCTCCCGTGGTTCCGCGCACTCGAGGCCGAGAGCCGGTCGTGGATCGGGATGATCGTCGGTGCAGGGATCTCGTCGTTCGTGGAGTGGTACGGCGACCCGGGGGCCCGGCGCCGCCCGGCGTTGACGGCCGACGTCTTCGGGCTCGCTCCACGTGAGCTGACCGGATCCGTCACGTTGCATCAGACGGTGGAAATGGTCCGCACCACCATTGCGGTGATGGAAGAGCATATCGATCAGATGGTGTCTCCTGATGACGCCCCGTTGGTGCGGGAGGCGGTGCTGCTCTACTCCCGCGAGATCGCCTTCGCCGCTGCCGAGATCTACGCTCGGGCGGCTGAGCAACGTGGGGCCTGGGACGCCCGACTGGAGGCGCTGGTCGTCGACTCGGTGCTGCGCGGCGAGGCCGACGAGGCGGTCCGGTCCCGTGCCTCGGCTCTGGGCTTCGTCGAGGGCGCCGGGGTCTGCGTCGTGCTGGGATACACGCCCAGGGCCGACACTGCGACGGTGGTGGACGCGATCAAGCGCGCGTCGCACGTGCGCGGTCTCGACGTGCTGTGCGCCGTGCAGGGCGATCGACTCGTCGTCGTGCTGGGCGGGGTCGACGACGCCGACAAGGCGGCGAGCGGCATCGCCGAACACTTCGGCTCAGGACCGATCGTCACCGGACCCGTCGCTGTCGACCTGCTCACCGCTAACCGGTCGGCCCGAGCCGCCACGGCAGGCCTGCGCGCGGCCGTCGCCTGGCCCCAGGCACCGCGGCCGGTCTCCGCCGTCGACCTGCTGCCCGAGCGCGCCCTGTCCGGCGACGGGCATGCCCGTCGCGAGCTCGTCGACACGGTGTTCGCTCCCCTGCGAGACGCCGGATCCGGTCTGCTCGACACCGTGACCGCGTACCTCGACGCCAGCGGCTCGATCGAGGCCACCAGCCGGCAGTTGTTCGTCCATGCGAACACCGTCCGGTACCGGCTTCGCCGCATCGCCGAGGTCACGGGGCTCGCTCCCGCCGATGCTCGCGACGCCTACACCCTGCGGGTGGCGCTCACTCTGGGGCGCCTGCTGACGTCGCCAGCGACGCCTTCGGCTTTGTAGGTTTCCTCCAAAGACACTGCTCGCAGTTTCGTCAGCACGGGACCGCGGGTCCGACGTACCGACCCGGCATGATGGGGTCGTGCTCGTCATCGTCGCGCCTGGCCAAGGTGCTCAGACCCCCGGATTCCTCGAGCCCTGGGTCGCCGACCCGGACTTCACCGACCGCCTCAACTGGCTGTCGGCCGTATGCGGCCTCGACCTGATCCACTACGGCACGCAGGCCGACGCGGAGACGATTCGCGACACCGCCATCGCCCAACCGCTGCTCGTCGCATCCGGCCTGGTGGCAGCCTTGGCGTTGTTCCCGCACCCGGCCGACGCCTTCGGGCGTATCGGCGCCGTCGCCGGCCACAGCGTCGGGGAGATCGGTGCGGCGACCGGAGCCGGCGTGATGAGCGCCGAGCAGGCAATGGTCCTGGTACGTGAACGCGGGCAGGCGATGGCCGAAGCTTCGGCGGCGACCCCGACTGGTATGACGGCAGTACTCGGCGGAGACCGCGAAGAGGTGCTCGCCACGCTCGACCGGCACGGTCTGACGCCCGCGAACGACAACGGCTCCGGTCAGATCGTGGCGGCCGGCACGATGGAGCAACTACAGGCGTTCGGCGACCACCCGCCGACAAAAGCTCGACTGATCCCGTTGAGCGTCGCCGGCGCATTCCACACCGAGCACATGAGGCCGGCGGTCGCCCGGCTCGGCAAGCTCGCAAAGGCCGTCTCGACCCACGACACCCGGACCCGGTTGATCTCCAACCGAGACGGTCAGGTCATCCACGACGGACGAGAGGTGCTTACCCGCATCGTCACGCAGGTCAGCAATCCAGTGCGCTGGGACCTGTGCATGCAGACCATGGCCGACCTCGGCGTCACCGGCATCCTCGAGATGCCGCCGGCGGGCACCTTGGTCGGCATCGCCAAGCGACAGCTGAAGGGCGTCGAGACCTTTGCCCTGAAAACACCTGACCAGCTTGACGACGCGCGCACGTTCGTCGACAAGCACGGCGACGCCTCCCCGATGGACTCGACGCCGACGTGGCGTGTGGTCGTGTCTCCGGGCAAGGGGACGTTCCGTAAGAGTGCCGATCTACCGCTCGGTGCCGTCCTAACCCACGACGTCACTGTCGGCGAGGTCGAGAACCTCCGCGGACGGTCCCCGGTCGTCGCCCCGTACGGCGGCAGCATCGTCGAGTGGGTGGTCGAAGATGGCGACCTCGTCTCGCCCGGCCAAGCGCTGGTGCGCCTGCACCCCGAAAGCGAGTGACATGACTGCCACCATCGCCACGGCATCGGGAGCACCGCACACCGCGCTGCTCGGGATCGGCGCCTACCGGCCGAGCCGGGTCGTCACCAACGCGGAGATCTGCGAGCACATCGACTCCACCGACGAATGGATCCGGACGCGCTCCGGCATCATCGAGCGGCTGTTCGCCGAGCCACACGAGACCGTCCAGATGATGAGCGTCGCGTCGTCGCGGGTCGCACTGGAACGCGCAGGTATCGCACCCGGCCAGATCGACGTCGTCATCGTGGCGACTGTGTCCCACCTGATGCAGACGCCCGCCGTCGCGACCCTGATCGCTGAAGAGCTCGGCACGACGCCGGCCGCTGCCTTCGACATCTCCGCTGCCTGCGCCGGCTTCTGTCACGCCGTCGGGATCGGCAGCGACATGGTGCGCTCCGGCAGCGCCAAGCACGTCTTGGCGATCGGAGTCGAGCGCTTGTCCGACATCACCGATCCCACCGACCGCGGTACGGCCTTCATCTTCGCCGACGGTGCAGGGGCGGCCGTGATCGGGCCGGCGGACACCGAGGGCATCGGTCCTGTTGTCTGGGGGGCCGACGGGTCGAAGTACGACCTCATCCGGCAGAACGAGAGCTGGACAGACGTCCTCCAGATGGAGGAGCCGATGATGCCGACCCTGCGCATGGACGGCAATCCCGTCTTCCGTTGGGCGTCGTTCGAGATGGCCAAGATCGCCCGCGAGGCACTCGACCGCGCCGGCCTTTCCGTCGACGACCTGGACGTGTTCGTGCCACACCAGGCCAACATGCGCATCGTCGATGCGATGGCCCGGGCGCTGAAGCTGCCCGCGCACGTCACCGTCGCCCGTGACATCGCCTACCAGGGCAACACGTCGGCCGCCTCGGTCCCGTTGGCCGCGAACGCACTGCTCGAATCCGGCGAGGCAAAGCCCGGGGACTTGGCGCTGTTCATCGCGTTCGGCGCCGGCCTGGCGTACGCCGCACAGGTGGTGAAGCTGCCGTGATCGCGTCAGTCACCCACCCACACCCTCACGTTTCCGCAGGACCGCTGCGGACGCCCCGATCCCTCGGGGACCACCACCACGCAACCTCGCGAAGGAGCCAGCAGCATGGCCAGCACTGAGGAGATCCGGTCCGGACTCGCCGACATCGTCAACGAGGTCGCCGGTATCCCGGCCGATGACGTCCAGCTCGAGAAGGCGTTCACCGACGACCTCGACGTCGACTCGCTGTCGATGGTCGAGGTGGTCGTGGCAGCCGAGGAGCAGTTCGGCGTCAAGATCCCCGACGACGACGTCAAAAACCTCAAGACCGTAGGCGACGCCGTCGCCTACATCGAGAACGCCCAGAACGCCTAAGCCCGTCTGAAACCCCTCCATCGTCCCCGGGTGGTCAGAACGTAGGTGCTCGAGGGCATCTGCGTTCTGACACGGCCCGGCCGACTAGTTTCGAGTCAACCCTGAGGTGAGCAGTCCATGAGTTCCACCCGTGTCGTCGTCACCGGACTCGGTGCGACGTCGCCCGTCGGCGGAGATGTGGCCACCACCTGGTCCGCCCTGCTCGCGGGTACGTCCGGAGCCGAGGTCCTCGAGGAGGACTGGGCTCAAGACCTGCCGGCGCGGATCGCGGCGCGGGTCGCCGTTGACCCCAGCGAGGTGCTCGACCGGGTCAAGGCTCGCCGCCTCGACCGGTCCGGCCAGTTCGCCCTGATCGCCGCGCTGGAAGCCTGGGCCGACAGCGGCCTGGCCGACAGCGGCGACGTAGACCCCGAGCGGCTCGGCGTGGCGATGGCATCCGGCATAGGCGGTGTGACGACCCTGCTGTCCAACTACGACAAGCTGCTCGCCAAGGGACCGCGCCTGGTCTCGCCGCTCGCCATCCCGATGCTGATGCCCAACTCTCCAGCCGCCAACGTCGGTCTGGCCATCGGGGCCAAGGCCGGCGTCCATACCCCGGTGTCAGCCTGTGCGTCCGGCAACGAGGCCATCGCGCACGGCATCGACATGATCCGGCTCGGTCGCGCGGACGTGGTCCTCGTGGGCGGCACCGAGGCCGCGATCCACCCGCTTCCCATGGCGGCATTCGCCAACATGCAGGCGCTGTCACGACGCAATGACGACCCGGAGCAGGCGTCGCGGCCCTGGGACGTCGACCGCGACGGGTTCCTGCTGGGTGAAGGTGCCGCCGTACTCGTGATCGAGAGTTCCCAGCATGCCGAGGCGCGCGGAGCTGAGGTGTACGCCGAGGTGGCAGGCGCGGGCATCACAGCCGACTCGCACGACATCGCCCAACCCGACCCCAGTGGTCTGGGGGCGACGCGAGCGATGAAGACAGCGTTGCGAGAGGCGGGCCTGGCCCCGCGCGAGGTGGTCCACATCAACGCCCACGCGACCTCGACCCCGCAGGGGGACGTCGCGGAGTGCATGGCGATCACCAACGCCCTCGGAGGCGAGATCGACCACGTCGTCATCACCTCGACCAAGTCGATGACCGGTCACCTGCTCGGCGCCGCGGGCGCGTTGGAGTCCGTCGCCACCGTGCTCGCGCTGCAGCACCGCGTCGTACCGCCGACGATCAACGTCGACGAGCTCGATTCGGCCGTCAAGCTCGACATCGCACGAGAGCAGCGCACGCTGCCCGACGGCGACATCGCAGCGCTCAACAACTCCTTCGGCTTCGGCGGCCACAACGTCGCCATCGCCTTCCGATCCGCCTGAAGGGCTGCCATGACCACGACCACCCCCGACCGCACCGAGGCCCCCGCGAAGGCGGCCAAGCTTCCTCGTGACGAGGACCCGCGCAATCCCAGCAGGCGGCTGGCCGCGTTGTACGACGAGGGCTCGCTGGAGCTGATCAGCGACGACGACGACAGCGGCATGCTCGCAGCGGTGGGAACGATCGACGGGGTACCCACGGTCGCATTCTGCTCCGACGCCACGATCATGGGCGGCGCCATGGGCAACGAGGGTTGCAAGGTCGTCGTCAAGGCGTACCAACGGGCGATGGCTGACCAGTCGCCGATCGTCGGGCTATGGCACTCGGGCGGCGCGCGTCTGCCGGAGGGCGTGCTGTCACTGCACGCGGTCGGCTTGATCTTCCACGCGATGACGCAGGCGTCGGGCAAGATCCCGCAGATCTCGGTGGTGCTCGGCCCGGCGGCCGGCGGTGGGGCGTACGGACCTGCGCTCACCGACGTCGTCATCCTCGGGCCCGAAGGACGGATCTTCGTCACCGGTCCCGACGTCGTACGGTCGGTGACCGGCGAGGACGTCGACATGCTGCGCCTCGGCGGCCCGGAGCCGCACGGTCGGCGTTCGGGCGTCGTGCACGTGCTGGCCGAGTCGGAGGCCCATGCGCTGGGCGAGGCGCGGCGGCTGGTCGGCCTGCTCGGCGACCAGCGCAGCCTCGAGGTCGAGTCGGTCACCGACGTCGACCTCGCCGAGCAGATGCCCGAGTCGAAGAAGCGTGCGTACGACGTGCACCCGTTCGTGTCGACCCTGCTCGACGAGGGTTCGCTGCTGGAGCTGCACCACAAGTGGGCGCCGAACATCGTGACGGCGCTCGGGCGCTTTGGAGGTCGCTCTGTCGGGGTGATCGCCAACAACCCGCTGCGACTCGGGGGCTGCCTCGACTCGCCGTCGGCGGAGAAAGCGGCCCGCTTCGTGCGGATGTGCGACGCCTTCGGGGTGCCGCTGATCGTCGTTGTCGACGTACCCGGTTACCTGCCGGGAGTCGGTCAGGAGTGGGACGGTGTCGTACGACGGGGAGCGAAGTTGCTGCACGCGTTCGCGGAGGCCGGGGTGCCCCGGGTGACGCTCGTGACGCGCAAGGCGTACGGCGGCGCCTACATCGCGATGAACGCCCGCTCGTTGGGCGCCACCAAGGTGTTCGCCTGGCCGGGCGCCGAGGTGGCCGTGATGGGGGCGGTGGCCGCGATCCGGATCCTGCATCGCCGCAAGATCGCCGCGGTCGCTGCGGACCTGCGCCCGACCGTCGAGGCCGAGCTAGCCGCCGAGCACGAGCGGATCGCAGGTGGTGTCGAGCGGGCGATGGAGATCGGCGTGGTCGACGAGGTGATCGAGCCGACACGGACGAGGTCGGCGATCGCGGTCGCCCTGGCAGCAGCCGACACCGGCGCCCGCGGCCAGCACGGGAACATCCCCCTCTAACCCCAGTTGAGCCGTCAAGTCATGGCCGTTGAGCCGTCAAGTCATGGCCGTTGAGCCGTCAAGTCATGGCCGTTGAGCCGTCAAGTCGGGGCCGTTGAGCCGTCAACCGGGGTGCCAAGTGGTCACGGTTTGGCGGGTCAACGTCCACGGTTTGGCGGGTCAACGTCCACGGTTTGGCGGGTCAACGTCCACGGTTTGACGGGTCAACCGAAGGGGTCGGCGGCTCGGCCATCAGACGACGTGGTGGAGCCACCGCACGGGCGCGCCGTCGCCGGCGTAGCGGAACGGCTCGAGCGCGCTGTCCCACGCCGTCCCGAGCAACTTGTCGATCTCCGTGTTGAGCGACAGCTCGCCGAGCGCCGCCTTGACAACAGCGGCCTTGAGCCGGTCCTCGGGGATCATCACGTCGCCATGCAACCCGGTCACCGCGTGGTAGATGCCAAGCTCTGGGGTCGACGCGAACCGTGCGCCCTCGCTGGTCACGGTCGGGTCCTCGGTCACCTCGAACAGCAGGTGGTCCCACCCGCGCAGCGCCGACGCGATCCGGGCGCCCGTGCCCACCGGGCCCGTCCAGGAGTGTTCGGTACGTACGGCCCCGGCCTTGGCCGGTTGCGCAGTCCAGGTGCAGTCGACGGCCGCGCCGAGAACGCCGGCCACTGCCCACTCCACGTGGCGACACAATGCCGACGGCGTCGCGTGCACGAAGAGCACGCCCCTGGTGGTCGCGTCTGACTTCGTGCTTGCGTTGAGGCTTCGGTCCACCGCTCCTCCTGCTGACTCGAGGTTCGCCTTCCCCAGCGTTCTCGAGCCGACGCAGGACGTCGTTGGGCCTTATCCCACCGCCTATTGTGCCTCATCTGCCACACGAGCACCACAGACTGCACGAATCCGAGCCTGACGAGCAGCGCTAGGGCCAGCGCGAGGCCACGAACAGGCCGGACGCCGTCGACAGCAGCGACAAGATCACCAGGTAGCCGATGTACTCCGACGTGGCATCGGATCGCCGCCGCTCGTAGATGATCTGCCCGTCCACTTCCTCGTACGCCTCCGCGAGGTCGTTCGGCGACTCGGCGATGAAGGACTCGCCACCGCTGATCCGGGAGATCTCCTCCAGCTGCCCGATCTCGACCGGCACCGGAATCTGTTCGCCTTGGCTCTCGATGGTGGCGTCGGGGGTCCCGAGGGCGACGGTGAAGATCTTGATCTCCGCCGCCGCGGCAGCCTCGGCCGCAGCGACCTGCGAGCGCCCGACGGTCCGGGCACCGTCGCTGATCAGCACCATGAAGGCCGGTGGCGTGTCGACGTTCTCGCCGTCGGCGAGCTCTTGCTCGATCACTTGAAGACCGGTGTAGATGCCTTCACCGGTCGCGGTGTACTCCTCCAACGTGAGTCCCTCGATGACATCGGTCACGGCCGCATGGTCCGAGGTGGGCGGAATGTCCACGGTCGCGACCCGGGCAAAGCTGACCACGCCCACCTTGAACCGCGAGGGCAAGTTGTTGACGAACTCCTTGGCGGTCTCTTTGGCCGCCGTGATCCGGTCCGGGTCGACGTCGGTCGCCGACATCGACAGCGACACGTCGATCGTCAAGACGACCGTGACCTCGGTATCGACTCCGAGCGGTACCTCGATCTCCTTGGCAGGCTTGGCAAACAGAACGATGCCGAACGCCAACGTCAGCATGGCGAGTGCCACGGCGACGTGCTGACGCCAGTTCACCCGGCGCGGTACGACGGTGTCGAGCAGCGCCAGGTTGGTGAACCGCACCGCATAGTGGCTCTTGCGGTACTGCAGTACGACGTACAGACCGATCAGGGCAGGTACGACGAGCAGCAACCAGAGCCGACCAGGGGCGAGGAATTCCATCACCGGGTAACCCCCGTCGGCGGTGCGTGCAGGCGCGCAGCGATGCGGCGGTGCTTCAGGGCGAAGCGTGCCGTGTCGGCAACCCAGTCCCGGTCGGTACGAAGCACCAGATGTCCGACGCCGGCGCGACGTAGCGCCCGGGCGGTGCGCTCTCGCTGGGCCCGGGCGGCGACGGCGTAGCGCTCGCGTACCTTGCGGTTCGAGGTGTTGAGCTCACGCACCTCCCCCGTTTCCGGGTCCTGGAGCAGGATCGTCCCGACGTTAGGGATGTCGAGCTCACGCGGGTCGATGATCTCGATCGCGATGACCTGGTTGCGGGCAGCGACCTCCCGCATCGACCGCTCCCAGGACGTCGGCGCGTCAGGGTCGTTGGTCGCGTCGGCCAGGTCGATGAAGTCCGACACGATCACCCGAAGACCACGCTTGCGCTGCGAGCGCGACACTGAGCGGATCGCGTCGGTCAAGCTCATCTCGGGAGTCCCGTCGCTGTCGGCGTCTTCCCGTAACAGCGACCTCAGCAGGGCGAACAGCGCGAGCCGACCGCTCCGGGTGGGCCACCGGCGCAACCGACCCTGCCTCAGGACGTACCCGCCGAATCGATCGCCGACGCGGAACGTCAGCAGCCCCATGGTGGCGACCGCAGCGACCGCGAGGTCGCGCTTCTCCAGCGTGGTCGTCCCGAAGTGCATCGACGGCGACAGGTCTACGAGCACCCACGTCTCCAGCTCGCGGTCGGCGATGACGTCGCGCACGTGCGGGATCGTGGTCCGCGCGGTGACCGCCCAGTCCATCCGGCGTACGTCGTCTTCACCGGGAATGTACGCACGTGCCTCGGCCGCGTCGGTGCCCGGGCCGGGCAGCAGCCCGAGGTGCTCACCGTGCAGGAAGCCTTCGAGCCTGCGGACGATCTGCAGCTCCAGTCGGCGCAGTGCCTGCTCCGGCGCCAGCTGCGAGAGCGGGATGCGTTCAGAGTCTGAGCGACTGCCTCGAATCGGCATGGATTCAGCGGAACTCGGGAGTCGCTGCGTTGTTCCATACCGGCTGCGGCGGTGGGATGGCGCCGACCACGCGCGTCACGACGGCGCGGGTGTCGACCCCGTCGGCCACCGCATCGAACGTCAGCACCAACCGGTGGGCCATGATGTCGGCGGCTACGGCGGAGATGTCTTGCGGCAGCACGTAGTTGCGTCCGTGGATCAGCGCCACCGCCCGTGCCGCCGCTGCCAGACCCAAGGTGGCGCGAGGGCTGGCGCCGATCTCGATCACGCCGTCGAGGTCGTGCAGACCGAACTCTGCGGGGGCACGCGTCGCGAGCACGATGCGGACGATGTACTCCGCGACCAGGTTGTGCAGGAAAACGCGGTCGGCTGCCTCCTGGAGCGTGAGTACGTCGTCCGGAGTGACGGTCTGTGTCGCCCGCGGTGGGTCGACACTCATCCGGCGCAGGATCTCGAACTCCTCGTGACCACGCGGATGGAGGACGTCGACCTTGAGCAGGAAGCGATCGCGCTGCGCCTCGGGTAGCGGATAGACGCCTTCGGACTCGATCGGGTTCTGGGTAGCGATCACGATGAACGGGTCGGGCATCGGGAACGTCTGCCCGCCGATGGAGACCTGGTGCTCGGCCATCAGCTCGAGCATCGCCGACTGGACCTTGGCCGGCGCCCGGTTGACCTCGTCGGCCAACACGAAGTTGACGAACACGGGCCCCAGTTCGACGTCGAAGGCCTCTTTGCTCGGCCGGTAGATGCGAGTTCCGACGATGTCGGACGGCACCAGGTCGGGTGTGAACTGCACACGCGCGAAATCTCCGCCCACGACCTTCGCGAAGGTGCGCACCGCCAGGGTCTTGGCCACGCCCGGCACCCCTTCGAGCAGGCAGTGTCCACGCGCGATCAGGGCCACCATGAGCTGCTCGACCATGTGTTCTTGGCCGACGATGACGCGCTTGACCTCGCTCATGGCGCGTTGCGCCTGCTGCGCCAGCCGCTCGACCTCGGCGGGGTGCGTCGAGCCGGCTGCCGCGGTCGGAGCCTGCGTCATCGATGTTTCCCCTTCGAGACCCTGGTCGGCCCGTAGGCTCGGCCGTGGACGGACAGTGTGACAGACCCACTCAAGGCGGCGGACGCCTTCGAGGTCCGGCCGATCGAGCCGGAACGGAGGCGTGGTGCGCGACCAGCACAGTCAACACGCTGTCCGTGTCACGGAGACCGTCGCACTCACGAGACTGACCCGCCGTGACCCGCCTGCACTCGGAGCCGTCGAACTGACGGGCCGGCTGCACCGCGACGACGCCGGACTCGTGTACGCCGGCCATCACGGCGGCGTCGACGTCGTGGCCGTCCTCCTCACCGCGGGAGCCGAGACCGACTCCTACGCGCGGCGCCGCTTTTGCGACGCCGTGCAAGAGCTGTTGGATCGCGACCCTGACCAGGTCGTGCTGTACGACGACGACATCGACATCGCGCCCTGGGTGGCGGTGCGCGCCACCTCGTGGGAGGAAGGTGTCGACACCGCGCGGACGTTGCTGGCGCCGGTGACCCTCGCGCACGTCGCGCCGACGGGCACCGTTCAAGGCCCGGACTTCCGACCGCACTGGTGGGGCCGCGATGACGCCGGACGTTGGCGGTTGTGGCCGTTGCCCTGGCCGCGTTCCCTGAGTCAGAGCGGATGGTGGACGTTCGTCGCGTCGTTCGCCCTGATCGTCGCCATCGCGGCGCTCGCGTTGTGGATCGCGATCAAGATCTTCGAAAACAGCCCGGCACCGCCGCCTGGCCCTGGCCCGGGGCCGGGACCCAACCCGCCGTCGACCCCGACGCCGAGCGACACCGGACCCACGACCACGGACTCCGGCCCGCGCCCGACGCCGGACACCTCGGGTCCGACTGGCACCGGCCAGCCGACTCCGCCGATCGTCTGAGTCGTTCGCAGTCGAGTCAGTCGGCGCGGTAGGTCAGCAGGACGACGCCGGAGCGGAACGGCTTGGCCTCGATCAGGGTCAGATCGGGCATGTCCGTGGCGTGCTCGAACAACCGGCGGCCCTTGCCCAACACGACGGGATAGACGAACAACCGGTACGCGTCGACCAGGCCGGCCTCGATCACCGCGTGGGCGAGACTGATGCTGCCCGTCAGGCAGATCTCCTGGCCTGGTCGGTCTTTCAATGCCTGGACTTCGCCGCGCCAGTCGCCGGCCAAAATGGTGGTGTTCTCCCACTGCGGGTCGTCGAGCGTGCTCGAGACGACGTACTTCCTCACGTGGTTCAGGTGGTCGGTGATGCCGGTGGTGTCATCGGTCTGCTTCGGCCAGTACGACCGGAAGTCCTCGAACGTCTGTCTACCGAGCAGCAGGGCGTCCTCCTTGGCGGTCTGCTCGGCCAGCACCTCCTGGATGTCGGCGGTGTCGGCCTCGGTGTCGGCCGGGTCAAACCACCCCTCGGTGGCGTCGACCACGCCGTCGAGCGTGATGTTCTGAGTCACGATGAGTCGGCGGTTCGGCATATTGCCTCCTGGTGCTTGGATCGCGGCCGTGATTCCTCTTCGGTAGGACGGCGCGCAGCGGCCGAACTCATCGGGTTCGAGCCCGCCACAATCTCGGCTTGACAAGTGACAGCCATACACATATGTATGGCATTGACCATACGTCTTGCTAGCATCATCGTATGCGCGCATTCCCGTTCGAGACGCCGATCGCCAGTGAGGCGTTGATCGACCGCCGCGACGAGCTGCACCAGCTGCATCTGGC
>Ga0136617_10001324_pt1 | contig 21767 bp, 29 predicted proteins | sample AntDrymUQ3222106_2_FD_129672 | JGI IMG/M metagenome (GOLD analysis project Ga0136617, IMG submission 129672) | Polar desert sand microbial communities from Dry Valleys, Antarctica - metaG UQ322 (21.06) | ecosystem: Environmental > Terrestrial > Soil > Desert | place: Antarctica: Dry Valley...
GAGCGGAGCAGCGAGCACGACCAGTTCAGCTCCCTGCACTGCCTTGGCCGGTGTGTCCGCCAGTTCGGTGATAGCAGACGCCTTCAGGGCCTGAATCCCTTCGCTGGGCTCCGGCGAGAAACCCGTCACGCGCTCGACCCCGGCAAGACGGGCTTGCCAGGCCAGCGAGCCTCCGATTGCGCCGAGACCGATCACGGCGAGAGAAGAAGGGCGCAAAATGTTCAGGCCAGGTTGGTCCACCCACGTTGCCGGAGGTCAGCAAGGAGTGTACTGATAGGGCACCCGATTCGAGCCGGAGTGTGAATGGCAAGGATCCTGATCGTAGAAGATAGTCCGGACAACATGAAGCTGTTCCGAACCATCCTCGGGCTCAAGGGCCACGAGGTGATCGGCCTTTCAGGGGGGGACGGGTTGCTGGAGGCCATCGAGCAGAGGTCGCCTGAGCTGGTATTGATGGACATCCAGCTCCCGGGAAAGGACGGCTTCACTTTGCTGCAGGAGATTCGGAAATCGGGGTCTTCCAAGGTACGTGTTATCGCGTTGACCGCCCACGCAATGACCGGCGATCGCGAGCGGGCGCTGGACGCGGGATTCGACGGTTACATCACCAAGCCAATCGACATACGGAGCTTCCCTGAACAGGTACAGCGTGCCTTGAGCGGGCACCAGCCGGACGGCTAGCCCAGTCGCTGCCGGCCTCAGCTTTCAGTGCAGTTTCAGGGGGAAGGATCGAACGACAGCAGGATCAACGAGTGCGCGGTCAGGTTTATCCGATCGTTCAAAACCGGCCGAGCCAGCTCTTGAGACGTGTCGAGAAGCTCGGTCCACCTGCCGACCCGCTCCAGAGCGGGCAGGGTAAACTGTCCCGCGCTGGTGCCGCCGTTCAGTAACAGGAGAAGCGAGCCTCCCCGGCGTTGACCTTCCGGTCCGCCAGCCACCTCCGGCGCGTCGCCTCGTATGAGCATTCCCAAAACATGATTGCCTTCATCATCCCAATCCTTGCCCGTCATCTCCTGCCCGTCGGATCTCAGCCAGATAAGCTCCCTGGCCATGCCGGTGGCTTCGGGCTCGTGCCTAAAGAAGGTTCGGCGCCTTAGCACCGGGTTCTGCGCCCGGATGGCGAAGATTCGGCGGGTAAACTCGAGCAGTTCCGTGTTAGGGGAACTGAGTTGCCAGTCGATCCAGCTGATTGGGCTGTCCTGGCAGTATGCGTTGTTGTTGCCGAACTGGGTTCGGCCCAGCTCGTCGCCGTGAGACAGCATGGGCACGCCTTGGGAGAAGGCGAGCGTGGCCAGGAGGTTCCGCTTGATACGCTCGCGCATGCGAATCACGTGCGCCGCGGCGGTGGGCCCCTCAACCCCCCAGTTCCGACTCAGGTTATGGCTGGTGCCATCGCGATTATCCTCCAGGTTGGCCTCGTTGTGCTTTACCTCGTAGCTGACCAGGTCGTGCAGGGTGAATCCGTCATGACAGGTGACAAAGTTCACGCTGGCCTGCGGACTGCGTCTGGTGGTTTCGTAAAGGTCGCTGCTTCCCGCCAGCCGTGAGGCGAGGTCCCCTACCCGGCCCGGGTTGCCTCTCCAGAAGTGCCGCACCGCGTCCCGATACTTGTCGTTCCATTCACTCCATCCGGGGGGAAACTTTCCCGTCTGGTAGCCGTTGGGACCCAGGTCCCACGGCTCCGCGATGAGCTTGACCTCCGAGAGCACGGGGTCTTGACGCACGAGGCGAAAAAACTCCGCCTCCGGGTTGAAGCCGTGATCGTCGCGGCCCAACACCGGGGCGATGTCGAAACGGAATCCATCGACATGCATCTCTTCCGTCCAGTACCGCAGGCTGTCGATTACCAGCTGCCGGGTCCGGGAGTGACGCAGATCAACCGTATTGCCGCAGCCGGTAAAATCCTCGTGGAACCGTAGGTTTTCGGGCCGCAGGCGGTAATAGCGGGCGTTGTCGAAGCCCCTGAATGAGAGCGTAGGGCCAAGGTGGCTGCCCTCACCGGTGTGATTGTAGACCACGTCGAGGATGACCTCGATCCCAGCCCCATGAAACTTTTTCACCATGGTCTTGAACTCGGCAACCTGTTCCCCGTGTTCGACCGCTCCACCCGCGTAGCGCACGTCGGGCGCGAAGTAGCCGATGGAGCTGTAGCCCCAGTAGTTGGTGAGTCCCTGCTCCATCAGCCGCCGCTCATTGGCCACCTGATGCACCGGCAGCAGCTCGACCGCGGTGACCCCGAGACTCGCCAGGTGCTGCAGAATGGGGTCGGTTACCAGGCCGAGGTAGGTTCCCTTGAGCGACTCGGGAACGCCGGGATGAAGCATCGTCATCCCCTTCACATGGCACTCATAGATCAACGTACGTTCCCACGGAGTCCGAGGCGGCCGGTCGCCTCCCCAGGGAAAGGCAGATTCTATAACGATGCTCTTTGGCATCGCGGATGCGCTGTCGGCAGGGTCCGCAGTAAGATCGCGATCGGCATCGGAGCTCCGAACCGGATAGCCATTCAGCGCATTACTCAGCCTGATGCTCCCGCTGAGGGCCTTGGCGTAAGGATCGATCAGGAGCTTGGCGGGATTGAACCGGTGCCCCATACCGGGCACATATGGCCCATGAACCCTATATCCGTACAACTGCCCGGGCCGGGCCTCAGGGAGATAACCGTGCCAGACGTGGCCGGTGCGCTCCCGCAGGTCAACGCGCGTCGACTCGGCCGGCTCTTCGGGATCCCCAAAGAGACAGAGCTCCACCCGGCTTGCGTGCTCGGAAAAGACGGCGAAGTTGGTCCCCTCGCCGTCCCAAGTGGCGCCGAGGGGTGCCGGAGCACCGGGCCAGACATGGGTCATTTCTACTCGATAGTCTTGGAGAATCGGATCACACTGAGGGTCACGAGAGCAATAGCGAAGAGAGTGAGGATCAGCCCTTCCTGCCAAAGATGGTCCAGGCCTACGCCCTTCAGAAGCACCCCCCGGAGAACATCGAGAAAGTAGGTCAGAGGTAACGCGCTCCCGAGCCATTGTGCTGGAGCGGGCATTGCACTCCGGGGAAACATGAAGCCCGAAAGTAGAATGTTCGGCAACAGAAAAAGGAAGCCCAGCTGCATGGCCTGAAGCTGGCTGCGAACCAGGGTCGACATAAGCAATCCGAGCCCCAGGTTGGCGACTATAAAGGCGAAGCCCATGCCGTACAGCAGAGCCAGGCTGCCCCGCACCGGAATGTCGAAAAGCAGCCATCCCAGCACCAGAATGACGCTCATTTGCACGAAGCCGATGATGAGGAATGGCACGATCTTGCCGAGGATCAGACTGGTCTTGTCGATTGGCGTAACGATCAACTGCTCCAGAGTTCCTCGCTCCCGCTCGCGGACTATTGCAATGCTGGTAATGAGCACCATGGTGAGCGAGAGCAGCACCCCGATAATCCCGGGGACGATGTACATCGCGTCCCGCATACCGGGATTGTACCAGGGCCGGACCCTGATTTCGAGGGGAGTCGATCTCCGGCTGTCGGCATCTGACAGGATGGCCGCGCGCGCTGCGCCGGCACGTGCGGCCCCGGACATGGCGGCCGAGGAAGCCATGGGATCGGCGGCATCGACGATCATCTGAGCGGAAGCGGTGCGGCCGCGCTTGATGTCACGCATGTAGTCGCGGGGGATCACCAGGCCGGCGCTGGCCTTGCCTCCCTCTATCCTGTCCGCCAGCTCTGCTCTGCTGGAGACCCATTCGGTTATATCGAAATTACCGGTGTTACGAAGTACGCTGACCAGCGCCCGACTTTCCGGAGTGTGGGACTCGTCGAGCACCACCGTGGGCAGGTGGCGCACCTCGGTGCGAATGGCGTAGCCGAAGAGTATGAGCTGCATGGCCGGAATGCCCAACATCATGGCCAGCGTAAAGCGGTCGCGGCGGAGCTGAACCGCCTCCTTCCACAGCATGGGCAGCAGATTCAAACCACCGCCCCCTCATCTCTGCGCTGAAGCTCTATGAACACATCCTCGATGGTGGGCTGCGCGAACTGCGTCAGAACCTCCTCTACCGTGCCGACCGCGATAAGATGCCCGCGGGAGAGAAAGGCCAAACGCTCGCACCGCTCCGCCTCGTCCATGTAATGAGTCGTCACCAGGATGGTTGTTCCCTGCCTGGCCAGGCCGTAGATCCACTGCCACAGGAGCCGGCGCGATGCGGGGTCCACTCCGGCCGTAGGCTCGTCCAGGAACAGCATTGCGGGATGATGAGCGGTGGCACACGCTAACGCCAGCCGCTGCTTCCAGCCTCCGCTCATAGTGCCGGCAAGCTGGCCGGCCCGCTCCACGAGGCCGAGCTCGTTCAGCTGCTCAGCGATGCGCCGGCGCCGAACTTCGCCACGCAGACCATAGACGGAGGCGTAGAAACGCATGTTCTCGGCCACCGTCAGGTCGTCGTACAATCCGAACCGCTGAGACATGTAGCCGATCCGGCGGCGCACCTGCTCCGGGTGCGCGATGACGTCGTGGCCCACGACGGTGGCGGACCCGGCGGTGGGCGTCATCAGACCACACAGCATGCGAATGGTGGTGGTCTTACCCGACCCATTCGGCCCCAGGAGTCCGAAGACCTCACCAGTATGGATGGTGAGGTCCAGCTTTTCCACCGCCACGCGAGAGCCGAAAACCTTGCGCAGCCCCTGAACCAAGACCGCATCCGTGCGACCGGAGACTGCCGTCATAGCCCCTCGGCGCGGTGTATCTCTACCGTGGCCGGCAGCCCGGCTTTCAGCATTCCAGTGGTGTCTTCCAGTGCCACCTTCACCCCGAAAACCAGATCGGCTCGCTCTTTTTCGGTGAGCGCAATTCGCGGTGTGAACTCGGCGCTCGGACTGATCGCCACGATCCTCCCGCGAAACGGCCGGTCGGGGAACCCATCGAGGTGGGCCGTGGCGAGTTGACCCTCACGCACCCAGGGAAGCTGGCGGGTCGGGACGTACACGCGGGTGTAGGCCGCCCCGGTCTGCCCCAGAGTTACGACCGACTCCCCGGCCGACAGCATCTCCCCGGGCTCAGCGTTTCGGGAGAGAACCGTTCCGCCCACTGGCGCGGTCAGGATCAGATCCCCAGCCACGGCATCCGCAGCCGCCAGCTCCGCGCGGGCGTTGGCCAGTTCGGCCCGGGCCAGCTCGATGCGCTCCGGCCGGGTGCCCTCGCGGAGAAGCTGGACCTCCTCACGGGCCGCATCGCGGCGAGCGGCAGCTGTGGCGGCGTCGGCGGTGGCGGCATCGAGCCGCTGCGAGCTCTCGGCCCCGGCCGCCACCAGCGGCTGGATTCGTTTCAGATCCTGTGTGGCCCGGAGTGCCTCTGCCTCGGTCCGCCGCAGCTCGGCTTCGGCTCTCTCAATCTCGCGCGGGCGAGCCCCCGCCAAGACCTCCCGCAGGCTCGCCTCCGCAGCCCGCACCTTTGCCCGGTGACCGGCCACGTCGGCCCGAGTGGTGGACTGAATCAGAGTGGCTATGGTGTCGCCCGCCTGGACGCTCTGGCCTTCTTCGACCAGTATAGCCGCCACCCGGGCCGGCGCCTGGGGCGAGACGTCCACTTCGATCATTTCTATCGTGCCGGTGGCCTCGATCCGTCCTGAGTCATCTTGTTTGCAGCCGGTCAGCCCGATCAGTAGCATCCAGCTCCGTGACATCATGACCTCCTCCGTGGGCGCGGCTTCGGGGCTACATCGATTCCTGAGGTAAGCGCCGCCAAGGTGAAATCGGCGACGTGACGGGCAAACGCCTCGACGGTGGCGGTCGAAATCTCCTTGCCGAGCAGAACGCGCACAGCCGGACGCGCCAGAAAGAAGTAAACCACCTGAGCTACGCTGGATATGGCGGCGAATTCCGGCTGAATGTCGGTTCGAAAGGTTCCCTGACGCTGACCTTCCCGGATCGTGTCACACAGCCCCTTGAAGCTGGTTGCCGCCAGGTGCTGAATCTGGTCGACCGCGTGGGCAACGCCGTGATCCAGCATCTCACGCATGAAGAGTCTGGGTAGCTCCGGATTGGCCATGAAGGTATGCACTTGAGCCTGTATAAAGCCGCGCATCCTGACGGCAGGAGGTGCATCTGACTCAAGGGGAACCAGGGTGCGGCTTACCAGCCCGCTCATCAGGCGCTGGAGCACTGCGCGATACAGCCGCTCCTTGTCGTCGAAGTAGTAGTACAACAGCGCCGTGTTGACCCGCGCAGCCCGACCGATCTGCTTGATAGTTGTGGCGGAAAAACCCTGAGCGGCAAACAGGCGCTGGGCGGCCTCGAGGATCTGTTCCCGGCTGGGCGATTCGGGCATGATCTTAATTAATCGTTTAGTTAAGTTTCCGCAAGCTTTGCCGGCTGGGCCCTCCCTTCTACCGGCGGAGGAGGCCGGACCCGGCCGAGCGAGCGCTTCGAATCCGGTTCAATCCCCGAAGCACCACGCCCAACGTCATCAGGGTCCATACCACGGTGAACACCAGCTTTGTGATGTCCGAAGCGCGCTGGATCCGGGCCAGGAAGTACACCGCCACGAAAGCAGCGTCGACCGCCAGCACCAGCCCTACCAGCATTGCCGACTCTCGCTTGGCGGTCACGAAAGGGACGGCCGGGCGGAGCTCAAGTCGGAGGGACGCATGGCATCCATGCTGTTGCCCTGCCCCGTGACGACCCGCCGGTGATAGTCGATCTGGCCCAGGTGGTAGGCGAAGTGAGTGCTGAGATGCATCAGATAATCTCCGGTCTCCACTCTTGCCCCACCAACTACCTCGGGAAAATCGGCGCCGGGATCCGGCACCCTCGACCCGCTCAGCGTTGTCTTCACCGATGCTCGTGCTGCCTCGATCTCCCGTAACAGCTCCGTACGGGACACGTCCCGGCGTGAGAACTCGGCCGAACGATCCCTGATATAACCAGTCTCCCCGAGCCTGGCACCAACATAGTGCTGAATGTTTCCGGCAAGGTGGAGGACCAGTGTACCCGCCACATTGGAAATTCCGGGTACGTTCTGCCACAGGTCACGCTCATCGGGATAGGCTTCGACTTCACGACTCAAGGCTTGAAGATCCCGATCCAGAATGGCGGCAATCGAGGCAGGGAGCATGGAGGGCCTCACTGCGCGGTTCCATGAGCTGGCGAGCGATGATCGCGGCGCTGAAAGGCGAGGAAGTCGTGAATAGCCGCCACGGCGGCGGGATCCGAGCTCTGCAGGCGCACCTGGCCGCCGCCCGGCAGGCTATCGGCCGCGTAGATGATGCGCGACCGTCGCGCCGTCATCACCGCCGTCCCGGGAACGTCTCGATCGTGTACGAAACCGGGGAGCGAGAAGTCGCCCCGACTGAACGCACCGGCGATGACTCCCATGTGGGTCCTGATCTGAGCGACCCCGGCCGAGTCGGTGGGATCCCGCTGGAGAGCGATGCGGCCGCCATCGGCCAGCGGTTCGAAGCGATGGGAGGAGGTGTATTGATCTACGCCCATGGCGGTGTGGCCACGGGACTGCACCCGCTCGAAGGCGCTGTCCGTGGGGTGATGGCCAACTGGCGCTTTCCCGGCCGGCTCATCGTTGCAGCCGGCCAACATGATCAGGAGGAACACACCTGGCCGGGTCATCGAGCTGAAGGTCAGTCTTCCAACTCTATCTTGGACATCTCGCGCTCGTGAGCTCCCTGCCGAAGGCGGCGGAACATCGACTCCAGGAGCTCAACCCCGAGCAGAAGGGCGACAGTGATGAGAGTAAGGATGATGGCAGCGGCCAGGTGACCGAATCCGATCAGCGAGCCCAGCGCCGCAAGCATCCAGATTACGGCCGCCGATGTCACGCCTACGACCGCTCCCTCACGGGCGAGTATCACACCGCCGCCGAGAAACCCTATCCCGGTGACAACCTGCGCCAGTACGCGGGTCGGGTCTACTCGTTCGCCTTGAAAGGATGAACCCAGGCTGACGAACAGCTCGGTACCGAGACAGATGAGGATGCTGGTGCGGATGCCGGCGGCTTTGCCCCGGAGTTGTCGCTCGAGCCCAATGATCCCGCCCGCCAAGATGGCGGTGCCGAGTCGTAACCAGAACGTGGGCGAGTTCGGGTCGAGAACTTCCAACAGTGGGCCTGCCTCTTGGTGGATCGGCGCGTCTTATTTCCGCTGGCGCTGTAGCAGCATGGGCTTTAGTCCGAAAACCTGCTCGTCCACCCAGCGGAGAAGCGCCTCGTCGAGCTCGACGAGCGCCTGACCCGGAACATGGGGCAGCACGGGCCGCCTTTTCCCTTCGTTCATGAGATACCACATGGGGGGGATTGCCTCCACCCCCCGCCGCTCATTGGCCAGCTGGGCATCGTAGGAGACGAAGTGGAACTCCCGGCCGCGATAGCTCAGGCGGCGTTGCTCGACTTTATGGCTGCTCACAGAAAGCTCGCTTGGTAGCGTGAATAGTCGTTCACAGAGCGCAGCTCGCGAAGCGGCGCTGAGGGAATCTAATCACGGTCATCCGCCGCCGAGCACGATTTGAGCTCGATCGAGCATATCGGGATGCTCCTGAAGCCATTGAATCACTCGCTCGCGCACCAACGGTTCGGTGTCGGATTCGGTAGCCGGGAACTTCGTCAGGGCTGTTCCAGATATCGTCACGTACCACATGGAAGCCTGCTCACTGGGCAACGCTTCGCCCGAAGGTGTCTGGCTGCCGCTTAGCGCTGCGGTAACCCGCTTTCCCTGGTAATCGACAGTTACTTCCTCCATGGGGCCTCCCTTGTCAACGCGGTGATCCGCCTTTGCCCGGCCGCCGGCCGTCGCGCCCACGCCCCGGCCGCTCGGACGGTTGGCGGCTGGGATGGGTGGCGCCCTGGGCCGCATGGCGAGCCGCCTTGGCCTGGGACCGAGCGCGGTCTTCCGCTTTCTTGGCGCGGATGGCGGCGATCCGCTCCGCCAGAGGAACTTCGAAGCGGGCTTCCGGTCGGGCGCGATAATCGAAGTCCGGAACTGTTACCCGGGGCAGGCGTTTCCCTACCGCGCGCTCGATGCTGCGGAGCTCGCCTTCCTCCTCCGGCGACACCAGGGTAAACGCGTCGCCGGTGGCTTCTGCCCTCGCAGTCCGCCCCACACGATGGATATAGTCATCGGCGGCCATGGGTACGTCGAAGTTTACCACGTGGCCGAGCGCTTCGACGTCGATTCCGCGAGCGGCTATGTCGGTGGCCACCAACACCCGATACTTGCCGCTCTTGAAGCCGGCCAGTGCCTCAGTCCGTTGTGGTTGGGACCGGTTGCCATGAATCCGCTCGGCCTTGATGCCGTGACGGGCCAGATACTCCGCCAGCCGGTTGGCCCGGTGTTTCGTGCGGGTGAAGACCAGTGCCTCCTGCATCTCGCCGCGCTGCAGCAGTGCCACCAGGAGCGCGGACTTGAGCTCCTGGGGCACGGGGTACACCGCCTGGGTTATTCCCACCGCCGGCGCGGGCTTTCGGTCCAGCTGGATTGCTTCGGGGTTGCGCAGCATCTCGCGGGTGAGCGTGACGATCGGTGCCGGCATAGTGGCGCTGAAGAACAGGGTCTGCCGCTTCTGCGGCAAATGGCGGAGCACGCGGCGGATATCGGGAAGAAAGCCCATGTCCAGCATGCGGTCGGCTTCGTCGAGCACGAGGTATTCAACCCCGGTCAGCTTGGCGTAAGGCGCCTTGAAGTGGTCGAGCAGGCGTCCGGGCGTGGCAACCAGGAGGTCCACTCCGCTCCTGAAGGCGTGCTCCTGTGGCCCCATGCCGACCCCGCCAAACACTGCCGCACCGGTGATCGGCGTATGCACCGCCAAGTCGTTCAGATCCTCCAGGATCTGGGCAGCCAACTCCCGTGTAGGGGTGAGCACCAGGGCCCTGGTTACTCCCCGGGGGCGGTCGATCAAACGGTGAAGGATCGGCAGGAGAAAGGCCGCGGTTTTGCCGCTGCCGGTCATGGCGCAGGCAAGAATGTCCCGGCCCGCCAGCGCGGGTGGAATGGCGGCCTGCTGAATCGGCGTCGGCCGGGTGAACCCGAGCTCCTTTATTCCCTTGAGGAGATCGGGGTGAAGCTTAAGGCTGCTGAAAGGCACAGAATCCTCTATCGCCGTGCGGGAGCTTTTTCAGTCTGCCGGTGCGAGCCGGGCAGGGGCGTTGGGAGCACCAAAGGTGACATCCACGGTGTAGCCCTCGGCGTGGATCATGGCGCCGAGCAGTCGCCGCGCACTCTCCTCGGCGTGTCCGGCTACCCCGAGCTCCTGTGCGGCGCTCACCAGCTGCGAGCGCGCCAGGTGGTAGATGGTATCCCGGTCGGCCGGCCGGAACGGATTCCACAGTCCACTGCGCTCATCGTAAGTCCGGAGCCCGGTTACATCGACACTGAGCACTTTGGCGGGCGGGAGCATGACGTGCACCCTGCGGCCGCGGTGATCGAGATCCACCTGAGTACCTGCGTCGAGATCGATTCCGGCCATCACCCTTCCCGTCACCACTACCAGCGACCGCTTGGTGGATCCAAGACGTCGATTCTGGTATATGACGACATCGCGAACAGTTGTTTCGCTGGTGACGAGCTGTGCCACCGCGCGAACCTGCTCCACAACGACGCCATGAGTGACCCTGGTTTCGCCCTCGCCGGGGAGAAAGCTACGGGCGAAGGGAGCGAAACGCTGAACGGCAACACCGATGAGAAAGAGAGCCCCGCCGAAGAGAATGAGGGAGATTACAACCGCTGCAACCGGCCGCCGGCGTCGCGAGTCGGCCATGCTGCCGCTCAGAACTCCCGGCGCTTCATGTCCTTGAAGAGACGCTTAGTCTCGGCTTCTTCATCCTCTGGCTTTTGCCGGAGAGTCGAGTCGAACTGCGCGGCACGGTCGCGTCTGGGAGGAATCACTTTCTCTGCGTTCTTCTTGGCCAACGCCGCTATTCGCTGATCCTCACGCTTCGACATTGCACCTCCAGATAAGGAATCTGCTCAGTTCGCAGGCTACACCACGTATCGCTGCGCTTGCTCAATGCTCTGCGTCAATTCCATGGCCGCCTCCCTGAGCCCAGCCAGCTCCCGATGCCGGCCGCTGATGGTGCCGGTACGAAGGTCTCCACCCAATCCACGGCTCATTTCGGTGGCCCGCCGAATCCGAAACCTCTCCTGGAACCCCTTGTAGTCGTCGCCCCCGGCAGCGCTCAGCAAACCCCAGATTCGAAGCCGGACGTCGTCGAGCGCGCTTTTGAAATCTTCCAGCCCTTCCACCGGGGCCTGTCCGTTAGCAAGGCTGTCCTCGATTGTCTCCAGCGTGGCGTTGAGCGTGGCCACCTGCTGCACAAACGTCGGCTTTGCCATCGGTCCTCCCGCGCCGGAGTGCACTCACCTCCTGGGATAAAGAATCCCCGCAAACACCACTGGGGGCAAGTCCCGCACCGGCGCGAGACTAAGTGTCCGGCACACCTTCCACCAGGAGCAGATCGGTTCGGGTACTGGCGTGACGTAGGGCTTTGGCCTCAGCGTACTCAGCCGATGCCCACCAGGTGCGGCCCGCTTCCAAGGTAGGGAACTCCAGCATGACGAATCTCGACGGGCACCAGGAGCCCTCCAACGACTCTACCCTGCCACCCCGCACCAAATACCTGCCGCCATACGCCGCAACCGTCGAAGGTCCCAGCTCCTTGTACTTGGCGTAGAGTTCTGGATCGGTAACATCGATATCGAGGACCACGTATGCAGGCATCAGATCTCCGGACCGGGACCGCGAGTTGTTTCAGATGGCGTGAGCATGCTCCTGAAGTGATCAGCAGGAGAGATTCTATTACCGCACCTGAGTACCAGGTCCAACCGGCATGAGCCATCTCGGGCTTGGTCGGTTGCTGAAGACCCGGTGGTAATCGAGGTCCATCGCTTTCAGAACGAGTAGGGAGACTTTCGCATGGCGCATGGGCAACTCCTACGTGGGCTGCGAAGTGTTTATGACGATGCGCCGTATCCCCGAGCCATAGCCGCAGCGAGAAAGACCATGAGCACGACCAGTCCAGCCTGCGCGAAGCTGATCCGGGCCAGAGCCGGCGCTGCCCCGGTGGCGGGCTGCTCTCCCGCCTTGGCCCGGCGGCGCCATTCGAGCAGCGTGATAATCGGCCAGACTTCCAGAGCCAGGATTATGGCGAGCATGGCCATTTTGGTGAGGAACAAGTGATTCTGGAAATAGTAAGCGGTGTTCTTCTCCATGCCTGCCAGAACACGCCACAAACCGGTACTGATCCACAAAAGAGCGGCCACGCCCCACCAGGTGTCGGCCCGGAATACCGCCCGAAGACCGGCCTCATCCAGACGTGCGCCAAGTATCCGGGCCCGGACCCAAACGGCACCCAGCCCAATTCCGAGCGCGAGGAGGTGCAGGCCGGCTACCAGCCAGCGAGTGGTCATGAGCTGCAGTGCTCCATCTTGATCAGGGGAAGTCAGCACCTCCACCGCCGCAGGGAGCTCCTGCGAGGCTCAATCAAGGGCGATGCGCGCCGGGCGCGCCGGAGTCAGTCCGGGAACGCCGCCAGAGCATGATCAGCATGGCCGCCAGATTGGCGAAGGCGCAGCCGGCGCCAACCAGGATCAGTCCTCGGGCTGCATACCGAAGCACCGTCAGCCGGTCGATATCGATAGCGACCAGCAGCAGCTTGGTGCTGAGCAGGGCGGCAGCGCTGGAGAACAGCAGCAACTGTAGCAGCAGTAGAGGCCGGTACCCCATGCCGGCATAGAGCCAGTACATGGCAAGGCCCACCAGCAGCCACGCCACCAGGCCGGTTCGCGTACTCTGTCCCAGCGGCAGATCCCGGATAAGCGGCACTACCAGCAGACTGAGCGCCCCCAGCATGAGCAGCAGCTTCCAGCTGGCCCGCCAGAGCTCCCGTGGCGACGCATCTTCCGCGGTATGCAGTGCCGGTTCGGTGCCCACTAGTCCTCACTCGTCATTGATTCGATGACCTCCAGGAGAGAAATTCAAGCCCGCTCCATTCTACGTACGACGACCCACTTGGGGAACGGCCAGTCTGAGCCGGCCGGCCAGGAGCCTACAGGTGGGGGAAACGCGGGTTCCATGCGACCTCCCACAGAAAGCTATCGGGATCGGCAAAGTAGCCTGAATAACCCCCCCATTCCGTGGGTTGGGGCGGCTTTACAATGCGGCCTCCGGCCTCGGCGACATCCTGCATAAGGCGGTCGGCCTCGGCCGCCGATCTGACGTTGTGAGCCAGAGCAAAGCCCCGAAAGCCGGAGCCGTCGGCCGGCACCCCGGCATCAGCCGCAAGGAGGTGCCTGGGGTAGAGGGCAAGCCAGGTCTTGCCCAACTCCAAGAAAGAGACGGTGGGGGGAGACTTGAGACGCGGGAGCCCCAGGCCTGCCTCGTAGAACCGGGTTGAGCGCTCGAGGTCGCTAACGCCGAGGGTGACAAAGCTGATCCTGGGTTCCATTATGGTCCTCGCCGGCTGATTCTCCTGGAAGGTTGCTCCCAATACGATACTTTAGAGCGATGAAATCAGCGCAGAACGACACCCGCCTCGATCTAGAGCGGATCCGCACGGTCATCGTAGATGATCACGACGACCTGGGGCGTCTGGTTGCACATCGGATTGCCGAGCTGATCAGGGCGAAGCGCGACGCCGGGCAGCGCACGGTGCTCGGCTTGGCCACCGGATCGACCCCCATCGGAGTATACCGCGAGCTTATCCGGATGCATCGCGATGAAACGTTCAGCTTCGCCGATGTCGTCAGCTTCAATCTGGACGAGTATCACCCTATGGATCCGGGGAGCATACACTCGTACCATCGGTTCATGTGGGAGAATCTATTTTCCCACATCGATATCTCCCCAGTCAACGTGCACATTCCTCGAGGTGACTCGCGGCGAGGCGACATCGAGGCCGAATGCCGCAGTTACGAGCAGGCAATACAAGACGTCGGAGGCATCGATCTTCAACTGCTGGGCATCGGGCGCACCGGCCACATCGGCTTTAACGAGCCTGGCTCCGGCGCCGAGAGCCGCACCCGTCTCGTGACCCTCGACCTGGTTACCCGCAAAGATACGGCCGCCGATTTCTTTGGCGAGGACAACGTTCCCCGGGAAGCGATCACGATGGGAGTGGAGACCATCTTCGAGGCTCGTGAGATCCTCATGCTTGCCACCGGGGAGCACAAGGCCGACATCGTCCGGCGGGCTGTGGAGGGCGAGGTCGACCACGAGGTCGCGGCGACCTTCCTTCAGCGGCACCCGAACACCACCTTCTACCTGGACCGGCCGGCCGCCGCCGGACTTACCCGCGCGGCCACACCGTGGCTGGTCGGGCCAGTCGAGTGGACCGGCAGCCTGGTGGTGCGCGCGGTCGTATGGCTGTCGCATCAAACCGGCAAGGCAATCCTCAAGCTCACCCAGGGAGACTACGCCGAGCACCGGCTATCGGCGCTGGTGGCCCGCTATGGCTCACCCGGAGCGCTGAACGGTGAGGTGTTCAACGCGCTCGGCTCCAGAATCAGGGGCCGCTCAAAGCTGCCCCGAAACAAACGCATCACCTGCTTCTCGCCTCATCCGGACGACGACGTGATCTCGATGGGGGGCATACTTCACAAGCTGGCCGTAAACGGCAACCACATCACCGTTGCCTACATGACCAGCGGCAACCTGGCGGTCTTCGACCACGATGTGCGGCGCCACGTGGACTTCCTGCGTCGGCTGGCAGACGAGCAGCACCTGCCGAAGGAGGCCGCACATGCGCTAGGACTGAGGATTGAACGTTTCCTGGCCGCCAAGCGCGCCGGCGACGTAGATATCGCGGAGGTGCAGGACGCCAAGCGGATCATCCGCGAGTCGGAAGCGGTGGCGGGAATTCGCACCCTGGGTCTGGACGATCGAGCCGCGCGCTTCCTAGACCTTCCCTTTTATCACACCGGTAAGGTCAAGAAAGATCCCATCTGCGACGCCGATGTGGCAATTGTGCGGGCACTGCTGGAGGAGGTTCGGCCGGATGTGGTCTTCGTGGCGGGCGACCTCTCCGACCCACACGGTACCCACCGGCTGTGCAAGGAAGCGGTCGAGCGCGCGCTGGACGAGGCCGTGGCCGCCGGACTGGAACGGCCGGAGGTGTGGCTCTACCGCGGGGCATGGCAGGAGTGGCCGGTCACCGAGGCCACTTGGCTGGTGCCCCTATCGCAGGAGGAGCTCCGGCTCAAGATCCAGGCGATCTTCAAGCACCAGTCTCAGAAAGACACCGCTCCGTTTCCCGGCCCCGACGAGCGTGAGTTCTGGCAGCGGGTGGAGGCGCGCAACAAGGGAACCGCCGCGGAGCTGGATCGGTTGGGACTGGCCGAGTATTTCGCGATGGAAGCCTATGTGGTAGAAGATCGCCACAAAGAGTGATCAGGCAGGCTCTACTAAAGGTGTCATGTATGTCGTTTCTTCAAGCTCGTCCGCTTTTTTTTCTGATTGGCTTTGCCCACGCAGCATGCCCTGCGGCAGCTCAGACATCGTCAATTCCGCGAGTGGAAACCGTGCGGATCGGCGCCACTGCCGGCTACCTCACCTACGGCTCGTACTTCAGCGGACCCGCGGGCCTTCGATTTTCCAATGAGAATGGTTTCGGATACGGCGCCGAAGTCGGCGTCAGGGTCTTGCGAAACCTCAGCTTGGTCGGAAGCGTGCTGCACGCCACATCTGACTGGAGCTTTCAGCAAGTTCCACTGGTCGGGAGTGTAAACATCGGCGGAGCGAGCCTCTGGTTCTACAATGCCGGGCTACGGCTGCATTTCCCCCTGGGACGTCGCCAAACTTTGCGGCCGTTTGTGGAAGCAGGGGCCGGTGCCATCCGTTATGCCGTGGACAATCCGCTTCTCACCGGCAACGCGACCAACTTCTCACTGATTGGGGGTGTGGGGGTCCTGGCGAGGTTGGGCGAGAGGCTCGGGTTGCAGGTCCAAGTGCGGGATCATGCCGCCTCGTTTCGGAGCGTAGACCAGGCCGCTGCATTCGGCGTTCGCGGGCGGTGGGCCCACACGGTGGGGTTCCTGGCGGGCCTCAGCGTTGGCCTCTGAGACATGCAGAGAGGCAACCTCTCAACCGGATGCCTCGCGCTACAAATCGGTCAGTGTGAAGCGGTCGTACTTCTGCGCGCTTACGTAGCCGATCCGGCGAGCGACATTCATTAGACGCTCAGTATCCAGGTCCCGACGGAGCGTATGCGAGGAGGAACGTCTGACCCGCCCCCGCGGCGGCTCTATGGCCCTCCATGATGCCGCGTTCCGACCCTAGCATCTTCATTAGCGGGCTCAGATTCTGAAGATCCTCGCTGGACCCTTGAAGAACCCGCTCGGTATCCATGAGTTGTACATCATCGTCCGAGTAGCCACCATCAACGAAGTTTCTCCGGCCGCTTCGACATGTCCATACTCTCTCAACCCTGCAGTTATTTGTGGGGACACAAGCAGACTGGCTGTGTGCCGCTGTAAAGTGCACGACAGGTAGCAGGGAGCTACTCGAGCGGAATGCGCTCCTTGTTCTGGGCCAGCCAGCCATCGAACCGCTGCATCGCGGGGTTGAGCTCCCGGCCGGCTGCCAGATTTCGGGCCTTCAGGCAAACCTCTTCGAACTCCTGGTTGAATTGGAACATGTTGCCCAGATCGTCAGCACCAGGAAAGCCGAAAGCCCGAAACGTTTCCGGTGAGATGTCGTTGTAACGCACCTCCTCACCCAGAACCTTGCTGAGTGACGCGGCCATTTGACTTCCCGTCAAATGGTCCCCGGCAACCCCAACGGTCGTTCCGATCAGCTTCTGGCCTTGCTTGAAAACAGAGTACGCGGTCTTACCGATGTCTTCCGCGGCTACGCTTGCCAGTTTCTTGTTCCCCATCGGGAGAGTGAAGGCGAGTTTCCCATCGGGGCCGCGCTTTGGTGCCATGCCGAAGTAAATGAGGTTTTCCCAGTAGAAGGAGGTTACCAGGAAAGTCGTAGGCACTTTCGATTCAGTGAACACACGGTCGGCTTCACCCTTGGCGTCGAAATGGGGGACCTTGTACTTACCCATCAAGGTCGGCATCCGATTGTCGCTCAGCGGAATATGCTTCCGGGTATCCTCTAGCGTAGACCAGATCACATGTTGCAGGCCGGTGTGCCGGGCCGCGCCGGCCATTGAACGAGCATGAGCCAGCTCTTTCTCGGGACTGAAGTGATGCCAGAAGAAGGTGACGCAGAATGCTCCGTGGGCGCCGGAGAACGCCCGCTCCAGGCTGCCTGAGTCATCTACATCCGCCGCCACCACCTCAGCACCAGAATCGGCGAGTGCTGCCGCCTTCTCCGATCCGGGATCCCGGGTGAGAGCGCGCACCCGAAAAGGGCCGCTCTTGTCGGCCAGGATGGCGCGCACCAGCCCGCTGCCCTGGGCACCGGTAGCCCCGACCACCGCTATGATCTTCTTGTCAGCCATTTTATCGATGTCCTTGGAAGTGCACAGTCTACGTGGGAGCGGTGCCGGCCACAATCCTCAGCCCGCCTCGGCACCCGATACACCGTGCTCGCTTCATCGAGTGGAGGCGGTCATACCGCCGTCGACGATCATGGAGTGACCGGTTACATAGGAGGCCGCATCGGAGCAAAGCCATACAGCAGCCGCAGCCGCTTCAGCAGGCTCACCGATGCGGTGCATCGGATTTAGTTCGGCATACTGGGCCTCGGCCGCCGACCGCCCTTCCGGAGTTCCGCCGCCGGCTCTGTCCAGCACCCGTCCCAGCATAGGAGTGTGGAAGGCGCCCGCGACGAGGGCATTGACCCTAATTCGTCGGGTGGCGTATTCCTGCGCCGCGGATTTGGTCAACGCCAGGACGCCAGCCTTGGCGGCTGAGTAGAGGGCACCGCCGGGAGCACCGCCAAGCCCGTTAACCGAGGAGGTATTGACTATGGATCCTCCCGGTGGATCCTGAGCCAGCAACTGTCGGATCTCGAGCTTCATGCAAAGCCACACGCTCTTCAGGTTGGCACTCACGGCCGCATCGAACTGCTCTTCGCTGAAGTCTGCGGTCAGCGCGAACGCGCCGTCCTCGGTGGCGGCGTTGTTGAACGCGGCGTCGAGCCTTCCGTAGGTGGCAACGGTGTGGGCGACCAGCCTTTCGACGTCGGTTGCCAGGGAGACGTCGGCCTGGACATAGTGCACATCTCCCCCCGCACCCCGAGCCGCTGCCGCTACCTCCTGGCCCAGCTGCGCTCGGCGCCCCGCAAAGACCACCCTCGCACCGGCATCGACAAACGCCTGCACCGCGGCCCGGCCAATTCCCGAGCTACCGCCGGTGATGAGCACCACCTTTCCCCCTAGAGACGAGCTATGCGGCGTCACGGGAAGTATCCGGGGTGTATGTGATTAAGTGATGGGTTGACACGTGTAGCCCCGGGGGGTATATTGTCGGTCGCGAGAACTCTTGCAACGAGATGACGTCATCGGGACGTTCATTCCATCGCGACCGTCGCCCTAAGCGGCACGGAGAACCCCACATAAGTCAACACGCCTCGTGCAGTTTCGAGGTAAAAGGTCTTCCAGCCGCCTGACCGTGACGGTCGGCCTGCTTGTCTCCGGCCCTGCCGTAAGACAAAGCGCGCTCATGTTGTACCGGCGCTGTGACGATCCTCTTGATAGCCAAAAGCGCCTAATGGAGAAGCCAGCTAATGAACGAATTGCCGAAGTCGTCGACCCGATGACCCGCCGACAGGGAGCGCTGGGCAGCCTCTTCCTACTGCTCATCATCGGCACCGCATGCGGTAGGGGCGACACCGGACTTGCTACCGAAGCCGCGGTCCCAGTCGACTCCGCCGCTGTGGCTCCGATCGACACAGTTGCCACTCCCAGCGACACCGTTGCCGCTCCCGCGGACACCACTATCGCTTCTCCCAGTGATACGAGCGTCACTCCCGACTCGACGGTTCCGCCACCGACTGATTCGACCGCGTCAGGTGGCACCATAGTACCAGATATCTCCGCGCTTCCGGGCATCACCTTCGGCTCGTTCAATATGCCGGCTTCTTACCTCACCAGTGTACATACCGGTTCCATGCTGGGAGGTCCTCTGAGCCCAAGCAACATCGTGTCGGTGCTGACAGCGACGCGCAGCAAGGGTGGACGCCTGGTGATAAAGCTGTGCAAGGGAGCTGACAGCTACGTGAAGGACAGCAACGGCAACTTCAGCTTTACCAAGTGGAAAGCGCTCATCGACCAGTATCGAAGCGTCAATCTGGGTCCGTTCATCGCCGATGGAACTATCCTGGGCCATTTCCTGATCGACGAGCCCCACCGCGCCGCAAAGTGGGGGAAGGTCATTCCTCAAGCCACTGTCGAAGCGATGGCAGCCTACAGCAAGCAGATCTGGCCAGGGATGCCTGCCCTGGTTCGGGTGGTGCCGACCTGGCTGGAAGCCGCCCCGGTCCGCTACACCCATCTGGACGCCGGCTGGTTCCAGTACCACACGAACAAAGGCAACGTTACCACCTTGGTCACAGCCGAGGTTGCAGCGGCCAAGCGGCTGGGTCTTGGGCTCCTGGTAGGCATGAACGTGATGGACGGCGGGAACGGCTCGAGCAAGATTCCCGGTGTGACGCGCGGCCAATACGCCATGAGCGCTACCGAGATCGGAACGTACGGCAATGTGCTGCTCAATCAAAGCTACGCCTGCGCCTTTTACAATTGGCAGCACAACACCAGCTACTACGGTCGTACCGACATCAAAGCCGCCATGGCCGATCTCTCGCTCAAAGCCAAGAGCCATCTCAAGACGTCCTGCCGGCAATAGCCCACAAATTCCCCGCCTGCAAAGGCGGGGGCTGCTCGCCCCTCTACTCTGTCGATCACTGCATCGTGAAGCAGCCCCGCGGGCTAAGGCGTGCCTGAGCGATCGCTCAGGCGGGTATATATGGTCGATGCGCTGCGTGTAGGGTCACGTACCAACTCGAAGCGGGTCAAGCTGTCCTGCCACACCATTCGCTCGGGCTGGTTGCCATCCCGGCGCCCCTCGTGCTCGGGAGGCCCCAGAAGCTGGCGGTACTCAGTCTGCATTGCCTGGAAGTCGGTGCCCTGGGGGTAGTCGAACATGATCGACGAGACGACCCCCGCCGGAGTGCGGTGGACTCGCACGGCTTGAGCTCTCTCGAACGTCTCAGCCGGAAGAGCCACCACGGTATCGCCCGGCTCTGCGCCTGCCACTTCCTCCGCAGTCCACAGCTGTCCCAGCTGGATGGTGCTCAGCTCGGTATTGAAGTGCCGGAAGATTGGACGAGTGGCGTTGGGCTGATCCGCATCGGGCCTGCAGCCGGGCAGGACAGCAAGCACGATAAACATGGCTCCCACCGCCTCGCGCACGTCCATCAGGAAACTCGCCTTCAGCGCGCTCACCCGTTTTCACTCTGGGATATAGCTTGCGGCAGCGCTCGCGCGCCGATCGGACTGGAATTCGCGGAGCTCGGTTTGGCCAGCACCGCAAGCATGGCTCCATGACAGTCGGGACAGATTCCGTGCGAAATAGCGGGCATAGCCGGTGCGGCAAAAAGATCCAGCTCAGCAACCGCCTGCTCGATCTCGAGCCAGCTGTCTGGGTTGGCAGGGACGCGCTTGCACCAGCCACACATCTGCAGAACGATTCCGCTGCGCGGACTTGTCTGGTCCAGCAGCGACACTGCGAGCCGGGGTTGGACGGCGATCGAGCTCACTTCAAACAGGATTTCTCCGGCTTCAGCAACCTCGGTGATCTGCATCTGCAGCAGCCGCCGCTCCCCTGGAGAATCACATCGGAAGACGAAATCAACTGGTCCGGAACCTCCCCGTACCCGGTTCACCAGTTCCTGATAGATCTGCGCCGTGGCGGGATCGGAGATGAGGTCCCACAGCCGCCGGCCCAGAATGCCAGGGGCGAGCAGGTGCTCGGCGGAGTTCGCCTGAGCGGAGATGGACCAGCCTTCATTGACCGCCGTGATCTGGTCTCTGGCATCGATGCGATAGGCTACGATGACCATCTAGTAAGGACCTCCGGACGAGCAGCCGGGTAGCCGGCGGAAGGGTCCGCGAACCGCGGGCGGGAGCGAGCCCGGAATCTAAATAGTCAACGGGTGCTATGGCTCGACTGGCCGCTGCGCTTCCAGCCGCCGGGCAAGATCGGCGGGCTTGGTACCGAGCAGCTCACCAGTGGGACTGACGTAGATCTCCGCTCCGCCCTTTCCGACACCGGTTGCGCCAGGATATGCCAGAATCCAGGCTCGCGGCTGGGAAGGCAACTCGGGAACACCGGTGAAGGCAAACCGGGCCGAAAGCGGGCCTAACGTAGTCGGGTCAGGGCCAACCAGCCTTCCAGCGGTGAAGCGCGCGCCGGCGTAGGACGCGCCGGCCAGGGCGGCGGCAATGACGAGGAGCAGGAAGAGGGCACGCATGAGGTCTCCTGAAGTAACGTTGCCACACGAGAGGGCAGACGAACTGGTGCCGGCCCGGCCGGCGCCTCAAGCCGCGACGCGTTTCAGCACTCTACGGATCTCGTCGCGAACCCGATGGTCGTTCATCATGAATGTGTGCCGTACCGGTAACACGATCGGCGCGTCGTGGCTGCACACCAGGGTTTCGCTCAGTGCGACGATACCGTCATTGGGCTCGCCGGTGAATGGGCTTCCCCGCCCCACCCATCCCCTGTTACCCGCGATGATCGTGTACGGGACGGAGAGCGGTGGCAATTGATCGAAGAAGCTCGTCCGGGCAAGCACCTGCCCGCACTCCCCATTTACCAGACGATAGGGCCAGAGTGGCC
>Ga0136617_10001325_pt1 | contig 21765 bp, 20 predicted proteins | sample AntDrymUQ3222106_2_FD_129672 | JGI IMG/M metagenome (GOLD analysis project Ga0136617, IMG submission 129672) | Polar desert sand microbial communities from Dry Valleys, Antarctica - metaG UQ322 (21.06) | ecosystem: Environmental > Terrestrial > Soil > Desert | place: Antarctica: Dry Valley...
ACGTCGATCGGCCGACCTCTGCGGACATCGTGGTCAACGCGACCTCGTTGGGGCTCGATCCCGGCCTCGGGCCGGGGGACGCGATCGCCGCTCTCGGGCTCCACGCCCTCGATCCGCCCGCCCTCGTCGTCGACCTGGTCTACGCGCCGGGCGTGACCCCGGTCCTCGCCTGGGGCGAGAAGACGGGGGCGCGCCTGGTGGACGGGCTCGAGGTGCTGGTCCATCAAGGCTCCCGCAGCTTCGAGCGCTGGACCGGCCAGACGCCACCGCTCGAGGTCATGCGCGCGGCGGTCCGCGGAGACTGAACGCCCGCGCCCGGACCGCTGGCTCGGAAAGGGTTTGGGAAGGCTCAACTTCTTCGCACAAGTGTCGATAGAAGCTCCATGGCGATATCCCGCCCGCTGCTCCTGGTGCTAGTCGCCGCCTTCGGCTTGCTCGTCGCGACCACCGCGCTTCGCGTTCTCGGGAGCGGCGGAGAGTCATCGGCGGCCACCCAGGGCATCTCCTCGTCCTCTCCCGACGGCGCTCGCCCAGCGGCGGGCCCGCCTGCGGGCGAGAAGGCTCGGCCGCCCGCCCGCAAGGCAGACGCCGCCAAGCAGGCGAGGAAGGCGGCCAAGCCGTCCGATCCTCAGGCCCCAGTCCTGCGCGCGCTCGCCGCCCGCCGGGTCGTAGTGCTCTTCTTCGGGCAGTACCGCAGCGCTGACGACCAGGCCACGCGCCGAGCGGTCCGAGCAATCGGACGCGGGCGCAAGGACGTCGCCGTCTTCGCTGCCTCGATCAACGACGTCGCGGACTACGCCCGCGTTGTCGGCGCCCTCGGCATCGAGCAGAGCCCCTCCACGATCGTGATCGATCGCAAGGGCCAGGCAAGGGTCGTTCAGGGCTTTCTCGACAAGGGCTCGCTGCGTCAGCTCGTCGCCGACGCCCGCTCCTCCTAGACGCGTCGTCTGAACCCGCGGCCCAGCGCCGCGAGCACCTCCCCCCGGGGCGGGCTGAGCCCCGTTCCCGGTCTGTCACGAACGTCGCCTGGCACCACTCCCCAAGCGTTCAAGTTCGTCTCTGAACTGCCGATACAGCGAGCGATGAGCACAGTGATTCCGCCCCTTCCGACCGACCCCTGGAGCAAGCCGTGAGCAGCTCCACGACGGAGCCCCGGCCGAGCAACGGCGCTAGCTCCGACGGGGAGCGCTCGGGTGCTCCCACGGGCGCCCCGCTGCCCGCAGGGATAACGCCGCCGCGCAGCGTCGGCCGCTCGGCCGCCCCGCTCGTCGAGGTCCTGGTCGAGCTCGGCTTCATCTCCCGCACGCGGGCCGACGCCGCGATCGAGGAGGGCCGGCGCACCGACCGGGTCCCCGAGAACATCCTGCGCGACAGCGACGCGGTTTCACCCGATCAGCTCACCCGTGCCGTCGCCGAGCGCCTCGGCGCCGACTTCGTCGACCTCTCGATCTACAAGCCCGACCTCGCCGCATCGAACCTCGTCGGCGTGGAGACGGCCAAGCGCTACGGCGCGGTGCCGGTCGGCTTCGACGAGGACGGTCGCCTGCTGATTGCGATGGCCAATCCGGCCAACGTCATCGCTCTCGACGACCTTCGCCTGGTCACTAAGTACGAGGTGCGCGCCCTCGCCGCGACCGCCGACGATGTGACCTCGGTCATCGCCCGCATGAGCCGCCTGGACGAGGCGGTCGCCTCGGTGCTCAAGGACCAGGAGGAGGACGAGCCGGTCGTCGCGGAGATCCGCGAATCGGCCGACGACGCGCCCGCCATCCGGCTGGTGAACTCGATCATCGCCCAGGCGATCGGCGAGGGCGCCTCCGACGTCCACCTCGAGCCCCGTGGCTCGGACATGCGCGTGCGCTTCCGCATCGACGGGGTGCTCTCCGAGCGCACGACGATCCCCCGCCGCATGGTCCGCGGCGTCATCTCGCGCGTCAAGATCATGGGCAACCTCGACATTGCGGAGCGCCGCGTCCCGCAGGACGGTCGCGTCGGTCTCCAGATCGAGAAGCGTCCGATCGACATCCGCATCGTGAGCATGCCGTCCGTGCACGGCGAGGGCATCGTCATGCGCCTGCTGACCAAGGACCACGGGCTGCTCGGCCTCGACAACCTCGGCATGCGACCCGTGCCCTACGAGCGGTTCGAGCGGTCGATCCGCAAGCCCCACGGAGCAATCCTCGTCACCGGTCCCACCGGCTCCGGTAAGACGACCACGCTCTACGCCGCCCTCAACACCGTCAACGACATCGGGCGCAACATCATCACGATCGAGGACCCCGTTGAGTACCAGCTCGCGGGGATCACGCAGCTCCAGGTTCATGCGCGCGCCGGCCTGTCGTTCTCCACGGGCCTGCGGTCGATGCTGCGCGCCGACCCGGACATCATCATGGTCGGCGAGATCAGGGACTCGGACACTGCGCGGATCGCCATCGAGGCTGCGCTCACCGGGCACCTCGTCCTCTCGACGTTGCACACCAACGACGCCGCGTCCGCCGTTACGCGGCTCACGGAGATGGGGGTCGAGCCGTTCCTCACGGCCTCGGCGCTCGACTGCGTGGTCGCCCAGCGACTCGCGCGCGCCCTCTGCCTGCACTGCAAGCGCCCGCGCGTGCTGAGCGCCGACTACCTCGAGAAGGTCGGATACTCGGTAGGCGTCGATCTCGAGGTATACGAGGCTCACGGATGCTCGCGCTGCGCCCACTCCGGCTACAAGGGGCGGCTCGGCCTCTACGAGGTCATGGATCTCTCGGACGAGATCCGCCGCATGTGCATCGAGCGCGCGTCCGCCGCCGAGATCCGCGACAACGCGGTCGACAACGGCATGCGCGTCCTGCGCAACGACGGTCTCGAGAAGGTTCGCCTTGGGCTGACCTCGCTGGAGGAGGTGACCCGCGTCACATGATCACCGGGGACGGGACGACCGCCGAGATCGATCCGGGCACCGTTCCGCGCGGCGTCACCCCGCCCTCCGGGGCGGGCGGGCGCTTTCTCAGCGACGTCATCGTGCAGCTGGGATTCGCGGACCGCGAGACCGTGGACCAGGCGCTCGACGCCTCACGGGCGCCGGGCAAGAAGTTGGGCACGACCCTCGTCGAGATGGGCGCGCTCACCGAGCGTCAGCTCGGCCGCGCGGTGGCCGAGCGCTACCGGCTCGACTACCTCGACCTCGCGGAGTTCGACATCGACCCCGAGGCCGTGTACGTGGTCGGTGACGCCGAGATGCGACGTTACGACGCGGTACCCGTCGCCTTCACCGAGGACGGCGCGCTCGTCGTCGCCATGATCGACCCTGCCGACTGGCTGGCGGCGGAGGAGATGGCCCAGATGACCGGCCGACGCATCCGTCGCGCGGTTGCCGCGCCGTCGGAGGTCATCGAGCTGATCGCCCGTGTCGCCGAGGCGAGGGCGGGCGAGGGCGATACGCACGGGGACGACTCCGGAGCAGCCACGGGCGTGCCCGTGCGGCTCACCCTCCGTCCGGTGGCGAGGCCGCTGGCCGGCCGCGCCCTGGGTAGGGAGTTCGGCCTTGAGGGTTCGCGGTCGGATGGCCTGGCTTCCGACGGACCGACCTCGCCGAGCGAAGCTCCGGCCGAGGGCCACGCCGCCTCGGAGGCTCCCTCCGACGTCGAGGAACGCCGGGTCATCCCGATGAGCCTGCCGGCCCGCCACGAGGAGCCGCCGCCCGATCGAGCCGACGACTCCGACTCACCTGCCGGTCCCTGGCAGGCGCCGTCGAGCGAGGTCGCTGATGCGCCGGAGTTCGGTGCCGCGCCGCAGGTCGAGAGTGAACGGGACCCCGTCTCGGACAGTCAGGCGAGCGAGGATCCACCGGCCGACGTGCTCGAGGAGGCAACGGCTGATCAAGTAGAGGACGAGCCGGCGCACGAGGGCGACCTCGAGTCCGAAGCGACGACCGGCGAGGCCGGACCGTTCGTGGCCATGAGCGATTCCGCATCCGGCTCGCACGAGCCCGCCGCGCAGGAGGCCGACAACGAGCCGCTTGTCTTCGAGGCACCGCTGAGTCTTGTCCCGCCGGCTGAAGCCGAGACGGACGCGGCCGACGAGGGTGACGCCGTCGCGGACGGCTCGTCTGGCGCCTGGCCTCCCGCTCAGGACGAGAGCGCGACGCACGAGGGGGCGTTCGAGCTTCCCGACGACAGCCGCTCCGACGCGAAGGAGCTCGAGCAGCTTCGCTCCGAGCTGGCCGCGGCGCGAGTGGAGCTCGGCGACGTCCAACCTGCGCTCGCGCGCGTGCTCGACGAGCTCGAGGGCGTCCGCGGGGATCTGGCGACGACGCGGGGCCGCTACGAGGGCGCGCTCGAGCGCACAGCGGAGGCCGAGCGCCTGCTGGCCGAGTCGCAGGCCCAGGCCGGACGGCTCGAGGCCGAGCTCACGGCGTCGAAGGAGCAGGCGCAGAGCCTGCGCGAGGACCTGACCTGGGCACGCGGCCAGATCGAGAATCATGGCCAGCGCGAGGACGAGGCGCTCGCTGAGCTTCGCGGACACATCGACGCGATGAAGGGGCTGCGTCCGGTCGGCCCGGCGCCCGCGCCCGCAAAGCCTGGCGCCGACGCGCCGACCGACGTCTCCACCGCACCGGCCGATGGGGCAACCGCGCCGTACGCTCCCGAGAGCAACGGCTCCCTCGCGCCCGTCAACGGCTCCCTCGCGCCCGCCTCGAGCTCGCGAGAGGAGACCCCCTCGCCCTCGACGAACGGCGCATCAGCGCCGAGCGCCGAGGTTGCGCGCTCGCCGGTCTCTTACGCCGACGCCTATTCCAACGGCACCGTCCCGGCGATCCAGCCCGACGCCGGCTCCGGGACGAGCAAGGCCCGCGGCCTGAAGCGTCTGATCGCCGCGGTGCGGCGCCTCTGAGCGGTCGACCGACGGCTCGAGACCATGGATGTCGTAACCGTCAAGCTGCTCGTCGCCGGCCCGTTCGCGGCCGGCAAGACCACGCTGATCTCCGCCATCTCGGAGATCCCCGTGGTCGCGACCGAGGCCGAGGTCAGCGACGAGACCCGCGCGACCAAGCTCAACACCACCGTCTCGATGGACTACGGCAAGCTCACGGTCGCCGACGACGACCTGCGCGCCGAGCTGCTGATGTTCGGCACGCCCGGCCAGGAGCGGTTCTCGTTCATGTGGGACGTGCTGTCGGAGGGGATGGACGGCTACATCCTGCTCGCCGACCTCTCGCGCCCGGAGACCTTCGCCGAGGCGCGGACGATCCTCGACCACTTCCGCGCCATGTCGGACGTGCCGTTCGTCGTGGCGGCGAACCGATCGTCGGGCTATCCCGAACCGATCGCGGCACTGGCCGACGCGCTGGGTCTCGAGGAGGAGGGAACCGTCATCCCCTGCGAGGCCGTCGATCGCGAGTCCGCAAAAGAGGTCGTGGTGACGATGCTCCTCGAGGTCCTCAGCCGCGAAGAGGTGATGGTCGAGTGAGCGTCCAGGAGGCGGGCCCCCGCGGGTCGGCTCCTGGCGAGGAGCTCGCGATCCAGGAGACGATCTCGGAGTTGCGCCGCGCTGCGCGCGACGTGTCCGGCGTCATGGTCGCGACCTCCGACGGGCTGCCGATGGCTCACGACCTGCCGCCCGAGAACCATCTTCAGACCGCCGCCATGGCGGCGACCGCGGTCGGGCTCAGCCGGCGGATCGTCGAGACCTTCGGTCACGGCGGCTTCGAGGAGGCTGTGGTCCGAGGGCGCGACGGCTATCTGATCGTCTACAGCGCCGGCCCGCGAGCGGTGCTCGCCGTGCTCGCCTCCGGCGGCGCGAACCTCGGCCTCCTGCACCACGTCGCGCGCCGCGCGGCCTCGCGCGTCTCCGATCTGCTCGCATAGGTGAGACGACGAGATCGTCGTTGAAGCTTTGCGCTGAACTGCCGATAGAGACGACATGGACATCCAGCAAAGCCTCGACGGAGTGATGCTCATCCCCGGTGCCCTGGCCGCGGCGCTCGTGGACACCTCGAGTGGGATGACCCTCGGGACCGCAGGCAACGGTCACATCGACATCGAGCTGGCCGCCGCGGGCAACACCGAGGTCGTGCGCTCCGAGATGATGACCCTGGGCAACCTCGGCCTCGCCGACAAGGTCGAGGACCTGCTGATCACCCTGAGCACCCAGATCCACGTCATCCGCCCCCTGGCCTCGGCGGCCGGAGAGGGCCTCTTCCTCTACGCCGCGCTCGACAAGGAGCGCTCGAACCTCGCCCTCGCTCGCCGCAACCTTCAGCAGATCGAGCGGGAGCTCGAGGTCTAGCCGGACCCTCCGGTTCCCGAGCACGATCGACCGGCCTTGAGCGAGGCGCAGACCATTCCGAAGGGAGTCTTGACGGTCGTGACCGACAAGCAACGAGCGCGCGGCCTGCTCCAGGCCTCGCTGGAGCGGCTCGGCTATCGCGTCGTCACCTTCGAGGACGTGCGCGAGGCCGCCGCTTATGTCGAGGCCGACCTGCACCTGCTCGACTGCGGCTCCACGAACGATCTCAGCGCCGACCTGCACCGCCTCGAGGAGAGCGCTCCGGTGCTCGTGCTGATGCCCCCGGGGACGACCCCCGCACCGGCCATTCGCCAGGCGAGCGCGGGCTCGATCGCCATGGCCGCCCGGCTGGAGGAGTACGAGCGGCGCCTCGACATCGCGCGGAGCTCGACCAGCGCCGGGAGCAGCTATCACCGCCCAGCCGCGGGCGCACGTCTGCCCTCCGGTTCCCAGACGCCTGCTCCCCCACTTGCCCCCGTCCCCACGCCCTCGACTCTGAAGGAGATCGCATGAAGCCGTTCCGCGGTGTTTTCTCGGCTCGGCCCCTCGGCGACGAGCCCAACGGAGATCAGCATCTGAGGCTGGCGGATCCTCCGCCCGAGATCGCCCCCGGGCTCGTGCCTCCGCGCCCCGGTCCGAAGCACCTTCTCTGGGAGGTGCTGGTCGAGCTCGGGTTCGTCGACGAGCGACGCGTGCTCGAGGCCGAGGCGGTGGCGCGGGCCTCCCGCCAGGACCTGGGCGCCGTTCTGCTCGAGCGAGGCCTCGTGTCGCGCGAGCAGCTCGCCCGTGCCGTCGCGCAGCGGGAGGGGGTCCTGTTCGCCGATCTCGCGGTCTTCGACGTAGACGAGCGTGCCGCCGCGCTGATCACCCCCGCGGTCGCCGAGCGCTACGGCGCGATCCCGATCGGGTTCGGCCCGGGCGGAGAGGTGCTGCTGGCGCTGTCCAACCCGCGCGAGCGCCACGCCATCAACGACATCTCGATGATGGTCGAGCCCTCGATCACCCGTGTCGTCGCGACCCAGGACAGCATCGACGAGCTGATTCGCAGGCGCAAGGAGCTGACCTACGAGGATGAGCCCGGCTGCGAGCTGGAAGAGGCCCAGATCGAGACGGAACTTGGGGAGACGCCGCTGGTCGGCGCGGAAGAGGTGCCGGACCTGCCGATGCTGGAAGAGTCCGTCGCCCCCGAGCTCGGGGGCGAGCTCGAACCACACTCCGCCAACGGATCCGTCGCCTGGTTCGAAGCCGACGCGCCGGTCGGGTCCGTTGCGCCCGGCGTCTCGGATCCCGGACTCGGGTCGGGCGACTCTTACGAAGCGAGCGTCGAGGCCGAGCCGGCACCGTCGGAGGACGAGAGCGGCGACGGCGCGGCGGCCCAGGCCATCCGCGAGCCCGGTGCCGATCGCGAGCTGCTCGAGTCGCTGAGCCGCAGCGTGGGGGAGGTCGAGCGCCTCGTGCGCGACGGTGCTCGCGCCCACGACGCCGAGCTGGAGGCGACGAGCTCCGAGTCCGAGCGAAGGCTCTCCGGGCTCCGGGCCGAGCTGGAGCGCGAGCGTTCCGAGCATGCCGAGACCGAGCGCGGGCTGCGGGAGCAGCTCGAGACCGAGCGCGCGACTCGCGACGAGTCCGAGCGCAAGCTCCGGGAGGACTCCGAGGTCGAGCGGGTGGGGCGGGAGCAGTCCGACCGCGGCCTGCGTGAGGAGCTAGAGAGTGAGCGTGCGGCGCGCGCGGAGTCGGAGCGCGGCCTGCGGGAGGAGCTCGAGACCGAGCGTGCCACCCGCGAGGCGCTGGCGACCGAGATCGCGGCCGTGCGCACCGCGCGCGACGACCTCGCGCGGCGCGTGGCCTCCGCCCGCGACCTGCTCGAGACCGGGGCCCGGCCGTTCGTGCCGCTCAACGGCCGCGAGCGCTAGGCAGACCGGCAGGATGCTCTCAAGTCGGCGCCTGCCGGTGCCGATATCACGGCCATGAACTTCGACTTCGCAGACGTCCTCATCGAGGTCATGGAGCTCGGTGCGTCCGACCTGCACCTCACCGCCGGCTCGCCACCGATGGTTCGCAAGCGGGGCCAGCTCCAGGCGCTCGACTACCCGGCGCTCACTCCGCAGGTGACCCGCGAGACGATCTACTCGTTCTTGACCAACGACCAGCGCAAGAAGCTCGAGAACGAGCTCCAGGTCGACCTCTCGTATTCGATCCCTGGTCGCGCTCGGTTTCGCGTCAACGCCTACTTTCAGCGCGCCTCCCTGGCCGCCGCCTTCCGCCTCATCCCCACCGAGATGCCGCGCTTCGAGGCCCTCGGGCTGCCGCCCGTCGTCCGCGACTTCACCAAGAAGCCGCGCGGATTCGTGCTGGTGACCGGTCCGACGGGGTCGGGCAAGTCGACAACGCTGGCCTCGATGCTCGACCTCATCAATCGCGAGCGCCACGAGCACATCATGACCGTCGAGGATCCGATCGAGTTCCTCCACCGCCACCAGAGCTGCATCGTCAACCAGCGCGAGCTCGGGGCCGACGCCGAGTCCTTCTCGCTGGCTCTCAAGGCGGCGCTGCGCCAGGACCCCGACGTGATTCTCGTCGGCGAGATGCGCGACCTCGACACGATCTCGACCGCCCTGACCGCAGCCGAGACCGGGCACCTCGTATTTGCGACCCTCCACACCCAGGACGCCGCTCAGACCATCGACCGTGTGGTCGACGTCTTCCCGCCGTCCCAGCAGCACCAGGTGCGAATGCAGCTCTCGGTGACCCTCCAGGGCATCGTCACCCAGCAGCTCCTCCCGACGGCCGACGGTCGCGGGCGCGTCTGCGCGTGCGAGGTGCTGATGCCCACCCCGGCGGTCCGCAACCTCATCCGTGAGGGCAAGACGCATCAGATCTACTCGGCGCTCCAGACGGGTGGCGCCCACGGCATGCAGACAATGGACGCCGCGCTGGCCCAGCTTGTACGCGAGCGCAAGATCACCCGCGAGCTAGCCGAGGCACGTTCCTCGACTCCGCAGGAGCTCAGGCGCCTCATGGGCACGGTCCAGGTCGCGTAGGGCACGCATGGCCACGTACGCATTCAAGGCCGTCGACCTCGCGGGAGTGCCGACCAACGGCGAGCTCGACGCCGGCGACAAGCAGGCGGTCGCTCAGAATCTCCGCGGGCGCGGTCTCATCGTCCTCGACATCGAGGAGCAGGTGGCGGCGAGTGCCGGCGACATCCTCGCGCGCTTCAAGAAGGTCAAGGCCCGCGACCTGACCGTGGCCACGCGGCAGTTCTCCGCGATGGTCAGCTCCGGGATGTCGCTCCTGCGCTCGCTATACGTGCTCGAGGAGCAGGTCGAGAGCGACCAGCTCAAGGAGGCGCTGATCGTCATCAGGGGCGACGTCGAGGCGGGCATCTCGCTCTCAGACGCGCTCGCCAAGCACCCGCGGATATTCAATGAGCTCTACACGGCGATGGTGGCCGCCGGCGAGACCGGCGGCATCCTCGATGCGACGCTCCACCGAGTCGCCGATCAGCTGGAGAAGGACGACGCGCTACGGCGCCAGGTCCGCGCGGCGATGATGTATCCCGGTTTCGTGGGGGGGTTCGCGGTCATCGTGCTGCTCGCCCTGGTCGCCTTCATCGTGCCCGTGTTCGAGAAGGTGTTCGAGGACTTCGGCGGGGAGCTGCCCGCCATCACCAAGGTGTCGGTCGGCATGTCGCACCTGGTCACCGGCCGCTGGTACCTGCTGCTTGGCGGCACGGTCCTCACGATCTACCTCTTCCGCAAGTGGAAGAACAGCGAGCGCGGCCAGGTGCAGTGGGACACGTTCAAGCTCAAGATTCCCATGAAGATCGGGGGCATCATCCAGAAGGTGGCGCTGGCGCGCTTCTCGCGCACCTTCTCGGCGCTGGTGGGAGCGGGAGTGCCGATGCTCGAGGCCATCGAGATCACCGGACGCACCTCGGGCAACAAGGTCGTCGAGCGCGCCATGGAGGCCGTGCACGACTCCGTGCGCCGCGGCGGCACCGTCGCCGAGCCGATGAAGGGGGCGCCGGCCGCCTTCCCGCCGATGGTCGTGCAGATGATCGCTGTCGGCGAGGAGAGCGGTGGGCTCGACCACATGCTCACGAAGATCGCCGACTTCTACGAGGACGAGGTCGCCGCGGCGGTCAAGGCCCTGACCTCGATCATCGAGCCGGTGATGATCGTTGTCGTCGGGATCATCGTCGGGTTCGTGGTGATCTCCATGTACATGCCGATGTTCAAGGTCTACGACGAGATCAAGTAGGCGCCCGTCGCGCGCCCTCGCCGCGTGACGAAACAGCCCACCCGAGCAGGGCCGTCGGATAGGGTGAGCGAGTGAAGCGTCGCGACGCGCTGGTCCTCTGATCTCCATGCGCTCGCTGCCGGTGAGCCGGGACGCTCGGCGCGCCCTCATCGTCGTAGCTCTTCTCGCAGGCGTGTTCACGCTCTGGGTGATCGCCGGGGACCCGGCGATCGGCGTCGGCTTCCTGTACCTGTTGCCCACCGTGCTCGGCGCGCTGTGGTTCGGCAGGCTTGTGGGCGTCGCGGTCGGAGCGGCCGGAGCGGCTCTCTTCCTTGTTGGGGCGGTCTTCCAGCCTCAGGACCATCTGGTCAGTGCCACGCTGGTCCGCCTCGCTGTCTTCTGCTCGGTCGGGTACGCGTTCGCGTATCTGAGCAGGCGGGCGGGGATCCTGACCGGCCGCCTCAACGTCCAGCAGAGAGAGCTGGACGAGCTGCGGGCTCTTCGCACCGCGCTGGTTCCGCCTGAGGTCCCCGACCAGCCGGCCGTTGAGCTCGCGACGTGCTTCGTCCCCGCGCAGGAGCGGGTGGCGGGGGATTTCTTCGTTGTCAACGGGGGGCCGCGTGACGCGACGGTGGTCGTGGTCGGCGACGTGGTCGGAAAGGGCCTCGAGGCCGCTCGACTGGCGACCTTCGTTCGCGCGACCCTCAGCGCCCACGCCGGTTACAACGATGATCCGTGCCAGCTCCTCGAGCTCGCCAACGCCGCGCTCGTCGAACGAGCCGGAACGTCAGAGAACTTCGTCACGGCGGCATGCGTCGTCTACCGCCCGGCGGAGGCCTCTTTGTCGTGGGCGCTGGCCGGACACCCACCGCCGATGCTGCTCGACGAGGGCACACGGCTCAATGGGATTTCGCCGGGGCTGCCGCTCGGGCTCGCCGACCGCGTGGAATGCGATCGGGGGGAACGTCGGCTCGCCGCCGGAGACGGAGTCCTGTTGTTCACGGATGGACTGGCCGAGGCACGTCGGCCCTTCAGCGACATCGTCGCCGCGGGCAGGGCGCGCGAGCGGCCTATACCCGCCCTCTTCGGGGACGACCGGATCGCCGCGGTGCTCGCCGAGCACCACGGCGAGCGCCCGCGAGACGTCCTCCGGGCGCTGCGCACCGCGGCCGAGCACTTTACCGCGGGCGACGGCTTGGCCGACGATCTCTGCATGGTCGCCGTCAGAGCCCGGTGAGGGCTTGGCGGAGCTGGCTGTGGCCGGGGTTTGGGGTAATCACAACTAGACGAATAGCCGACTCAAGGTGCAGGTAACGGAGCCCGATAACTGGTGCATAAAGCCAGACCACGGTGCTGAGGGCAAACCCGTCGTGAGGCGGGGACGCAAAGCTCAGGAGTTCGTAGTTCGGGATGGATCCCGAACTACGAGCCGGCCGAGTTGCCACCGTAGTCGCCGCGGAGCTGGCACAACGTAATCAACTCCCAAGGAGGGGTTAACAATGCGGAAGCTCCGCGAGCGTATGTACCGTGAGGAGAAGGGTTTCACCCTTATCGAGCTCCTGGTCGTCATTCTGATCATCGGCATTCTTGCCGCGATCGCCCTGCCGGCCTTCCTCGGACAGCGCACGAAGGCCCAGGACTCCTCGGCCAAGTCGGCGGCTCGTAACGCCGTCTCCCAGGTCGAGTCGTGCTTCACCGACGCCGAGACATACGATGGCTGCGCGTCGACCGTTGAGAACCCGAACGGCGGCGTGGTCGCCGTCGCTCCCAACGGCACCGTCGGCTACACCGTGACCGCGACCTCGAAGTCGCTCGGCGAGTTCAGCATCACGAAGGCCAACGACGCGACGACCCGTGCGTGCGACGGCGGTAGCTGCGTGGATGACACCTGGTAACCCCAGCCAGACGCAAGTTCATCGCACGAGAGGCGGGCCTTCGGGTCCGCCTCTCTGCGTTCTGGGCCCGGGGCGGGTCCGCGACGCCTGTGACCGAGTAGTGGGACTGTGGCCTGCGACGCCAGGGACCGCCACCAGGCTCCCCTTCGGCGCACCCCAGTGCACACTCGTGGACGGATGGGGAACTGATCGGCCTCGCCATAAAGGGAGCTCACCGTCGGGCCGATAGGGGCATGACAAGGCCAGACACTTTCAGCGCGAGAGCTGGCACAAGACATTGACCCCAAGGAAGGCCACCATGCTTCGGAGCATCGGCAAGCGCATAGAAGGTCAGGAGGACGGCTTCAGCCTGATCGAGCTGCTGGTGGTCCTGTTCATCATCGGGTTGCTCGCGGCCATCGCGCTACCCAACTTCCTCGGCCAGCGCATCAAGGCACAGGATGCGGCAGCCGAGACGGCGGCCCGGGATGCGGTCTCCGAGGTCGAGTCGTGCTTCACCGAGGCCGAGACCTACGCAGCCTGCCCGACCAACACCGAGAACCCGGGCGGCGGTCAGGTCGCTCTCGTGTCGGGCGATCTGAATGGCTTTGAGGTCGAGGCGACCTCGAAGTCGGGGAATACCTTCAGCATCACAAAGGTGGGCGACGCGACCACGCGAGCCTGCGTCGCCGGCGGTGAGAAGGGTGGCTGCAGCGTCGCCGGCGGGGCCGGTACCTGGTAGTCGAACCTCTTCGGTGGCCACCCCCGGGAACATCCGTCGAAGGGGTCTCAAGCCGCGGGTCGCAGCAGCCGAAGGGACACGTAAGAGCCATGACATCGCCCGCTCTGGTTGAGCGGTGCTGCGAGCGGGCCCAAGAGCAGCGCTTGAACCAAGCCCACGTGATGATCACTAAAACCAAGCCCACTACACAACGTTCGAGTCCGAAGCCCGCTCGGCGGGCGCCCCGGGTGAACGGGGGCGGATGGCGGGCCGAGCACGGCTTCACGATCGTCGAGGTCATGGTCGCCGCCCTGATCCTGATCGTCGGGGGCCTCTCGCTCGTGGGGCTCGTCGACGCCGCCAACGGTGCGACCACCTCGAACAAGCAGCGCGAGGCGGGCACGAATCTCGCCCGCGAGGTCATCGAGAACGTCGGCACGATCTCCTACGACGATGTCACCCCGACCGGCGTCGTCACCGCCCTCCAGGCGCGCGACGGACTCGCTGACAGCAGCGCGAACACCGGCTACACGATCGAGCGCCGCGACGTTACGTTCGCGGTCGACGTCGAGGCCTGCAACCTCGACGACGCCGGCGATGGCGTCGGCTCCCACGCCACGGGATCGGATGGGGTCGACTTCTGCAGCGGCTCTGGCGCCGACGGCACCTCCGACGCCAAGCCGGCGGACTACAGACGCGCGACGGCCACCTTGACATGGACCTTCGACGGCGAGACCAAGACCGTCCGCCAGAGCTCGTTCGTGATGCCGCCGAGCGGCTCGGACCTGCCGGTGGTGACGACGCTCTCGCCGTCCCCCGGCTCGCCGATCACCAGCGCCGCCACTGAGGAGGTCAATTTCAGCGCCACCACCTCGAGCATTCCCGCCGGCGTGAGCTGGTCTCAGGACGGCAGCGACAAAGGCGAGGCGGCCGGAGGCGGCACGAGTTGGAACTTCACCTGGCCGATCGGCACGGTCGCCACGGGTCTGGCCGACGGCGACTACGTGATCGGCGCGCGCGCGCGCACCGGAGGCGGCTCGTACGGGCCTGTCCACGGGCTCACCATGAAGCTCAACCGCTCGGTCCCCGCAGCGCCACAGGGCTTCGTGGCCGGCCAGAACGGCTCGAGCGTCGACGCGGAGTGGCTCGCCAACGAGGAGCGCGACGTAGAGGGTTACACCGTCTATCGCCAGAAGACAGCCCCGACCGCCGGCCTGGCCCAGCAGGTGAACTGCGGCACGGTGGGGACCCCCGTCTACATCACTACGAGCCTCAACTGCACTGACGCTTCGCCGCTGGCGCCGACCATCGGGCCCATCACCTTCGTGAGCGCGTCGCCGCTGGAAGCGAACTGGAGCGAGACCAGCACGCTCTCCGTGACCACTCCATCCGGCGTGGTCGCCGGCGACGTGATGATCGCGAATATCGCCAGCTCCACAACGGGGGCCGCGGTCACCGCGCCGGCCGGCTGGACCCTGATACGGAGCGCGGCCTCGACCAACGGCGGCAACGGCATCCGGCACGCCTCCTACTACCGGGTGGTGACCTCGGCCGCCGAGCCCGCTTCCTACGTCTGGAACGTCGGTGCCGTCCGAAGTAACTCCGGCTCGATCACCGCCTGGCGTGGGGTGGACACGACCACCCCGATCGACGCCTCCGCGCAGCAGCTCCTTGGCAGCAATGGAGCGACCGAGACCGCGCCGACCGTCACCACCACGCAAGCGAACGGGGTCGTGCTCCGCGCCTACGCCCACCGGGGACCGTCCAACAACCCGCCCGCGATGACCCTGACCACGCCGACGAGCAACACCCTCCGCGCCGGCGCTCGCTCCTACACGAGCGCACACGGGCAGTACAGCCGCGCGCAGGCGGCCGCCGGGGCCTCCGGCACCGCCACCTCGACGTGCGCTTCGAGCTGCACGCAGTGGGTCGCGTTCACTATCGCCCTTAAGGCCAAGAACACCTTGGCGGCCAACTACTGGGTCAAGGCCGTCGACCTCGACGCGGCCGGCAACTATCGAGAAGGAGCGGCATCGAGCTCGGTCGCTGCCTACGCGTTCAACACCGCTCCCACGGCGCCAACCGGCCTCACCGGCACCGCTGCGGCGAGTGGCTCGAACGACGTGAGCTGGACCACGCAGGGGACCGACGCGGACGCCGGGGATTCCGTGGCCTTCTACCGGGTCTACCGCGACGGGGTCCGCTTCGACCGGACCGCCACGGGAACCGACACGACCTGGACGGACGCGAGGCCGGGTAGCGGCACGCACACCTACCTCTTGAGGGCGGTCGACACCCGCCTCGCTGAGTCTCCCTCATCGACGTCGGTCACGGTGACTCAGCCATGAGGCTTCGCGACGAAGCCGGCTTCACGCTGACCGAGCTGCTGGTGGCGATGAGCCTGATGATCATCGTCCTCACGGCCACCCTCACCACCCTCGACAGCTTCGCCACGACGAACCAGCGCAACCTGACGCTGAACGACATGCGCGAGAACGCCCGGCAGGGCGTCGACACGCTGGCCAAGGAGCTCCGCAACGTGGGAACGCGCTCCGGCCAGGATTCGTCCGTCGAGCGCGCCGGGCCCCTCGATCTCGTCTTCGAGGACGTGGACCCGTCGGGGGGCGGCTCGGGTGTGAGCAGCGCACGCCGAGTGCGCTACTGCCTCGAGGAGACCACCGCGAAGACGGGGAGCCTCTGGAGGCAGGATGCTGGCTGGACCGCCACCCTGCCGGCGAGCACCACCTGTCCGGATGCCGCCTTCGGATCCCAGAAGCTGGTCGCCGCCGGCGTCGTCAACCACGCGGTCCTGCGCGACGGCGTTGAACCCCCGATCTTCAGCTACGACGCGGCCGACCTCTCCCAGCTCGCGACGATCGGGACCGAGCTGTTCGTCGACACCGACGTCGACCGGGACCCCGCCACCACCGACCTCAACACCAGCGTCCGTATTCGCAACCGTAACCGGGCACCGACGGCCGCATTCACCGCCAGCGCCCAGGGGAACCGTCACGTCCTTCTGAACGGGGGTAGCTCAAGCGATCCCGAGGGGCAGCAGCTCTATTACGACTGGTCCTGCGCCGGAAGCTGCCCGAGCTTGAACGACCTGGACGGCTTGCAGGTGGCCGACTACCAGGTGCCGTTGCCGGCCGGCGCGTCGCACACGTTCAGCTTGACGGTAAGGGACCCGGGCGACCTGACAAGCCCCTCTACGACCCAGACGCTGGTTGTGCCGTGAAACGGAGATTGCGTAACGAGAGCGGCGCCGCGCTGGTCACCGCCATCATCGTCACGGGCATCATGCTCTCGATCGGGCTCGCGACCCTGGCCTGGGCGGACAACGGATTCCGCACGTCCGGGGAGGAGCGGGTGCGCGAGTCGAGCTTCAACCTCGCCGACGCCGTGCTCGACGGGCAGATGTATCAGCTGGGGCGCAACTGGCCGACCTCCACGAGCCCGGCGTCCCCGTGCTCCGACACCGCGCAGCCGAGCGGGTGCCCGTCCGAGGCCTCCATCTCCCAGAGCTTCACGAGCACGGATTACACCGCCGGCTACGAGTGGTCGACCGTGGTGCAGGACAACGGTGGTGCGGTTGCTGACCTCTACACCACCGCGGGTGCCGTGGGCCAGCCCAACTACGACGCGAACGGCGACGGCAAGCTGTGGATTCGGGCCGAGGCGACCGTGCGAGGTGAGACCCGCGCCCTCCTGACCGAGGTCGAGGCGCAGGAGGTGCCGCTCTCCTTCCCCAGGAACTCCGTGACCGCGGGGTACTTTCAGACGACGAACAACGGGAACAAGGTCATCGTTGACAGCCTCGGCACGAGCGGGCAGTCCGGCGACGTGGCCGTTCGCTGCACCGGGGCCTCTGGTTGCACCACCTACCGTCCGGGCCAGGTCTCGCCCGACACCACGTACCAGGGCTATGCGGGTGGTGACGCCATGTCGGCGGACGATCTGAACAGCCTCAGGGGCAGGGCGATCGCGAAGGGCACGTACTACGCCTCGTGCCCGGCGAACCCGAGTGGTGAGATCGTCTTCGTCGAGAGCGGGAACTGCTCCTACAGCAGCGGAGCGGGCAACTCGGTGGCCTCTACTGGCATGTTCGTGATCTACAGCGGCACCCTCTCGCTGTCCAGCAACTACGAGTACTACGGGCTCGTCTACGCCCACAACGCCCAGGGAAGCAGCGGATGCGGCACACCCGTCGTGTCGCTCGGAGCAACAGCCCTCATTCACGGGGCGGTGGCCGTCGACGGATTCGGCTGCGTTAGCGCAGGCTCGAGCAAGCTCAACCTCGTGTACGACAGCAACGTCTTCAGCAAGGTGAAGGGGTTTGGCACCGGCGAGATGACCCCCGGTAGCTGGCGCGAGCTGGGACCCAACTGAGCGCGTCGGGCACCGCCGTGTCGACGGGACGCTAAAGCCTCGGCTCAGGTCGGTCGATCAGAGGAGGGACCGGCGGCGAGCGAGAGGGAGGGGCTAGGGCGGTGGTCGTCTCAGTCGGACTGCTGGGAGCCGTGATCGGCTCCTTCCTGAACGTCGTCATCCATCGCCTTCCACGGCGCGAGTCGCTCGCCTTCCCGGCCTCGCGCTGCACGGGCTGCGGCACGCCAATCCGTCCGTGGGACAACGTACCCGTTCTCTCGTGGATCGCCCTGAGGGGTCGCTGCCGGGGCTGCGGCGAGAGCATCTCGAGGCGCTACCCGGCGGTCGAGCTTCTGACGGCGCTGCTGTTCGCCGCCGTCGTGCTCGTGCGGGGCGTCGACGCCGACCTCGCCCTCGAGCTCCCGATGATGGCGATGCTCGTCGCGGTGGCGGGGATCGATCTCGAGCACCACATCATCCCCAACAAGATCCTGCTGCCGGCGGCGGTCCTCGCGGTCGCGGTGACCGCGGTGATCCACCCCGAGCAGCTGCCGGCCAGCCTGATCGCCGGCGCCGGCGCGTTCACCTTCCTGCTCGTGGCCGCCCTGGCCTACCCCGGCGGGATGGGCATGGGCGACGTGAAGCTGGCGGGCGTCATGGGCCTCTTCCTGGGCCTGTCGGTGGTGCCCGCCCTCGCCGTGGCGTTCCTGACCGGAACCATCGTCGGCGTCGCCGTGATGGTGCGCGAGGGCGCAGGGGCGCGCAAGAGCGGGCTTCCCTTCGGGCCCTTCCTGGCTCTCGGCGGCTGCGTCGCGCTGCTGGCCGGGCCCGAGCTGATCGAACTCTACGTCAACACCTTCCTTACCTGAAGCCGTCTTCGCGTGAGGGGTATCAAGCCTCGCCGCGATCGGCCGATACAGGGGAGAGCAATAGCCATGAAATCGTCCACGAACCACAAGCCCAAGCGCTCTCAGGCCACCGTCGGCCTCGACATCGACAGCTCGTTCCTCGCCGCCGCCCAGGTCGAGGGCGGCTCCGTCGTGCGCGCCGTGAGCGCCGAGCTCGCCCCGGGCATCGTCAACGAGGGTGAGGTCGTCAACTCGGAGGGCCTGAGCGAGAGCCTCAAGCGCTTCTTCAAGGACAACGGCCTGCCCCGGCGGGTACGCCTCGGAGTCTCGAACCAGCAGATCGTGGTGCGCTACCTCGAGGTCCCGAAGCTCGACGACGCCAAGGCGCTCGACGCCGCGATCCGCTTCCAGGCCGCCGAGGCGATCGCGATGCCGCTCGACGAGGCGATCCTCGACCACCAGGTGGTCGGCGAGACCATGAGCCCCGAGGGGCGCCCGGTGCTCCGCGCGGTCATCGTGGCCGCCCGCTCATCGATGATCGAGCGCTTCATCGACGCCGTTCGCGGCGCCGGCCTGCGCCCCGAGGGCATCGACCTGAGCGCCTTCGCGCTCGTCCGGACTCTAACTATGCGCTCGGCCCCCGAGGAGGGCGCCAACGTGCTCTGCCACCTCGGCGGCACGACCAACCTGGCGATCGCCCTCGCCCACACCTGCCTTTTCACTCGCCCTCTCTCCACGAACATGCACGAGGAGGGCGAGCACGTCGGCGCCGCCCTCGCCGAGGAGATCCGCATGTCGATCGACTTCTACGCGACCCAGCCCGACGCTCCCATGGTGGAGACGGTGCGGCTCTCGGGTCCCGGCGCCGCGCGCGAGGGCCTCGCCCAGGAGCTGGGCGACATGATCGGCCTGCCGGTCGTCCTCTCCGAGCCGCTGGGCGCGCTCGAGACCGGCGGCATCGAGCAGCAGGAGAACCACTTCCGTCACACCGTGGCCGCCGGGCTGGCGTTGGGAGCGGCGGCATGAGGCCGGTCAACCTTCTCCCCGAGAAACTGCGCCCGCGCGAGAGCAAGGGCAGCGGCGGTTCGGGCGCCTACGTCGTGTTGGGCGTGCTCGGCGCGCTGCTCGTGGCGACGGTGATGTACGTCGTGACCGCCAATCAGGTCACCTCGCGCAAGGCCGAGACTCAGGATCTGAAGGCGGAGACCCAAGCGGCCGAGCAGCGAGCCGGCGCTCTCGCCCAGTTCGGCGACTTCCAGGAGATGAAGGTGACCCGCATGGCGTCGGTGGCGCTGCTCGCGGCCGGACGCTTCGACTGGGAGCGCATGTCGCGTGAGCTCGCCCGTGTCCTGCCTGCCGGCGTCTGGCTGACCGATCTGAAGGCGACCGCGACGGGCGAGGAGGCCGAGTCGAGCGGGTCCGGCTCCAGCTCGAGCTCTAGCTCCAGCTCCAGCTCCAGCTCCAGCGCGGGAGCCGCCGCCGGCGAGCAGCCGGGACCGAGCATCAGGATGACGGGCTGCTCCCCGACCCAGGAGGGCGTGGCCGAGACGATGGTGCGCCTGCGCCGCCTGCATCAGGCCGAGGACGTCGAGCTCGTACGCTCCGAGCGCGAGGAGGACGTCGCTGCCGCCGCGCCTGCCGCGGCTTCTGGCCCGGCCCCCTCTGGTGGCGCCGCGACAACGCCTGAGCCGGCCGGCCCCCAGGGCTGCGGTGCCAAGCGAGGTCGGCAGAACTATCAGTTCGAGGTCACCGTGAAGCTGACACCGATTCCGGACGACACGGTCGGCAACGGCGGCTCCGTGCCGCGCTCGCTCGGAGGTGGGTCATGAGCCTCAACGACCGCGACAAGAAGATCATCATGGTCCTCGTCCCGCTCCTGCTGATCGGCGCCTTCACCTTCCTGATCATCAAGCCGAAGCGCGAGGAGGCCGTCAAGGCGACCCAGGCGCTCGACACGCAGCGCGACCGTCGCGACCAGGCGCTTGCCACCGAGCAGCGGCTGCTGGTGGCCCGGCAGAGCTTCACGGCCGACTACACGACCGTCGTCCGCCTCGGCAAGGCCGTTCCGACCAGCGTCGATATGCCCAGCGTGCTCGTCCAGCTCGAGCGCGCCGCGATCGGGACCAAGATCGACTTCGGCAAGATCGCCACCGGACCGCGCGTGCCTGCGGCCGCCGGATCACCGAGCGCCGGCGGGAGCGCGGGCGGCGCTTCGTCCTCGGCCCAGCCGGTCGCGGCCGGGGGAGCCCAGGCGCAGAGCGGCGCCGGCCAGACGACCGAGAAGGCCAACAACGCCGCCGCGGGCTCCGAGCAGTCCACGGCCAAGAGCGAGAGTGCCACGGCCGAGGGGAGCAGCCAGAGCGGCACGCCGGCGCCGGCGCCGGCCGCTAGCCCCGACGGCGGCCCTGCCCCCGTCCCAGGCCTCGACACCGTGCCGCTGGAGCTCAAGTTCACGGGCAACTTCTTCGACCTCGCCGACTTCTTCCACAGCCTCAAGCGCTTCGTAAGCGTCGCCAACCAGCAGCTCGCCATCAAGGGCCGGCTCATGACCATCGACGCCTTCAGCTTCAACAGCGAGAAGTTCCCGAAGATCCAAGCCGACATGAAAGCGCGCATCTTCCTGTCGCCCGCCAAGCAGGGCGCCACCGCCGGCGCCTCGCCCGGCGGGCCGCAGACCGGAAGCGCTCCCGGCGCGACTCCGGCGAGCTCCGCGCCCTCGCCCTCACCCACGCCCAGCCCCACGACCGCCGCCGCCCCCGGCATCGCCGGACCCTAGGGAGCCACCCGCATGAAAGATTTCGCTGACAACATCTGGCAGGACCTCCGCGAGAAGCGCCTGTGGCCGGTCGCACTGCTGCTGGCCGTTGCGCTCATCGCCGTTCCGGTGCTCCTCCTGAAGGGCACCCCCGAACAGACTGCGCCCCCCGTGGCAGCGATCGGCAAGGGTCCGGCGGTCCCGGTCGTCGCGAGTGACTCGACCTCGATCGCCGGCAGCTCGAAGCTCGGCTCGTTCGACTCGAAGGACCCGTTCCGTTCGATGGCTGAGAAGCCTCGCCTGCCTGACGTGACTGAAACCCAGACGGACGCCACGGCGACCTCGGAGTCCGTGAGTGGCGCCGGAGCGCTCGGCGACGAACTGGGCATCGAGAGCGGCTCGGCGGGCGGCGGCGGTTCGCCCAGCGGAGGCTCGTCGGCCGCCGGCAGCGGCAGCGGCGGCGGCTCAGGCTCGGGCGGCGGCAGCTCGCCGGCGGCTGGTGGCGGTGGCTCGTCCCCATCCCCGAGCGGCGGCTCAGGCTCAGGCGGCGGCTCTGGCGGTTCGCCGGTGCCCACGCCGGGCGACCCGAAGTACTACGAGTACGCCGTCGACGTCGATTTCGGGCGCGTTGGGAACGAGCGGCGCTATCGGGATGTCCGCGCGCTCGACTCGCTGCCGAGGAAG
>Ga0136617_10001326_pt1 | contig 21764 bp, 26 predicted proteins | sample AntDrymUQ3222106_2_FD_129672 | JGI IMG/M metagenome (GOLD analysis project Ga0136617, IMG submission 129672) | Polar desert sand microbial communities from Dry Valleys, Antarctica - metaG UQ322 (21.06) | ecosystem: Environmental > Terrestrial > Soil > Desert | place: Antarctica: Dry Valley...
AATGGATGGTGGCCAACAGCGACCGCGTGATTGAGACGATCGTCTCCGAGACGGGCAAGGCGTGGGAGGACGCACAGCTCGCCGAGGTGGCCTACGTCGCGAGCGCGTTCGGCTTCTGGGCCAAGAACGCTCCGCAGTTCCTGGCCGAGGAGAAGGTCAAGACCGCCTCACCCTTCGTCAAGGGCCGCAAGCTGACCCTGCGCTACGCGCCGGTGGGAGTGGTAGGTGTAATCGGGCCCTGGAACTACCCGCTCACCAACTCGTTCGGCGACGCCATTCCCGCCATGGCGGCGGGCAACGCCGTGATCGTCAAGCCCAGCGAGGTAACGCCGCTGTCGCCGATGCTGATGGGGGAGATGCTGCGTGAGTGCGGCCTGCCCGAGGGCGTCTACCAGGTGGCGCCGGGCTTCGGTGAAACCGGGGCGGCGCTGATCGACACGGTCGACTTCATCATGTTCACCGGCTCGACGGCCACCGGCAAAAAGGTGATGGAGCGCGCCGCGCAGACGCTCACACCGGTGTCGCTCGAGCTCGGCGGCAAGGACCCGATGATCGTCTGCGCGGACGCCGATATCAAGCGCGCGGCCAACGCCGCAGTTCATTACTCGATGCAGAACGCGGGCCAGACCTGTATCTCCACCGAACGGGTGTACGTCGAGGAGCCGGTCTACGCCGAGTTCGTAGACCTCGTCACCGAAAAGGTCCGCGGGCTGCGCCAGGGCGCTCCGGGAGGAGCGGGAAGCGTGGACCTCGGCGCCGTCATTCATCCGCCACAGTCGGACATCGTCGAAGCGCACGTCAAGGACGCGGTGGCCAAGGGCGCTCGCGTGGTTGCCGGGGGGAAACGCCGTGACGACAGCGGGCACTTCTACGAGCCCACCGTCCTGGTGGACGTCGACCACGGCATGGACTGCATGCGCGAGGAGACCTTTGGACCGACCCTGCCGATCATGAAGGTCGCCGACTCCGAGGAGGCGGTGCGCCTGTCGAACGACACCCCCTATGGGCTGCAGGCCTCGGTGTGGACCAAGGACGTGGCCAAGGGAGAACGGCTGGCCCGCCGGATCGAGGCGGGCGCGGTCACGGTCAACGACGCCCAGATCAACTACGTGGCGCTCGAGCTTCCGATGGGCGGCTGGAAGTCGTCGGGCCTCGGTTCGCGCCACGGGGCGGACGGCATCCGCAAGTACACGAAGAAGCAGGCCCTGGTGGTGACCCGCTTCGCGCCGAAGAGAGACCTGCACATGCTTCCCTACTCGTCGAAGCGCACCGCGCTGATCGGGCACATCATCAAGTTCGTGTACGGCCGCTGATCTAGCGGGTTACCCCAAAGCGGGGATCGCTGCGGCATCCTGTACGGGCGAAACCAGAGGGTGAGTTGTTATGAGCGCCCTCGACGAAAGACGTGCCGCGAATACCGACGCCGAGTGCGTGCGCTATTTCGAGGTCTCGCGGGACATATTCGTGGCCATCGGCTTCGACGGCGTCTTTCGGGAGGTCCATGGTGACGTCGAGGGCGTGCTCGGGTGGAGCGCAGAGCAGCTGCGCGAACGGCGCTTCAGCCATTTTTTGCACCCCGACGAAGTCGGCCTTCGTGAGGACGAGCTCGCCCGGCTGCGGGAGGGCGGAGTCATTGTTGAGTTCACCAACCGCTACCGGACCAAGAAACGCGAGTGGCGTTCGCTCGAATGGAGGGCGATCGGGGTGCCCGAGACCGAGCTCGTCTACGCGACAGCCCGCGACCGCGCCGAGGAGCCGCCGATCTCCGTCTCGTCGGACTTCCAGGAGTCGCTGCGGGTGGTCACCGGCTTCCTCGAGTTGCTCGAGCGCCGCTACGGCGACCGGCTCGACGAGGACGGAATGCATTTCGTGACCGCCGCGCTGTCCGGCGCGCGGCGCATGCAGGCGCTTCAGGGGTAGAGGTCGCCGTCCTCACCGGTCACGAACACGGCACCAACCGGGCAGTTGCCGGCCGCGGCGATGACGTCGTCGACCGACGCTCCGTCGGAGTCCACCACCACCGCCTTGTCCTCCTCATCGAGCTGAAAGACGTCGGGGGCGGTGTCCACGCAGTCGCCCGAGCCGATGCACAGTGCGCGGTCGACGGTGATGGCAATCCGGTTCTGGGCCGAGAGCTCGGCCATCTCAGTCGCGGCGGCGCCCGAGCAGCACGAGCAGGGCCGCCAGGGTCACCAGCACGAGCAGCGGCACGAGCGTGCGCGGCTCGGGGAGGTGACCCTGCGATGCCCGCGGCTCGCCGCCGGCGGGCATGGCGAACTCCTCCGCCGCCAGCACGTCGTGCGGCTCGGTGATGCCAGTGGGGTCGGGCGGAATGCGCTCGTCGCGGGTGCCGATGCCGAACTCGTCGGCGGCCAGGATGTCGTGAGGCGGTTCGTGCTCAGTCACCTCCCTATCGTTCCAGATCGATGGATCGAGCTGACCGCACCGAGTTGGAGGCCGCCGCCTTTCGGCGGCTGGTCGAGCATTTACGCGAAAGAACCGATGTACAGAACATCGACCTGATGGAGCTGTCCGGATTCTGCCGCAACTGCCTCTCGCGCTGGTATCGCGAGGCGGCAGAGGAGCGGGGGCTCGAGCTGAGCGACCCTCAGGCGCGAGAGATCGTCTACGGCATGCCCTACGAGGAGTGGAAATCGCGCCACCGGACCTAAGCCGCTCGCTGGTGCTCGTCGCCTGCGTGCTGGTTCTCGCCGGCTGCGGCCAGAGCGGCGGCGGCGCAGCCACGGCGGCCGAGGAGGAGATCGTCCTGACGCCCGAGGCCGCGAGCGAGGGACGCGAGCGGCTGCGCGAGCAGAGTCCGAGCTCCGGCTCCCAGGCGCGTGTGGTCGAGTTGGAAGGGGCGGGCTCGGACCCCGAGCTCAACGCTGTCGATCCCGCTGACGACGCTCCCAGCCCTGGCGCCCCGACCGACACAGAGGTGCGCATCGAGCTGCGCGAGGCACGCGCCTCGCTCGATCGTTTTCGCCAGTACCTGAACACGACCGCGTTCCTGCGCACCGGCCCGCGCGCCCGTGTGCTGCCCGACGGCACCGCAGTGGCGCCCGAAGGAGCCCCTGAACCGGTCAAGCGGGTGATCCTGGCCGCCAACCTGATCGCCAAGTTCCCCTACAAGTGGGGCGGCGGCCACGGCGCCTGGCGGGACAACGGCTACGACTGTTCGGGCTCGGTCTCCTTCGCGCTGGCCGGGGCGGGCCTGCTCGACCGTCCGCTCACCTCGGGATTGCTCGCGGGCTACGGGCGCCCGGGCGCGGGCCGTTGGATCACCATCTACGCCAACGGAGGCCACGTGTTCATGATCGTGGCCGGCCTGCGCTTTGACACGAGCGGGCAAGGCCGGGCGGGGACTCGCTGGCAGCCGGCCGCGCGTCCCACGGGCGGCTTCGCGGTGCGTCACATACCGGGGTTGTAGGGCGGAGCCTCGCCCCAACCCCAGTGCGGCACCGGCGCCTTGGGCGGAGGATTCGCGTCCGGCTGCGAGTTGGCCACCGCCAGGCGCGTGCCCCACTCGATGTAGGCCGCGAAGGCGGAGCGAAACTCCGGATCTGCGGGCATGCCGGCGTTGTCGGCGGCGTCGCAGATCAGGTTCACCAGCGGCGGCGCATGTCCTCGGTGAGGGCGCGGCCGCGATGCTTGTTCATCATGTGCGGGTAGCCACCGTGCTCCTCGGTGTAGCGCGCCGGGCCGCCGAAGACCTCGGCCAGCCACGCCGCCACCTTCTTGGGGTGGTCCTCGTCCATTCCGCGAAAGACCGGTTCAAGCAGGTCGTCGCGCTTGACCTTCTGGTAGAAGGTCTCGGTGAGGCGTTCGAAAGCCTCCGTGCCGCCGGCCCAGTCGTAGAGAGTCGGAGGGGGATCGCTCATAACGGACACGCTAGCCGAGCTCCGTGGGAGTCAGCTCGACCTCGACCAGCCGGCCCGCCCGCAGCAGCCGCACGGTAACCGGGACCCCGATGAGCCCGGCCACCATCAGCCGCTGAAGGTCCTCGACGCGCGTTACCTTCGTCCCGTTGACGGCGAGGATGAGATCCTCCGCACGTATCGCCGCCCGGGCCGCCGGGCTGGCGTCCACCACCTCGACCACCTCCACGCAGCTGTCGCTGCCGGCGATGGTCCGGGCCTGAGGCGGCACGGGGCGCGGGCCCCCGGCGATGCCTAGATAGGCGCGCCGCACGCGGCCCTCTCGGATGAGGGCGGCGATCACGCTCTGGGTGGACTCGTTGATGGGCACGGCGAGACCCAGGCCCACGCCGGCCACGGCGGTGTTGATCCCGACCACCCTTCCGCGCGAGTCCGCCAGGGCTCCGCCCGAGCTCCCCGGGTTCAGCGAAGCGTCGGTCTGGATCACGTTGTCGATCAGCCGGCCCGTGCCGCGCGAGCGAGCGGGCAGCGAGCGGCCCAGGGCGGAAACCACGCCCGCGGTGACCGAGCTTCCCAGGCCGTGGGGGTTGCCGATGGCCACCACCAGCTGGCCCACGATCAGCTCCTCCGCGCGGCCGAGCGTAGCCGCCTCCAGGGGCTGCCCCTCCACGCGCAAGACCGCGAGGTCGGAAAGCGGGTCCCGGCCGACCACCGTGAAGCGCTCGTCGCGCCCGTCGGCGAACGTGGCCCGCCCGCTGCGCGCGCTGCGGCCCACCACGTGGGCCGAGGTGAGCAGGTATCCGTCGGGAGTGAGCGCCACCGCGCTGCCCGCGCCGGACGGCACCTGTCCGCCGCGGACGCGCCGCATCACCCGCAGGCTGGCCACCGCCGGCCCGACGCTCTGGGCCACGGCCACGACGGCTCGCGAGTAGGCGTCGAGCGCCTCGGACTCGCTCGGCCCGATGGGAGCCGGATGCTCGAGCACGGCGCTCACGCCGGCGCCTCATCACCGGCGAACCGCGCGGTGACCCTGCGTTCGTCGGTACCCCGCACCACGGTCAGGTCGAGCGCATCACCGGCCGAGACGCCGTCGAGTACCTCGTAGAGAGCGTCCACCCCGGCGAGCTCCCGCCCGGCGGCGGCCACCAACAGGTCCCCGCGCTCGATTCCGGCGGAGTCCGCGGGCCCGCCGGCCTCGATGCCGCGTACCAGCAGGCCCTCACGCTCGGGCAATCCGACCGCGCGGCGCATGCGGCGCGCCGCGCGCGGCGGCGCCACTGCCACCCCGAGCCGGGCTCCGGCCGGCGCCTCGCCACGGGCCATCGCCAGCGCGCGCTCGCGCACCGCCTCCGAGGCCGCCACGGCGAGGATCAGGCCGCCTTCGAGGCGCAGGGCGTTGATGCCGAGCAGGCCGCCCTCAGTATCCACCAGAGGACTGCCGGACGAGCCTCGCGGCAGCGGCGCGGTGTGTTCGATTGCGCCCCGGATGCGGCGGCCGCGCGGGCCGCGAAAGCTGCGCTCGCCCGACGACACGAACCCGAGGGTCACCCGGAGGCCGCGCCCACCCGGGTTGGCCACTGCGAGCACCGGCGCGCCGAGCGCGGGGTGCTCGCCGGGGTCCCACGCGATCGCGGGCGAATCGCCGGTGTCCACCTCGAGTACGGCAAGGTCGAGGTCCGAATCGGTGGCCGCCACCTCGGCGTGGGTCCGCCGCCCGTCGGCAAAACCCACCGTCACGCCCTCGCGGAGGAGGTTGTGAGCGCTCGTGAGCACACGACCTTCGCTGATGATCACACCGCAGCCGAGTCCCCACCCGCGTCCGAGCCCTACCACCGAGGGTCCTACTCGCTGAGCCGTCGAGCTGATCGCTTCCTGCATGGCGTCCAATGCTGTCGACACGGCTTCCCCACTTACTTGCGAATTGCAAGTGAGTACCGTACCAGGCGGGCGGAGTACGCTTGTGGACGTGGCCGAGCCGACTTCGCCGACACCGCTGTCCGCCGCGCTGGACAGCGTCGGGGACCGCTGGACGCTGCTGCTCGTGGAGGCGCTGCTCCACGGCCCACGCCGCTTCGGGGACCTCCAGAGCGCGCTGGCGGGCATCGCCCCGAACGTGCTCACCCAACGCCTGCGCCGCCTGGAGGGCGAGGGCATCGTGGTGGCCCAGCCCTACTCCGAGCGCCCGCAGCGCTTCATCTACGAGCTCACGGCGTCGGGCCACGAGCTGGCCGGATCGCTGCGGCTGCTGGCGGACTGGGGCGCCCGCCATCGCGACGCGGCGGAGCCGCCCCGGCATGAGGCCTGCGGAGCACCGGTCGAGGTGCGCTGGTGGTGTCCCACCTGCGAACGACCGGTGGACGACGAGTGGGCCGAGCTTCACTACGCCTGACACAAGCCGAATACAGCACCGGACGGACGCTTGCAGGCAGGCGCCAGAGCGACCCCTAACTGCTACGTTGGGTTGCTCTGGAGGACCAGCCCACACGCCGTCTCGACAGCGGAGGGCGGCCGCCGGGCGGGCCGCCGCGCGGACCCGAGGGCGGGTCCGGAGGCCCCGATCGCGAGCCCAACTCCGTCTACATGCGCCGCCGCATGGTGGCCGCCGGCGCCGCTGCGGTGGTGTTGTTGCTGCTCATCGTGGTGATAGCGAGCGCGGGCGGCGGTGACGAGGAGCCCAAGACCACCCCGGCCGATCTCGGCGTGCCGACGACCCAGGACCGCCCCCGCGAGCGCACGGAGACCGATCGCACCGAGACCGAGAAGACCGAGACGGAGACCACGCCGGTCACTCCGGTCACACCTCCCGCCGACACCGGCGGCGGCACGGTCACGCCCACCACGCCGGCCGAGCCCGTAACGCCGGTAGCACCGCCCGCACCGCCCCAGGGCGGCGAGGGCGGCGGCGCCGTGGCGCCTCCCTCGGGCGACGGCTGAGCGGGCCGTACACCTGAGCCTGAGCGCTCAGCTCTGCCGAGTTAGTCGGCGTCGGGCCGGCGCCGGCCCTGTTTGGTCTCGCTGCGGCGGCCCTTTGCGTCCAGGCGGCGCCGGCGCGCCGCGCGTGAGGGCTTCGTGGCCCGGCGCGGGCGCTGCACCACGAGCGCGGAGGCCAGCCTCGAGGCGAGCCGCTCGAGCGCCAGGTCGCGGTTGCGGGCCTGGCTGCGGCTGTCCTGCGCCGTTGCCCTAACCACCGGACCCAAGCGCGCTCGAATCCGGCGCTTTTGCTCCTCGTCCAAAGCCTGCGAGGTCTCCACGTCGAACACCGCCTCGATGCGCGACGCGGTGACGTTGGCGTGCTGGCCGCCGGGTCCCGAGGAACGGCTTGCTCGCAACTCGACCTCGGACAGCGGCACTTCGACATCGCGGGCGATGCGGAGCGGGTCGCTCACTCAGCGGCGGCGAAGGCGCGGCATGCGGCGGCGGCGCGGGGGCGCCGGACGGACAGCCCGGCCGGCCCGGTACTGAGCGATTGTCATCCCGTCCGGAATATCGCACTCGACTGCGCTAAACGCCTGATCTCGGATGGTCTGCGTGGTGGGGGTCATGCTGTTCTGACCGTTCGGTTCGACCGGAGTTACGGTCTTCCTTCGCAGCAGTCACAGAATTGGATGTGCCGATCATGGGAGACTGACGCGCTATGCGTGCTGCCGTGGTGGGTCACGTGGAGTGGATCGAGTTCGGACGCGTGGGTCATGTGCCCGTACCGGGCGAGATCGTCCACGTGACCGAGACCTGGGAGGAGCCCGCAGGCGGCGGAGCGGTGGCCGCGGTGCAGTTGTGCAAGCTCGCGGGGGAGGCCACGCTGTATACCGCGCTGGGCGACGACGAGGTGGGCCACCGGTGCAAGGAAGCCCTGGAGGAGCTCGGCTTGCGGGTAGAGGCCGTCTTTCGGCCCGAGCCTCAGCGCCGGGGCTTCGTGCACGTCGATTGGACCGGTGAGCGCACGATCACGGTGATCGGCGACCGGCTGGGCCCGAGGGCCGATGACCCGCTGCCTTGGGGGGAGATGCGCGATATCGATGCGGTGTACTTCACGGCCGGTGACAGCGGGACGGCACGCGCCGCTCGCAAAGCCGCCACTCTGGTCGCCACGGCGCGGGGACTCGAGACCCTCGCCGAGGCCGGGATCCAGCTGGACGCTCTGGTCGGCAGCTCTCGCGACCCGGGCGAGCGCTACTCACCTGGGGACCTCGACCCCGCGCCGAAGCACGTGATCCGCACCGCGGGGGCGGGCGGTGGTGAGTGGGAGATTCCCGGCGGCGAGAGCGGCCGATGGGAGGGCACGCCGGTGCCCGGCCCGATCAGCGACGCCTACGGCTGCGGCGATAGCTTCGCGGCCGGACTGACCTACGGGTTGGGCAAGGGGCTGAACGTGCAGGAGGCGGCGGAGCTCGGCGCTCGCTGCGGCGCCGCCTGCTCCACCGGCCGCGGGCCCTTCGAGGGGCAGCTCAGGGGCTAGGCCTGTGGGCCCTCAACCGTGCCGTCGGGCGGTTCGAGCGGGAGCCCACGTTGCTTCCAGGCGAGCAGGCCGCCGGTGAGGTTATGGGCGTCGTAGCCCGCGGCGCGAAAGGCCTGCGTGGCCAGCGCGGAGCGCGAGCCCGAGCGGCAATAGAACACAACCGGGCGGTCGCGGTCGATTGCGGGTGCCTCGCTCGGCAGCCGATCGAGCTCGATATGAAGGGCGCCCTCGATGCGTCCCGCCTCGTATTCGCCGTCCTGGCGGACGTCCACGAGCTGGGCCCCATCGCGCACGAGCTCGGCGGCTAGCTGCGGTGAGATCTCGTCTTCGATTTCGGCGCCGTCGCTCAAACCACTGAGAAAGTAGCTCAAGATCCCGCGAAGCGGGCCGATAGGGAATAAGTGGCGCGCCCGTCAGAAAGGCCTCGCGGCGCAAATAGCCGCTTTCGCCGGTTTGTCGATGACGCCGCCGACGGGTTCTTCCTGTGTGCCCGCGACGGAGAGATCGTCGACGTCAACGAGACGGCAGCCGACTCGCTCGGCTACGGGTGCGACGAGCTCTTGGGAATGAGCGTCTTCGATGTGGTGACCACGGCGACGCCCGAGGACTTCGGGCGCTTCTGGGCCCCGGGCTTTCCGCTTCCGGTCAGCCTCCAGGCTGTGCACCGCCGCAAGGATGGTTCGACGTTTCCGGTCGAGACACGCATCGGGTTGCTGGAGGCCGAGGGCGAGCGGCTGCTGCTGGCCCTCGCGCGTGACAGCTCGCGACGGGTGGAGACCGAGCGAGCGCTGCGTTTCCAGGCCAAGCTGCTCGACCAGGTCGACGCCGCTGTCGTGGCCACCGACCTGGACGGCAGGGTCACCCACTGGAATCAGGGCGCCACCCGCCTGCTGGGCTGGGATGCCGAGCACGCGCTGGGAAAGCAAGCCGAGGAGCTCGAGGCCTTCGGGCCGCGTTCGGCCGCCACCCTGCCCGGCGTTCGCGAGCGGGTGGCCCGCGGTGAGAACCACGACACCGAGCTCCGGCTCACCCGCCGCGACGGCAGCCGCTTCGACGCTTATCTCACGGCCACGCCGGTACGCGACGACGACGGCGAGCTGCTGGGAATGGTGGGAGTGGCGGTGGACATCACCGAGCGCAAGCGCATCGCCACCGAACTGGCCAAGCGCGCCGAGCAGCAGGCGGCGGTCGCCGAGCTCGGGCGCCTGGTCCTCACGGGCGTAGGCACCGAGGCGCTGATGCGGCGGGCCGTGCAGGTACTGGGGGAGTCGCTCGGGGCCGAGTACCCCAGCGTGATGGAACTGTTGCCGGGACGCCGGGAGGTCGTGCTGCGGGCCGCTACCAGTCAGGACGAGGACCTCGTGGGCCAGATGCGCCTGCCGGCCACGGAGGGCCTCATCGCCGCAACGCTCGCCCAGGCGGAGCCGGTGGTGATAGCGGACCTGGCCGCCGAGACCCGCTTCGAGCCTTCACCTGTCCTTCTCGAGCGGGGCGTTCGTGCCGGCGTGGCGGTGACCATCGACGGGAAGGACGACGCCTTCGGACTGCTTGGTGTTCACACCCGCCACGCGCGGACCTTCAGCGCCGACGACCTGAACTTCGTGTCGGCCGTGGCCAACGTGCTCGGCGCTGCCGTGACCCGCGAGCGAGAGGAACAGCTCGAGCAACAGCTTCAGCGCGTGCGGCGCCTCGAGAGCGTCGGTCAGCTCGCCGGCGGTGTGGCTCACGACTTCAACAACCTGCTCGCCGTCATCCTCAACTTCGCCGAGTTCGCTCTCGACGAGGCCGACGAGGAGTCCAGCCTGTACGCCGACATCGATCAGATCAGGCGCGCCGCCGAGCGCGCCGCCGCGCTGACTCGCCAGCTGCTCGTGTTCAGCCGCCGCGAGCCGGTGCAGGTGCGCGTGGTCGACGTGAACGAGGCCCTGGCGGGCACTGAGGAGATGCTGCGCCGCACGATCGGCGAGCACATCGAGTTGCGCAGCCACCCCGCGCCCGACCTGTGGCCAACGCGCGCCGGTGGCGGCCAGCTCGAACAGGTGCTGGTGAACCTGGCCGTGAACGGGCGCGACGCGATGCCCGAGGGCGGCCGGCTCACCATTCGCACGCGCAACGCCGAAGTCGCGCCGCCCGACCTGCCTCACGGACGCTGGGTCCATGTGACCGTCGAGGACACGGGCACCGGCATGCACGCCAACGTGGCCGCGCAGGCCTTCGATCCTTTCTTCACCACCAAGCCCAAGGGGCAGGGCACTGGACTGGGCCTGGCCAGCGTCTTCGGGATCGTCAGCCAGGCGGGTGGCGAGGTCCGCATCGACTCCCAGGTGGGCCGGGGAACCACAGTCTCGATCTGGCTGCCCGCGGCGGAGGGGTCGCCTCAGGTGCCGGCCGCGGCCGGCGGCGCCGACTCACCGTCCGGGCGTGGCGAGACGATTCTGGTGGTGGAGGACGAGGCTCAGGTGAGAGCGTTGACGAGCCGCATTCTCGGCGAGCACGGCTACCAGGTGATCCAGGCCGCCAACGGCGAGGCCGCGCTGAAGGAGTGTGCCTCTCGGCCCGAGCACATCGATCTGGTGGTGACCGACGTGGTCATGCCGGTGATGTCAGGGGCCGAGCTGGCCGAGCGCCTGCTCGAGGCCAGGCCGGACACCAAGGTGCTGTACATGTCCGGCTACACCAGCGACGTGGTCCTACGTCACGGCCCGCGCGACAGCGACGCGGCGGTACTCGAGAAGCCCTTCAGCGCCGAGGAACTGCTGCGCAGGGTACGCGACAGCCTCCATGCGCGGGTGTCGCTGTGATCGATCGCGTTCTCATAGTCGACGACGAAGAGCCGGTGCGCGAGATGATCGCGCGAATGGTCGCCATGGGCGGTGCCTGCGAGTGTCAGACCGCGGCCGACGCCGCCGAGGCGCGCATGCTGCTCGCGCGCCATGGCTTCTCGATGGTCATCTGCGACGTCAACATGCCCGGCGAATCGGGCACGGACCTGACGCGCTGGATTCGCGAGCACCATCCCGACGTGGCGGTTCTCATGGCCACCGGCATCGATGATCCCGAGCTCGCCCAGTCGGTGCTGGAGATCGGCGCCTACGGCTATCTCGTCAAGCCCTTCAAGCGCCACGAGGTCCAGATCAACGTGGCCAACGCGCTCGGTCGGCGGCGACTCGAGCTCGAGAATCGCGACCACCGGGCCCTGCTCGAGCAGCGGGTGGAGGAGCGCACCCTGGAGCTGCGCCGCTCGCGCGAAGAGACGATCCGCCGGCTGTCGCTGGCGATCGAGTTTCGCAGCCGCGAGACCGGCGAGCACGTGGAGCGCATCGGCAGCGGCGCGGCGCTCATTGCGCGGCGGCTGCGACTGCCTCCCGGCCGGTGCGAGCTCATCCGCCTGGCCGCCCCACTGCACGACGTCGGCAAGATCGGCATCTCCGACGAGATCCTGCTCAAGCCCAGCACGCTCACCGAGGCCGAGCGCCGGCGTATGGAGGAGCACTCCGAGATCGGGTACCACCTGCTGACCGGCTCGGGCAGCGACCTGCTCGAGACCGCGGCCACCATCGCGTGGACTCACCACGAGCGCTGTGACGGCGCCGGCTACCCTCGCCGGCTGGAGGGTGAGGCAATTCCGATCGAGGGGCGCATCACGGCGGTGATGGACGTCTTCGACGCCCTCACCCACGATCGCGTCTACCGGCCCGCGATGACGTTGGAGCGGGCGCTCCAGATCGTCCGGGACGGACGCGAGAGCCATTTCGACCCGACTGTCCTCGACGCGTTCCTCGAAACGCTCGAGGAGCTGCTCGCGCTGGACCATACTTCGAGCGGTGAGGCGCTATCCGGGACTAGCCTGCGCGCTGCTGCTGGTTCTTCCAGCTTCGGCGGGAGCACAGCCGTGCACGCGGGACCTGCAGGCGAAGGACGTCTCCCGCAAGCCGACTGAAGCGCCGCTTCGCTTCGGCATTGGACCGCTCGTGCAGGCCGGCCAGGTGGGCGCGGACCCCTCGCCGGCGGTGCCCGAGCGGCGCGCCGTCACCCACGCCGCGCTGGCCGCGTTGCGCAAGCCCGAGCGTCCCTTCGTCCTGCGCCTCAACCGCTTCTTCTGGTCGGACGGCGAGGGCGCCTTCGAGCGCTATCTAGGATTGGCCCGGCGGTTTGCGCGGCGGGGCTACCAGCTCGAGCTTCAGGTCCGCTATCACCCGAGTCCCGAGCAGGAGGGCGACCTGGACGCGTGGCGCGCGCATGTGCGTGAGGTGGTGCGGCGCTTCGGAGGCATTCGGCGTGTCGTGGCGCTGCAGATCGCCAACGAGGTGAACCTGTCCTTCTCGCCCGATTCTTCCGACGGCGCCTACCGCGGCGCGCGCAGGGCCCTCGTGGCCGGGGTGATCGCGGCGAAGCGCGAGGTGCGCCGGCTGGGACTACGGCGGCTCGAAATCGGCTTCAACTGGTTCTGGCGCCTCGATGCCGCCACCGAGCAGGACTTCTGGGAGGAGCTGCGCCAGCGCGGTGGAGCGCGCTTCGCGCGTTCGGTCGACTGGATCGGGCTCGACGCCTACCCCGGAACGGTGTTCCCGGGCCAGGTGAGCCCGGGCGGCGCTGGCGACGCGATGGTGAGCGCACTGGCGTCGTTGCGCTGCTTTGCCCGCGGCACCGGCATCGCCGGCAGCGTGCCGATCAAGGTGGAGGAAAACGGCTGGCCCACCGCGCCGCCGCTGCGGGGCTACCGCGAACAGGCGCGTCGGCTGGAACGGATGGCGCGGGCCGCCCACGACTTTCGCGGCACATTCAACGTCAGCGACTACCGCTGGTTCAACCTGCGCGACGGCGACACAGGCTCACCGCTGCTCTTCCAGCACTTCGGCTTGCTGGAGTCCGATGGTGAGCGCAAGCCCGCCTTTGAGGCCTACCGGCGCCTCGTAGGCGAGCTGGGATAGCGTGGCTGCAATGGGCCTTCGCGGCAAGACCGTCTTCATCACCGGCGCCGCCCGCGGCATCGGCGCCGAGTCGGCCCGGCGCCTGGCGGCCCGCGGCGCCAACGTGGCCCTCGCGGGGCTCGAGCCCGAGGAGCTCGAGCGGGTGGCGCGCCAGTGCGGCACGAACGCCGCCTGGTTCGAGTGCGACGTAACTGACTGGGACGCGCTCGAGCGTGCCGTCGAGGGCACCGTCGAGCGCTTCGGTGGTCTCGATGTGGTGATGGCCAACGCCGGTATCGCGGCCGGGGGAATGGCTCGCTCCATCGACCCACGCGCTTTCGAGGCCACCCTCGAGGTCAACCTGTTGGGCGTGTGGCGCACCGTTCGAGCCTGCCTGCCGCAGGTGATCGAGCGTCGCGGCTACGTGCTCGTGATCGCCTCCCTGGCCGCTGCGGTGCACGGGCCGGGAATGGCGGCCTACGCGGCCAGCAAGGCGGGGGCCGAGGCCTTCGCCGATTCGCTGCGCATCGAGGTCAAGCACCTGGGCGTGGACGTCGGCGTGGGTTACTTCTCCTGGATCGACACGGACATGGTCCGTGGTGCGGACGCGCATCCGGCGCTGGGCAAGTTTCGCAACGACATACCCGGCCCCTTCGGCAAGACCTACCCGGTTTCCGCGGTCGGCGAGGCAATCGCGACCGGCATCGCCGAGCGCCGGCGCTGGGTGGTTGTGCCGGGCTGGTCACGGGCACTGCTGGTGCTGCGCACCGTCCTGTCGCCGCTGTTCGACAAGGTCTCGCTCGAGAGTGCGGCCGAGGCCGACCAGCTCTTTCAGGCGGATGTCGGGGAGCGGGGGGCCGAGGAGGCATCGGCGCCGGTGGGCCCGGGCGGCGAGGCGAGCAGCGCGCGTAGGTCGGCGAGCATGAGTTCTGGCCCTTCGATTACGTCTTTGTAGGTGTAGCTCCGCGAGCTCAACGATGGAAGCCAGGGAGCCCGATCGCGGGCTTCGCCAACCGGTTCCGCCCAGTACGAACGCGCTCTTCGACACAGCCGCGGCATCGTTTGTGCGGCCGGGGCTGCGGCTATCGTCCAGAGAAGGCGATGCCCAAGCGCGACCCCCGCATGGTTCACCTCGGCTACGGGAAGTTCGTCCGGGCCGACCGCGTGTACGCCCTCGTTCCGCTCGAGGGCTCCGATCGCCAGGACGGCCGGCGGACCTACGTTCACGTCGACGGCCTCAGCGAGCCGATCGTCGCATCACGCTCCGAGCGCGCGATCATGACCGACGTGGAGGGCGCGCTGGCCGAAGCGGCCGGGATCCCGCGGCGCCGGCGGGCCGCGGCCGGCCAAGAATCGCTGTTGTAGGCGCCCCTAGAGCGCCTTGACCTCGCTCAACACCGCCGCCACCGACTCCTTCGCGTCGCCGAACAGCAGCGCCGTGTTCTCGTTGTAGAAGAGCGGGTTGTCGATTCCCGCGAAGCCGGTATTCATCGAGCGCTTGAGCACGATCACCTGTGCCGCTTTGTCGACGTCGAGGATCGGCATGCCGTAGATGGGAGATCCCTCATTCTCGCGGGCGGCGGGGTTGGTCACGTCGTTGGCGCCAATCACGAGGGCCACGTCGGTCTGGGGGAACTCGGGGTTGATCTCGTCCATCTCCTTGAGATGGTCGTACGGCACGTCGGCCTCCGCGAGCAGCACGTTCATGTGCCCCGGCATGCGCCCGGCCACGGGATGGATGGCGTAGTCCACGCGCACCCCCCGCTTCTCGAGCTCGTCGGCCAGCTCGCGCACGGTGTGCTGGGCCTGGGCCACCGCCATGCCGTAGCCCGGCGCCACCACCACCTTGGAGGCGTAGGCCAGCTGAATGGCCACGTCGGAGGCGTCGGTGGAGCGCACCGGCTTAGCCTCGCCGTCGTCGCCCGTGCCGCCGACCACGGTCACGCCGCCGAAGCCCCCGGCTAGCACGCTGAGGACCGAGCGGTTCATGGCCTCGGCCATCTGCGTCGTGAGAATCGTGCCCGAGGCGCCCACCAGCATTCCGCCCACGATCAGCGCGACGTTGTCGAGCGCCATGCCTGCCGCGGCCGCCGAGAGCCCGGTGAAGGCGTTTAGCAGCGAGATGACCACGGGCATGTCGGCGCCGCCGATCGGCAGCACGAACATGTTGCCCAGTGCCGCCGCGGCCACCAGGATTACCAGGAAAAGCAGCTGCGACTCGGTGCCCACGGCGATGGCCACCGCGCAGCCGATCGCCACCGCCAGCAGCGCGATGTTGATGAATTGCTGGCCCGGAAGCTGGATCGGGCGGCCGGGCAGCACCTCCTGCAGCTTTCCGAAGGCGATGTTCGACCCCCAGAAAGAGATCGAGCCGACGATCGCGGCGAAGAGGATCGGGATCAGCGTCTCGAGCTCGGGATTGCCCCCGAGCGACAGCGACTCGCGGTACTCGACGAACGAGATCAGCGCCACCGCTCCGCCGCCGACGCCGTTGAACAGCGCCACCATCTGGGGCATCGCGGTCATCTTCACGCTGCGGGCCGCCGGGACGCCGACGGCCGTGCCGATCGCGATGCCTATGGCAATCAGCAGGTAGTCACCGACGAAGTCGTAGAGCAGCGTGGCCACGACGGCGATGGCCATGCCCACCCCGGCCACGATGTTGCCCCGGCGGGCGCTGCGCGGGTGGTTGAGGAGCCGCAGGCCGAAGATGAACAGAGCAAAGGCCACCAGGTAGAGGACGCGGATGAGATCCGGGTCCGACAAGAACGAAGCGGTGACCATCACGCCGATTCCTTGGCCGCCGGCTCCTCGGCCGAGGGCTCGCGGGGCTCCGGCCGGCGCTTGAACATATGAAGCATCCGATCGGTGACCAGAAAGCCGCCGACGACGTTGATCGTGCCGAAGGCGATCGCGATCACCAGCAGCAGCTCGTCCAAGAAACCGGTGGCCTCGCCGATCAGCAGCAGCCCGCCGAGCAGGACGATGCCGTGAATGGCGTTCGTGGCCGACATGAGCGGCGTGTGCAGCGTGTTCGGCACCTTGGAGATGACCTCGAAGCCCACAAAGGCGGCCAGCACGAGGATGGTCAGCTCGGTGAGCAGGTCCATGACTAGGCGGCCGCCTCAGCGGCTTGGCGGGCTCCCTCGTGCACGATCTCGCCCTCGTGGGTGATGCAGGCGCCCTTGATGATCTCGTCCTCGAAATCGAGGGACAGCTCGCCCTCCTTGACCATCAGGCCGAGCAGCGCCCCTACGTTGCGCGCGTAGAGCGAGGACGCGTGGTCGGGCATCGTCGACGGAATGTTGATCGCGCCGACGATCGTCACGTCCTCGCGCACCACCGTCTCGCCGGGAACGGTGAGCTCGCAGTTGCCGCCGGTCTCGGCGGCCAGGTCGACGATCACGGAACCGGGCTTCATGTTCTTGACTGCCGCCTCGGTCACCAGCAGTGGGGCCCGCCGGCCCGGCACCGCGGCGGTGGAGATCACCGCATCCATCTTGCCGATCTCGACCGCGAGCAGGTCGCGCTGCTTGGCCTGTTCGTCGTCGCTGAGCTGGCGCGCGTAACCGCCGGCGGCCTCGGCGTCCTCGAGGCCCATGTCGAGCTCGAGGAAGCGCGCCCCCAGAGACTCGATCTGCTCCTTGACCGCCGAGCGCACGTCAAAGGCGGACACGATCGCGCCCAGGCGCCGCGAGGTGGCGATGGCCTGTAGGCCGGCCACGCCCGCCCCCAGGATCAGCACTTTGGCCGGGCGCACGGTTCCCGCGGCGGTAGTGAGCATGGGGAAGAAGCGCGGAAGCTCCTGGGCGCAGATGAGAGCGGCCCGGTAGCCGGCCACGGTGGCCTGGGAGGACAGGGCGTCCATGGACTGCGCCCGCGTGATGCGCGGAACGGCTTCCATGGCGAAGCTCGTGATCCCGGCCTCGGCCAGCGCCAGGACGGTGTCGTGTGCGGTGAGCGGGGCGAGGAAGCCGATCAGCACCGAGCCGCGTTCGAGTCGCCCGATCTCCTCGACGCTGGGCGGCGCCACCTTGGCCACCACGGGGCCGCCAAAGCCGTCGCCGAGCTTCGCACCCGCGCCTTCGTAGGCCGAGTCGGGATGGCTCGCGCTCTCGCCCGCACCCGCTTCCAGGGTGACCTCGATGTCGCCCTTGGCCAAGCGCTCGACCACCTCCGGGACGATTGCGACGCGCCGCTCGCCGCTCGCTGTTTCCTTTGGTACCGAGACGTTCACCGGGGGCGCGGCATCCTACCGGCTCGACATTTCGGCGCGCACGCGGTGCATGGCGGGCGAGGGAGCTCCGCCGGCCCAAGGACCAGCAGGTCGGTGTACGCCGAGCCGCTCATGGCCGAGCTGGACAGTGAGAGTTCGCCGGCGCTACGCCGGGCCGAAGTACGCCACGAGTCCTTCATCGATGAAGGCCTCGAGTCCGATGATCTCGTCGCCGTCCACCTCGAAGACCATCACTCCGTGGGGCGCCAGTGCTCCGTTGTCCTCGCGCCGGTGCATGGCCACGGCGGGCCGGCCGTTGGCGCGCGTCGGTGTGAGCATGATGGGGCCGTGACGGCCGCTGCAGGGTCCGGCGCGGAAGAACTCACCGATCGCCACGGCGCCCGCGACCGCGCGCTGCGGCGGCATGCGCAGCTCGGCGTCGTCGCGGAGCATCGCCACCAGGCCGTCGATGTCGACGCGATCCCAGGCGTCGATGTAGTCGGCGAGCAGCTTCCGGTGGCTGGGTGACGCCGCGGTGCGCGAGCTTGCGGGGAGCTCGCCGTCGATCGTCGCTCGGGCTCGCTGCAGCCCGCTGTTCACCGCCGCGACCGTCGAATCGAGCAGTTCGGCTACCTCGGACGAGGTCCACCCGAGCACGTCACGAAGGATGAGGATCGCCCGCTGGCGCCCGGGCAGCTTCTGGATGGCGGTGAGAAACGCGAGCTCAATCCCCTCGTGCATGGCGTAACGGGCCGCCGGGTCGACCACCGCGGCGCCCGCTTCTTCAAAGCGCTCGTCGGGATAGGGAGACACCGGCTCGGGCCGGCGTGGCCGGCGCTCGAGCTCGTCGAGGCTGGCGTTGGTCGCGATGCGGTAGAGCCAGGTTTGGATCGAGGAGCGCCTCTCGAAGCGATCGAGGGTCTTCCACGCCCGCATGAGGGTTTCCTGGACCACGTCCTCTGCGTCCTGCGGTGACCCCAACATCCGGTAGCAGTGCACCTCGAGCGCACGCCGGTGCGGCTCGACGAGCTCGCGAAAGGCACGCTCGTCCCCGGCCTGCGCTGCGGCTATCAAGCCCCGCTGCTCCGCTGTTTCGGTTTGGGCGCTCATAACGGTCTGTCACTTCGTTAGACGCCCGCGGCCACCCGAACTCATCGGCGAGTTGTCGCGACGCGCGACGTCTAAAGGGTCATGACCTCTAACTCGACTCGGCGGTGGACCGTCGCGCTCACCGGCATCGGCTCGCTCATGGCCGCTCTGGACACACTCGTCGTGGCGGCGGCTCTGAGCACGATCCGGCTTGACCTGGACGCGTCGGTCGAGCAGCTGGAGTGGACCGTGAACTCCTACAACCTGAGCTTCGCCGTCCTGCTCGTTACCGGCGCCGCGCTGGGCGACCGGCTCGGGCGCCGCCGGCTTTACGCCGCCGGCCTTGCCCTGTTCGCCATCGCATCCGCCCTCTGTGCGCTGGCGCCGGACGCGGTATGGCTGATAGCGGCGCGGGCCCTGCAGGGAGCCGGAGCAGCCCTTCTCATGCCGCTCGGCCTGACGCTCCTCACCGCTGCCTTCCCGCCGGAGCGCCGTGGCGCCGCGCTGGGCATGTTCAGTGCGGTGACCGGCATCGCCGTCGCGAGCGGTCCGCTCGTGGGGGGCGCAATGGTGGAAGGCATTGCGTGGGAGTGGATCTTCTGGCTCAATGTTCCTGTCGGGCTGATTGCCGCTCCGCTTGCGCTGGCCAAACTCGAGGAGAGCTTCGGTTCGGCTAGAGCCTTCGATGTGCGGGGCCTCGCGCTGATCACCGCGAGTGCGCTAGGCGTGGTGTGGGGGCTTGTGCGCGCGAATGACGCGGGCTGGCTCAGCGTCGAGGTCTTAGCCTCCCTGCTCGCCGGGCTCGCGCTCGGCGTCCTTTTCTGGGCCTGGGAGGGGCGCGCCCGAGAACCGATGTTTCCCGTTCACCTCTTTCGCAACCGCTCCTTCGCCGCCGGCAACGGCGCCGTCTTCTTCACCTTCGCGGCCCTGTTCAGCTGCGTGTTCCTGTTTGCGCAGTTCCTGCAGACCTCGCTCGGCTTCAGCCCACTCGAGGCCGGCCTTCGCCTCATGCCGTGGACGATCACGTTTCTCTTGGTGGCGCCCGCGGCGGGCGCACTTGCCGACCGGATCGGCGAGCGGCCGCTGCTGCTCTTCGGGTTGCTCCTGCAGGCGGCCGGTCTCCTCTGGATCGCGTTGATCGCGGCGCCCGGCATGGCCTACTCGGAGTTGGTGGCCCCACTGGTGATCGCTGGAGTCGGGGTATCCATGGCGGTTCCGGCGGGCCAGAGCTCGGTCGTCGGAGGGCTGGAGGTGGCCGAGCTCGGCAAGGCGGCGGGGGCGAACAGCACGATGCGCGAGCTCGGCGGCGTGTTCGGTATCGCGGTGGTGGTCGCGGTCTTCGCTGCCGCCGGGAGCTACGCCTCGGCGGCCGAGTTCAGCGACGGCTTTGTAGCGGCGGTAGGCCTCGCCGCGGGCCTGTCGCTGCTTGGGGCCATCACCGCCGTGGCGCTCCCGACCCTGACCGAAGTCCCGAACGTGGCGGGAGGAAAACCCGAAACCGAAGGAGCAAGATCGTGAAGCAGCGGGTCGGCGCCTACGGTGTCGACTGACGCCCGCTTGCCTCGCCGTCGGCCTTCGCGCAAGCCTCCGCCTCGGTGCCCGGACAGAGCTCGAGCGAGTCGGCCATGCGGCGCAGGAGGTCCCACAGCTCCGTCCGCTCGCTCTCGTCGAGTGCCGACAGCATGTCTTGCTCGCCCGAGCCGATCGACCGGTCGGCGTCTTCCAGCAGCGCGCTCCCCTCATCGGTGAGGTCGAGGGCATAGCGGCGCCGGTCGCACTCTTCGCGGGTGCGCACGATAAGGCCCTTCTCGCATAGTTCTCCGGCCACCGTGGCCAGGTTGCTGTAGTCGATTCCGAGGGCGTCGGCCAGTGCGCTTTGGGACGTGGAACCGATTGTCTCGAGCTGCTTGAGCACGATGAACTGCTGCGCGGTAAGGCCGAGGGGCCGCAGCGCTCGGCGAAAGCGCGCCGTTGCGTCCTGGCCAAGGCGCGCCAGCAGCAGCCCGTAGGGAACGCGGGTTGCCGTGCTCGGGAGCGCCTTTGCCATGAGCTTCAATCTAACGGCAGCCATTAGTGGTATGGTACCACTCTGGTTATGTACCACTATCTGGGAGAGTCCTCATGACTACTGCCGTTCAGCCCTTCACGGGCACCTACACCGCCGATCCCGTCCACTCTTCGTTCGGCTTCGCCGTTCGCTACTCCGGCCTCTCGGACTACCGCGGCACCCTCAGCGATGTCCGCGCGACGCTCACCCCCTCCGACTCCGGTCTGGTGCTCGAGGGCGAGGCCCAGGTCGACTCGATCTCGATCAAGAACCCGCCGCAGTTCCGCTCGCACGTGCTGGGCGCGGAATTCTTCGACGTGGCCAATCACCCCACGGTGGGTTTTCGGTCGACCGAGGTCGAGCTGTCCGATGACGGCACGGCCCGCGTCGGGGGCGAGCTGTCGATCGCCGGCACCACCAAGCCCGTCGTGGCCACCGGCTCCTGGTTCGAGCAGCGCTCCGTGCCGGGCGGCGAGAAGGCCGGCCTCGAGCTCGAAGCCAGCTTCGACCGCCGCGAGTTCGGCATGGACTGGCAGATGGAGCTGCCCGGAGGTGGCATCGCGCTCGACTACGACGTCACGCTCAGCGTGAACCTGCCGCTCAGCCCGGCGGACGGCGAGCAGGGCTAGTCACCGATGCGCATCCTGGGCATCTCGGGATCGCTCAGGGGCGACTCGTACAACACGCGCCTGCTCCGGGCGGCGGCCCTCGCGCTGCCGTCCGGGGTGGAGCTCGTGCCCTACGAAGGCCTCGCAGCCATCCCGCCCTTCAACGAAGATCACGAGGAAGACACCGCATCGGAGGCGGTGCACGCCCTCCGCTCGCAGGTGGCCGCCGCCGACACTCTGCTGTTCAGTACCCCCGAGTACAACGCCTCGATTCCCGGGGTGCTCAAGAACGCGGTCGATTGGGCCTCCCGGCCCTTCCCCGATAACTCCCTCAAAGGGCGCCCGGCGGCGGTGATCGGCGCGAGCACGGGCCTGTTCGGCGCCGTTTGGGCCCAGGCGGAGCTGCGCAAGTCCTTGCGCCACGCCGGCGCGCATGTCCTCGACGACGAATTGCCCGTGGCCCTGGCCGCGGACGCCTTTGCCGAAGACGGGCGATTGGTCTCACCCGAGTTGCACGTGCGCCTGGGCGACCTGCTCGCGGCGCTCGTGCGAGAGGCCGG
>Ga0136617_10001327_pt1 | contig 21757 bp, 24 predicted proteins | sample AntDrymUQ3222106_2_FD_129672 | JGI IMG/M metagenome (GOLD analysis project Ga0136617, IMG submission 129672) | Polar desert sand microbial communities from Dry Valleys, Antarctica - metaG UQ322 (21.06) | ecosystem: Environmental > Terrestrial > Soil > Desert | place: Antarctica: Dry Valley...
CGTCGCGCCCGCTCGATCCGGTACGGCAAACTCCCCAATGTGAGCGAAGCGCGCAACTACGTCAAATACACCTTCCTGAAGATCGATCCCGCCTGGCGCCGGCGTTCGAGCGAGGAGCGGGCCTCCGACAAGCGCGAGTTCGCCGCGGCTTGTGGTGACTTTGGCCAGCATCACTACCTGCGCGCCTACTCGCTCGTGGGCACGCGTGGGGACTGCGATCTGATGGTGCGGGCGATCTCTCCGACGCTCGAGCCCATCCACGAGCTACACGTGCTGCTCAACCAGTCGGGCCTCATGCGCTTCGCTGACGTGCCCCACTCCTACCTGGCCATGACCAAGGAGTCCCCCTACTCCGACGAGCCCGACAAGCCGCTCGAGCCGCGCGCGGGAGCAGACTCCAAGTACTTCATCGTCTACCCCATGTGGAAGCGCCGCGACTGGTACCTGCTGCCGGGCGAGGAACGCATGCGGATCATGCGCGAGCACATAGCGGTGGCGCGCCGCTTCACCGGAATCGAGACCAACACCGCGTACTCCTTCGGCCTCGACGACCAGGAGTTCGTGGTGGCCTTCGACGCCGACGACCCGGCCGAGTTCCTCGACCTCGTCCAAGCACTGAGGGCGACCGAGTCGAGCGCCTACACGGAGTCGGAAACGCCGATCTTCACCTGCATCGCGACTTCACTGGAACGGGCGCTTGATGCGTTGGATGGAGAGCGGGTGAGGGCGACGGCATAGCCGGGCGAGCAGCAGTTTGCTCACCCGCTCGGGTTCTCCCACGACCTGCGACCAAGACAGGCGGAGCACGTGCCATCCCGCCAGCTCCAGATCGAGGTCCCGGGCGCGGTCGTTGTGGAAGGCGTAAGGGTTGTCATGGGTGGCGCGACCGTCCGTCTCGACCACCAGCTCGGCTCGCGGCCACGCGAAGTCCACCCTGTGGCCTTCGCGATGGCGGTTGACGACCGGCGCAGGCAGGCCGGCGTCGTGCACTAAGCGCAGGAATCGCCGCTCGAGCTCGCTCCTGGTCCACGGAAGATCTTCCAGGAGGCGCAGGACCAGGCGCCGCAGGCGTGCGGAACCACGACGGCCGTTCGCGCGGTCGAGCGCCTCCCGCATGCGCGTCCTCCCCAGCAAGTTCAGCGCGAAGGCCTGCTCGACAGCGCGCTCGAGCGTGATCGCGTCTTCCGTGCCCGCGATGTCGATGAGGGCGCGCTCGAGGGTTGTGCAGGGGATGCCGAGCGCCCTCGTGATCTCGATCCTGGGCAGCGAACGAGTGGCGTGGACCACAATTCCTCGCCGGCACCTCGGAGAGGAGCCGGGCACGGTCACCTCTACCGGACCGGCCACACGAGGAAGCAGTCGCAAGTGCATGGCCAGCGACCGATGGCTGAGCACGGCCCAATCGCCACAGGCGAGGACGGCGGCGAGCCGACGACCGAGAACGTCGACGCCCGGGACGCCAACCGCGTAGACGCCACGATGGAGGGGGAACAGACGGTCGGTCCCGAGCCGGTGCCGAATGGCCTCGCTCGTCAGCCCTGCAGCCAGCAGCTGGCGTCGTGCAACCACCCGGTGCTGGCGCGACGCGAGCCGGACGATGCACGCGTCGACGCTCTCGCAGCCAGGTGTCTGACCTTCTTGTTCGCGGCCAGGTGTCTGACCTTCTTGTTCTTTGAGCCCTTCAACCTCAGACACCCGTGAAAGCGTGCCGGGGTCGGTCGCACTCGAGGGTTACGAGTGTGACTCTTGCGCTAAGCGGGTCAGGGCGCCGGCGTGACGAGCTCCGGAATCGTCACGAACTCATAGCCTTGCGCGCCGAGCTGCTCCAGCACCTGGCGCGTGGCGTAGATCGACTTCGAGCGGTCGGCCCGGGGCTCGGTATGCACGCCGTCGTGCAGCAGGATCACGTCGCCTTCGCGCGCCTTGAGACAACGACCGGCGATGCTGTCGGCGCTCTTCTTCTCCGACCAGTCCCAGCCCGTGATCGACCACTGCACCGGCGCGTAGCCGGCGTCCCGGACCGCGCGCAGGGTTCCGCGGCGGCGCCGCCCCCAGGGGCAGCGCATGAGCGAGGCGCCGTCCACCTTCGAATACTCGATGCCGGCCGCCTCGCTGGCTCCGTGACAGCGGCGGAGCTCTTCCTGAACGCGCTCGGTCGAGCACAACGCCAGCGTGGGATGGGTGAAGGTGTGGTTGCCCACGGCGTGTCCCGCATCCCGAACCTCGCGCGCCAGGGCCGGCTCGCGTTCGACCCACTTTCCGATCTGAAAGAAGGTTGCGTGCGCTCTGTGGCCGGCCAGCAACTCCAGCAGCTCGGGCGTGTAGTCCGGATTGGGGCCGTCGTCGTAGGTCAGCGCGATGCGCTTGCCGGCGTCGCGATTGCGAAAAATGGTCTCCCCGTAAAGCTGGGACTTCGGTACCTGAGCGTTGTAGTACGCGAATCCCGCCACGCCTACGGCGCCGCCCGCCAGGCCGAGCACTGCCGGCTTCAAGGCGACCCCTCCGCGGCCGAGCGCCGGCGTGGCGTGGGCCGGCGCGCCGTCCGGCGCTCCTTGCGAAGCTCGCGTGGCGCCGCCTCGGCCACCTCGGTGGCCTGTTTTTCGATGATCCGCAACGTGTCCTCGTTCCCCGTCTGCTCGTAGCCGGCCAGAGCCTGTTCGAACTCGGGCATCCGATCGACGAACTCTGTGAGCGCCGCCTTGCTGGTGCGTTGCACGCACATGCCGTAGCCGAGCCGTTCGAGGTAGCGGCCGTTCATCAGCTGCTCGAACTGGCCCCGTAGAGGCACCGACAGCAGCGGCTTGCCGAGAAAGACGGCCTCGCTCATGAGCGAGAACCCTCCCCCAGCCACCACGCCTCGGGCGGTCCGCAAAGCCTCCACGAAGCCCTCGTTGGAGGGAGGCCGAAACTCGAGATTGCCGTCGACCACCGGCTTGTCGGGACCACCGCGCATGCCATAGACGAGGCACCGTACCCCACTCGCTCGCAGGGCCTCGATCTGCCGCTTGGCACCGCTCGCGTACACCACCAGGTGGTCGCCGGACTCGGGCTTGGCCCGCTCGACCTCGGGCCTGACGATCGGCGGGACGAGCGTGGTGCCGCGGCGGGCCAGCGGCGGGTGGAAGAAGGTCAGCACCACGTAGCGGGTGGCGCCGGGAACCATCTCCCTGGTGACAGCACGGGCAACGACATAGTCATCGCGCTCCTGCCCGATGATCTCCTTGTTGTGGCGGCAGCGGTCGATCATGTTGATGTTGTCCACCGCCACCAGCGGGGTGCGCGTCCAGCGCGCGTAGACGCCACTCAGCGGCTCGAAGTCGCTGATCACCACGTCGGGCTTCCACTCGTCGACCAGCGCCATCCAGTGGTGCACCGTCTCGGGAATGCCGTGGCGCGCGAGGCGGACGTTCTGCACCACCGTCGCCCATCGCCGTATCTGACCGTCGCCCATCGCGAAGGTGGGCCCGAAGATCTCATCCACGCGCGGAAGCACCGCGCCCAGGTGGCGAAGCGCCGCTCCCGAGGCGACCACGCGGACGTCGTGGCGCTCGAGCAGGTGATCGATCACCACGTGTGAGCGCGTGGCGTGGCCCATCCCCTCCCCGTTGACTCCGTAGAGCACCTTCATGACGAGGGCGCCAGCCTACCCGCCGGCGCGCTGGCGCCGGCGGAGGGCCTGCACCCGCTCGGCGTTGAGCTCGTCCACCGCGGATAGGAATTGGCCCTGGTCGTAGTGGTCGACGGCGATCAGGCTGACCGGCACGCCGCGCTCCTTCGCGCAGCGGTGCGCGCGAGACAGGACGAAGCGGCTGGTCTGGAAAGGCCGGTTGGCCGGCAACCGCGGGGGGAAGAGGTCGGCCCAGTGGTTGAGCATGAGGAACGGGCTGTCCGCGTCCCCGCGCTCCAGCCGGCAGCTCAGCTGCTTCTTCTCCGTGGCGCCCAGGGGTGTGTCCTGCACGAAGGAGAAGCCGTCCAGGTACCAGGGGACCGTGCCGTCGGCATCCTTCTCGCTCAACACGATCACGCGCTTGTTGCGGCGCACCAGCGTCCCGAGCGTGGGCAACGGAGCGTCGCGCTCGAGGGTCACGAGGTAGCGGTCCAGCCCGGCCTGCTCGAATGTCGCCGCGATGTCGGGCGGCTCTACGTAGGGTTCGATGAACAGAATCACGACCTCGCCACGGTTGTCATCGAGGAACCGGCCAACTTCCTTGAGCGTGTCGACCATGCGGGTGGCTCCGATCTCGCAGACGGTGTGGCACAGCCAGACGTCGCGCTTCCCGTCCCCTTCGCCGGCGCCCAGGCGCCCGACCAGGCGCTCGGCGGCCTTCAGCACGGTGGGTGGAAGGGCCTTCACCACTTTGTTGCGGTCCCGGTGCTCGGCCTCGAAGTCCGTGCGCACCTTGCCCCTCGAGTCCTCGACTCCCCAGTGGGCGTCGATGAGGAGCAGCCGGATGCCGTCACGCAGCTGGCGCGAGATCGTTCGCCTTTGGTTGGCGATGAACCAGCCGGGGCTGTCGGCGGCCGAGAACGCGTTGTGGGTCCCGGCAAACACGGCCTCGTTGAGACGCAGCTCGCACAGGGCGACGGAGCCGTTGCATGCGCCCGAGCGCACCGGCGCCGCGCCGGCCAGCGCGCCCTCTTCCCCGCCGTCGGTGGTCACGAGGACCAGCGCGATCAGCACCGCCACGCATGAGGCGCCCGCCACGCCCGCCACCACAAGTGCGCGGCGACGTAAGCCCGTGTGCTCAGCCGAGCTGACGCCGGGAGGCTGAACCAGCGCCAGCAGCTCGCTCGTGCCGAAGAAGACCAGAAAGGCGCCGGCGGCGATGGCTGCGAGCTCCAGCGCGAGTAGCGGGCTCAGCACGACGAGCACGCCGAGCACCAGGGCGCCGGCGCCACGCAGGGCACGACCCCAGGAGGTGCGCGGAACGAGCCGGCGGCGCAGCCGCGGGAGGGGTTGTTCCACGTGCTCGGGATCGAGCGCGGCGGCCGCCGCGCCCACCACAAGACCCCCGAGCGCAAGCAGGAAGGCGCCCGCCACGAGGTCCCCGAGGAAGGCGTCGAGCAGGCCGGCGACCGCGCCCTGGACATCTTCGTCGCTCAGCTCGTCCTCGCCCACGACGCCGGCGAGCGTTCGAGCGCGCAGAATCAGCAGCGCGGCGGCCAGCAGAGCGGCCGACGTGCCGACGGCGATCCCCGAGCGCAGCACCGCTATGCGACGGTCGGGCGCGACGGCGATCGCCGCCACCAGCACGAACAGCGCCAGCAGAGGCAGCACCACCCCCAGAACCCGCACTTTGTCGGCCACGGCCAGCGTCCGGCCGGCAAACTCACGGCGGCGCAGGGCGAGCAAGTTGCCTTCCATGTCCTTGGGAAGCTGCGCCGCGATCTCGGGAGACACCGACTTCAGGGCGAAGCGCACCAATTGGGCGGCGTCGGCTATGTCGAAGAGGGCATTGCGGCGGTCGCGCGCGAAGAAGACCCGGTTGGTCTGGAGGGCCGCTTGACGGAACACGATCTTGAAGGGCCTCGACTCGATCACCGCTCCCACCACCGACTCGAGCAGCGGCCGGGCCGCGACCAGGTCGGTCGAGCCGCGGTCGATCAGGTTGACCACGATCTCGCGCCCCACGACGTTGCGCACGCGGTCGTCCTCGAGAGCGGCCAATGCGCGGTCGGCGAAGGCCTCCTGGTCGAGGACCTGGGTGCGGAGGTAGTAGGTGACGCTACCGGCGAGCAGCAGTGCCGCTCCCAAGATCACCAGCGCCACGCTGGCCACCCCACGGGTCCGGCCGGAGCGTAGGTTGCCTGCCATGCGAGTCCGGGCGTAGGGTACTTCGCGTGAGTCCGCTCGCACAAATCATCATCGAGCTCGAAGGTGGTCAAACCTTCATGTCCGGTGAGGGCGAGCGCGCCGGACTGATCCTGCTGGCGACCATGCTGCTGTCGTTTCTCTTCATCCGCACGAGCGCGCGGCTCATGCGCAGCCCCAAGGTCACATGGTGGCCGGGAAGCATCGAGACCGAGGGCGGATTGCACGTCCACCATCTCGTCTTCGGCATCGTGATGATGCTGATCGGGGGGTTCCTGCTCGCGTTGGACCCGGGCAGCCCGTGGCTCGAGATCTTCGCCGCCATCTTCGGCATCGGCGCCGGCCTGACACTCGACGAGTTCGCGCTATGGCTACATCTCGAAGACGTCTACTGGTCCGAAGAGGGGCGGCGGTCGGTGGACGCGGTGATCGTGGCCGCGCTGGTGGCCGGACTGGTGCTGCTGGGCTTCATCCCCGTATCGACCGACGACAGCATCGCGGTGATCATCGTCTCGGTTCTCGTGGTTCTGGCAATCTCGGCCATCGCCATCCTCAAGGGCAAGCTCTTCATGGGAATCGCGGGCATGCTCTTCCCGGTCGTAGGACTGTTAGGGGCCATACGGCTGGCCGAGCCGGGCTCGCCGTGGGCCAACCGGCGCTACTCGCCCGGAAGCAAGAAGCTGGCCCGGGCCCAGAAGCGCTACGGCAAGCACTCAACGCGCTACAGAAGCTTTCAGGACCGCATCGCGGGAGCGCCGCATCTCGACGGCCCCAAGCCGAAGGCCGGCGAAGCGGAGCGCGAAGAGGTGCGCCGGCCCTAGCCCGAACGGGCGGCGGGCTCGCCCTCGCAGGCGGCGTCGAGCAGCTCGTCGAAGCCGGTCAGCTTCACCCGCGGGCGCCCGTGGGGCTCCCCGGCCATCTTCTCCACGGAGTCGATCGCCTCCCAGCCCGTGTAGGTCACGTGCTCGGGCTTGCGCTCTGCCACGAGAGTCTCGAGCGCATCGCGATCCGGGTCGGCCGGGCAATTGAGAGCGCCCGCGTCCAGGTCGGCCAGCAGGGCGTCGACGGTTTCCTGGGCGTCTCGCTTGTTGGTGCCGATGATCCCCGTCGGACCGCGCTTGATCCAGCCGACGGCGTACTCGCCCGGCGGGGACGCGCCCCCCTCGCCGGTGATGCGCCCGCCCAAGTTGGGGATCACGCCCGCGCGCTCGTCGAAGGGCAGCCCGGGAAGCGGGATGCCGCGGTAGCCGATCGAGCGAAAGATGATCCCGCAGTCGAGCTGCTCGATCGTCTCGGTCGAGCAGGCCCGCAGCCGACCCTCCTCCTCGCGCAGCTCGTTGCGGCAGATGCGGATCCCCCCCACCCGCTCGGAGCCCAAGACCTCGAGCGGCGAGACCAAGAAGCGAAGCACGATGCGCCGGTGCTTGCCCACGGGTTCGCGGCCCGCGTAGCCCGAGAGGATGTCCACGTTCTTGCGCGCCGTGTTGGTGGGCTCGTCACCGTCGAGCCAGATGCGGCTGAGCGGGTCGACCTCCGCGTCGCGAGCGTCCACGAACACGTCCGCTTCGGTCATCTCGCCCAGCTCGAGCAGCTCGGGGTTGGTGAAGGCGGCCTGAGCGGGGCCCCGGCGGCCGAGCACCACGATCTCCCTTATGTTCGATTCCGCCAGCGCTTCCAGGGCGTGGTCGGCCACGTCGGTGGCGGCCAGCTCCTCGCGGCTCAGGGCCAGCATCCGCGCAACGTCCGCGGCCACGTTGCCGTTGCCTATCACGATCGCCCGCTCACCTGAGAGGTCGAATTCGAGATCGCGAAAGTCGGGGTGGCCGTTGTACCAGGCCACGAACTCCGTGGCCGCCCAGCTGCCCAGCAGGTCCTCCCCCGGGATGCCCATCCGGCGGTCGGTTTGAGCCCCCACGGCGTAGATCACCGCGTGGTAGCGCTCCAGGAGATCGTCGTGGGTGAGATCGGTGCCGTACTCGACGTTGCCGAAGAAGCGAAACTCAGGGTGGGCGGCCGTCTTCTCGTAGACCCGGCTGACGGCCTTGATGTTCGGATGGTCGGGAGCCACACCGCCTCGCACCAAGCCCCAGGGAGTGGGCAGGCGGTCGTAGACGTCGACCTGCGCCACGAGGTCGGGATGCGATTTCGCCTTGAGCAGGTGTCCCGCCGCATAGAAGCCCGACGGGCCAGAGCCGACGATCGCAACCCTCAGCGGCGCCTGCGTTGTGCCCAGCTCGCCCATGAGGGACGAGTCTAGGCAGGCGGCGTCGGGTGATCCTCGGCCGGCTCATCCTCCATGATGAGGTCAATCGCCGACACCGTCTCGTCGGAATTCACCACCACCGGCGCGCCCGCTTCCTCAGAATCCTCCCGCGTCGCCGCGATCGGCACGGCCGTGTACGGCGGCGCCACGAAGGGCTCGGGCTCGACCTCGGGCTCGGCCTCGGCGGCAGGTTCGGCCGCAATGTCGCGAGCCAAGTCCTCGAGCTCGGTCGGCGCCACCTCGGGCTCCGCGACGGCCGGCTCGACCGGGTCGACCGGCTCGGGTCCGCGACTGGGCACGGTGACCGTTGTGGAGCCCAAGCCAGCTGCGACCTCGGCGAATGGTGTTGCCTGGGCGGCGTCGGCAGACACGATCATCGTTCCCGCCGCAAGGTCCCCGAGGCGCCCGCGGCGCTCGCCCGAGACCAGCATCACGATCAGCCCCACCAGGTACAGGAACAGCCCGTCAACGATGCGCAGAACGGTGCGCACGGCGATGTCGCGCATGCCCGCCGGGCTGCCGTCGACCCGCACCACGCGAATCTTCATCACCCGCTTGCCCAGCGTCTGCCCGCCGCCCGACTCGCAGGCAAAGTAGTAGTAGAGCGCCCAGGCGGCGATCACGGCGCTCATGGCAAGACCGGCATCCCGGTATTCGGTACCGGTCAGCCCCGCGGCGAAGCCGATCACGAAGGCGCCGGCGAGCACGACCAACAGGTCGATGAGCCCGGCGGCCACACGGCGGTTGTCGAGCTGGGGCCCTCCTGCGGACATAGGAGATGCGTGGGCGATGGTGTTCATTGCCAGGAACATCGGCAGCCGAGCCACGGCTCTTTACGCCGACGCCCGCCGATTGGGCGATAGTTCGCCGCCATGCAGAGGGTTGCCATCGCCGATCTGGGCTCGAACTCCTGGCGGCTCGTGGTCTACGGATACGAGCCGGACACGCCCTGGTGGAGTCTCGTGGACGAGATCCGCGAGGCGGTGCGCATCAGCGCCGGGCTGGCCGACACCGGCGAGCTGCAACCCGAGCGGATCGATCGCGCCCTGCACACCGCCGCGGTTTTCGACTCCTTCTGCCGCAGCCTCGACATCGACCAGGTGGAGACGGTGGCCACGAGCGCGGTCCGCGACGCCCGAAACGGTGCGCAGCTGCTCCAGGACATAAGGGAGAACACCGATCTCGATCCGCGTGTGATCAGCGGGGACGAAGAGGCGCGCTACGGCTATCTGGCCATAGTCAATTCCACGACGATCGAGCACGGGTTCGGCCTGGACATGGGCGGCGGCAGCATCCAAGCGCTCGGCATAGAGGACCGGCGGCTGTCCGCCGCCCAGTCACTTCCGCTCGGCTCGGTACGGGTGAGCGAGGAGTACCTGCCCGGCAAGAAGGCGCCGAAAAAGGCGATGAAGGCCCTGCGAACCAGAGTGTCCGAGGAGCTCGAGGAGCTCGAGTGGTGGACGGGAGGGGGCCGGATCGTCGGCATCGGCGGCACGATTCGCAACCTCGCCGCGGCCGCGATGAAGCGCGCCGACCTCCCCTCGCTCGACGTGCAGGGGTTCGAGCTGGAACTCGACGCTCTCGAGGAGCTGATCGAGCTGCTGGCCTCCCGGCCCGCCGACAGGCGCGGCGACGTGGCGGGCATTAAGCCCGACCGGGGCGACGTGATCCTCGGCGGCGCGCTGGTGCTCGCGGCCGCGCTCGACAGCGGCGGCTTCGACCGCATCGAAGTCACCGAGGCCGGGCTGCGGGAGGGGATCCTGTTCGAGCGGATATGTGGACCCGAGGGGCTGTTCGAGGACGTCCGGCGCGAGTCGGTCGAGAACCTCGCCCACCGCTTCAACAACGACCCCGGCCACGTCGGCCGGGTGGCGGCGCTGTCACTTGCCGTTTTCGACGGTCTGGAGGAGGCCGGGCTCCACGACCTAGGTTCCGAGGAGCGCGAGCTGCTCTGGGCGGGCTGCCTCCTGCACGACATCGGAACGGCGATCGCCTACGACGATCACCACCGCCACTCTCACTACCTGGTCCTCAACGCCGGCCTGCCTGGCTTCAGCCCGCGCGAGCTCGTGCTGATCGGGCTGATCGCGCGCTACCACCGCAAGGGAGATCCCGACGCCTCCGAGCTCGGCGACCTCGCCGAGACGGGCGACGACGACCGGCTGCACCTGCTCAGCGGGATCATCCGGCTGGCGGAGCAGTTCGAGCGCAGCCGTGACGGCGCCATCCGACAGGTGAGCGTTGTCACAGACAACGGGACGGTCACACTCGACACCGAGGTAGACCCGGCGCGTGACTCGAGCGTCCCGATCTGGGCCGCCCGGCGCAACGCCGACCTGCTCAGCGAGGCTCTGGGCCTTCAGGTCGAAATCGCCTGATGCGGCCCTGGTGGATCCTGGCCGGCGCCTCGACCGGCCTGTTCATCCTCATGCTCGACTCGACAGCGATCGCGCTGGCCCTGCCGACCATTCGCCTCGATCTCGGCGCCTCGAGCTCCGGCATCCAGTGGGCACAGAACATCTATCTGCTCGCGCTCGCCGCGCTCGTGACCACCCTCGGGCGCCTCGGGGACCTGCTCGGCCGCCGGCTCATCTTCTGCGCCGGGTTGATCGTCTTCTCACTCGGGTCGATCGTGAGCGCGCTTGCCGGCTCGATCGCCCTCCTGGTGGCCGGGCGGGCGATCCAGGGCGTGGGCGCGGCCGCCATGCTGGCCCTTTCGCTGGCCATCGCAACGCTTGCCTTCCGTCCGGAGAGGCGCCCGCGCGCGATCGGCATCTGGGCCGCAGTGTCGAGCGTGGCCCTGGCCGTCGGTCCGCTGGTGGGCGGGGTGGTGGTCGAGTTCGCGAGCTGGCGCTGGCTCTTTCTTCTCAACCTTCCTCTCTCCGCGATCGGGCTTGCCGTACTGCTCACGGCCATGCCCGAGTCGCGCGACGAGAGCGCCGGCCGGCGGATCGACGTGGCCGGCGTGCTGGTGCTCAGCGCGGGGCTGACGCTGCTGGTGCTAGCTCTCGTCCAGGGCAAGAGCTGGGGCTGGACCTCGCCCGCCACGCTCGGCGCTCTGGCCGCCGGCATTGCGCTGCTCGTCTTCTTCGCGATCGTCGAAGAGCGGGAGTCCGAGCCGATCATCGATCTTTCGCTCTTTCGCAGCGGTCCATACCTCGGCGCGAGCGCGGCCGCGTTTGCCCTGGTGGGCAGCTACTGGACCGTGATGTTCCTGCTGCCGCAGTACCTCGACCTGGCGCTGCGCTTCTCGACGGCGCGCGCGGGCGTGCTGATGCTGCCGGTGACCGTGCCGATGGCCTTCATGTCCCCGATCGTCGCCCGCTTGGTCGCCCGGCTCAGCGCCCGGCTCGTGATGACCGTGGGAATGGCCTGTGCCACGGCCGGAATGCTCCTGCTCACGCGTCTCGACGGCTCGTCGAGCTACTACGACGTGGCTCCGGGGCTGATTCTGTTCGGGGTGGCGCTCGGCCTGGTCTACGCGCCCATGTCGGCCGCGGCCATGGCCGCCCTCCCGGCGGACAAGGCAGGGGTGGCCTCCGGCGCGCTGGCCATGGTCCGCTGCCTGGCCGGTGCCGTGCTCCTGGCCGGCGCCGGAGCGGTGTTCCAGCACGTGCAGGTGGAGGAGCGAGGCGCGGGCGAGTCGTTCGAGGGAGCCTTTGCCGCCGGCATCGCCGACACCGCCTGGCTGCTTTCGGCCGTGCTGTTGGCCGGCACGGTCCTCACGTGGCTGCTGGTCCGCTCGGCCCGCGATGCGCACCATCCTCACCACCGCCGTTTTCACCTCTAGCTACGCGAGCGTCGTCTGCAGCACGCCTAGCTGCGGCGAAGAGATCTCGACCTCATCTCCCGGCTTCAGCCACACCTTCGGATCGCGAAGGCTGCCGACCCCGGCCGGGGTCCCGGTGGCCACCAGATCGCCGGGCTCGAGGGTCATCAGCATCGACAGGTAGGCCACGAGCTCGGGGATCGAGTGCACCAGATCGGCCGTCGAACTGCTCTGCATGAGCTCCCCGTTGAGACGCAGCTCGATCTCTAGCGCGTCGTGCGGGCCCGCCTCGTCGGGAGTGACCAGGGCGGGGCCGCAGGGCGCGGCGCCGTCGAACACCTTGCCCGGCATCCACTGTGGCGTCTTGAACTGGAAATCGCGGGCCGAGAGGTCGTTGAAGAGGGTGTATCCGGCGATGTGGTCCATCGCGTCCTCAGCGGCCACGTCCTTGCAGCGGTCGCCGATCACGAAAGCGACCTCGGCCTCGTAGTCGACCTTCTCGCTGAAACGCGGTAGTTCGACGGTGGCGCCGGGCGCCCGGAGGGCATTGGCGAACTTGGCGAAGATCGTGGGAGTTGGCGGCGCCTCCTTGCCCTGCTCCTCGGCGTGAGCGCGGTAGTTGAGGCCGATGCAGATGATCTTCGCGGGCCGGTCGACGGGTGCCAGCAACTCAACCTCGCTCACCGGCACCCCTTCGCCGGCGTTCTCGAAATCGCCCGAAAGCCCGCTCTGGAGCAGGGACAGGAGGCTCTCGTCGAGCGCCCGAACCCGCCCGTCGCCCAGCACTCCCGCGCGCGGGCCCTCGGATGTGGCGTGGCTGACGAACCTCATCGCGCGGACAACCCTATGCGTACCCTCAGCGAGTGGCCGAGGACCTCCCAACCGGACGCTGGCGGCGCGCCGCCCAGGTCGGCCGCCTCGCCGGCGGCCAGACCGCGCGCGGCTACGTGACCAAGGCCACCAATCTCACCCGCTCCGAGGAGGGCCGCTCCGACGCCGCCGCCCGCCGCCAGATGGAGGCCGCGGAGCAGATCTTCGATGTGCTGGGCCAGATGAAGGGCGCGGCCATGAAGGTCGGCCAGGTGGCCTCGTTCATCGACACCGGCGCCTTTCCGCCCGAGTTCCAAGAACGCATCCAGGCCAAGCTGGCCGAGCTGCGCGATGCCGCGCCGCGCGTTTCGTTCGACCGCATGCGCAGGGTGATCGAGGACGACCTGGGCGAGAAGCTCGGCGATCTTTTCGCGGAGTTCAACGAGGACGCCGTGGCGGCCGCGTCCATCGGACAGGTCTACCGTGCGCGCCTGCGCGACGGTCGCGAGGTGGCGGTGAAGGTCCAGTACCCGGGCGTGGGCCAAGCGGTGCGCGCCGACCTGCAGAACCTGGGGCTGATCATGCGCGTGGCCAAGAAGATCGCCCCGGGGATGGACTCCAAGGCCATGACCGCGGAGATCCGCGAGCGCCTGACCGACGAGCTTGACTACGAGCACGAAGCCCAGCAGCAGCGCTCGTTTGCCCGGATGTGGCGCGACCACCCCTTCATATTCGTGCCCAACGTGATCACCGAGCTGTGCAGCGAGCACGTCCTGGTGTCCGAGTGGGTGGAGGCCAAGGGCTACGAGGAAGTGCGCGAGATGGACGCAGCCACGCGCGACCGCTTCGGGGAGATCGTCTTTCGCTTCTTCTTCGGCTCGCTCTATCGCAACGGGCACTTTTCGGGCGACCCCCATCCCGGCAACTACCGGCTGATGCCCGACGGCCGCGTGGCCTTCATCGACTTCGGGATGACCAAGCGCGTATCGCGCGAGGATCTGCTGGCCGAGATCGAGGCCCTGCGGCTGGGCATGGATGGAGACGTGGAGGGCCTGCACCGTCAGCTCGGGGCCATGGGCTTCTTCGATCCGTCGGACCCCGAGGTGACCGCGCAGGGCGTGTACGAGCATTTCCGCGACGTCTGCAGCTGGTACATCGAGGACCGCGAGGTCACGATCGACCGTGATCTGGTGGCCCAGGTGCTCATCGACTTCGGCGACCCGCGCTCGCGCCACTGGCAGCTCATGCGCCGCGAGACGGTGCCCGCGCAGTCGATGTTGGCCCGTCGCATGGAGGCGCTCGTGCTGGGGGTCCTCGGGCAGCTCGGGTCTACGGCCAACTGGCACCTCATCGCCCGTGAGTGGCTCTTCGCCGAGGCCCCCTCGACCGAGCTCGGGCGCCTCGAGGAGGCGTTCCATACGCCGGCCGCGGCCTGATCGATGCCTCGCCCCTCCGCCGGCTCTCGCACCACCCCGGTCAAGGCCTCCCCCACGGCCGTGGCCGCCCTGCGCGAAGCCGACCCCGTTATGGCCAGGCTCGTGGAGGAGCACGCCGCGGTGGTGCGGCGCGACCTCAAGCGCGAGCGCCCGCGCGACGCCTACGGCGCACTGCTGCGCTCCATCGTCGGCCAGCAGCTCTCGACCAAGGCCGCACGCACGATCTACGGGCGCATGACCGAGCTCTTTGACGGTCACGCGCCCACGCCGCGCCAGCTGCTGGCCGTTGACCCCGAGCGCATCCGCGCCGCCGGGCTCTCCTATTCCAAGATCTCCTACCTGCGCGATCTCGCCGCGCACGTCGAGGAGGGCTCACTCGAGCTCGAGCGCCTGCCAGAGCTGCCCGACGACGAGGTGACGGCGCAGCTGACCGCCATCAAGGGCCTCGGCCAGTGGACCGCGGACATGTTCATGATGTTCCACCTCGGACGGCCCGACATCCTGCCGGTGGGCGATCTCGGCATCCGCCGCGCGGTGCAGGTGGAATACCGCATGAGAAAGCTGCCCGATCCCAAGCGTCTAGAAAAGACGGCCAGGCCCTGGCGTCCCTACCGGACGCTCGCTTGCCTGTTTCTGTGGAGCTCGCTGGACAACGCACCGGCTTAGAATGGCGGCCGACGACCGGGGCGCCGGCTCCGCGCGGCTAGACCGAAGCGCCGCAGGAGGGCTCTTCTTCCGCAACGCGGAAAGAGGAGCCGCAGCCGCAAGAGGCAACCACGTTGGGGTTCGAAACTTCGAACCCCGAGCCCATGAAGTTCTCGGTGTAGTCGACGGTTGAGCCCTCGACGTACTGGAGGCTCGCCGGATCAACCAGCACGCGGACGCCGGAGGCGTCGAAGATGTGATCGTCGTCGCGCTGCTCGTCCAGCGCGAGGGCGTACTGGAAGCCTGAGCAGCCCCCGCCCTTGACCCCCACCCGCAGGCCGATCGCGCCCTCGGCAGTCTGACCCTCCATGAAAGCGCGGACCTTCTCAGCTGCAATGTCGGTCATGATCACCATCTGCCTGAATTGTATCGGCTGGGGCGTCGGTACCCTGAATGGACAGTGCCCGAGGCCACCGAACTCGAAGAACGCATCGCCACCGCCCTTCCAGGCGCCCGGGTGAACGTGGAGGACCTCACCGGCGGCGGCGACCACTTCCGCGCCGAGATCGTCTCTGACCGCTTCGAGGGGCTGTCCCGGATACAGCAGCACAAGCTGGTCTACGACGTCTTCGGCGACGAAATCGGCGCCGCCATCCACGCACTTTCCATTAAGACCTCGATCCCTGGAGCCACAAAATGACCAACGACGAGATCCGCTCCTTCATCGAGAACGCCATCAAGGAAAACAAGGTGATTCTCTTCATGAAGGGCATCCCCAACCAGCCGGCCTGCGGCTTCTCGGCCCGCACAGCGGGCGCGCTTAACACCCTCGGCGTCCAGTACGCGGCACTCGACATCCTGCCCGACCCCCGTATCCGCGAGGAGCTCTCGGGGCTCTCAGGCTGGCCCACCATTCCCCAACTGTTCGTCGACGGCGAGCTGGTCGGTGGCTCGGACATCGTCATGGAGATGTTCGAGTCCGGCGAGCTCGCCGAGCTACTCGGAGCCGAGCCGCCCGAGGAGCCCTTCGAGCCCGAACCCCAGCCCGAGCCGGTGCAGCGCGGGATCGGGCTCGAGAACCGCCTCGAGCAGAACTAAGGACCAGCCGGGGCTAGCGGCGGCGCCGGTCGCTCAGCGCCTTGCGCCCGCGATCCCCGTAATCTCGGGCTTGGCGCTTGTAGCGCTCTTTCTGCTCCGGAGAGAGCGACTGCCATCGCTCCCAAGCCATCAACGCCATTGGCCACAGGCGCCGGAAACCGTGAGCCGCGCGGGCTGCGCGCCCACCCCCGGCCCCGCGCGATAGGTTCTTCATGCGACCTCCTTGCCCGTCTCGAGCCAGTTCAGATATTCCAGGATCCGGTGCGAGTCGTTGACCACCTCGTCACCGTGCACGAGAACGGGTACCCAGCGCTGGCCGCTCAACTCCTGAACTTCGGGGCGGTCGCGCTTGAGGAAGGGCACCCGCACTTCGTCGAAGTCGATCGCGAGGGCGCGCAGCCGGCGCGCGACCCTGCCGCAGCGGCAAACCCGGTCCGAGGGAGCCTTGCAGCGGTAGAGCGTGGCCATCCAAGCGGAGATTAGGGACGTGGCACCGGCAAACGGCGAAGCAGGCCCGCGGCGGTCTCACCGGCCCCGACCGCGATTCCGGCCAGCCGCCGGGTCATCGCCTGCGATCCGCGCGTGCGTGCGATGCGCTGGTGCTCACGCTCCAGATGCCAGTCAACCGTGGCCTCGAGCGTCTCCTCGTGAGGACGCGACGTCCAACCCAGCACACGCCTGGCCTTCGTCGAGCGATAGGTCCACCACTGGCCGGCCGCGCGGACATCGGCTTGGGAAAGCGGCCAGGAGCGGCCGCTTGCCCCGATGGCCTCCGCGACGGCGCGGGCGGCCACAGCGGGAAGCTTGACGGGCGGTTCGACGCCCGAGAGCCGGCCCAGGTCGGCGAAGAGGCGGTCGTACGTGAAGTTGCGCGCGCTGACGATGTAGCGCTGGCCGATCTCTCCGCGCTCGGCGGCGAGAAGGTGCGCCGAGGCCACGTCGCGCACGTCGACGATCGACGCGGCGCCGTCAACGTGCACGGGCACGCGACCCAGCAAGAAGGAGCGCACGAGTCGGGTGGAGCTGAGCAGGTGATCGCCCGGGCCGAAGCAGACGCCGGGGTTCACGCACACCAGCGCCAGGCCCCTGGCGGCAACGCGCAGGGCCTCGAGCTCGCCCTCATGCACCGAGTCGACGTAGGGCACGCCGAGCCGGCCGGCGGTGAAGAGCTGGTCTTCATCGGCGGTCTGACCGTGGGGCGCAGGTCCGACGACGGCGGCGCTCGAGGTGTAGATCACCCGCTCCACCTCGGCGCGCAGGCACTCCTCCATCACGAGCTTCGTCCCGCTCACGTTCACCTCAAAGAGACGCTCGGTGTCCTCCGGGCGAACCGAGGTGAGCCCGGCGCAGTGAAAGACCCGTTCGGCCCCCTGCAGCGCACGGCGCACGGTGCGGCGGTCGCCCAGCTCGAGCTGGAGGCGGCGGCAATCGAGATCGACGATCGCGGCGTCCGGCGAACCGTTCTGAACACCGAGCGTGACGTCGTGGCCGCGCTCGACCAGCAGGCGCGCGACATGGGAACCGATGAAACCCGTCGCGCCGGTGACGAGGACCTTGGCCAAGCCTCGTCAGGTTAACCGGCCCCGGTAGGGTGCCGCGCGCATGAGCCGAGTCGCCGTGGTCACCGACAGCACCTCCTACCTGCCCGCGGAGCTGATCGAGCGCCACGAGATCACCGTCGTTCCGCTCTACATCGTCTTCGGAGGAGACCGCACGGTGCCGGAGACCGACATCAGCGACTACGACGCGTTCTTCGACGAGCTGCGCGGCGCCGAGAAGCTGCCCACCACGTCTCAGCCGTCGGTGGGTGACTTCACCGCGGCCTACGAGCCGCTCTTGGCCGAGGGTCGCGAGGTTGTTTCCGTGCATATCTCCGGCGGCCTGTCGGGTACACCCGAGGCCGCGCGCCAGGCCAAGCAGGCGCTCGAGCGCGAGGGCAAGGGCGGGGAGCGCATCGAGGTGGTGGACTCCACCACCGCGGCCGGTGGCCTCGGCTTCATGGTGCTCGCCGCGGCCAAAGCGGCGTCGGAGGACAAGAACGCCAGGGAGGCCGCCGCCTGGGTGGCCGAGGCGCGCGCCGAGTTCAAGCTCTGGTTCGCCATCGACACGCTCGAGTTCCTGCGCCGTGGTGGCCGGATCGGCGCGGCAAGCGCGTGGATCGGCTCGACGCTGAAGGTGAAGCCGATCCTCACCGTGGAGAACGAGATGACCCCGGTGGAGCGGGTGCGCACCTCCAAGCGCGCCTTTGAGCGGCTGCTGGACTACGCGGGCCAGCGCCACCAGTCGGGCGCCGATGCGTGGTCGGCCCAGCACATTCACGCGCCCGACCAGTGCGCGGAGCTGGTCGAGCGCGGTCGAGAGGTCTTCGGCCGCGAGCCGTCGATCGTCAGCGAGCTCGGGCCCGTGCTCGCGGCCCACACCGGCCCGGGGCTGCTGGGGCTGGGCGGCCTGCCCAGGCGCTTCGTGGAGTAGGAGCCGCAGGCGCCAGGGCGAATACCGCCCTGATGCTTTCCGTTCGGGGAATACTGCGCGTGGTGCTGACGGTGGTGTGTGTGGCGATCGCGCTCTACCTCTTGTACCGCCTGCGCAGGCCGATCAGCTGGCTGTTGATCGCCGTGTTCCTCGCGCTCGCGCTGTCTGGCCCGGTCAACTTCCTCGCCGCGCGAATGAGGCGCGGGCTAGCCATCACGGTCGTCTATCTGGTGCTGCTCGCGATCCCGATGGCGCTGATCGCCCTGATCGCCCCGCCGCTGGTGACCGAGGCCAACCGGTTCGGCCAGAACGTGCCCGCGTACGCCAACGACATCACGAAATTCGTGCAGGACAACAAGCGCCTCCGCAGGCTCAACCAGAACTACGACATAACCGGCCAGCTCGAGAAGGAGGCGGAAAAGCTGCCCGAACGCCTCGGCGGAGCGGCGGGAACGCTTCGCGACGTGGGCTTCGGGGTCATCAACTCGGCCTTTGCGCTGATAACAATTCTCGTGCTCACCGCCTTCATGCTGAGCAACGGGCGGCGCTGGACCGATGCGGCCATCCGCCTGCGACCACCGGAGCAGCGCATGCGCCTCCGGCGATCGCTCGACAACATGGGCCAGGCCGTGGGGGGTTATGTGGCCGGGGCGCTGACTATCGCGCTGATCGCCGGCGTGCTCACGTACATAGTGCTACTCATTCTCGGCGTGCCCTTCAGCGCCCCCTTGGCGGTGATTGCCGGGCTCTTCTCGCTGATCCCCCTGGTCGGCGCCACCATCGCCGCGCTGCTGATCGGCGTGGTGACGTTGTTCGACAACTTCCCTGTCGTGACGATCGTTTGGACGGTCTGGGCGATCCTCTACCAGCAGTTCGAGAACCATCTGATCCAGCCCCAGATCCAGAAGCGCACGGTCAAGGTGCAGCCCTTCGTGACCATCGTCGCCGTCCTGTTTGGCGCCTCCCTGCTCGGAGTGCTCGGCGCGCTCGTGGCCATACCCGTCGCGGCGTCGATACAGATCCTCATGCGCGAGTACATCGACATGCGCACGCTGTCGATCAAGCCCGAGCCGCACGACCCCCCGCCGGCGCCGCCGCCGCCCACCCCACCTCCCGGGGTGGGGCCGCCGGACCCCGCCCCGGCGTAGCCTGAAAGCTCAATGAAGGTCGGAATCCTGGCAAAGCGCGGCTTGCTGCTCGCCATCACCGGGGTCTCGCTGTACCTGCTGGCGCCGGCGCTGGCCGAGGTCTTCGGCGCCTTCGATCGCCTCGACGAGTTCAACCCGCTCTGGTATCTGGCGATGGTGGGGCTGCAGGTGGGCAGCTACGCCTGCATGTGGATGGTGCAGAAGATCGCGGTCAGGGCCGATCACCTCAAGCCGATCGCCACGTCCCAACTGGCGTCGAACGCGTTCGGGCGAATCGTGCCCGGAGGCGTCGCGGCGGCCGGCGCGATGCAGTACGCGATGTTGGTGCGGGGCGGCGTGCCCGCCGCCACTGCGGCTTCGGGGATGACCGCCTCATCCGTGCTGGTGTTCGGCATCCTGCTCGCGCTCCCGCTGCTGACGCTGCCGGCGCTCCTTTTCGGGTCTCCCGTCGACCCCGGGCTCGGCCGAGCCGCGGTGGTGGGCGGCGTGGTATTCCTGGCCGTGTTCGCGGGCGGAGCGGTGGCGATCATCTATGACCGCCCGCTGATCGCCGTGGGGCGGGCGGTGCAGGGCCTGCGCAACCGGATCTTTCGCAACCGCATGCCGCTGGTCGGGGTGCCCCGGCGCCTTATCCGCGAGCGCAACGAGGTCAGGGACGTGCTCGGCCGGCGCTGGTGGGAGGCGCTGCTGTTCGCCGCCGGGCGCTGGGTGCTCGACTACCTGACCCTCATGGCCGCGCTCACCGCCATCCACGCCGACCCGCGCCCCTCCACGGTGCTGCTGGCCTTCTGCGCCGCGCAGTTTCTCGGCACGCTGCCCCTCACTCCAGGCGGCCTCGGCTTCGTGGAGGCGGGGCTCACGGGAACGCTCGCGCTTGCGGGCGTTCCCGCCGGCGAAGCCGTCGTGGCCACGCTGGCCTACCGGCTGGTCTCCTTCTGGCTGCCGATCCCGGCCGGCGGCGTGGCCGCGCTGCTGCACCGCCGCTATTACGGCTCCGAGGAAGACCCGCTCAGCGGAAGCGAGAGCCGCGTCCGAAGCGAGGCCGCGGCTGCCAGTCCTCCACGGTGAGCGCCCAGCGCTCGTGGTCGCGCCAGCGGCCGCCGATCTTCAGGTAGCGCGGCGAGAAGCCCTCGAGCCGAAAGCCGGCGCCCTCCACCAGCGCGCGCGAAACCTGGTTGGCGGGCTGAATGTTGGCCTCGACGCGGTGCAGGCGCTGGGCGCGAAAGGCATGGCGCAACATGAGCTCGAGGCCATCGCGCATGTAGCCCTTGCCGGCGTAGGGCGCGCTGCCGTCGTAACCCAGGTAGGCGTTATGGAACGCGCCGCGGAAGATCTGGCTCAGCGCAAAGTAGCCGGTGATCGCCCCGCCGTCTCGCAGGCACACGAGCTGGAGGTCGTAGTCGTCCTGCGCCGTGCGCGCCGCGAGCGAGGCGAACGAGCCGAGGTCCGTAGGCGGAGTCGACCAGGGACTGTGCAGGGAGCGGCTGGCGACCATCAGGGCGGTGAACTCCGGGCCGTCGCCCGGGTCGAGCGGACGGAGTGAGACCCGCGAGCGCGTCAGCGTCCGCGGCGCCCGGTGAGAAGCGAGATCGTTCCCGCCACTCCACCGCCGATCACAAAGCCCGCCACCGCCGCGCCGATCAACGCTTGCTTGCGATGCTCAATGAGCTGGCGCCGCCAGTCGGTCAGCTCCGCCACCTTCGAGCGCAGGTCGTTGACCGAGAAGCCGAGCTCCTTGCGCGTTTCCTCGATGGAGGCGCGGATCGTCTCGGGGGACTGTTCCTCGGTGGCCATCAGCTCTTCCTGAGTTCCTCGCCGCGCTCGAGCGAATGGCTGACCTGGTCGCGCTCGATCTTCTGGGTCTCGAACTGCGCGCGGGTTGCCTTGGCCTCGTCGATCGCCATCTGGGGAATGGGTGGGGATCCCTTCTTGAAGAAGCGATAGGCCATGAAGCCGGCGATCGCGGCGAGCAGGAAAAGAAAGATCGTGACGATGAGGAAGCCTGGCCAGACGCTGTTCCAATCGAACAGGTCGTTGATGATCCAGGCCGCGAAGTGGAAGAACATCGTTATGCCGAAGATCAGGAAGACGCCTGCGGCGGCGCCCACGGCCGCGCCCTTCCCAAGCTTCGTGAGCTTGTCGGTGACCTCGGCCTTGGCGAGTTCGACCTCTTGGCGGACGAGCAGCGAGGCCTTCTCGGTGACTTCGGCGACGATCTCGCCAAGCTTCTTGTCCGAGTCGGTCTTGCGTCCTCTGCCGTCAAAGCTCATCGAGTCAACCTTCTCAAGATCAGGGCCAGCGCAA
>Ga0136617_10001328_pt1 | contig 21753 bp, 21 predicted proteins | sample AntDrymUQ3222106_2_FD_129672 | JGI IMG/M metagenome (GOLD analysis project Ga0136617, IMG submission 129672) | Polar desert sand microbial communities from Dry Valleys, Antarctica - metaG UQ322 (21.06) | ecosystem: Environmental > Terrestrial > Soil > Desert | place: Antarctica: Dry Valley...
AGCGGGTGTCCCTTATTCTCGATGCGTCCGTACATGTGCACGCCGCATTCCTTGCACGCATAGCGCTGGATCGTCGCGCCTGAATCCACGACCTTCAACTTGTCCTCGTTTGCCGTCACGCGCAGCTTGTCGCGCGGCACCACGGCGACCACCGAAAAGAGCGCGCCGGCCGGCTTCCAGCACTTCGTGCAGCCGCAAGCGTGGTTATGTGCGCTATTACCTGTGATCGAAACGGCAACCTTCTTGTCGGAACATTTGCAATGCAGCGTGCCGCCCGCGAAGTTCGCCGCCGCCGCGGCTTTGCTGCCCTTGTCGATCGCTGGATGGATGGAAACTGAATTAGCCATGACAAATTCCTTCCCTGGTTAAAGTTCTTCCGCCGAGCCTCTCGGCGCCTTCAAATACCGCCGCGTCGCAAATGCTGAACCCAAACCATGCCGGATGCAACGGACGATAATCTTGCAAAGCGATAAGTCCAGTTTCGCAAACGTCAGCGTCAATAGGTGACGACCGCGCGGATCGATTTGCCCTCATGCATGAGGTCGAATCCTTCGTTGATTCGCTCGAGTGGCAGCACATGCGTGATCAGATCGTCGATGTTGATCTTGCCGTCCATGTACCAATCGACGATCTTCGGCACGTCGGTGCGGCCGCGCGCACCGCCAAACGCGGTGCCTTTCCACACTCGGCCGGTCACGAGCTGGAACGGGCGGGTGTGGATTTCCTGACCTGAGCCCGCGACCCCGATGATCACGGCCACGCCCCAGCCGCGATGGCAGCATTCCAGCGCTTGGCGCATGATGTCGACGTTGCCGATGCACTCGAACGAATAGTCGGCGCCGCCCCCGGTCAGCTCCACGAGATACGGAACGATATCGCCCTTGACGTCCTTCGGATTGACGAAGTGGGTCATGCCGAACTTCCGTGCCAGCGCTTCGCGAGCAGGGTTCAAGTCGATCCCCACGATCATGTTGGCGCCCGCCATGCGCGCCCCCTGGATGACGTTAAGGCCGATGCCGCCCAGCCCAAATACGACGACGTTGGCGCCGGCCTCGACCTTGGCCGTGTTGATGACTGCACCGATGCCGGTGGTGACGCCGCAGCCGATGTAGCAGACCTTATCGAACGGTGCGTCTTCGCGGATTTTTGCGAGCGCGATCTCCGGCAGAACGGTGAAATTGGCGAAGGTGGAGCAACCCATGTAGTGATAGACGGGCTTGCCCCCCAACGAAAAGCGGCTCGTGCCATCGGGCATTAGGCCTTTGCCTTGCGTGGCGCGAATCGCCGTGCAGAGGTTGGTCTTGCGCGACAGGCAAGACTTGCACTGCCGGCATTCAGGCGTGTACAGCGGGATGACATGGTCGCCCCGTTTGACGCTGGTGACGCCAGGTCCCACGTCGACGACGATGCCGGCCCCCTCGTGCCCGAGTATCGCCGGAAATAAACCTTCTGGATCGGCACCGGAGCGCGTGAACTCGTCGGTGTGGCAAATCCCGGTCGCCTTGATCTCGACCAGCACTTCGCCGGCTTGCGGCCCGGCCAACTGCACGGTCTCGATTGTCAGCGGCGCCCCTGCCGTGTGAGCCACTGCTGCGCGAACATCCATGATTTCCCCTCCTTCGATTCAATCGGTGAAAGAATCCCGCTCCATTTTCAGATAAACGCGGCTTGCATTGTGCATGTGCAGCGCGGCATAGCCATCCCACGCAGCGAATTCTGGCAGGTCACCGCGCGCCGACAATTCCGCAAGGCTCACACCTGCAACAAGGAGTGTCCGCACATGCTTGACGAGCGCCGCCAAGTATCGCTCGAGAGCGTCGATATCTGCGCAAGTGCCGATCCGCCCGAACGTCGGCACGAGATGGACGCATTGTGTCGCCTTGAGCGCCACGAGCGCGGAAGGCCAACCTCGGTCATCAGCATCGCGTAAGTTTGGAACGCGTTCGACCGACACCAGGTTCCCGGCGATCAAGGTCCTGGTTGTTTCGTCCCATAGCGCGAGAGTGCCGGGCGCTCGTTGCTCCCCGGGGACGATAAGCGTAAGACGCCGCCCGATCACATCGAGCGACTGGCTCGCGTCGACGACATGGTCCGGTTTGACAAGCCGGCTTCCGACCATCGCGCGTTCGCCGAGTTCGTTCTGCAGTGTCCGCAGGCACGTTGCGCATCGCGCTGCCATTAACGCGGCGCTGCTGCGATGCATCCACACGGGAATCCCGCGCGCCTGAAACGCTCCTGCGCCGAAGACGACTTCCTGGCCGGCGTGCGTGATGATCACCAAGCGAATGGGCTGGTGCGTGATCCGACCAACCGCGGCGATGATTTCCTCACCGTGACGAAACGAGACTCCGCTCTCGACGACGACGACACCGCGCGGGCCGACGATGAAAGCGACGTTGGCGATGCGCCCCAGATTCGCGGGTGCGATCTCCCCCGGCTGTCCCATTAGCGCGTACACGCCGGGGGCGACGAGCATGGGGGCAGGCATTGCCGGGGCAGCCAAGCCGACAATTCCGAATATGGCGCTGAAAGTCATGCAAATTCGCAGACCCAGCTCGGTCAAGGTTCGACGTGTCATCGCGATCTTCGGTGCAAAGTTTTGGCCCGCGCAAACTCCGAGCACAACGCGCTTGCGGTTCGATGGTGCCAATATCAAATGGGCCCAACTTGCGGCGAACCATCGCGGCAAGCGTTCCGCATGATTCGCCCATGCTGCAATGCAGCATCCGGTGGTGTATCGAAATGAGACAGTCGTAGACTTCAACTTGCCTGCGTTAGACGAAAAGTATACTGACCAGCGCGCGTTCGCTGGGCCGCAAGGCGCGTATGTTTCAACATCGTCGCCGATCGTGTGGTCCCGGCGATGCTCACGAGGAGGACGTATGAACGCATATGGGTTGTGGATCCAGAGGGTGCTGGCGACGGTGCTGGGGCTCGCGTTTTCAGGTGGCGCATTGGCGAATGCCGATGTCGAGAAGCTGATTGCCGATCCGAAGAACTGGGCCATGCAGGCCGGCGACATGTACAACCAGCGATACAGCAAGCTCGCGCAGATCAATACCAAGAACGTGGGCAAGATGCAGGTCGCATGGATGTTCTCCACCGGCGTCTTGCGCGGACACGAAGGCTCGCCACTTGTAGTGAACGGCATGATGTACATCCACACGCCGTTTCCCAACAAGGTGTTCGCGGTCGATCTCGACACGCAGAAGATCAAGTGGCGCTACGAGCCCAAGCAGGACGCGGCGGTCATTCCGCAGATGTGCTGCGACACCGTTTACCGCGGTGTTGCCTATGCTGAGAACAAGATCTTCCTGCAGCAGGCCGACAGCATGCTGGTGGCGCTGGATGCCGGAACCGGCAAGGTCCTCTGGTCGGTGAAAAACGGCGATCCGAAAGTCGGTGCGGTCAACACCAATGCGCCGCATATTTTCAAGGACAAGGTGATCACCGGCATTTCGGGCGGCGAATGGGGTGTGCGCGGATTTCTAGCCGCTTACGACATCAACACCGGCAAGCAGGTCTGGAAGGCGTACAGCGTCGGTCCCGACGCCGAGATGCTGATCGATCCGGACAAGACCATGGCCTGGGCCGATGGCGCGCTCAAGCCGGTCGGGAAGGATTCATCGCTCAAGACGTGGCAGGGCGAGCAGTGGAAGATCGGCGGCGGCACCACGTGGGGTTGGTACAGCTACGACAAGGCGCTCAATTTGCTCTACTACGGAACGGGCAACCCCTCGACGTGGAATCCGGCGCAGCGCCCTGGCGACAACAAGTGGTCGATGACGATTTTTGCGCGTGACGTCGACACCGGCATGGCGAAATGGGCGTATCAGATGACGCCGTTCGACGAGTGGGACTTCGACGGCGTCAACGAGATGATCTTGGCCGACATCAACGTCAAGGGCAAGCCGACCAAGGCGCTCGTGCATTTCGATCGCAACGGCTTTGGCTATACGCTCGATCGCGTGACCGGTGCACTGCTGGTCGCCGAAAAGTACGACCCCACGGTGAATTGGGCAACGCATGTCGACATGAAGACCGGGCGGCCGCAGGTCGTCGCTAAGTTTTCAACGGCCAAGCAGGGTCCCGACGTCAACACCAAGGGAATCTGCCCGGCAGCGCTCGGCAGCAAGGACCAGCAGCCGGCGTCGTTCAATCCGAAGAACCAACGGTTCTACATCCCGACCAACCACGTTTGCATGGATTACGAGCCGTTCAAGGTCGACTACGTGGCGGGCCAACCGTACGTGGGCGCCACGCTGTCGATGTTCCCCCCGCCCGGGGACAAGCATATGGGCAACCTGGTCGTATGGGACGCGGGAGCCGGGAAGATCGTCCAATCCAAAGCCGAGAAATTTTCGGTGTGGAGCGGGACGCTCGTGACCGCGGGTGGTCTCGCGTGCTACGGGACGCTCGAAGGCTATTTGAAGTGCGTCGACGCCAACAACATCAACAAGGAGCTCTTCAAGTTCAAGACGCCTTCCGGAATTATCGGCAACGTCTTCACCTACGACCACAAGGGTAAGCAGTACATGGGGGTCTATTCAGGCATTGGCGGCTGGGCCGGGATCGGTATGGCCGCTGGGCTCGAGAAAGACACTGATGGCCTAGGAGCAGTCGGCGGCTACAAGGAGCTGCGCGATTACACGGAGTTGGGTGGATCACTCACGATATTCACGCTACCGCAATAATCCTGACAGCGTTTGCATCAGCGCCGGCGTCGCTCGTGCGGCGACGCCGGCGATTTTACGAGTCGAGCCGAGCACTAAAGGAACGTCCGGCACCCGACGATCTCTTGTCGTCGGGCCGAAACCTAGAAACTTGCGGTGCGGCCGGCGATCCTAAGCAGGAGCCCGGCTCCTTTCCCATCATCGACGCCTATGCCCACTAAAGCGCGCCCTCACGCTCCTCTCCGTTTGCTAGTTGCCGCAATCCTGATCGCGTTCGGTTCCGCCGCTGCGCAGGACAAAGCGCCCGGCGCGCCGTCGGACAAGGGGTTGTATACCGTCGTCGAGGGTTACAAGGTCGATCCGAAGACGATGGAAGGATTCCGTGCGTGGCGCGCTGCCGCGTGCGATCGCTGTCACGGCGCAAACCAGGAGGGACTGGTCGGACCGCCTCTTCTCCAAAGTATGAAGACGTTGAGCAAGGAGGAATTCGTCAAGGTGGTACGCGACGGCCGGCTCGATAAAGGCATGGTCAGCTTCTCGACAAGCAAGACGGTCATGGACAACATGGACAACCTGTACGCTTACCTCAAGGGTCGCTCGAACGGTGATATCAAGCGCGCGAAGGTCGAAGAGCTGAAGCAATGAGCAAAGCCGGGCCGTCCGAAGGTGCTCGCCCCCCTCAGGGGGAGCGGCGGGAAGCGACCCAGGGGGGACACCATACAAGCATCGCCGGGCGTCGGCCGTGCCTCACGACGCTGCTGTTCGTTGCGTTGGCTGCAGGCACGATTAGCGGCATCAGCGCCGCCCAGGAGTCGCGCAAGGCGTTTCGCCCTTGCATCGATCCGAGCAATCTTCCGTTCGCGAACGACAAAGGCGAAGGCTTCGAAAACCGCATTGCCGAGTTGCTAGCGGGCAAGCTTGGCTTGCCCGTGCAAAGCTATTCGTTTCCCCAACGCATGGGCTTCATCCGCAATACCCTCCGCTACAAACTGCCGGGTCAGGATTTTCGCTGCGACATCGTGATGAGCGTCCCCGCCGGCTACGACCAGGCGTCGGCCACGAAGCCTTATTACCGTTCGACCTATGTTCTCGTGTATCCCAAGGGGAAAGGACTCGACCAGGTCAAGACCGGCGCCGATCTGTTCGCACTGCCGTCCGCTGTTCGCGACAAGCTGAAAATCGGAATCTATGACAAGTCGCCGGCGTCGACCTGGCTCGTGAAGCATGGGATGGAGGCGCAGGCAACGCCCTACCAGATGCTTTCGCCGGACCCTGACCAATATCCGGGATCCATGATCGACAAGGACTTGGCGCAGGGCAAGATCGACGCCGCGATCGTATGGGGCCCGATCGCCGGCTATTACGCCAAACGCGTGACGAATCCGGGATTGGCGGTGATTCCCCTCAAATCGGAGCCCGGCGTCAAGTTCGACTTTGAGATCGCGATGGGCGTGCGTTATGGCGAGGGCGAATGGAAAGCCACCGTGGAAAAGCTGATCGCGGACAATCGGGCGCCGATTACCGCAATCTTGCGCGAGTACGGCGTTCCCCTGGTGAACGAGGGCGGCGAGGTCATCGAATAACGATTGCTGGCGTTGCAGTTGCTTAAGTGGGCGTCGTTGCCAATAACCATTGACGGGCGCCGCAGGCGAGGCGCTCGCATAGGAGGAGATCGATGCGAATGCGACCGGCCCTCTGGCTGATTTTTCTCATGACGCCATTGGCGCATGCTAATGATTTTCCGACGCGCGCCCGCGTCGAGTTCGTTCTCACGTGCATGCGGGAAAGCAAGGCGCCGCCGCAGGAATCGATCTACAAGTGCTCGTGCGCGGTCGACGCCATCGCCGAGCAGGTTCGGTACAGCACATGGGTCGATCTGGCGACCGTCAGGGACGGCATGTCCATCGCCGGCGAGCGCGGCGGCGTGATGCGGGATTTAAAGGACGGGCGCAAGACGGTCGCGTCATATCGCGAGCTGCAGGAGAACGCGAAGAAGCGCTGCTTCGTGCAAAACGATTAGTTTTGCCAAGACCCCATGCATCGACCGAATTGGCGCCGGACTGCGCTTCTGCTGTTCGGGCTCTCTGTCGCGTGGCCGCTAGCTGCAACGCCGGCATTGCCGGAACTCGCGCTCGAGAACCCGGCGCCTGGCGTGTACGTTCACTATGGTCAGCAAGCGGAGATGAGCCGCGCCAACGTCGGCGACATCGCCAACCTCGGCTTCATCGTCGGCAACCGTTGCGTCGCGGTCATCGATACCGGGGGCACGTATGGCGTGGGCCGGGCGTTGCGGCAGTCGATCCGGCGCGTCACCGCCGTGCCAGTGTGTTATGTCGTCAATACGCACGGTCACCCTGACCACGTATTCGGTAATTCTGCGTTCGCCGAAGATCGGCCCGAGTTCATCGGTCATGTCCGCCTCGCGGACGCGTTACGGCGCCGCGGTCCCAACTATTTAAATGCACTGAAGCGGGATCTGGGCGCCGCGGCGGACCAGAGTGGCGTCGTATTGCCGACGCGCTCGGTTGCCGCGACCGATGAGCTCGACCTCGGCGGCCGGACCTTGATGCTGCGCGCCTGGAAGACCGCGCACACCGACAGCGATCTCACCGTGTTCGACCCGCTGAGCCAAACGCTTTGGCTCGGCGACCTGCTATTCGTCGGACACGTTCCGGTTGTCGATGGCAATCTGCGCGGGTTCCTAACCGCGATCGATGAGCTCAAGACCCTTCGCGCGACCCTCACCATTCCGGGGCATGGACGCGCGCTCGCCTGGCCGGACGCGATTGCTCCGCAAGAGCGCTACCTAAAACGGCTGCTGGCGGACGTTCGCGCGGCGATTAAGGCGAAGCGCACGCTGGCCGAGGCGCTGGCGCTCGCCGACGAAGAGCGCGAGCATTGGCTGTTGTTCGAGCAGTTCCACAAACGTAACATCAGTGCTGCATACGCCGAGCTCGAGTGGGACGAATAGACGGGGAAGGTGTATCGTCCGCATTTGCGGTGCGCTGCGCCTGGACCAGTATTGCGCGGCGGTCGTGGGAACGGAGGTCGCGATGACTTGGCGCTTGCTTTCGATGGTGGCGGGGTTGGCTTATGTGGCTGTTGGCGCGGCGTTCGGACAGGATGCGAACGTGGCCAACAGCGCAGCCCCCAATGCGGCGGCTAGTGCGGTGTGGACGAAGGTGCATGCGAGTGTGTTCGCGAATGCGCCGCTCGAACCCGCCGGCGACGTGGTTACGCTGGACACGCCCACGAGGGCGGAGGACGCGGCCATCGTTCCGATCGCGATCCGATCGCGGTTTCCGCAGACCAAGGAGCGCTTCATTGAACGGGTCTGGCTGATCGTCGACAACAACCCGTCGCCGATCGCAGCGGTATTCAATTTCACGTTGGAGAGCGGTCGCGCCGACATCGAGACGCGGATCCGCATCGAGGAATACACGCATGTGCGCGCAGTGGCCCTGACCAACGACGGTAAGCTGTCGATGGCCGTCAATTATGTGAAGGCCTCCGGTGGCTGCTCGGCGCCGGCGGGGAAGGATGCGTTGGCGGCCAAGGCGAACCTCGGCAAGATGCGTCTACGCATCGACGAGTCCGCAGGTCCGGGTCGGCCCGCGCTGGCACAGTTGATGATCAGCCATCCGAACGATTCCGGGCTCGCCATGGATCAGTTGACACGCAACTACGCACCTCCGCATTTCGTTCGTCACGTCAAAGTGACTCATGGTGGCAGACCCATCATGAGCGCGGAGGTCGATTTCTCGATCAGCGAAAATCCGAACTTCCGGTTTTATTTCGTGCCGGACCGCGATGCAGCGCTCGAAGCCAAGATCGTCGACAACCAGGACCTCGAATTTGCCTCAACGACGAGGCTCAACTCGGGCGCTGGCAGCGCGGCATCGACATTGCGCTAGCAGCTTCTCAGTCGGAGAGATCGCCTGGTGCGATGATCCAGCACGACTTCTCGCCGATGGCGCTGCGCTTATTTCGCCTCGGAAATACAATCGCCCACACGCCGGGCAGTGACATGTTGATAGAACGTCATGTTCTTACCGCCAAGCCTGACGTCAAGCGTGCCTCTGATCTGATCCGCGCTGAGGCGCCAGCGCGCAGTTCCGGTCGTTCCATGACCTCCTTCACACAGCAGCACGTAGGAAACCGTATCCTCGTGCCGGCTCTCGTCGCTTAACGTACAGCCGTTGAGCGATTCGTGCTTAAGAATCGGGAATGCGGAAGCAAGACTCTGGTTGTTCCAGCAGCGGTTTTCCCGGACAGTGGAGTACCGAAGATTTTCCTGAAGATGCGGCATCCCGATCTCGGTCGTGACGTGGTAGGCGCCCGCCGGGGCTGATTCCGACGCCGCGGCGAAAGGGCAGATCAACACCGAGGAAGTCAGCCATGCGCAGAGTGAAAAACGCCCGGCACCGGCGGCTTTGATGGATGGGCCGTTTATCCGCTGAGCACGGTCGGGAGCAAGCAGACCTTCAATACTTCCACTCACCGGTTTCCCTGACCTTTCTCGACCATGCTCCTGACGAGATGGGATACACCGCGCCGCCAGGTTTCATCGGTGTTTCCACGCAGGTCGACCGACTTGTTGAGCAGCACGGCACCTGTCGCGACATCTTCGATCTGGATGTTGATGTTGAGAATCAAGTTGCTGACCTTCTGGACCCAGCCAACCAAGACTCGATCGGCGTTCAGCGAGCGGGCGATCTCGAGCTCGCAACCGTTGCAGGCGTGGAGCTGCTGCTCGGACCGAAACTTCTTGATGAGCTCCGAGGCTGGTGCCGAGTCGACGACGCGGTAGAGGCCGCCCTTTACGAACTCTTCCTGCAACTGATCCCGAATCGTGCGTAGGCGTTGGTATTCGACGGTGGCGGGAGACAGGTCGCGTTGATCGTCGATGAGATCGAAATCAAGGATCGCGATGGTCTTGAGCTCTGCGCCGTTCACCAGCGCAGGAAAGATCCAGAAGACAAAGCACACGAAGGAAGCGCTAACCAGCAGCGCGCGCATTTTGGCAACAATGGATCTCATGTGTCGCGTTCCGCTGACTCGTGACGCAGCGGGTCGTTCATTCCGCGCCGCTAAAGTTGCGGCAGGTCAGTCGTTCTCGCCGGTTCCGAGCAGGAGCCGGTACAACGTCGACCGGCTGATGCCGAGCCGGCGGGCGGCGCGCACTTTATTGCCGCGCTCAAGTTCGACCACCTCCCGCGCGCGCTGGTGGGTCAGTTGCCGCAGCGTCGGCTCGCCGGCGACTGGCGTCCCCGTATCGTGCTCGATGTGCGACCCGGCCGGTAGCACAGCACCTGGCAGCGGCCTTGGTTCCGCTGCCGCCATCGATCCTCCCACGCCCGGTCGCAAGAGCTGCGCCGCAAAGGCGAATCCGTGCGGCGTGCGCAATTGGATGGGGCAGCCCTTTCCTAACGAGCGCAGTGGCATGGAGAACGATTCGTGGAAGAGGGATTCGAACTCTGCGTGGATCGTGCCGTCGCCCAAGCCGAGCAGGTGCCGCGCAGCGTTCGTTGCACCAGTTAGCCGTCCCGAATCGTCGAACGCGAGCCAGCCGGCGTTGTTCCCGCCGAGCTCCATGGCGTCCCACGCGAATTGCAGCAGCAGCTTATCGCCCTGCGTGACCAGAAACAGCGCCACTTCAATCGACCGCGCTGCGCCAAGGACCGGCGCCGCGAGCGGTGGCGCCGAATCGTCATAGTCACCGGTGACGTCGATCGTTCCAGCGATGCGTCCGTCGGGCAGGAACAACGGGGCGGCCATGCAGACAAAGCGCGCGTTAGTCTGGCAATAGTGCTCGGCCCCGGTGACAGCGACCGGCGCTCGCTCGCGCAGCGCTGTTCCCATCGAATTGGTACCGATTGCTCGTTCGCTGCAGTCGACACCCGTGCGCGCCAGCAGTTGCAGCGTACGGCTGACGCGCGAGCGATCGCCGAGGGCGGAGATGACGATGCCGTCGGCGTCAGTGACCAGCACCATGTGGCGTGCCGCGACCACCGCCGCGGCGAGGCGCATGGCGGCCGGATCCGAAATGCGCCGCAATTCTTCGTGACGGTCACGACACTCGCTTTGTCGGGCCCGTCCGATGGGCTCGAATTGCACCAGGACCGATGCGTCAAGCCCCGCCGATTTGCAGCGCGTCCATGAACGCGCGATCGGAGTCGGCAGCAATTCATTGGGCGCGTTTCCACTATCGAAAAAGCGCGTTCGAGCAGCTCCTATGCGTGCTTCCTGCGCTACTCGTGAAGGCTCGTACATCGCCGTGCTCCCCCCGCGTAACCGACCGTGTTCCATTTTGGGACAGTTTCGATGCTGCCACGCAAAAACTTACCCGCTTCGCTGCGATAATACAAGCGCTGGGGCGATGCGGCGGCGCGGGCACTCATGCGCTGGCTAAGGCGGTCATACTTTGGCTACAGCGACATGGCGAGTCTTTTGGGCTTGACGACTACCGCCTTTGAGAACAAGCGCAGCAGCGGGGCGCAAAGTACCATTACTCTCGCACACTCTTATTCTTACAGGAGGAACTGTCCATGGGCATCCAGGTCGCAATGACTGTCAACGGCAAGGCGGTCAACGCGGACGTCGAGCCGCGTACCTTGCTCGTCGACTTCCTGCGCCAGCATCTGGGTCTGACCGGCACGCATGTCGGCTGCGATACCGCACAATGCGGCGCCTGCACCGTCCATCTCGACGGCAACGCGGTCAAGTCGTGCAACATGATAGTGGCACAAGCTGAAGGCGCGGAAGTCCTCACCATCGAAGGACTCGCCACCGACGACGGCACGATGCATCCGATGCAGGCCGCGTTCAAGGAGTGCCATGGGCTGCAGTGCGGCTTTTGCACGCCCGGGATGGTCTTGAGCGCAATCGATCTGGTCCAGCGCTATCCCCAGGCTGATGAGAAGACGATCCGCGAAGAGCTCGACGGCAACATGTGCCGTTGCACCGGTTATCACAACATCGTCAAGGCAGTGCAGCAAGGCGCCGCCGCGATGAGCAACTAAGGAAGAAGCATGGGTGCCATCGACTCGTCGCAATTCGCCGGGATCGGCCAACCGGTCCTGCGCAAAGAGGACTATCGTTTTCTGACCGGTGCCGGACGCTACACCGACGACGTCAACGAGCGCCGCCAAACGTATGCCTATTTTCTGCGCTCGCCGTACGCGCACGCCAATGTGCGCAGCATCGATACGAGCCGCGCGCAGGCCGCGCCCGGCGTCGTCGCGGTGTTCACCGGCGCGGATTTGACTGGAGTCAATGGCCTGCCGTGCGGCTGGCTCATCACCAGCACCGACGGTACGCCGATGAAGGAGCCGCCGCATCCGGTGCTGGCGCAGGGGAAAGTGCGCCACGCCGGCGACCAGGTTGCACTGGTGATCGCGGAATCGGTTCTCGAGGCAAAGGACGCGGCGGAGCTGATCGACGTCGATTACGACGTGCTGCCGGCAGTCGTCACCGGCCCGGACGCGCTGAAGCCGGGCGCGCCGCAGATCCACGAGCAAGCACCGGGCAACAAGTGTTACACATGGGCACTGGGGGACAAGGCGGCGGTCGATGCCGCGTTTGGCAAGGCCGCCCACATCACGAAGCTCGACATCATCAACAACCGGCTCGTCCCGAACGCAATCGAGCCGCGCTGCGCGCTGGCTTCGTACGATCGGCACGATGAGAGCTACACGTTGTACGTCGCCAACCAAAACCCGCATGTCGAGCGCCTCTTGATGACGGCGTTCGTGCTGGGACTGCCCGAGCACAAAGTGCGCGTGATCGCGCCGGACGTCGGTGGCGGCTTCGGCTCCAAGATCTATCTGTACGCGGAAGAGACCGCAATGGTCTGGGCGAGCAAGAAGGTCAACCGTACGATCAAGTGGGTCGCCGAGCGCAGCGAGGCATTTCTGACCGATGCCCACGGCCGCGACCACGTCACGCACGCCGAGCTCGCGCTGGATGCCAATGGCAAGTTTCTGGCGATGCGCGTGCACACGACGGCAAACATGGGCGCATATCTGTCCACGTTTGCGTCGTGCATCCCGACTATTCTTTACGCAACTTTGCTGGCCGGGCAGTACACGACGCCGCTCATCTATTGCGAAGTGACCGCCGCGTTTACCAACACGGCACCGGTCGACGCTTATCGTGGCGCAGGGCGGCCCGAGGCTACCTTCGTCGTCGAGCGGCTGGTGCACCAAGCGGCGGTCGACATGGGCATCGCGCAGGATGAGATTCGCCGGCGCAATTTTATCCGCACGTTTCCGTATCAGACGCCCGTGGCATTGATGTACGACACCGGCAATTACGACGCGACGCTCGATGAAGGGATGAAGATCGCCGACGTTGCCGGCTTTCCGGCGCGCAAGGCGGAAGCGAAGCAGCGCGGCAAGCTGCGCGGGATCGGTTACTCCGCGTACATCGAGGCGTGCGGGCTCGCGCCGTCGAACGTCGCCGGCGCGCTCGGCGCGCGCGCGGGCTTGTTTGAAGCGGGCGAAGTGCGCGTCCATCCAACCGGCAGCGTCACCGTCTTTACCGGCTCGCACAGCCACGGCCAAGGGCACGAGACGACGTTCGCGCAGATCGTTGCAGCCAAGCTCGGCATCCCAGTCGAAAACATCGCCGTCGTCCACGGCGATACTGGCCGTGTCCCGTTCGGAATGGGTACGTACGGCTCGCGCTCGCTTGCGGTTGGCGGCACGGCGATTATCAAAGCGGTGGAAAAAGTGATCGCCAAGGGCAAGAAAATCGCCGCACATCTACTCGAAGCAGCGGAAACCGACATCGAATTCAAGGATGGAAAGTTCACCGTTGGCGGGACGGATCGCAGCAAGGCTTTTGCGGAAATCTCGCTCGCGGCGTACGTGCCGCACAACTATCCGCTCGCCGAGCTCGAGCCCGGCCTCGACGAAACCGCGTTCTACGATCCAACCAACTTCACCTATCCGGCGGGTACGCACATTTGCGAGGTCGAAATCGATCCAGAAACAGGTGTGGTCGACGTCGTCAACTTCAGCGCATGCGACGATTTCGGCAACATCATCAATCCGATGATTGTCGAAGGCCAGGTGCACGGCGGTGTCGCGCAAGGCATTGGCCAGGCGCTGCTCGAGAATTGCGTGTACGACCTGGAGAGCGGCCAGTTGTTGACCGGCAGCTACATGGACTACGCAATACCGCGGGCGCACGACGTGCCTTCATTCAAGGTCGGCACCAAGGTCACGCCGTGCACTCACAATCCGCTGGGGGCTAAAGGCTGTGGCGAGGCGGGCGCGATCGGCGCACCGGCAGCGGTCATGAATGCCGTCCACGACGCGCTCTCGGCCGTGGGCGTCACTCGCATCGACATGCCTGCGTCGCCGCATCGGGTTTGGCAGGCTATTCATCAAACCACTCAGTCAGCGCACGCCTAAGCTCACCATGAGGGAATGACTATGTACACGTTCGAGTTCCGCAAAGCGCAATCGGTGTCCGACGCGGCATCGATACTCGCGCAAACCTCGGGCAAGCTATTGGCCGGCGGTCAGACGCTGATTGCAGCGATGAAATTTCGTCTCGCGCAACCGGGGACGCTCGTTGATCTCTCCGGGATCGCCGAGTTGAAGGGCATCCGCAAGGAAGGCGACAACATCGTGATCGGCGCCATGACCACGCACGCGGAAGTCGCCGCGTCGGACGTCGTGAAAAACGCGATCCCTGCGCTCGCTTCGCTGGCGTCGGTCATTGGCGACCGCCAGGTGCGCAATATGGGCACGATCGGCGGGTCGATTGCCAATAACGATCCGGCCGCCTGCTATCCGGCGGGAGCGCTCGGACTCAACGCGACAATCGTGACCAACAAGCGCGAGCTCTCCGCTGAGGTGTTCTTTAAGGGGATGTACCAAACTGATCTCGCCGCGGACGAGCTGATCACCGCGCTCAAGTTTCCGATCCCCAAGAAAGCTGCGTACGAAAAATTTCGCAACCCGGCGTCGCGCTTCGCGCTCGTGGGTGTGTTTGTCGCGGATACGAAACAGGGTGTGCGAGTCGCGGTGACGGGTGCCGCGGGAAGCGTCTTCCGCAGCAAGCCGCTCGAAGACGCTCTCGCCAAAAACTTCACCGCCGATGCAGCGAAAGCGGTCAAGATCGATTCTTCGGGGTTGAACGGTGACCTGCATGCGTCGCCCGAATACCGCGCGCATTTGATCCCTGTGCTCGCCGCGCGCGCAGTGACTAAGTGTGCCTGATGGTGCGCAGGCGAGGGCATTCGCGTCGTGAGAGGAAACATTAGCGCGTCCTGTAGCCATCCGCGATGAACGACTCTTCCGCGGGGGTCTTGCCGGCGTCGGTCGATGCGACCCTTGACCTGCTGGACGCGCAAGACTATGTCGCCGACCGGCGCCTTGCGACGGCGGTTTTTCTTGCGCTGAAGCTTGCGCGGCCGCTCTTCCTCGAGGGCGAGGCGGGGGTTGGCAAGACCGAGGTGGCGAAGGTCCTCGCCGCCGCCCTCAATAGGCCTCTCGTCCGTTTGCAGTGCTATGAAGGCCTCGATACTGCCTCCGCGGTGTACGAGTGGAACTATCCGCGGCAGATGATCGAGATTCGGCTCGCGGAAGCCGCCGGCTCTGTTGCTCGCGAGCGTCTTGCCCACGACATTTTCACGCCCGCTTTTTTGTTGAAACGGCCGCTCTTGCAAGCCATCGATCCGGACGATTGCATCGCGCCGGTGCTCTTGATCGACGAGCTCGATCGCGCGGACGAGCCGTTCGAGGCCTATCTGCTCGAAGTTCTTTCCGATTTCCAGATCACAATTCCCGAAATCGGACCGATACGCGCCAAGACACGTCCGACCGTCGTAATCACATCGAATCGCACGCGCGAAATTCACGATGCGATCAAACGGCGCTGCCTGTACCACTGGGTCGACTACCCTAATGCTCCCGCTGAGCTCGCGATCCTACGGCGCAAGTGTCCGCATGCGCCGGAGGCGCTCGCGCGCCAGATCGTTGCATTCGTCCAGCGGCTACGTGCGCGCGACCTGTTCAAAGCGCCGGGTGTCGCGGAAACCTTGGATTGGGCGGAGGCGTTGCTGGCCCTCGATCGTCTGGTGCTCGATCCGCAGACCGTCGCCGATACGCTGGGGGTTTTGCTCAAGTATCAGGATGACGTCGGCGCCATTTCACCGGAGGTTGCTGCGATGCTCGTTGCCGACGCGCGGATTGAAGCGGCCGCGCCGTGAATTTTCACGCAACATCGGTGCAAGCGGCATCGTTGCACGCGACTGCGTTGCCTCAGGGCAGGTTGCCCGACAACATCGTGCACTTCGTGCGTCTGCTGCGCGCCGCCGGGCTGCCGGTAGGGCCCGCGAAGGTGATCGATGCCATCGCGGCGGTCACAACGGTCGGTGTCGCGCACCGGTCTGACTTCAGTGCGGCGCTCGCTACGGTGCTCGTTTCCCGGTACGAGCACTTGGCGTTGTTCGAGCAAGCGTTTGACCTTTTCTGGCGGAATCCAAAGCTGCTCGAAAAAATGGTCGCGGCGCTGTTGCCCCGCGTCTACGGCCGCCTGCCGCAGGAGCCCGGGCTGGAAATCCCGGCGCGGCTCGCCCAGGCGCTCTACCCGCGCCCGCGGTTGCCAGAGCCCGAGGAGCACGATGAGATCGAGCTCGACGCGGCGCTGACCTTTTCGCCGCGCGAAATCCTGCAGCGCAAGGATTTCGCGACGATGACCACCGAGGAGCTGACGCAGGCGAAAGCGATGCTTGCGCGCTTGCGGCTGCCGTTGGCCACGAAGCCAGTGCGGCGGACGCAGTCCGCGCTGCGCGGACACGTCGTCGACCTGCGGGAGACGCTGCGCCGAATGACCGGCGCCGCCGGCGCAGGCACGCCGCTCGCGTTTCGCACGCGAGTGCGCCGTTCCCCGCCGCTCGTCGTGCTGTGCGACATATCGGGCTCGATGGACCGCTATGCTCGGATGCTTCTGCATTTTCTACACGCCGTCGCCAACGACCGGCAGCGCGTCCACACACTCGTTTTCGGGACGCGGCTCACCAACATCACCCGGCATCTGAAGCATCGTGACGTCGATGTGGCACTATCGCGCGTTGCCGGATCCGTACAGGATTGGGCGGGCGGTACGCGCATCGGCGGATGCCTTAAGGAATTCAACCGTCGCTGGTCCCGGCGATTGCTCGGGCAGAACGCGGTGGTGCTGCTGATCAGCGACGGCCTGGATGCGGAAGGTGGCGATGGGCTCGAGTTCGAGGTCAAGCGCCTCGGGAAATCCTGCTCACGCTTGGTCTGGGTCAACCCGTTGTTGCGCTACGCCGGGTTCGAGCCGCGAGCGGCTGGAATTCGCGCGATATTGCCCCACGTCGACGACTTCCTGCCCGTGCATAATCTCGCAAGCCTGCAGGATCTTGCGCTCGCATTGACGCGGCGTAGCACGCGCACCGGCCGCGTGCTGCGACGTGCGGCGTGAAGTCAAGGAACGACCGACATGGAAATGATCAACACTCGCCTGGTACCTGCGCCGTTGGCGCAGGTATGGGAGGCACTCAACGACACCGAGACGTTGAAGGCTTGCGTTCCCGGCTGTGAATCGCTCGAAAAGGTGAACGATGACGAGTGGCGGGCGGCGCTCACAGCAAGGGTTGGGCCCGTGTCCGCAAAATTCACCGGCACGATGCGCTTGGTCGATGCCACGCCGCCGACCGGCTACACGTTGCAGTTCGAAGGCAAGGGAGGTCCGGCCGGCTTTGCCAAAGGCGAGGCGAAGGTCACGCTCGAGCCCGCGGAGGGCAACCAGACCTCGCTGAACTACGCGGTCAAAGCCAACGTCGGCGGTAAGCTTGCGCAAATCGGTTCGCGGTTGATCGATGGCGCCGCAGCCAAGCTCGCCGATGATTTCTTCACCTGCTTCACGGACAAGGTGGCATCGCCCCCCGGTGCTGCGCCTATCGTTCCCGCACACGAACCTTCGATGCCGCGCGAGGAACCGGCGGTGCCGCGCAACGCGCAACAGGCTGCTCCCATTTGGCGCGTCATCGCGGCGGCCATTGTCGCCGTCATCGCGACGTATTGGCTATGGCACTCTGGGCATCTCGGCCGATAGAACTCGAAATTCTAGGAAGACATGGACAGCGTCGATCTCGAAGTACTGAAGCGCAGCGCCGATTGGCTGGACCAAGGACGCCGCGTGTTGCTCGTCACGGTTGTCAAGACGTGGGGCAGCTCTCCTCGACCCGAAGGCGCGATGCTCGCGGTACGCGATGACGGGCTCGTCGCCGGCTCGGTTTCCGGCGGGTGCATCGAGGACGACATCATCGATCGCACGCGGCGCTTGGGTCTGACGGCGACGCAGTGTGAAGCTGTTACGTATGGCGTGTCCGCAGACGAGGCGCGACGTTTTGGCCTGCCATGCGGCGGCACGATCCAGTTGATCACGGAGCCGTTGACCAAGGATTCCGGCATGCGCGCGCTGTTGCGCGAGATCGAAGCCGGCCATCTCGTCGCGCGGCGCCTCGATCTATTGACCGGCGAAGCGAGTCTGCACCCGGCGAACGCCGTCGACGGGCTGAGCTACGACGGCACGACGCTCACGACGATTCATGGTCCGCGCTATCGGATGCTCGTCATCGGCGCGTCGCAACTCTCCAAATATCTGGCGCAAATCGCCGTCGGCCTTGACTATCACGTCACGATTTGCGATCCGCGCGAGGAATACACCGAAACGTGGGACGTCCCCGGCGTGACGCTGGTGCGGACGATGCCGGACGATACGGTCTTGGCGATGCAGCTCGACAAGCGGTGCGCCGTCGTCGCCCTGACGCACGACCCCAAGCTCGACGATTTGGCACTCTTGGAAGCGCTCAAGTCGCCGGCGTTTTACGTCGGCGCGCTTGGCTCGCGCGCCAACAACGCCAAACGGCGTGAGCGGCTGCTCTTGTTCGACCTGACTGAGCAGCAGATTGCGCGATTGCACGGTCCAATCGGTATCTATATCGGCAGTCGCACCCCACCGGAAATCGCCATCTCAATTCTGGCTGAGGTCACGGCCGTCAAGAACGGCGTCGCGTTGCCCGATGCCGCGCAAATCGCAGTCGCCAAGGAAGCGCTGGAACCGTCGGTTGCGTGCGCGACGGCGTAGCTGCGGTTTGCCGCGCCGCTTCGCAAGTCCGCATCTCTTAATCCGCCGCCAAGACCGTCACTCGCTCGCGCCGCAACAGTATCTTGAAGTCGGCGTCAAAGGTCACGAGATGCTCGCCCAATTGCGTGACTGCAGCGGCAAGCCAGGCATCGGGCACGCTGTTAGCCTTGAGCTTCCTGTCGAGGCAGAGTTGGCGCAGCAACGGCCACTCGGCGCCGATGGCTGGCATCTCGACGCCGGCCACCGCCAATACGGCATCTACAAATTCCACTGCATCTTCAGGCGGGGTTGGACGGATGAAGATTCTGCCGTTCGTCACCAGCCGCAAAAAGCTGACGACGACGAAGGGCAGCAGCGTGAAGCGTGTACCAGTGGCGCAAGCTGCCAGCGCATCACGCAACCAGGCATGCGCCAGTCGAGAGTGTGGATGATCGCTGCGCGAAGCAGCTACCAGGACGTTGACGTCCGGCGTCACTCAAGCCAGGAGCGGCCTTCATCGTCCGCCGCATCAAGCATGGCCTTGTTGGAGAGCGGATTGACTCCGGCCACCAATCCCCCTTTCCCGGGATAGACTGGAAGCAATGGGACGCGCGCCTTGGCGGCACGTCGTGGGGTGCGGGCAGCGTGTAGACGCAACTGCAGTCCTTCTTCAATTAAGCGCGTGAGGCTTGTGCGCTGGCGCGCTGCGAGCGCCTTAGCGTCGGTGAGCAAGGCGTCGTTGATGTCGAGAGTGGTCTTCATGGAAATGAGTATACAGAATTCTGTACCTAGCTTCCATAGGACAAGCGCCGATCGTTGCCAGCGCCGAGGTTGCCGGTGCTTTTCAAGGCTGGCCGCGCAACGGGGCGCAGCTCTTGCGCCTAGCGCCGCGGCCGCAGCGTGATATCGCCGTAATAGGCGACGACTGACTCGCCGGTATTATCGCTGTCGGTCATCAACGCAACTCCGGAAATCGGCGGCGGATCCTCGCCGAATGCGCGGCGATAATCGGCGACGATATCGCGCTCATAGGCAAGCCACTGGCGCAATCGCGCAGGACCGCTCTCCACCACGATCATCTTCACGCGGTCCACGAACGGATTGGTGGCGAGCGTGCCAATAGGCGCCTTCGTCTCCCAGATATAGTTCAAGCCAGAATGCGGCGGGTACTCGCCGTAGAGAAAGCGCGCCGCTGCGTACTTGAGCCGATCGGCTAAGCCGACTCTGTCTGGCGAATACCGAAACGCGACATAGATCCGCACTGGATAGTCGTCGCCTTCGCGACGCGTGACGTCGCCCTTGGCGATCAGGTTGTCCGCTTTCCAGCGCCACGCGAGCAATGGCCGATCGTCAACTGGAAGGTCGAGCTTCCGCATCAGTCCGGACGCGGCTGCGTTGGCTTCGGCGCGCACGACAATGCCCGCTTCGCCGTCGCGAACGAGCGTGTACTGAGCGTGCTTTTCAACTTGCGGAAAGGCGAGCGGCGACCAGCCCTCTGGCAGGGGTCCCCCGGGCTCGCTCCGCGAGAACGCACCGACCACGAAGTGCTCAAAGGCGGCGCCGATGGCGCCGGTTGCGACCAACAACGCGACGATGCTGGTCGCCTGGTGGATCGTGAAACGCGCCCTCAACGTCCTGGGCGCAACGCGTCGACTCGCGGGATGAAGCGCAGCGTGCCCGGACGCTCGAACACGAGATGGCGGCAGATGTCGTCGAAGCGGCGTTGAAGATCGTCGCGATCGGCGCCGCCCAGATTGACGATCGCATAGCGGTAACTGCCAAGCCATTTGGTCTCGCGCCAACGGCTGTTGCCGTGCTTGATGAAGGTTTCGAGGTAGGCGTCCGGATACGTTGCGTTAAGCCACTGGATCTCTGCTCTCTCCGGCGCAACTTTGATTACGCCGTTGAACTCCCGGAATACGAAGCTCGCGGCCGCGCCGTAACGCCCGGCGCGACGCGTCCAAGTCGGTTCACGGCCGATCGACAGATCGGCGAGGAGCTGATACGGGCTCGTGCCATCGACCTTTTCATAAAGATCACCGAACTGTGCGGCAAGACGCGGGTTGACCTCGATAATCTTGAATGATCCGTCGTCCGGCTTCCAGAAGAGCTCGACGTTGAACAAGCCGTGGTCGAATCCGAGAGCGCGCATCGCGCGTTCCGCTACCGTTCGCGCACGCGCCTGGGCTTCCGGTGGCAGGCGAGACGGATACTCGAACCGCTGAAACGCGGTCGTGCCCGGGTACATGATCGCATCGACGATTCCCAAAAATCCGGCGTTGCCGCGATGCATCCATCCGTCGACGTTGATCTGTACACCGTCAAGGAGCACCTCACCCATCATCTGCTGTGGATCGATCGTGAAATCGGTGTGCAGACGCATGAGATCGTCGAACGGACGAACGAGCCGCTTGATGATGTGCGATTCCCACGGATGAAAGGTCAAATGCTGCTGCAACTCGGACGGCGAATCGACCCGACGCGCGAGAACCGAAAAAGCGGCCTTGACCGGCTTGACGAAGAATGGATACGCGAGCGGCGGATTTTCCACCACCGAGGTTCGTCCGAATGTGTAAGGCAAGAGGCAGAAATCGGGAGTGGCCTCGGGCAGCTCTTTGGCCAGCGCTTGTCTTGCGTAGTACTTGTGCTGCGCCCGGACAATCGCGGCTGGGTCGGTGCCGGGCAGCCCGAGCTCGCGCGCCAGTGAGGCGGCGAGCAGTGCGCCATACTGCTCGCTCGTCGACGCAACGCCGACAAGCCCTGCACGTCGATACTTGCGCTTGAGCTTCTCGATCCAACGCCGTGCGTCAAACCACAAAATGTTGGCGTTTTGCGGAAACTCGAATAGGTTGAATCCTTCGCACGCGACATCGAATTCGTCACGGTATGCAGCGACGGTCGCGAACGCGACCTCGTCCCACCCCTCCGGAAACAGGAACAGGAATTTGGGTTTCATGCGGCAGCGGTC
>Ga0136617_10001329_pt1 | contig 21751 bp, 27 predicted proteins | sample AntDrymUQ3222106_2_FD_129672 | JGI IMG/M metagenome (GOLD analysis project Ga0136617, IMG submission 129672) | Polar desert sand microbial communities from Dry Valleys, Antarctica - metaG UQ322 (21.06) | ecosystem: Environmental > Terrestrial > Soil > Desert | place: Antarctica: Dry Valley...
CGGCACACGTTCAGGCGGCACACGTTCAGGCGGCACACGTTCAGCCGACACGGTGCCGAGGGGATCACGACCGATGTGGAGGGGGCACCGTGAGCACCACGGGCGAACGATCGACGAGAACCGTTTACGAAGAGGTGCAGAGCAGTCCGGAGTTCGCCGATCTTCGATCCAGGCTGCGCCGGTTCGTCTTTCCGATGAGCGCGGCGTTCCTGGCCTGGTACTTGATCTACGTGTTACTGGCCTCGTACGCGCCTGAGTTCATGGCGGTCAAAGTGGTCGGCAACATCAACATAGGCTTGATCATCGGCCTGATGCAGTTCGTCAGCACATTTGTGATCACCACGGTCTATGTGCGTTACGCGAACAACTACCTCGACCCAGCCGCCGAGCGGTTGCGCAAGCGGGTCGAGGATGCGCTATGAATCTGGCCCAGGAAGCGACCCGGGTGGGTAGCGTCGGGCTGAACATCGCCATCTTCGCGGTGTTCGTGATCTTTACGTTGATTTTCGTCTATCGGGCTAGTCGGACGAACAAGACGGCCTCGGACTACTACGCTGCCGGTCGCTCCATCACCGGCCCGCAGAACGGCGTGGCTATCGCCGGTGACTACCTGTCGGCGGCGTCCTTCCTGGGCATTGCCGGTGCGATCGCGCTCAACGGCTACGACGGTTTCCTCTACTCGATCGGGTTCCTCGTGGCCTGGCTGGTCGCGTTGCTGCTCGTCGCGGAGCTGATGCGCAACACCGGCAAGTTCACGATGGGCGACGTGCTGGCGTTCCGGATGCGCCAGCGTCCCGTTCGTGCCGCCGCGGCCACCTCCACGCTCGCGGTCTCGTTCTTCTACCTGCTTGCCCAGATGGCTGGTGCTGGTGGTCTCATCGCCCTGCTGCTGCAGATCCCGAACGAGAACATCCTCGGGCAGAGCATCGTCATCGCTGCCGTGGGCGTCCTGATGATCGTCTACGTGCTGGTGGGCGGTATGAAGGGCACCACCTACTTGCAGATCATCAAGGCGGTGCTGCTCATCCTCGGCGCCGCGGTGATGACGGCGTGGGTTCTGGGCATCGTCGGGTTCAACCTGTCCAGGCTGCTTGGCGACGCCGTTGCCAACAGCCCCGAACGCGGTGAGGCCCTGCTCAACCCGGGTCTGCAGTACACCGACCCGATCGAATTCATCTCGCTCAGCCTGGCCCTGGTGCTCGGCACCGCCGGCCTGCCCCACATCCTCATGCGCTTCTACACCGTGCCGACGGGCAAGGAGGCGCGTCGCTCGGTCGTGTGGGCAATCTGGCTGATCGGGCTGTTCTACCTGTTCACGCTCATCCTGGGCTACGGGGCCGCCGCACTGGTCGGTCCCGAGACGATCGCCGCTGCTCCCGGCGGGCCCAACTCCGCTGCGCCACTTCTGGCCTACGAGCTCGGCGGCGAGCTCCTGCTGGGCATCATCTCAGCGGTTGCCTTCGCAACGATCCTCGCGGTCGTCGCCGGCCTGACGATCACCGCGTCCGCATCGTTCGCGCACGACATCTACGCCAACGTGATCAAGAAGGGGGACGTGTCGCCGGACGGCGAGGTGAAGGTCGCCCGGCTCACCGCACTGGTGATCGGCATGTTGGCCATCGGCGGCGGCATCCTGGTCAACGGGATCAACATCGCGTTCCTGGTCGCCCTGGCGTTCGCCGTGGCGGCGTCGGCCAACCTGCCGACGATCCTGTATTCGCTGTTCTGGAAGAGGTTCAACACGACGGGGGCGATGTGGAGCATCTACGGCGGTCTCGTCAGCTGTGTGCTACTGATCGTCTTCTCGCCGGTGATCTCAGGTCCGACGAGCAAGATCCTCACGGGCATCGACTTCGCGATCTGGCCGTACGCCAACCCGGGCATCGTCTCGATCCCGCTGTCATTCGTGCTCGGCGTGGCCGGCACCTACTACGGTAGCCGGCACTCGGTGGATGAGGCGAAGTTCGCCGAGATGGAGGTTCGGTCGTTGACCGGTGCCGGTTCGGAGAAGGCGATCTTGCGGTGAACTGTCACCGTCTCACCGGGCTGGCGGCGCGTGGCAGGATGTGGGGTATGAATGCGGTACCCTCTGTTGCGGTAGCTGATCTACCCGCTGACGCCGTCATGCTCGATGTTCGTGAGGCCGACGAGTGGATGGCCGGTCACGCGTCTGGTGCTCGGCACCTGCCGATGTCGGAGCTCACGGCCCGGATCGCCGAGGTCCCCCACGACAACCCGCTGTATGTGGTATGCCGATCCGGAGCACGATCGGCTCGGGTGGTGGCCTACCTCACCGCCCAGGGTTACCCCGCCGTGAACGTCGAGGGCGGGATGCAGGGCTGGGCCGGTCAGGGCCGCGTGGTGGTGGCTGACAGCCAGGTCAATCCGGCGATCATCTAGCCGTGTCCCACCCGTCGACCCCGGCCCGTCGATGATCTGCCCCGGCTGCGGGAACGTCATTGGCAGCCCCCCGCACTGTTCGCGGTGTCGCGTGCCTGTCCGGGCTGGCTACGTGGCCGCGTTGCGGTGGACGGCAGCGCCACCGCCGATGGCAACCCCACCGAAGGAGCGTTCCCGCCTGCGCGTGCGTTACACCGGGCCGCCGTGCTACCGGGTGCCACCGCGCTGGGGATTCCCGGCGCGCCCCTGGACGGGTCCCGCGGCAGATGTGGCCTCTCGGGTCGACTCGTTGCGGGCGGTACGGTCGCTCGCCGGCACGGTCATCCCCCTGTTCTGGGCCACTGCGGTGGTCGCCGTGGTGGCCGCGGGCGCCGAGGTGTGGCGTTACGTCCTGTTGCTCGCCAGCCGCGAGGGTGCGCTCCCGGCCAAGGTAGTCGCCGCCTCGGACGCGCTGCTGGCCTCGGCCGGCGCGATCGCGCTGGTCCTCGCGCTGTTGGCCGGTGGCCTGCTCGTGGTGTGGACGCTGCGGGCGACCCGCGCAGCGGCCGACCACGCTGGGTTACTGCCGTCCCGCTCGCGGCGCGCCATCGTGCTGGGTTGGCTCGTTCCCGGCCTCAACCTCACGGTTCCCGGTTCGGTGTTGGCCGAGATCGAGCACACCGCGCTCGCCCGGCCATCATCGCTGCGCCCGCGGCCGTCGCGGCTGCTGATGATCTGGTGGGTGCTGTGGGTTGCGGGAGTGATCCTGGCTGTGGTCGTGCTGCTCTGGTCGCTGCGTACGGGGGTGCAGGCCCGAGCCGACGGCGTGGTGCTCCATGCGACGCTCGACCTGCTGGCTGCCAGCACCGCTGCAGTGTCGGCCGTGGTGGTCATGCGCCTCACCCGGTTGTTGGGACCGGTGCCAGCAGGGGGCCGGCGCCTGATGGTCGTAGGAGTGAGTGAGTAGGAACCGGCCAGGTGGTCGGCGTTGGCAGGGTCACTTGCAGGCAGGGGTTTGCTCCTCATCGCAACGATCGAGTGACCTCTGTCGGGTCATCTCGTTGGACTTCATGCGGACGGAGCCTTGACCACCAGGTTGGCTACCACCTTCTTCTGCCCGAGGAGTCAGCGATGTCGGTCCATCTCGTCCAGGCGGGCGCAATGAGCACATCGGAGGTCGGTAGCCCCACTGTCAACATCACGATCTTCTCCGTGTTCGTGGCACTCACTCTCGTTGTCGTGTTTCGGGCCGGTCGGACCAACCGGACCGCGTCCGACTACTACACCGGGGGTCGATCCTTCACCGGTCCGCAGAACGGAGTGGCCATCGCCGGGGACTACCTGTCCGCAGCGTCCTTCCTCGGCATCGCCGGGGCGATCGCGGTGTTCGGCTACGACGGCTTCCTGTTCTCGGTCGGCGCGCTGGTGGCCTGGCTGGTCGCGTTGTTGCTGGTTGCGGAGCTGATGCGGAACACCGGCCGGTTCACGATGGGCGATGTACTGGCATTCCGGATGCGCCAGCGTCCGGTACGGGCAGCCGCGGCGGTCTCGACGCTGGTGGTCTCGTTCTTCTACATGCTCGCCCAGCTCGTGGGCGCGGGTGGCTTGATCGCGCTGCTGCTGCACATCCCGAACAGCAACCGGATCGGCCAGAGCGTGGTCATCCTCGCCGCCGGCACGTTGATGATCGTGTACGTGCTCGTGGGCGGTATGAAGGGCACCACCTACGTGCAGATCATCAAGGCTGGACTGCTGCTGCTCGCGACGGCGGTGCTGGCGGCCTGGGTGGCGGGTCGCTACGCGTTCAACGTCTCTGAGCTGCTCGGCGTGGCGGTGGAGAACAGCCCGAAGGCCGGTGAGCGCCTGCTGACGCCCGGACTGCAATACGGCGCGACCTCGATGTCCAAGCTGGACTTCATCTCCCTGGCGCTGGGTCTCGTGCTCGGTACCGCCGCGCTGCCGCACATCCTGATGCGGTTCTACACCGTACCCAACTCCCAGGAGGCCCGCCGCTCGGTGCAGTGGGCGATCTGGCTGATCGGTATCTTCTACCTGATGCTCTTCCTCGTCGGCTACGGCGCGACCGCACTGGTCGGCGCCGAGGCGATCGCCGCGGCACCGGGCGGCTCCAACTCCGCGACCCCGCTGCTCGCCTACCGGCTCGGCGGCGAGCTGATGCTCGGGCTGGTCTCGGCGGTCGCCTTCGCCACGATCCTCGCCGTGGTCGCCGGGCTGACCATCACCGCGTCGACGTCCTTCGCGCACGATGTCTATGCCAACATCATCAAGCGGGGCAAGGCGATACCGGACCAGGAGATCCGCGTCGCACGCCTGACCGCCGTCGGAATCGGCTTCGCCGGGATCCTCGGGGCCGTCGTCGCCAACGGCCAGAATGTCGTGGTCCTGGTCTCCCTGGCGTTCGCGGTCGCCGCGTCGGCGAACCTGCCGACCATCCTGTACTCGTTGTTCTGGCGGCGTTTCAATACGACCGGTGCATTGTTCAGCATCTACGGCGGGGTCAGCACCTCCGTGGTAATGATCATCTTTTCGGTTGGCGTCTCGGGGGGACCCAAGTCCATGTTCCCGGACGTGGACTTCGCGCTCTTCCCGCTCGCCAACCCCGGCATCATCTCGATTCCGCTGTCCTTCTTGCTCGGTGTGATTGGCACGTTCCTCGGGAAGACCGACGTCGAGGCCCATCGCCGCCATGCCGAGATGGAGGTTCGGTCGATAACCGGTGCCGGCGCCGAACGTGGGACCGCCCGCTCGCGGGTCTGAGCGATCGCAGCGATAGCGTCTTCAGCACAATGGCCAAGAAGACACGCGACCGCGCAGCTGTGCCTGCCGGTGAGAATCCCCGCCGTCCCTGCCCCTGCGGGTCGGGCAAACGCTTCAAGTCCTGCCACGGGGCGGGTGGCGATGTGATCGTCACCCGCCCGTTCGCCGGACTCGCCGCCGAATGCGACCTGGTGGCCATGCGCGAGTTCCTGCCCTCGGCCACTGCGCCGCTACCGCTGCGCGAGCCCACGTCCGGTCCGGTCACGCTGACCACGGTGCTGCCCGGGGCGTCCGCGGCGCTGGTTCGTCCCGACGGGGAGATCCTGCTCGGGATGCAGGTGCAGACCCGCTCCGGTGACCTGTCGGCCGATCTCGCGCGGGCCCTGCGCTGGGCGCAGGAGGCCGAGCCGGACACTGCCCTGCCGGTCCTCGGACCGGGCCTGGGTGGCGCTGGGTCGAGCGAGCGACTGCAGGACCTGCTGGAGGTGGACTCCGAGTTCGATCTCACCCTGCACCGGGACTTCAGCTGGTGGGCGATCGACGGCGGGCAGCCCACCCCCGAGACCGTCGCCACCGTGGAACGGGCCAATTCCGTCATCATGGTGACGGAGGCCGTGCTGGCCGAGGGCGTCCGAGCCGCGTACTGGGTCGACACGGGCACCAAGGCGCACCTGCGGTGGGTGCGTCCGGAGCCCGAGGAACGGCTGCTCGCGGCCCTGGCGCGACTGCATGCCCGCGGGGAGCTCGGGCTCACCGAGGACGCACGCTACGCCGGGGCGTTTCGGGCGCACGGGCTTCTGGTGCCCGTGTGGGACCTCGACCGGGAGCTGCACGCCAAGGAGTGGACGGTGCCGGTGGCGGCCTTCGCGGTCCGGCTTGTCGAGGCGCTCGCCGCCGACGCCCCCCTCACCAACGCCGAGCGCCGTGCCCGCGACGCACTCGTCGGCACCCAGGTCACCCTCCGGTAGCGTCTGTCCTACGGTCCTTGCCACGGGTATCCGTCTGTGCATCGCAACGGTGTGACAAGGTCCACGCACTGAAGTTGCCCGCGGGTCATACACTGCCCGTCATGGGTATTCTCGACGGCAAGGTCGTCATCGTCACTGGCGCCGGCCGGGGCATCGGGCGCGGTGAGGCGCTGGAATGTGCGGCCCAGGGTGGCGCCGTCGTGGTCGGCGAGTTCGACCCGGATACGGGCGAGGCGGTCGCCAAGGAGATCATCGCCGCCGGGGGTCAAGCTGTCGCCGTAAGTGGTGATGTCGCCGACGCAGCCGCGGCCGATGCCCTCGTCGCTGCCGCCATCGATGAATTCGGCCAGCTCGACGCCCTGGTCAACAACGCCGGCATCCTGCGTGACCGGACCACTGTCAAGATGTCTGACGACGACTGGGACGCGGTGATCCGGGTGCACCTGCGCGGTCACTTCCTGCCCACCCGAGCGGCGTTGCAGTACTGGAAGGACGCCGAGCGCCCGGGGCATCTCGTCCACACCGCGTCCACATCCGGGATCCTCGGAAACTTCGGCCAGTCCAACTACGGCGCGGCCAAGGCCGGCATCGCGGCGTTCTCCACGATCGTCGCCATGGAAGGCGCGCGCGGCGCCATCACCAGCAACGCGATCGTTCCCTCGGCGCTCACCCGGATGACACTGGACCTGATGCCCGACGACATCCGCGCTGGGCGCCACGAGGCCCTCGAGCGCGGCGAGTTCGACTTCTTCGCCCCCGAGAACGTGGCTCCGCTCGTGGCATTTCTCTGCTCGGACGCCTCGAGCCACATCAGCGGCAAGGTGTTCGGCGTGCAGGGCGACAGTGTCGAGATCTTCCAGCCGTTCACCAGCGTGGCGGAGATCACGAACAGGGGGCGGCGCTGGGACCCGGCGGACCTTTCCGGCCGCATCGATGAGCTGTTCACCGCGGCCGGAGTCCAGGCCGGCCCGGAGAACATGATGGCCCGGATGCGTTATCGCCTGGTTCACGGCAGCCAGGACACACGTCCGGCCAGCAGGGCGTAACCGGCGAAGGCCACGACGTCGATCAGGGTGTGCGCACCGACGAGCACCCACAGCCGGTTGGTGCGCTGCCAGATCCGGCCGAACACCAGCCCCATCACGAGGTTCCCGACGAACCCACCGAGTCCCTGGTAGAGGTGGTAGGTCCCGCGCAGCAGCGCCTGCGCGCCGAGCGCTGAGCTCTCCGACCACCCGAGTTGGCGCAGCCGCGTGATCAGGTACCCGACCATGACCAGCTCCTCGGCCCACCCGTTCGCCGTCGCGGAGGCGATGAGCACGGGTAGCTGCCACCAGGTCTCGGTGAGGGTCGACGGCGCGATCGTGACGCTGACCCCAGCCGCGCGCGCCACCAGATACAACCCCAGTCCGGGTACGCCGATCAGGGCAGCGAGCCCGGCCGCACCGAGCAGGTCGCGGCCGGGGCGCCGGGCATCAAGGCCGACCGCGCGCAGTGCGAACCCGCCGCGGATCAACAGGTACGCCCCGAGCGCGCCCCAGCCGACGAGCTGCAACACCCGGGTGAGCTGTGTCGCCAGGTCGACGAGCTCGATCCGGGCTGCCGGGGCGTTCAGGGCGACCTGCTGCTGCGCCAACGGCACGGGCGCCAGCACGGCGTCGATCAGGCTCAGTCCGCTGCGCAGCGCGGACAGGCCGAGGGTCACGGTCAGCACGATCAGCACCTCGGTGACCACGAGCCGGCGTTCCCGCGGGTCGTGGAGCACGGGGATGGCGATGGATGGCGGGCGGAGCCAGGTGCGGGGGCCGTCGGGCACGACCGACGACGCTACCCGGGGGGTAACCTGGGCGGTGTGCGACAGCTGGTGTTCTCTGCGCGCTGGATCGGATGGCACCTGTTGACCCTCGGTGCGATGCTCACCTGCGGGTGGCTGGCGGCCTGGCAGTGGGAGCGTGCAGGATCGGCGATGGGGAGCGCGCTCAACGTCGGCTACGGCCTGCAATGGCCGGTGTTCGCGGTGTTCTTCGGTGTGATGTGGTGGCGGATGCTCCGCATGGAGGCGCGGCAGCTGCGCGGTGCGGACGGGCCCGAGCCGGTCGTGGCGCCCGAGCCGGTCGCCGAGAGCCCCGAGCCGTCCCCGTTCCGTCGGTCCCCGCGGCGGCGGGTCACGCCGGTTTCCCAGGACGATGACCCGGAGCTCGCCGAGTACAACCGCATGCTGGCCAGGCTGGCCGCTCGCGACGTCCAGGAATGAGGAAGACGTGTCGATCGACACCGCGCTGCGCAACTATCGGGTGGCCGCCTGGATCACCGGCATCGTCCTGATCGTGCTGGCCTTCGTCGCGATGCCGATGAAGTACCTCGTCGACGACCCGACCCTGGTCGCGGTCATCGGCCCGATGCACGGCTTCCTCTATATGGGCTACATCGTCTGCACGTTGATCCTCGCCGAGCGTTGCCGGTGGAAGCCGGTGCAGGCCCTGCTGGTGTTGCTGGCCGGCACCATCCCGGTCGCGTCGTTCGTCGCCGAACGCAAGGTCACCCGGGAGGTGCGCGCGGGTCTGACCGGGCAAACGCGCGGGCACCCGGCTGGCTGATCATCTGGCTCAGCTGCGCCCGCAGCACCACCGGTGTGCGAGGCATGCGCACCACCCGTTAGCGTCTGTGCCCGTGACGACGGTGCGTGCGACCGGGACCGGCCCATGCTCGATCCCTCCGCTGTTCGCCCGGCTCGTCGACGACACCAGCCTGCTCCGGCCACGGCACGCGGCACCGGCCATCGACGCGGTGGTGGCCCGCTACCTCGGTGCTCGCGACCACGACCGTTACGGCGGGCTCGTCGGCCATCTGGCCTGCCCGGTGTCCCGGCTGTCCGCGCTCGTCGCCGAGCTCGCGCGAGCCCGGCCGAGCCGTCCGGTGGACGTGTCGCTGGTTGTCGACACCGGTCTGGGTGCGGTGCCCAAAGCGCTCTCGACCGTCTTCTCCCGGTCCGGTCTGCTCATCCCCCGCACCGTCGAGACCTCCGCCCCGCCCGACGTCGACGCGATGTGGCTGGAGCGGGTGGCGGAGTTCGTCCCGGAGGATGTGGTCGCGGTGGTCGAGCCGCGGCGGCCTCAGGAGGCCGAGGTCGTCGGCACCGGGGCGTGGTTGGTCGCCGTCCGTCGGGTCGCCGAGCACGGCTGTGCGCCGAAGCTGCGCTGTGGTGGGCCGCGCCCCTCGGATGTTCCGTCGGTGGCCGACGTGGAGCAGTTCATCCGGGTCGTCGTGGAGGTCGGGCGCGAGTTCACCGCCTTCTGCGTCAGCCAGATCGCGCGTACCGAAGGCACATCTGCCCAGCCGGCCCGGCACGGCATTCTCAACCTGGTCGTCGCGGTGTCGCGGGTGCTGGTCGATGGCGACGTCCGGCAAGCCCTGGAGAGCACCGATGCTGCGGCCCTCGCCGGGGAGGTCGACGCCCTCTCCAAGCGGGCGGCGACGGGTGTGCGCGGCCTGTTGTCGCGATGCGGAGCGGACGCCGAGCCGGCGGCGGCCGTGCAACTGGCCGGCCTCGGGTTGCTCCACCAGTAGGCGCGGCCTGCTCCATCAGTAGGCGCTCAGCCGAGCACGTCATCCAGGGCCAGGGCCACCTGCCGGGCACAGACCTGGGGGTCCAGACCACCCACACCGGTGCCCAGCCCTGGCAGGGCGATCGACGTGACGACGTCTCGTACCCGGCCGGCCGCGCCCGGCAGCGTCCCGTCCCGCCATAGCCGGAACACGGCCGCGGCCGCCGCACCAGCCGCCGTACCGTCGGGGTGCAGCAGCTCGCCCGGCTGCCGCATCGTCGGCGCGCTGATCAGCCAGCCGGGCCGCTCGACACCGGTCGCTACGATCACTGCCGCACCGACCGGCAGCTCGCCCCCACGGTCGGCTCCGGAAACGGCACGGACCCGGTCGGAGATCCCGGGAAACCAGCGCGAATAGACCGCGTCGATGCCACCGCCCATGAAGCCGAACGAGTTGGCCGGGCTGACCACCGCGTCCGTCACCACGTCGGTGATCGATCCCTGGTGCACGACCAGGCCGAGACGATCGGTCGCCAACGCCTGCCAGGCGTCGGCCATCGCGTCGTTCACCGCCACCAACGTCAGTCTCAGTCCGGTCATGGGATCAGTGTGTGGGGTCTCACCGTAGAGTCGCCCATCGTGCTCCGACTGGCGTTCCTCGGCCCGCCCGCCACATTCACCGAGCAGGCGCTGCGATCGCTTCCCGAGTCGCACGGCGCACAGCTCCTGCCCTGCGCCGGCAGCCCCGCCGTGCTCGCCGCGGTCCGCGACGGCACCGCGGATGCCGGCTGCGTGCCGATCGAGAACACGGTCGAGGGTGCGGTGGGTGCTGTTCTCGACGGTCTGGTCGACGAGCCGCCGCTGGTGATCCGGCGGGAGGCGCTGGTGGCCGTGCGGTTCGTCGTCATGGTGCGTTCGGGCACCCGGGCGGGTGACGTGCGCACGGTCGGGTCGCACAACCACGGCATTGCGCAGACCCGCGGCTGGATCGCCCGACACCTGCCCGACGCCGGCGTCCTGATCACCACCTCCACCGCCGAGGCTGCTGCGCAGGTCGCCCGCGGGGAGATCGACGCCGCGGTCGCCGCGCCATTGGCCGCCGAGCAGAACGGCCTGGAGATGCTGGCCGACGACGTCGCGGACAACCCCGGTGCCGTCACGCGCTTCGTGCTCGTCGGCCCGCCCGCACCCCCGCCCGTCCCTACCGGCCACGACCGCACGACACTCGCCGCAACGACGGAGAACCGCCCGGGATCGCTGCTCAGCCTGCTCACCGAGCTCGCTATCCGGGGCATCGACCTCACCCGCATCGAGTCACGGCCGATCAAGGACCGGCATAGCGAGTACTGGTTCCATCTCGACTGCACCGGCCACGTCGCTGAGCCTGCGATGGGGGAGGCGTTGGCCGCGCTGCACCGCCGCTGCAACCGGGTGCTGTTCCTCGGCTCCTATCCGCGCGCGGCGCAGTCGCCCGCCTGCCCCGACTCGCCGAACGGGCTGCCGTCGGACGCTCCGGAGGTACTGGCGCCCGACGCCGCGAGCTTTGCGGCGTCGGAGGAATGGCTGACCGCCCTGCGCGCGGGAACCAGGGCGTGAGCGAGCTTGCGCGCTCACCGCCGGGCTCAGCCCCACCCGAGCCGGTGCAGCGTCTCCTCGTCGATCCCGAAATGATGCGCCACCTCGTGCACCACGGTGATCGCGACCTCCCGAACCACCTCGTCGACGTCGGCGCAGTGCTCCAGGATCGAGTCCTGGTAGATGGTGATCCGGTCGGGCAGCACACCGCCGTAGTCGGTGGTGCGTTCGGTGAGAGCAATGCCCTCGTAGAGCCCCAGCAGGTCCGGATCGTCGGCATTGCGGTCGGCGACGAGCACGACGACGTTATCCATCGCGGCGCTCAGTTCGGCGGGGATGCTGTCGAGCGCGTCCGCCACCAGTTCTTCGAACTGGTGGCGAGTCATCTCCAGGCTCAGGACGTTCACGTACCTTGCTCGGGTAGCGGCAACCCACTCGGGGGGGTGAGGATCGGCCCGTCCGGCGGCTCGACCGGAACCTGCCCCTCGACCGCTCCGGGATCAACCGGAGTGGACCGTTCCGCGGCGGGTGGCTCCTCCGCCGGAGGTTCGGCCGGGGCGGGTGGCGGGCCGGGGGGAGCCGGTACGCCCGGTTGAGGGGTGTTCTCCGCCGGCGGGGCCGGCGTCTCGCCCACCACGACGACCTCATCGCGGACCGACCCGCTGACCGGCGCGAAACCGCTGCGGTCGGGGAGCAGAGCGGCAAGATTGCAGTTGACCTTCCGAGTGCCGGCGGTCCAGGACCCCTCGGTGAGATTGTCCCAATAAACCGTGAGCTTCTTCGCGCTGATCGCCTCGGCGCTGCCGGCGTACTCAGCCGCGATCCGGCTGCACTCCGGCTGCAGGAATGCATCCTGGTCGACGACCTTCGGGAAGGCCTCCGGGAACTTCGCGGTCAGGTCTACCACGCCAACGGTCTCCACCGCGTGCGGCCCGGCGCAGTCCACCGGATCACCGATGGTGCGCCCGTCGATGGCGAGGCAGGTGCCCGGCTCCCGCACGGACGCCTGGTCACTGTCGGCGACCCGGCCGTTCATGGCGTACAGCGCACCCGACCGTGAGGCGCTCTGCAAGCCGCACCGCAGTTCCCGGTCGCCACCGGCCCACTTGGTCGGTGACGGCTTGAGAGCGCCGACGCGAAAACGGCCGTCCGGGTCGAACCTGCCGTCCAGGTAGGCCAGCACCACCGGACTGCACCGTTCGTTGACGAGCTGGCGCCAGCTGCGGTCGTCGGGCAGGTCGTTCTGGTCGGCGAGTAAAACGGTGCCGGCTTGCTCGAACAGGTGGGGTTGCGCACAGTCGACGACCTCGGTGTCCGCCGCATCGGCTCGGGACCAGGTCAAGCAGGTGCCTGGGGTGGCGGGTGGCGGCGGCATCTCGACCACCTCGGGATCGTCGTCGACAGCGGCAGGAAGCGCGGCGAACGATCCGAGCACGGGCACCGTCGCGCCGCCGAACGTGTCGATGGAAGCCACGCCCAGCATGGTCACGGCCCCGGCGAGTACCCCGATGACGATCCGGCGGACCGCGGGGCTGATGCGCGAAGTGTCGGCGACGCGGGTGCCGACGCGGCGTGCGGAGCGTTTGTCGGCATCGGGTGCGGCGTCGGCGGTGCGGGTGCCGCCGCGGCGTGCACGGGTAGCGGAGCGCTTACGGGCGTCGGCTGCGGCGTCGGCGGTGCGGGTGCTGACGTCGGGGGTGGGATCAGCGGAGCGGGTGCCTGCACCGTGCGCAGCGCCACTGGAGCGCGCGGCGGCGCCGGGTGAGTGCCGGGGAGCGCGGCTGGCGGTCCGTTGCGGGGCGCGGCGGGACGCGTCGGGCGCGGTGAGCAGTCGGTCCATGTCGACCGTCATCATGCCGTGACCTACCGATTACCGTGCGAGCAGTTCCCGACCCACGCGGCCATCGGTGGACAGCGTGCTGTGAGCGTGCTGTGAGAGGGCTGTGGGCGTGCACGTTCCCTGCCGGTACCGTGCGGGGTGATGACAGGGCGACCGAGCCTGCGTGGTCACCGTCCTCGCACAGCACAAGCACAGGACGGTCGGGAGTGACGGCGACGAGCGTCAGCGAGGAGGCGGTGTGACCGAGAACGACGAGCGCGGCGACCAGCCGGCCGATGCGCTCAACGGCCCGCCCGAGCAGCCCGGCGGCGGGCAAGGCCGGATGCGATATCAGGACGAGTCCACCAATGCGCGCGAGCCCTCGGTCGCCGAGCGCCGCGCTCGGGAGCAGGCTGCGCGCCGCGAGCGCGAAGCCGAGGAGCAGCGGCTGGTCGCCGAGGCGGCATCACGGAAGAAACGCAAGCGGATTCTACTCGGTGCCGGCGTCACCGTGGGCGTGGTCGCGCTGATCGCCGTCGGGTATGCGGTGGCGCAGCCTGACGAGGTGGTCGAGGCCCGGTGCGTCGGTCCCGACGATGTCGTCGTCAATGACAGCAACTGCGTCACCCCCGCCGCGAGCAGCGGCGCCTACTACGGCGGCGGCTTCTTTCCCATCTTCCTCGGCGGCGGCGGCCGGCAGTACTACTACAACTACGGTGGTGGCGGCGCCATCGGCCAGCGAGCCACCGGCGGTACCACCGTCGTACCAAGGGATGGTGCCAGGGTAACCACGCCGTCCGGCAAGTCGATCTCCCGGGGTGGGCTGGGCGTCAGCGCCGGCAGCTCCAGCAGCGGCAGCTAATGCGCCGAGAAAGCGGACAGCCACGGCCGGACTGGGCGAAGAAGGTCGTTGAGCAGGGCATGGTGTACGGCACGCCGGCTCGCGGCGTCGGCGGCGCGGCCCGTCCGTACTGGGACGAGTCGGTGCACTACGTCTTCTCGATGGACGAGATCCTCGGTCTCGAAGCCGACGTCGAGCTGCTGCACTCGATGTGCCTGGAAGCCGTCGATCACGTCGTCACCACCGAGCGGTTCCGGGACTTCGCGTTGCCCGACTGGTCCTGGGAGGGTGTCGCGGCGTCCTGGCGGCGCCATGACCCGCACGTCTACGGCCGGTTCGATCTGCGCTACGACGGCACCGGCCCGGCGAAGATGCTGGAGTACAACGCCGACACCCCCACCACGCTGCTCGAGGCGTCGATCCTGCAGTGGCACTGGCTGAAGGACACCCACCCCGACGACGATCAGTGGAACTCGCTGCACGAGACCCTTGTAGAGCGCTGGACGGAGATCAAGGGCCGGCTGCCGTCGAACGAGGTGCATTTCACCTGGCCCGGTGCCGACACCAGCGGTGAGGACCACGTCACCGTCGGCTATCTGCAGGAGACCGCCGCCGAGGCCGGGCTCGACACCGTGGGGCTGGCCATCGAGGACATCGGCTGGGACGCCGCGCTCGACCGCTTCGTCGATCTCGAGGAAGCCCCGATGGCCGGGGTCTTCAAGCTGTACCCCTGGGAGTGGATCGTCTCCGACGACTTCGGCAAGCACGTGCTGCGCAGCCTCCCCGAGACGCTGTGGGTCGAACCGCTGTGGAAGACGCTGCTGTCGAACAAGGCGTTGCTTGCGGTCCTGTGGGAGATGTACCCGGGCCACCCCAACCTGTTGCCGGCCTTCCTCGACCAGCCGGGCCTGCTCACCGAGTACGTCCGCAAGCCCCGGCTCGGCCGCGAGGGCGCCAACATCTCGATCGTCGCGCCCGGGATGGAACACCAGACGGGTGGCGTCTACGGCGAGGAGGGGTACGTGTACCAGCTCTTCGACCCGCTCCCCGAGTTCGACGGCTACCGCCCCGCGCTGGGCGCCTGGATCGTCGGCGACGCCGCGGCCGGGCTTGGGATCCGGGAGACCGTCGGCCTGGTGACCGACGACGGTGCGGCGTTCGTGCCGCATCGGATTTCTGCGACGTGATCGCTCCCCCTTGGAGGTTTCCGTGACAACTCTGGCCCTGGAGCCCGGGTTCTTCTCGATCATCGGACGTGGTGTGGGCGCGATCCTGCTGTACGCGGTGCTCGGCGTACTGCTGATGCTGCTCGGCTTCTTCGCCGTCGACCTGACCACCCCGGGCAAGCTCTACCGGATGGTCCAGCAGGGCCTGCCCAACGCTGTCGCCATCACCGCGGCCGGGATGATCAGCATGGCGTTCATCGTCGTGGTGGCGATCTACACCTCCTCGGGTCTGCTGCTCGAGGGGCTGCTCGGTGCGTTGATCTTCGGTCTGGTCGGGATCATCGCCCAGGTGGGCGGGGTCCGGCTGCTGGAGTGGGTCACCGGCATTGACATCGGTGGGGTGCTGCACGCGGACACGATCCGGCCCCAGGTCTTCGTGGTGTCCGCCGCGCACGTGGCGCTGGGTCTGGTGGTGGCGGTGGCGATCCTGTAGGTCCCTGGCCTACGCTCGTAGGATGAGCGAGGAGATCCCGTCCCGAGAGCTGCGCAACGACACCGCGGGAGTGCTACGCCGGGTGCAGTCGGGCCAACGGGTGACGATCACGGTCAACGGGCGCGCGGTGGCGGAGCTCGTTCCGCTGCAGCGGAGCCGTCGCGGCTGGGTGCGGCGCGAGGACCTGGTCGGTCGCTTGCAGCGAGCCCAGGCCGACCCTGGGCTTCGTGCCGACCTCTCCCGGCTGACCGCAGACACGACCGACGACCTCGGGCCGATCGTGTGAGGGGCCTCCTCGACACGAGCGTCTTCATCGCCTCCGAGATCGGCCGGCCACTCGAGATGGATCGGCTCCCGGAGGAGTCCGCGATCTCGGTCGTGACGGTCGCCGAGCTGCAGGCGGGCGTGCTCGTCGCCACTGACCTGGATGCCAGGGCGCGGCGGATGGCTACCGTCGATGCGGTCGCCGATATGGAGTTGGTGCCGGTGGACGAGGCAGCGGCTTTGACCTGGGCGCGGATGCGGGTGCATCTTGCCGAGTCCGGCCGACGGGTGAACACGAACGACCTGTGGATCGCGGCGTCAGCGGCGTCGCGGGGTTTCCCGGTTTTCACGCAGGACGGTGACTTCGACGCCGTCGAGGGCGTCGCCGGTCTCGTGGTCGTCCGGGTCTGAGCTGGGCCGCTGGGCACCCGCAACTCAGCGTCGACCACGAGTTCGGGTTGGCTGCTGAGCCGATCGCCGCGCTGCCGCACAGGTGCACCGACGTGGTGAGGTGCTCGGCGATCCACCCGTCCAGCGCGCGGTCGTTGCCGAGCACGTCGCCACCGGGCGCGATGCGCTCCCGAGTCCGACGCGGAGCAGGTCGGCGACGGTGCGGATCGCGTGCCGCAGCCGGCGCCGGTCGTGCTCGGTGCGCAGGGAGTGGTACTCGATCCGAGGTGCACTCCGTGGCCACCGCACCTGCGGTCAGCACGACCTCGCCGTGCAGCCCACGGATCCCGCGGCGATCGTGTCGTACACGTGAGGGAGGATCGCACCCGTGAGCAAGCCTGCGAGCGAACCAATGACACAGCGTGAGCCTGCGAGCGAACCATCGGCACAGTGCGAGCGAGCGAGCGAGCCATCAAAACAGGGTGAACCATCGACGCGGCGCGACCTTGCGCTGGACCTCGCCGATTTCATCACCGCCAGCCCCACCCCGTACCACGCGGTGGCGGAGGCTGTGCGCCGGTTGCGGGCGGCCGGTTTCACCGAGCAGTTCGAAACCGCGCCGTGGCCGGACGGTCCGGGCGGCCGCTACCTGGTACGCGACGGCACCGTGCTGGCCTGGTTCGTGCCGGACCCCGCCCCGCCGGGCACCCCGATGCGGATCTTCGCCGCGCACACCGACTCGCCCACGCTCAAGGTCAAACCGCGGCCCGACGTCGGCGCCGGCGGCTGGCGACAGGTCGCCGTCGAGGTCTATGGCGGGGCGCTGTGGAACTCCTGGCTGGACCGTGATCTCGGTCTCGCGGGCCGGCTCGCACTCTTTGACGGCTCGACGGTGCTGGTCAACGTCGCACGGCCGCTGCTGCGAGTGCCGCAGCTGGCGATCCACCTCGACCGCGGGGTCAACGACGGTCTCAAGCTCGACGCCCAACAGCACCTGCTGCCGATCTGGGGCCTCGGCGTGCCGGTGGAGGGCGATCTGCTCAGATTCCTGGCCGGTGAGGTCGACATCGACCCAGCCGAGATTGCCGCTCATGATCTCGTGGTGCACGACCTCACCCCACCCGCCCTGCTCGGCGAGCAGGAGGAGCTGCTGGCCGCACCGCGGCTGGACAACCTGGCGTCGGTGCACGCCGGAATCACGGCGCTGCTCACCGCGGCCGAGAGCGCGTCCGGCGTCATTCCGGTGTTCGTCGGGTTCGACCACGAGGAGATCGGTAGCGGCTCGGCCACCGGGGCGGCCGGCCCCTTGCTCGAGACGGTCCTGACCCGGCTGGCCGGCGGATTCGACGCGCGCGGTGCGGCATTCGCGGCCTCGCGCTGCCTGTCGGTGGACGTCACACACGCGGCCCACCCGAACTACCTCGGTCAGCACGACCCCGTGCACCGCTGCGTCCCCAACTCCGGGCCCGCGTTGAAGGTCAACGCCAATCAGCGCTACGCCACCGACGCGCCGGGTGCAGCCGCGTGGGCCCGGGCGTGCCGCGACGCCGGCGTCCCCAGCCAGCTCTTCGTCGGGCGCAACAACGTGCCGTGCGGGACGACCGTGGGCCCGATCGTGGCGACGCGGCTGGGCATCCGCACTGTCGACGTCGGGATTCCGGTGCTCTCGATGCACTCGGCGCGTGAGCTCTGCGGGGTGCAGGATCCCGGATACCTGGTGGCGGCGGTGACGGCGTTCCTCACCGACCCGGTTGGGTAGTTGCGGTAGTCCAGCTGGAGAGATCATCGAGAGCCGACAGCGGCGGATAGCCAAGGCGATTTATCGGCGTGTGCGCGATGGGTGTTCCCGGTGTCCGCCAGTCAGCAGGGTTTCCCTTTCGGGGGGTCTGGATCACCTGCGTTCCGCAGCTAGTTTGATCGACTAGTACGTGGATTTGGGTGTTGAGCTGCGGAGATGCTGATGCGCACGCCTGATCGGCGTGTTACTAGGTGGTGGTGTTGTGGCTGGTCAGCCGCCCTATGTGGCTGTGAGCTCGATGATCTTCTTGGGTGGGGTCAGCCCGAGGGCGGTGTAGATGTCGCGCTGGGCCGGGGTCAGCTCGGTGCGCTGCTGGAAGGTCCTGGCGGGCCCGGTGTAGGTGATCACGTGGAGGCGGTTGAGTTTGGCTGGGAGATTGTTCCAGGTGGAGCCTGTGGTGTTCTCGATGATGCGGATGAGCAGTAGCGACAGCCAGCACAGCAGGACGTGGGCGCGGATGCGGTCTTCGAGGCGGTGGTGGACCGGGCGCAGGTCGATGATCTGTTTCATGTCCCGCCAGCCGCGTTCGACCTCGAGGAGTTGGGTGTAGCCCAGGGTGATGTCCTCGGCCGGCAGGTGCGGGTCCGAGCAGCGCAGCAGGTACTTGCCGTCGAGGTTGGTCTCCCGGAAAGTCCGGTTCTGGTCGTAGATCTCGTCGGCGGTGACCCAACCTGAGCGCCCCAGATTGCAGTCACGGGCCAGCATCGCCACCGCGCCGGACTCGACCCTGGCCGTTATAACTGTTCTGGTATAAGATCACGATGCACTGGCAGGTGGTCTTCACCGACGAAGCCCGACAGGAGTTCAACCAGCTTTCCGCACGGGAGCAATCAGCCATGATCCACGCACTCGACAAGCTCGCAGCGGAGGGACCGGCCCTTCCATATCCGCACTCCAGCGCGGTGCAAGGTGCCGATCGTCTCCGCGAGCTGCGCCTGCGTGCGGGACGGAGCGCCTGGAGGGCGCTCTACCGGCGGGTGGGGGAGGTCTTCGTCATAGCGGCGATTGGACCAGAGGCACAGGCGGACAAGCGCGGCTTTGGACGAGCGGTTGCCGCGGCGCAGACTCGGCTCGACCTGATCGAGGAGGACCAGACATGAAGCTCTCCGACCTGACCAGCGCAGATGAGGTGAAAGCTGAGGCGCTCAGGAACCCTGCGGTACGGGCGGAATGGGACCGCACGGCCGTGGCACGGGCGGTTGCGAGCCGCGTGGTGCGCTACCGGGTTGAGCACGGGCTGTCGCAGGCAGCGCTGGGTGCCAAGCTCGGGGTATCGCAGCCGTACGTTGCGCGGCTGGAGAGCGGTGATCGGTCGCCCACGTTGGCTACGTTGGCGCGACTCGCTCAGCGGCTCGGTCTGGAGTTCCACATCGACGTGACTCCGACCAACGTGCGCATGTCTGCGTGAACGCCCGTGAGGCAAGCCGGAAACCGCCGGCTATCGTGCCCTCGTGGCGAACTCAGACGTCCGTGCTGGCGACTTGCGTATGGCGTAGCTCTGTCGTTTGCGGGTGAGCAGAGGGCCTACGTTCAGAAGGTCGCTGCGGTGCTTTGTCACCGGGGAATCCGACCATTCTATGACGACTACGAGAAAGCCACCTCGTGAGGCAAAGACCTCTACGAACCTACGAACACCTAGACTAAGGCTGTGGTCGGGATCACGGTCTACAACGGCGAGAGCTTGCCGGGCGATGGTCTCGGACAAACGTTCCATGGTGGCGCCGTCGGCCTGGTTGGAGCGGGCCAGAAACTCCGCCACGACGGCAAGGCCGTCCACCACCGCCTCGCCGTCTACGGCCGGCCCAGCGCTGGGCGGCTTTGAGATGTTCCTCGCGGAGCAGGTAGGCGTCCTGGCAGTTAGAGATCTCCCAGTCTTTGGCCCACCGTTCTAGGTTGGCGCGCCAGCGAAGCTGGTCGGCGGATGCCTCGATTGCATGCTGCGGCGGGACCAGGATTGGAACAACGCCTCGTGGGCCACTTCGAGGATGGCGTCGTCACCGTCGCTGGTCAACAGGCCTGCGGCCATGGATGCCTCGGCGACCCGCCACTGGGCAACGGTCAGTGCGCCAGTGCGCTGCGCCGCACCCGCTGGCGGGTCGGCTCGTTCTCTCCGATCGTGACGAACTGCAGCATGGTCGACAGCACCGGCCCGTCAGCGCCCCCGAGCTCGGCGGCGATTTTGTCGGTTTGGCGGGTCAACAGACCCTGTTGGCTAATTTTGGTTCACGCGGCGCCGGATCCCGGCGTTGCAACGAACGGTACTTTCGTCTGTTAGGTGTGGACGACAGTGCCGTTCGTTGCGTTCTGGACGACCGGCGAACAGGGGAAGGCCAACCGCAGACAGAATCACGCCGTCACAGAAGATCAACAACGTGGGGTCGACAGCCACGTCGCAGATTAACCAGCAGGGTTTCAGCACCCCGGTGAGACCGAGCAACCCGCCGCCGGGTGCGGGGGTGGCGGTGAGTTGGTGCAGCCAGCCGGCGATGCTGACCGCGAGCAGCGCTCCCATATCCATGCCTTGTCGATCTGGGGATACCCGGATGGGAGGTGTCGTAGGGCGCCGCCGTGCTGGGCGTCGCGGAAGATGTTCTCGATCTGGGTGCGGTGGGGGGTACCAGTGCTTGACCGCGGTGGCTTGTCCGGTGTGGACACATCCAGGTTGGTCACGATGAACGAGTAGCCGTAGATCGCGTCGAGATCAACGAGCTCAGCGATCGGCAGGGCCCGCTGGTCGGGGTGCAGGGTGCGCCGCCGCCGCGACCGCGGGTCGGCGCTGACCTGCCCGGCGCCCACGTCGAGGCGGACCCGGCGGATCAGCCCCCGGGTGGTCGCGGGTCACCAGTCCGGGCAGTACTCGGCGACCACGACCTGCGCGCCGTCCCTGTCGACCGCATCGACCCAATCGCCCTGCTTGACACCGTTAAGGATCCGCCACAGCGGGGCGATGCGCAAGGCGGCCGATCGCGAACTCGACGTTGGCGAACAGTGCGGCGCGGGCGAGCTGCCCAGCGAAGTAGCCCGCGTCCGCGCGCAGCCGGATCCACCCGGCCCGCGCCGGGGCTGACAACGCCGCGAGTGCCCGGCGCAGCAGTTCCGGGGCGTGCGGGCGGGGTCCTCGGTTCCGGCCATCAGGTCCGCGGCCACCACCGTCGCGGTCTGCGCCCAGGTCGCCACGCGCGGTCGTCCGCAGCGTTGCTCCTGGTGGTTGTCGGCCACGCCTCGTTTCTTGCGGCCGTAGACCTCCACATCGGTGGTGTCCAGATCGATCGTCACCTGAGCGCACAACGCTGCCCCCGCTCCGGGGGCAGCGCGGCGAGCATCGCGGCACCGATGTCACCGATCCCGGTCTCCACCGCGTGCCGCTGCCCGTCGGTGAACTTGCGGGCCAGCTCGGTCGCGGTCCTCGCAGCCAACCCGGGTACCGGAGCGAGCTCCTGCCCAGCCACGTCGGCGCGCTGGCGGTCTAACCCAACCAAGAAGTCCTCCCCGGCCGACTGCGGCGCCGCCGCCATCCCGACCAACAGCTCACCACCGCTGTACCCCCGGTCACGGGTCTTGATCGCCCCCGATCGCCGCATCCAACAACTTGGTCATCCCCAGCCGGTCGACCAGCTCGGTCACCGCCACCATCCCCGAAAACCGGGTCACCGACAGATCCGGCGCGCCGACCCGCACCCGCCGCCGCAACCGGCGGATCTCCCGTACTCTGTCCACCTGATAGGTGTCCTTCCA
>Ga0136617_10001330_pt1 | contig 21739 bp, 23 predicted proteins | sample AntDrymUQ3222106_2_FD_129672 | JGI IMG/M metagenome (GOLD analysis project Ga0136617, IMG submission 129672) | Polar desert sand microbial communities from Dry Valleys, Antarctica - metaG UQ322 (21.06) | ecosystem: Environmental > Terrestrial > Soil > Desert | place: Antarctica: Dry Valley...
TAAAATCGACGAGGCCTGCAAGTAGCCGGAGCGCGTGCTTCCGTGCTAGGGCACCCGTATGACCTATCTGGCCAATGACCCTCGTCCCTCGCTTATCGGGCTCACCCGCGGCGAGCTTGCCCAGGGGTTGGCGGCGGCCGGCGTTCCGGAAAAGCAGCGCTCCATGCGCATGCGTCAGATCTGGCACTGGATCTATCATCGCGGGGCGCAATCCTTCGACGAGATGACCGATATTTCGAAGGAGTTGCGTGCCAGGCTCGGAGAATGTTTTGTGATCGGCAGGCCGGAGATCGTCACCGAGCAGGTTTCAACCGATGGCACGCGCAAATGGCTTATACGCTTTCCACCCGATGACCGGGGACAACGCCACGACGTCGAAACGGTTTACATTCCGGAGGAAGATCGCGGCACCCTGTGCATTTCGAGCCAGGTGGGCTGCACGCTCACCTGCAGTTTTTGCCACACGGGCACCCAGAAGCTGGTCCGCAATCTCACCGCCAACGAGATCGTAGGCCAGGTGATGCTCGCCCGCGACCGGCTGGAGGAATGGCCGCATCAGGTCGAGGCCAATGCCGCGCCGCCGCCGGGCGGGCGCTATCTCACCAATGTGGTGCTCATGGGCATGGGCGAACCGCTCTACAATTTCGACAATGTAAAGACCGCCATGGAGGTGATCTCCGATGGCGAGGGCATATCGCTATCGAAGCGCCGCATCACACTTTCAACTTCAGGCGTCGTTCCGGAAATCATTCGCGCCGGAGAGGAGATCGGAACCATGCTGGCGATCTCGCTCCACGGCACGACCGATGACATTCGCAACAGGCTGGTACCGCTCAACAGGAAATATCCGCTGAAGGATTTGCTTGACGCCTGCCGCGCTTATCCCGGCCTTTCCAATGCGCGCCGCATTACCTTCGAGTATGTGATGCTGAAAGAGGTGAACGACAGCGTGGCGGACGCCAAGCGACTGGTGAAGCTGCTCGAAGGTATTCCGGCCAAGGTCAATCTCATTCCGTTCAACCCCTGGCCCGGCACACCCTATGTCTGCTCCGACTGGGATACGATAGAAGTCTTCGCCGAAGTCCTCAACCGGGCCGGCTATGCCTCACCCGTCAGGACACCGCGCGGCCGCGATATCATGGCGGCTTGCGGACAATTGAAAAGCGAGAGCCAGAAAATGAGGGCGAGTGAGAAGATGGTGGCGGCTCAATAGCTCGTCACCTGCGCCTCGTTCATCTTGATGATCATGTAAGGCTGGGCCTTGTGCTCTGCGGGCTTGGGTTTGGCCATCATGATGACTTGCGGGGCAACGACCACCTGAGTGGTCTTGACGCTCGCGGCCCCGGAGGGGGACAGGGACAGGACGCCGGAAATGATGAGGCCGATCAGGTAATGCATGGGTTTCTCCTCTCGATTTCCAGCCTTAAACCACGCCCAACCCGGATAGAGCCTGAACTCAACATTCACTCAGCGTTCACCCTTGCGGTGCGGGCAAGCTGCGTGATAGGGCGCAACTCACGCCGACCTGTCCCTAACCGTCATTCCGGCGAAAGCCGGAATCCAGCTTTGACATGGACCCCGGCTTTCGCCGGGGTGACGAAAGAGAGCGAAATGCCTAGCAAACAGAAAATCACGAAAGTCGTTCTCGCCTATTCAGGCGGGCTCGACACCTCGATCATCCTGAAATGGCTGCAAACCGAATATGGCGCGGAGGTGGTCACTTTCACAGCCGACCTCGGCCAGGGCGGCGAGCTTGAGCCCGCGCGCAAGAAGGCCGAGATGCTCGGCATCAAGGAAATCTTTGTCGAGGATTGCCAGGAAGAATTCGTCCGCGATTTCGTCTTTCCGATGTTCCGGGCCAATGCGCTTTACGAAGGCGTGTATCTGCTTGGCACCGCCATCGCGCGGCCGCTTATCGCCAAGCGCCTGGTCGAGATCGCCAAGGAGACGGGTGCCGACGCCATTGCCCACGGCGCCACCGGCAAGGGCAATGATCAGGTGCGCTTCGAGCTCACGGCCGGTGCGCTCAACCCCGATATCAAGGTCATAGCGCCCTGGCGGGAATGGCAGTTCAAGAGCCGCACCGATTTGTTGGCCTTTGCCGAAGCGCATCAGATTCAGATTTCGAAGGACAAGCGCGGCGAAGCGCCGTTCTCGGTCGATGCCAATCTCCTGCATTCATCCTCCGAGGGCAAGGTGCTGGAGGATCCCTGGGTCGAACCGCCGCCTTATGTCTATCAGCGCACCATGGCACCCGAGGATGCACCCGACCGGGCCAGCTATATCGAAATCGAATTCCTGAAAGGGGATCCCGTCGCCATCGACGGCAAGATGCAGTCGCCGGCCAAGCTGCTCGCTGAACTCAATCGCCTCGGCCACGACAATGGCATCGGCCGCCTCGATCTCGTTGAAAACCGTTTCGTCGGCATGAAATCGCGCGGCGTCTATGAAACCCCGGGCGGCACGATCCTGTCGGTGGCCCACCGTGCCATGGAATCCCTGACGCTTGACCGCGAGGCGGCGCACCTCAAGGATTCCTTCATGCCGCGCTACGCGGAACTTATCTATTACGGCTTCTGGTTTTCGCCGGAGCGCGAGATGCTGCAAGCGATGATCGACACGTCGCAGGAGCATGTGGAGGGAACGGTGCGGCTCAAACTCTACAAGGGCAATGTCATCGTGGTAGGCCGCAAATCGCCGAAGTCGCTCTATTCCGACGCGCTCGTCACCTTCGAGGATGACCGCGGCGCCTATGACCAGAAGGATGCGGCGGGCTTCATCCGACTCAACGCGCTGCGGCTTCGCACATTGGCGGCACGAAAACGCACGCTCTAGTTCGGGATGCGTGTGGTCAGTGTTCCGTCCACGACCAGATTGGCTCCGGCGACAAAGCTCGCGGCACCACTTGCCAGAAACACGACGGCGTTGGCGATCTCCTCGGGAGTGGCCATACGGCCCATCGGATTTTGCGCGAGGTCCACCCTGAAGCGCTCGGGATTTTCGATCTCCACCTTTTGCCAAAAACCGCCCTTGAAATAGGTGGTGCCGGGCGAGACGATGTTGGCGCGAATGCCTTTGGGCGCAACATGGCGCGCCAGCGATTTCATATAAAAAAAGAGAGCCGCTTTCATCGTGCCATACGAGACGCCATCGTAGCCGTAATCCTCGGAACCCGAGACCGATGAAATCGCGATGATCGACGCACCTGGACTCTGTTCCAGAAAGGGCAGCGCCGCTGTGGCCGCGGCGACGGTGTGCAGCAAATCGACCTGGAAGGCGCGGCGGAATTCTTCCTCATCCGGGCCATCGGCGAACGCGCTGGCGTTGGCGACCAGAATATCGAGCCCGCCGAATTCAGCGGCTACATCTTTCACCCAGGTCTTCAAGGCCATGGTATCGCTGACATCCAAGGCGCGGCCTATCGCGCGGACATTTTTCGTTTTCAGCGCCTCGACGGTTGTTGCCACGTCCGCCGCGCCTCGGGCGCAGATCGCCACATCGACGCCTTCCGCCGCGAGTCCAAATGCAATCGCCCGGCCGATGCCCCGCGTTCCGCCCGTTACCAGGGCGCGTTTGCCCTTCAGCTTCAAATCCATTCACACCACCTCGATCGCCGCCGGGTGCCAATCCTTGGGCGCGGGATATTGCGGGCTCATGTCCTCGAGTGTCGTCCGCACGATGCGGGCGATCGCGGCGTTGCGCGCCCATTTGCGGTCGGAGGGGATCACATACCAGGGTGCGTAGGGCGTAGAGCAGCGCGTGACGGCGGTTTCATAGGCCGCCATGTAGTCATCCCACAGGGCCCGGTCGGCGAGGTCGCCGGGGTTAAACTTCCAGCGCTTCTCAGGGTCGGCGAGACGCGCACGCAGACGCTCGGCCTGTTCTTCCTTGGAAATGTGCAGCATGAATTTGACGATGCGTATTCCATTCTGGCTGAGCAGCTTCTCGAACTGGTTGATCTCCTCATAGCGGCGCTCAATCTCCTCGGCGGCGGCGAGTTTCTTCACCTTCACCACCAGCACGTCTTCATAATGAGAGCGGTTGAAAATGCCGATGATGCCGCGCGGCGGGCAGGCCCTGTGAATTCGCCAGAGATAGTCGTGCAACAAATCCTCGACACTCGGAGCCCTGAAGGATGTGACGGTGACGCCGAGGGGGCCGCAGGCGTTGAACACGGCGCGGATCGTGCCATCCTTGCCGGAGCTGTCGATGCCTTGTAGCACCACCAGCAGAGCGCGTTTTCCCTCCGCATAGAGACGGTTTTGCAGCTCGTCGATTGCGGCTGCATCGTCCTTAATCCGGGCTTTGGCATTCTTCTTGTCGCCATGGCCCCCATCGTCGCTGGGGTTGCATTTCGCCAATTGAAATTTCTTGCCCGGCAGAACCAGGAATTGCGCCGCGAAAACTGATGTCTTGTCTGCCAAGGGGTCACCTCATTGTAGAGTCAGCGTGACCCAGGCACCCCTTGATTGCAAGGGTCCAGGGGCCTATCCCCAAACTCAAGCGACATCAGGGAAACCGCCGATCGTGACCATGTCCAACAAGGCGCAACTGGCCGCCGCCGCCTACCGTCTCCCCGCTTTCGATCAGGACTTTTTGCTCGGCGACACGACGAGAGGCATCAGGTTTCAACTTGAGTTTCAGAAAGCCGACGAGCATCTCAGGGCTTGGGGCGTGGCCTCGACCGTGGTCGTGTTCGGCTCGGCTCGCATCAACGAAGGCGATGGTTCAGGCTGGTATGAGGCGGCGCGTGAATTTGCCCGAATCTGCTCCGAGGAGGGCGGCGCCAAGCTCGATCTCAAACCTCCCCGCTATAACGTCATTGCCACCGGCGGCGGCCCCGGCATCATGGAAGCGGCCAATCGCGGCGCCCATGATGCGGGTGCGCCCTCCGCCGGCTTCAATATCACGCTGCCGGTGGAACAGCAGCCCAACGCCTATTCGACGCCGGACCTGACCTTCCGCTTTCATTACTTCGCCATGCGCAAGATGCACTTCGCCATGCGGGCAGCGGCGCTCGTGGTGTTTCCCGGCGGCTTCGGCACCATGGACGAGCTGTTCGAGATTCTAACGCTCCGCCAGACCGGCAAGATGGACGAGGGGCTTCCCGTCGTGCTCTACGATTCGAAATACTGGCAAACGGCGATAAATTTCGAACACTTTCTGGCAACGGGCATGATCAATGCCGCCGATCTTGACCTCTTCGGCTTCGCCGATACGCCGCAACAAGCATGGGCCGAACTGACCAGACGCGGCCTCAAGATTCCCAAGGAGTAAGCATGCCCATCCGCCTGAAGTTCCACGGCGCGGCGCGCACCGTCACGGGTTCGTGCTATCTGCTGGAGACAGATAACGCCCGCGTGCTCGTCGATTGCGGCATGTTCCAGGGTTCGAAAACCGAGCGCGAACTCAATATCCGAGATCTTCCTTTCGATCCGAAATCGATCACGGCCATGCTGCTGACCCACGCCCACATCGATCACATCGGCCTCATTCCCAAACTCGTGAAACATGGCTTCACGGGAAAAATTCATTGCACGCAGCCAACCATCGATCTTTGCGGCGTGATGCTGCCGGACTCCGGTTACATCCAGGAGGCTGAAGTCAAGCAACTCAACGAGCGCAAACGCAAGCGCGGCCTGCCGGAAGTGGAGCCGATTTATACGCTCGAAGATGCCACAGCGGCGCTTGAGCATTTTTCAGCTGTTTCCTATGAGATGTGGATGGAGCCGGCGGCGGGCATCCGCGCTCGCTGGTGGAACGCCGGGCATCTCTTGGGTTCTGCCTCCATTGAGGTCGAAGTGGCGCGTGACGGCAGGCCGCCGCTCCGCATTCTTTTCTCCGGCGATATTGGTCCCGACAACAAGATGCTGGAGCCCGACCCGCAAGCGCCGCAGAAGTTCGATATCGTCGTCTGCGAATCGACCTATGGCGGGCGCGATCGTTTTGAGCGGTTTGAGGAGGGCCGGCGCGAAATTCTTGCCACTGAAGTCAATGCCGCGGCAGCGCAGAAGGGCGCTCTGCTGATACCCTCCTTCGCGGTCGAGCGCACCCAGGAGATCGTCACCGACCTGGTGCATCTGATCGAGCAGGGCAAGGTTTCGCAGGCACGGATATTCATCGACTCGCCACTGGCCAGCAAAGCGACCGCGATTTTCGTGCGCAATTCGAAACTCCTCGAACATGGCGAGGATCTCGCCCGCGCTTTTCGTTCCGAATATGTGAAGGCCACCGAAAGCGTCGAGGACAGCAAAGCGCTGGCGCGCTTCAGCGGTTTTCGCATCATCATCGCAGCCAGCGGCATGTGCGATGCCGGGCGCATCCGCCATCATCTGAAAAATCATCTCTGGCAGGCCAGCACTACCGTGCTGCTGGCGGGCTTCCAGGCTGAGGGCTCGCTCGGCCGCATCCTGCAGGACGGTGCCATGATGGTCACCATCATGGGCGAAGAGATCAAGGTAAAGGCGCGTATCCGCATGATGGAGGATTACTCCGGCCATGCCGATGGCCCGGAACTTGTGGCCTGGGTGAAAGAGCGGCTGCCTATCGCGCGAACGGTTTTTCTCACGCACGGGGAAGACGAGGGTCAGCTGGCGCTAGAAAATGACCTGAAAGGCATCGGCGTTCCCGGCGATTGTATCCTGCGTCCCCGGCTCGACGACGTTTACGACCTCTCGGGCGAGGCTTGCGCCTTCCTGGCGGAGGAGACAAACCCCCGCATCGATCCTGCGGTTGTCGGCGCGCCAGATGCCCGTAACGAACTCACCGACCTCATGCTCGAGCTTCACCAGGAGATCGACAAAGCCACCGATGAAAAAAGCCGCGGCGTTCTTATTCGCAAGCTTAAGCGCGCGCTAGCTGGCGATGGCGGCAATGACAACAGCCGCCGCCGCCAGCCGGTGTCGGGGCCATCACGCAGAAGCCGGGGCTATGATGAAGGATAAGAAACTCAGGCCGCCAGGCGGCCCGCATGGTCCAGTGCGCGCTGCACGGTGTCCAGCAGCTTCTCGGGATGCACGGGCTTGCGCATGAATTCGAAGAGCTTGAGGTGCAGGGCGCGCAACTGTGTTGCCTGCTCCACGTCGGCGGTGATCATCACATAGACCGATTTGCAGCCCAGCGCCTGCATTTTTTCGACGACATCGAGGCCGCTTTTCAGGCTGCCGAGGCGATAGTCGAACAAGCCCAATGCGAAGCTCTGACTCATGGCGAAATCAATGGCGGAATCCGCGTCCGCAAAAGCTTTGACCTTGTAACCGCAATCGCTGAGGAGGTCGGCAAAACGCTCGACAGAAGCTCGATGTCGTCATCGAGCACAAGAATATCGACTTGCCTTGCGAGGTCGGTCATGGCGGTCCAATCGTGATCTTCACGCAACCTAACCACGAGTCGAGTGTAGGGGATGTTAAGACTCAGGCGTGGATGGCGCGCCCGGCCACTGAAAGGGCGGCTTCCTTAACAGCTTCTGAAAGTGTGGGGTGGGCGTGACAGGTGCGCGCCAGGTCTTCCGCCGAGCCGCCGAATTCCATCAATACGGCCACCTCATGGATAAGCTCCCCCGCCATGGGGCCGATGATGTGGCAGCCGAGAACCCGATCCGTCTTGGCGTCGGCCAACACTTTCACAAAACCATCCGTGGTCTGATTGGCCTTGGCGCGGCCATTGGCAAGAAACAGGAATTTGCCTGCTTTATAGTCGATACCGGCAGCCTTCAACTCTTCCTCCGTCTTGCCCACCGCGGCCACTTCCGGCGTCGTATAAACCACGCCGGGAATGATGTCATAGTTTACATGGCCGGCTTGCCCGGCAAGACGCTCGGCCAGCGCGATACCCTCATCTTCCGCCTTGTGCGCCAGCATCGGTCCCCGGATCACGTCGCCGATTGCATAGACATTTTTAACCGTGGTTTCAAAATGCTGGTTCACCTCGATCCGGCCCTTGCCGTCGCGGGCCACGCCGATCTCTTCCAGTCCCAGGCCTTCCGTATAGGGAATCCGGCCGATGGCCACGAGCACCACATCGGCGCTGACCGTTTCGGCCGCACCGCCCGCCGCGGGCTCGACGATGAGCGCGACACCGCCCTTGGCCTTGGCGGCCGCCGTGACCTTGGAGGACAGCTTGAAGGTAAAGTTCTGCTTTTGCAGCAGGCGCTGGAAATTCTTGGCGACGTCAAGGTCCATGCCCGGCAGGATGCGGTCGAGATATTCTATCACCGTGACTTTCGATCCAAGCCGCGCATAGACAGAGCCCAGTTCGAGCCCTATCACGCCAGCGCCGATCACCGCGAGATGGGCGGGGGCCTTTTTCAATTCGAGCCCGCCCGTCGACGACACAATCTGGGTCTCGTCGATCTCGATGCCCTTAAGCTTTGCGACATCCGAGCCGGTGGCGATCACGATGGCTTTCGTCTCAATCGTTTGCCCGCCAGCCTGCACCTTGCCGGCGCCCAGGATTTTTGCAGCACCCCGGAATGCCGTCACCTTGTTCTTCTTGAAGAGGAAATCGATGCCCTTGGTGTTGCCGTCGATGGCTTCCTGCTTGAACCCCATCATCTTCGCGAGATCGAAAGAAGGCTCGACATTGATGCCCATCTTTGCAAAAGAGTGACCAGCCTCGGCATAAAGCTCGGAGGCATGCAGCAGCGCCTTGGACGGAATGCAGCCGACGTTGAGGCAGGTGCCACCATGAGTGGCGCGTTTCTCGACCACGGCAACCTTCATTCCAAGCTGTGCGGCGCGTATCGCGCAAACATAACCTCCGGGACCTGTGCCAATGATGGTGACGTCGAACTGTTCGGCCATAACCTAGTTCCCCCCTTCTCATCATGGCCGGACTTGATCCGGCCATCCACTTGTTGGCCAAAAAAAGATGCGCGGGTCAAGCCCGCGCATGATGAGAACAGAGAAGCTATAAATCCAGTAGCCCGCGCTGCGGGTCTTCGAGGCTTTCCTTAATGCGAACCAGAAAGGTCACCGCCTCCTTGCCGTCGACGATGCGGTGGTCGTAGGAGAACGCCAGATACATCATCGGACGGATGACGATCTGGCCGTTCTCGGCAACCGGCCGCTCCAGAATCTTGTGCATGCCGAGGATGCCCGATTGCGGGGCATTGAGGATCGGCATCGACATCAGCGAGCCATAGACGCCGCCATTGGAGATCGTAAAAGTGCCGCCCTGCATGTCGGCGATCTGCAACTGCCCGTCGCGCGCTTTCTTGCCCAGGCCCGCGATGGTTTTCTCGATGGTGGCGAAGGACATGGTATCGGCATCGCGCACCACGGGAACGACCAGGCCCTTGTCGGTGCCAACCGCCACGCCGATGTGATAGTAGTTCTTGTAGACGATGTCCTCGCCGTCGATCTCAGCATTGACGGCGGGAATATCCTTCAACGCCTGGATGCAGGCCTTGACGAAGAAACTCATGAAGCCGAGCTTCACGCCGTGCTTCTTCTCGAACACCTCCTTGAACTGGTTGCGCAAGGCCATCACCGCCGTCATATCGGCTTCGTTGTAGGTGGTGAGCATCGCAGCGGTGTTTTGTGCGTCCTTGAGGCGGCGCGCGATCGTCTGGCGCAGCCTTGACATGCGCACACGCTCTTCGCGGGGCCCATCTTGCGAAAGCGTGCGCGGCTGCTGGACGATGGCTGGAGGGGCGGCCGGCGCTTTAGCCTCGGCCACCGGTTTTGCCACATGCTCGATCACGTCGCCCTTGGTGATGCGGCCATCCTTGCCGGTGCCGGCCACCGCCGCCGTATCGACTTTGCTCTCTTCCACCATCTTGCGCACGGCGGGCGACAAGGGAGTTTCCGCTTTCGCCGGAGCTGCCTCCGTCTTTTTTGCGGCAGGACGTGGTTCCTCCTTTTTGGCCGCGGGCGCGCTCCCTGTGGCGCCTTCTTCGATGGAGCCCAGCAGAGCGCCGACATTCACCGTCGAGCCGGGCTCCGCCGCTATCGATGCAAGCTTGCCGGAGGCGGGTGCGGGCACCTCCACCGTCACTTTGTCGGTTTCCAGCTCAACCAGCGGTTCGTCGGCCTTCACCGTCTCGCCAGCCTGCCTGAACCACTTGCCAATCGTTGCCTCGCTCACCGATTCGCCCAGAACCGGAACGCGGATTTCCTTCGCCATCTCTCTCGCCTTTACTTCTTGCTATCGCCGAGCGCTTCCTCGAGGAAGGTTTTCAGCTCTTTCAGATGTTTGCTCATCAATCCCGTCGCGGTTGAGGCCGACGCGGGCCGCCCCGCATAGCGCGGCCGCGGGTTGGCCGCGCCCACATAGTCCAGAGCCCGCTCGATGTTGGGTTGGGCAAAGGTCCAGGCACCCATGTTATAGGGCTCCTCCTGGCACCACACGAACTCAGCACCCTTGAAGCGCGTGAGTTCCTGGATCAGCGCCTTGTGCGGCCAGGGATAAAGCTGCTCGACACGCAGCAGGTAGATATCGTTGACGCCCCGTTTCTCGCGCTCCTCATAGAGATCGTAGTAAACTTTGCCCGAGCACATGACGACGCGGCGGGTATCGGCATCGGGGACAAGCTTGATTTTTTCACCCGTGAGGATTTCAGCATCGTCCCACAGCAGCCGATGGAACGACGTGCCCTCGCCCATTTCGTCAAGCTTCGATGTTGCGCGCTTGTGGCGCAGAAGCGACTTGGGAGTCATTATGATGAGCGGCTTGCGGATATCGCGCTTCATCTGCCGGCGGAGGATATGGAAATAGTTGGCGGGCGTGGTGCAGTTCGCCACTTGCATATTGTCTTCCGCACACATTTGCAGGAAGCGTTCAAGCCGGGCCGAGGAATGTTCCGGGCCCTGGCCCTCATAGCCGTGCGGCAGCAGGCAGACGAGGCCCGACATGCGGAGCCATTTGCGCTCACCGCTCGAAATGAACTGATCGAACACCACCTGCGCGCCATTGGCGAAATCGCCGAACTGAGCCTCCCAGATCACCAAGGTGTTGGGCTCCGCCAGCGAATAACCATATTCAAAACCAAGCACCGCTTCTTCGGAGAGCATCGAATTGATGGCATCGAGCTTCACTTTCTGGTCTTTCACCAGATGGTTGATCGGCGTGTAGCGCTTCTCGTTATCCTGATCGACCAGCACCGCATGGCGCTGCGAGAAGGTGCCGCGCTGCACATCCTGCCCCGACAGCCTGACCGGATGCTCTTCCATCACCAGGGTGGCGAAGGCCAGATGCTCCGCCATCGCCCAATCGAGTCCGGCGCCCTCTTCAATCGTCTTGCGGCGCGCATCGAGAACGCGCTGCAGGGTGCGGTGAACCTTGAAATTCTTCGGCGCCTTGGTGAGCTTCAGACCGATGTCCTTGAGCTTGGCCACCGGCACCCCGGTCAGGCCCTTGCGCGGATCCTCGTAATCCCGCGAGGCTTTCATCCCGGCCCAGCGGCCGTCCAGCCAGTCGGCCTTGTTGGCCTTGTAGCCTTCGGCCACCGAGAAATCCTCGTCCAGCATCTTCCGGTAGTCAGCCTTCATCGCCTCGACACCGTCCTCGGTCATCACGCCTTCAGCGACAAGCCGCTTGGCATAAAGTGTCGCCACCGTATCCATGGTGCCGATGCGCTTGTACATCGTGGGTTGGGTGAAAGACGGTTCGTCGATCTCATTGTGGCCGAAGCGCCGGTAGCAGAACATGTCGACGACGAAGGGCTTCCGGAACTTCTGCCGGAATTCCGTGGCGATCTTCGCGGCAAATACCACGGCCTCGGGATCATCACCGTTCGCATGGAAGATCGGCGCTTCGATCATCTTGGCGACGTCGGACGGGTAGGGCGATGAACGCGCCCAGTTCGGAGTCGTCGTGAAGCCGATCTGATTGTTGACGATGAAATGGATGGAGCCGCCGGAACGGTGGCCGCGCAATCCCGATAGCCCGAAGCATTCCGCCACCACGCCTTGCCCGGCGAAAGCCGCATCGCCATGGGTCAGCAGCGGCAGAACGGCCGAGCGGTCGCCAAGCTGGTCTTGCTTGGCGCGCGCCTTGCCGAGTGCGACGGGATCGACGATCTCGAGATGGGAGGGATTGGCGGTGAGCGACAAATGCACTGTGTTGCCATCAAAGGTGCGGTCCGAAGAGGTGCCCAGGTGATACTTCACATCGCCTGAGCCTTCCACTTCCTCGGGCATGGCGGAGCCGCCCTTGAACTCGTGGAAAATGGCGGTGAAGGGTTTCGCCATGACGTTGCCCAGCACATTGAGCCGCCCCCGGTGCGACATGCCGAAGACGATTTCCTTCACGCCAAGCTGGCCGCCGCGCTTGATGATCTGCTCGAGCGCCGGAATCATGCTCTCCGCGCCATCGAGGCCGAAGCGCTTGGTTCCCGTATATTTCACATTGAGGAAGTTCTCGAAGCCTTCCCCGGCGATGAGCTTGGCGAGAATCGCCTTCTTGCCTTCAGTCGTGAATCCGTTTTCCCAATTGCCACCTTCCATCCGGTTCTGGATCCAGGCTTTCTGCTCGGGATCGGAAATATGCATGTATTCGACGCCAAGCGTCGAACAATAGGTGCGCTTCAGGATATCGACGATCTGCCGCACGCTTGCCTTGTCGAGGCCCAGCACCTTGTCGAGAAAAACGGGCCGGTCGAGATCGGCCTCGGTGAAGCCGTAGGTCGCGGGATCGAGGTCGGGCTGCGGCACCCGGTCCCGGAGCTTGAGCGGGTCCAGATCGGCGGCGAGGTGGCCGCGCACCCGGTAGGCGCGGATCATCATCAGTACACGGACAGAGTCCGTGGTGGCCCGGCGCACTTCTTCGAGCGACGGCTGGCTACTCTTGCCCGTGGCCGCCGGCGCTTTGGGAAGAGCTGGCCAATTGCCGTCAAAGGCGGAAACCAGTTCGCCCGACTCGGCAGGGGGCCAATCAGGCCGTTGCCAAGAGGGCCCGTCCACCTGGCGCTTGGCATCCCCGGCATTGTCCTCCAGACCGGCGAAAAACTGCTGCCAATGCTGGTCCACCGCTTTCGGATTATCGAGGTACTTGCCGTAAAGCTGCTCGATGAACTGGGCGTTGCCGCCATAGAGGAAGGAGGTTTGCTCGAAAGCCGTGGTCAAATCCGTCTTGTTCATCGCCGTTGGTCTCTCACTTGCGCTTCAGCTTCTTCATCAGCGTCTTGCCCAGCAATGCGGGCGAATCCGAGACAGCAATGCCGGCCCGTTTCATCGCCTCGATCTTGGAGTCAGCCCCACCCTTGCCGCCGGAGATGATGGCCCCCGCATGGCCCATGCGGCGGCCGGGGGGGGCCGTGCGCCCAGCAATGAAGCCAACGATCGGCTTCTTCACTTTCGATTTCCGGATGAACTCCGCCGCGTCTTCCTCCGCCGAGCCGCCGATCTCACCGATCATGACAATCGATTTCGTCTTGGGGTCGGCCAGAAACATTTCCAGAATTTCGATGAACTCCGTACCCTTCACCGGATCGCCGCCGATACCGACAGCGGTGGTCTGTCCCAGACCTTCCTGCGTCGTCTGGAACACCGCCTCATAGGTGAGCGTCCCCGAGCGCGACAGAATGCCCACGGACCCTTTCTTGAAAATGTTTCCCGGCATGATGCCGATCTTGCATTCATCCGGCGTCAGCACGCCCGGGCAATTGGGGCCGATGAGGCGCGTCTTTGAGCCCAACAGCGCCCGCTTCACCTTGACCATGTCGAGTACTGGAATACCTTCTGTGATGCACACCACCAGCGGAATTTCCGCATCGATGGCTTCGAGAATGGCATCGGCGGCAAATGGCGGCGGCACATAGATCACCGACGCATTGGCTTCGGTTTTATCCCGCGCCTCGGCTACCGTATCAAACACTGGTAAACCGATATGCGTGGAACCGCCCTTGCCCGGCGTCACTCCTCCAACCATCTGTGTGCCATAGGCAATCGCCTGTTCCGTGTGGAACGTGCCGTTGTTGCCGGTGATGCCCTGGCAAATAACCTTGGTTTTCTTGCTGACGAGAATGGACATCACACCGCTTCCTTCACGGCTTTGACGATCTTGCTCGCCGCATCGTCGAGATCATCGGCGGGAATGACGTTGAGGCCGGAGTCGCGAATGATTTTCTTGCCGAGATCGACGTTGGTGCCTTCAAGGCGCACCACCAGCGGCACTTCAAGCCCCACTTCCTTGACCGCGGCGACGATTCCCTCGGCAATCACGTCGCATTTCATGATGCCGCCGAAAATATTGACGAGAATGCCTTTGACGCGTTGATCCGCGGTGATGATCTTGAAGGCGGCCGCCACCTTCTCCTTCGATGCGCCGCCGCCCACGTCAAGGAAGTTGGCGGGCTCGGCGCCATAGAGCTTGATGATGTCCATGGTCGCCATGGCAAGGCCTGCGCCGTTCACCATGCAGCCGATGGAACCGTCAAGCGCCACATAGGAGAGGTCGAATTTCGATGCCTCGATCTCCTTGGGGTCTTCTTCGGAGAGATCGCGGAGGTCCTTTATTTCGGGATGACGGTCGAGCGCGCTGCCGTCGAAATTCATTTTGGCGTCAAGGCAAAGAAGCTGGCCGTCCTTGGTCACCACCAGCGGGTTGATTTCGAGCAGGCTCATGTCTTTTCCGGTGAAGGCCCGGTAGAGCTGGCCGATCAGCTTCACGCATTGCTTCACCTGGTCGCCCTCAAGCTTGAGAGCGTTGGCGATACGCCGGCCAACATAACCGGAATAGCCGACGGCTGGATCGATACGCACGGTGACGATTTTTTCCGGCGTTTTGACCGCCACCTCCTCAATGTTCACCCCGCCTTCGGTGGAGGCGATGAAGGCCACCCTCGAAGTTTCGCGGTCGACCAAACAGGAGAGATAGAGTTCGCGGGCGATCGCCGTTCCCTCTTCGACATAGAGCCGCTGCACGAGCTTTCCGGCAGCGCCGGTCTGGTGTGTGATTAGCGTCATGCCCAGCATGCGACTGGCTTCCGCTTTCACTTCGTCCACGGATTTCACAACTTTGACGCCGCCGCCCTTGCCGCGCCCGCCTGCATGAATCTGAGCCTTCACAACCCACACAGGCCCTCCCAGGGTTTCGGCCGCGTTCACCGCCTCATCCACGCTGAAAGCGGGAAGACCCTTGCCGGTTGGAACCCCGAAACTGCGAAGCACCTCCTTCGCTTGATATTCGTGGATGTTCATGGCCGCTCCAGCCTCTTATGCCAGATCGGGTGCAATGGATTTCGCCGCGGTCATCAGCGCCTCAACCGCGTCCACGGATTTCCGGAAACCCGCTTGTTCTCCGGCATCAAGCGAAATTTCGAGAATGCGCTCAACTCCGCCCCTGCCGATGATCACCGGCACGCCCACATAGGTATCGCTGACGCCGTATTGTCCGGTGAGATGGGCGGCACAGGGGAGCATGCGCTTCTTGTCCTTCAAATAGCTCTCGGCCATGATGATGGCGGAGCTTGCGGGTGCGTAATAGGCCGAGCCCGTCTTGAGCAGTTCCACGATCTCGGCACCGCCACCCCGGGTGCGCTGCACGATCTTGTCGATCTTCTCTTGCGTGCTCCATCCCATCTTCACCAGATCGGGGACGGGAATACCCGCAACGGTCGAATAACGGATCAGCGGCACCATGGAATCGCCGTGGCCGCCCAGCACGAAGGCTGTCACGTCCTCGACTGAAACGTCGAATTCCTCGGCTAAAAAGTGCCGGAGCCGGGCTGAATCGAGAACGCCCGCCATGCCGACGATCATGTGGGGTGGAAGCCCGGAATATTTCTGCAGCGCCCACACCATCACATCGAGCGGGTTGGTGATGCAAATAACAAAGGCCTCCGGCGCATGTTCGCGGATGCCCATGCCCACGTCGCGCATGACCCTGAGGTTTATCCCTAGAAGATCATCGCGGCTCATGCCGGGCTTGCGGGGAACGCCTGCGGTAACGATGCAGAGATTGGCCCCCTCTATCCCCTCATAGGAATTGGTCCCGGAAAGCTTGGCGTCGAAGCCCTCAATTGGCCCTGCTTGAGCAATATCCAGGGTCTTCCCCTGGGGTAGGCCTTCGGCGATATCGAAGATGACAATGCTGCCCAGTTCCTTCAGGGATGCAAGGTGGGCGAGCGTGCCGCCGATCATGCCGCCGCCGATCAGGGCTATTTTGTTACGGGCCATCCGCTGGATTCCAATTGGCAAACGCGATCTTTAACAATTTCGTAACTCGGGACCAGCGGTTTCCCTCGAAAACTTTACGAAAACGTCAAGTTTCTACAATTTTCTTGCCCCACCATGAAGCGGACTGCATCTCCTTGAGGCGGGAAACGGTGCGGGCGAACTCAAACTTGTGCTCGCCCGCCGTATAGATTCGCTCTGGCGGAAGGGCGGAGGTGGCCACCAATCTCACCTGCGCGTCATAGAGCGTATCGATGAGGATGACGAAACGCTTGGTCTCATTCCGCTGGGCTGGGCCGAGTGCTGGAATGTGCTCCACGAACAGGGTGCGGAAGGTCCGGGCAAGGGTGAGATAATCAGCAGGACCGCGCGGGGCCTCGCAGAGGCCGGCGAAACCAAAACGGGCGCAGCCGCGGGCCGCCTGGGGCACCTCGAGCTTGCGGCCCAGCACTTCGATGGCCGTGGCCTTGCCCCGTTCGGTATCGGTCAGCCGCCGCCACAATTCCTGGAGCAGGGCATCGGCCGCGGGACCCAGCGGGGTGATGAAGGTTTCATGTCCCTTCACCCGCCCTAGCCGGTAATCGGTGGACCCTTCGAGCGGCACCACATCGAGCCGGCTGCGCAACAGCTCGACAAAGGGCAGGAACAGTTGCCGGTTGAGGCCATCGCGATAGAGTTCTTCCGGCGCCATGTTGCTGGTGGTCACGACAACCGTGCCCCTCGCCAGCAATGCTTCAAACAGGCGGCCCACGATCATTGCATCGGCAATGTCGCCAATTTGCATTTCATCGAGACAGAGAAGTTTTGCCTCGGCGGCGATGGCCGCCGCGACGGGTGCGATGGCATCGCGGGCTTTGCGCCGCGCCCCATGCAGCCGCGCGTGCACGTCCTGCATGAAGGCGTGAAAATGCAGGCGCCGCTTGGGCTCAACGCTTACAGCGGCGAAAAACATATCCATCAGCATGGTCTTGCCGCGGCCCACGCCGCCATGGATGTAGATGCCCTGGGGCGCGGCGCTTGCCGGCTTGAACAAACGGCTTAAAAAACTTTCGTGAGAGACGGCCTCCACGTCCCCCGCCAATGCCCCGAGCCCTTCAATCACTCGTGCCTGATCGGCATCGGCTTTGAGCTCGCCAGAAGTCACCTGCGTCTTATAATGTTCGAGAAGCCTCAAGCTAAGGCTGCCAATCCGTCACATGCACGATGCTGTTGGCGTAAATCCCAACGTCTTTCACTTTGCGCAAGAAACGTTCATCAGCGGTTACAAGCCGCGTTTTCCGGCTTTCGGCGAGCGCCAGGTAGAAGCAATCGTAAACTGGATGATCGAGTTCCATGGCAAAGGCCATGGCGCGGTAGCGCAACGGCGCGGCGGGCGCCAGTTCAGCAAACCAGCGCGGCAGGAATTCCAGGCCATCAAGGGCACGTTGAACCCGGCCCGTCTGCTGCCTGAAACTGAAATAGAACGCGTTGGTCACTTCGACGATGATGAACTCGGGAGCGATGAGCGGAATTCCACTCTGCAACAAGCGCTCGGCATCACCGGAGAGCGGCGTCTCGATCGTCCAGTTGACGGCGACATTGGCATCGACAACCACGCTCATGGCGTATCGAGCTTGCGCTCGAGTTCATCGAATTCATCATCACGGCCCCAGCGGATCGCCGCTTTGGTGTCGAATTCGTCGGAAGCAAAAGCCGCACGAAGGCGGCGGGACACGGCAACCTTCTCTTGGGCGCTTAAGGGCGCGGCACTCGCCAGCAGTTCCCGCAGGGATTGCTCGAGGGATTTCCCAGCCAACTCCGCCTTGGTTTTCAGGCGTTCAATCAATTCATCGTCGAGATTGCGAACCAGTATCTGTCCCATGTCCATTCTCCGCTATCAATATTGATAGCGGAAAAATTCGAAGGCTTCAATATTGGTCTGGGTTTTGTTAACCGCTTTTGTCCACTGGGGTTTAAGCCCTTGGGGATTATTACCTGTAAGACGGGAAGGGCGGATGCTGCGAACACGTCGTTATGTGCCGGCTTTGGCTGTCTTGGCGTGTGCCTCGCCGGCGCTTGCAGCCCAGCTTGCGGTCAATTTCCAGGCCCGCATCGCCATCCAGACGAGTTGCACCGTCACGGCAGGACAACTCAACTTTGGCTCGGTTGGAACGATTGCGGGCGGGGAAACTGCTGCCTCGACGGTCAATGTCGTATGCTCGGTTGGAACGCCCTACACGATCTCGTTCAGTTCATTGTCCTCGGTTACCAGCTATAATGGCGCGATGGTCAACGGCGCGGGCAGCGTTGCCTATTCCGCCGCACTCTCGGCCGCTGGCGGCACCGGCCCCGGCACCCACACGATCGACGGCGTGCTCATTGCCCAGGCGACACCGGCACCGGCGCTCTACACCGACAACCGCACGGTCTATCTGAGTTACTGAAACTCACGCTGCGCTCAGCATGAAATCCACATGGATGGCATGGTGGGGAAAAACAATTTTTCCGCCATCGGCGCGCTCGATCACGCCTGCATCAAGCAGCGCATGAACATCGCCATGGACCGCCTTCACGTCGCGCTTGACGGCGCGAGCCGCGCCCCGAACCGTTATCGGCCCCTTGCCGGCCATGGCCTTGAGCAATTCCCAGCGTTTCGTGCCGAGAATCCTCCACAGCAGCTCGGGCGTGGGAAACGACAGGTGTTCGCCCTGTGCCTTGCCCGAAAATGCCGCCCGCGCCCGGCGCGACACCGTCGCGCGGGATGCGATTGTCACCGTCAAAGTGCTCATCCGTCTTGTCTCCATTTGTCCACTTCGGCCCAGAAATCCTCGATCAGCTTTTCGGGCGATACAAACTCATAGGCAGCCTGGCGATTGCCCCGGTGCAGATGATCGCCCTTGCCGGTTTCGTTATCGAAGCGCAACACGCAGATACCGCCCGCGACAAGCGCCAGCCGGTATTTGAATCTGTGCGCCGATCCCTTCAGGCTACGCGGCAGCCTCCAGACAACAAACTCCGCAAATAACGCTTCGTCCAGAACATGGCGCTCGCGCGACAGCAGTTCGGCCTTCATGTTGGAGTTCATACCAACAATCCACAGTGTTGTCAATCACTCCAACAACAAGCTCGGATCACCGCATCGTCGGGATGGAGAACTGCGCGCCTTCCTTGATGCCGGAGGGCCAGCGCGAGGTCACCGTCTTGGTCTTGGTGTAGAACCTCACCGAGTCCGGCCCGTGTTGATTGAGGTCGCCGAAGCCTGAGCGTTTCCAGCCGCCGAAGGTGTGATAGGCGAGCGGCACCGGGATCGGCACGTTGATGCCGACCATGCCGATCTGGATCTTCGAAGCGAAATCGCGCGCCGTGTCCCCGTCGCGGGTATAGATGGCAACGCCGTTGCCGAATTCATGGTCGTTCACCAGCGCCACGCCCTCCTCATAGGTCTTGGCGCGAACGACCGACAGCACCGGCCCGAAAATCTCCTCCTTGTAAATGCGCATATCTTTGGTCACGTGATCGAAGAGCGAGCCGCCAAGGAAGAAACCATTCTCGTAGCCTTGCATCTTGAAGCTCCGGCCATCGACGGCGAGTGTGGCGCCTTCCTTGACACCTGTTTCGATGTAACCTTTGACCCGCTCCAGCGCCTGTTTGGTGACCAGCGGCCCGTAGTCTGCTTCGCGGTCGGTGGAGAGGCCGACCTTCAGGGCCTCCACGCGCGGCACGAGTTTTTCCATCAGGGTGTTGGCCGTGGCCTCGCCCACCGGAACGGCGACGGAGATCGCCATGCAGCGTTCACCTGCCGAGCCATAGCCCGCACCGATCAGCGCATCGACAGCCTGGTTCATGTCGGCGTCGGGCATGACGATCATGTGGTTCTTGGCGCCGCCGAAACATTGCGCCCGCTTCCCCGCCGCGGCGGCGCGCGAATAGACATAATGCGCGATGGGTGTCGAGCCGACAAAACCTACGGCCTTGATGTCGGGATCATCGAGAATCGCATCGACGGCTTCCTTGTCCCCGTTGACGACGTTGAGGATGCCAGCCGGAAGCCCGGCTTCGAGGAACAACTCGGCCAGGCGCATGGGGCAGGATGGATCGCGCTCGGAAGGTTTCATAATGAAAGCATTGCCGCAGGCGATGGCTGGCGCGCATTTCCACAAGGGAATCATCGCCGGGAAATTGAACGGCGTGATGCCCGCCACGACGCCCAAAGGCTGGCGCATGGAATACATGTCGATGCCGGCGCCGGCGCCGTCGGTATATTCGCCCTTGAGCAGGTGCGGGATGCCGGCGGTGAACTCCGCCACTTCAACGCCACGCTGCAAATCGCCCAAGGCGTCGGGAATGGTCTTGCCGTGCTCCATGGAGATGAGCGTTGCCAGTTCTTCCTTGTGCGCTGCGACAATCTCAAGGAAACGCATCATCACGCGGGCCCGGAACTGCGGGTTCTTAGCGGCCCAAGCGGGTTGCGCCGCCTTGGCGTTCTCGACCGCGGCACGCAGTTCAGCTTGCGAGGCCAGCGCCACTTTCGCCGAGACCTCGCCCGTGTTGGGATTGAAAACGTCAGCGAAGCGGCCGGATGCGCCCTTCACATGCTTGCCGCCGATGAAATGTCCGATGTTCTTGATCATGATGACCGCACCATAGTTCGGTGAGGCAAGCCTCGCAAGGAAGAGGTTTCAGTCCGGGATCGACACGCCGGGCACCCAGACGTAGCCTTCGTCGTCGATGATCATGCATTCGCGCAGGCCGTGGGGCTTGTCCATGGCTCCGGCCAGTATCGTCCAGCCGCCCGCGCGGGCATTGGTTTCGGCCTTGTCGGGGTCGCAGCCATAAATGCGAAGCTCAACTCCCGCGCCTCGCCCTTCAACGCCCGCCACCACGCCGATGAAGGGATGATCGCCATAGGTGTGATCGGCGTGGAACATGAAGTCGCCGCCCGCGAGTTTCATGGCGGCAAAATCATCATCATCATAAAAGCTGGCGGCGCCGAGAACATTGGTGGCAAATCTCACCGCGCGCGCCACATCTCTCACCAAAAGATTAAAACCGAGCCCCTTGAGGGCGCGGCCATAGTCCGCCGCTGAAACCGGTGGCGTCTGGTCGGGCCTTCGTTTCTTCATGCTCCCAGAAGAACATGGCCCTGGCCGTCCTGTCCATGCCACATCACGGTGCAGGCGGGAATCCGCTTTGGGTCCGAGATGCCATAGCGCTTCATGGCCAGGAGGAAGACCACGGCCGCATCGGTCACCGCTTCGGTTAAATCCGCTGTGGCAAGGCCGCCGTCGAGAATTTCGGCCAGGTGATGGCCCGCCGCCTCGGTCATTCTGGCAGCTTCCGCAGCGCTGAGGCCCGCCGCGGCGCGCCAGCTCTCAAGGAGGTCGGCATGGTCGATTTCCGCCAACACGTCATTGCCGATCATGAATGAAAGATTACCACGAGCGGAAGCAGCGCCGTCTTGATCGCGGCCGCTACGATAGCCAGGGCAGGTGAGCGTGAAAGCAGAAACCACGCCATCGTCGCTGAAATCGAAACGCATGAACGCACCTCACACGAAACCCAGCAACATCATGCGCCGCCGCCATTGCCAATTGATTAAGCGGGCCCATGGCAGACGGCCTCGACATTGTGACCATCGGGATCGA